>Ga0315903_10005845_pt1 | contig 15928 bp, 34 predicted proteins | sample LakEriMetagenome_7_FD_203524 | JGI IMG/M metagenome (GOLD analysis project Ga0315903, IMG submission 203524) | Freshwater fungal communities from buoy surface, Lake Erie, Ohio, United States - Buoy 2 MA119 | ecosystem: Environmental > Aquatic > Freshwater > Lake | place: USA: Lake Erie, Ohio...
TTTCGTTGTGTTAGTAGTGCTTTAGTCCGAAATACCATACGACCCTTTACGAAGTGCTTCAGCACAATACTCGTAGGAACAGGGAACGTCTGATTCGGTGACCGCACCACCAAGTCTGGATGTTCTTCGACAATCATTGCTTTACCTTCAAGGTACAGAATGAGCGCCCGTTTGGATGAGACAATTGTAATCGGTTCGTATGTGGCATTTAGGACTACGCATCGCGTAGTATCTAGACCCATAAACTACTCCGTTGGTTTTTCGTTTAATACTTGTTCAATCTTCCACTTTTGTAACAAATCACGTGCAAATGCTGCGTGTTCATACTCTTCACTTTTTGCAAAAATATTGATAGCGTCACTCAATACTTTTTCATAATCCATTTTTTTAACTACCGCAATATTTTCGCTATGTCCGCCGAAGGAAAACAAATTTGTCTTATCTTCATTATTCTTAATCGCGTTTGATATACTCAGTACCATATACCAATATACAATTTGTTCGTTATCTTGTAAAAACTTTTGTATAACGGGAAACGGTTTGTTTGGTGGTAGTTGAAGCATCACTTTCTCCGTTTTGGAGTTTTCTTCTTGGTTACCTTTTTGTTTGTAACTTTCTTTTCCTTCTTTGGCTTGGGTACTTCTGCGGTAACCACTTCTCCAGTCTCCTTACCCTTTTCAAATACACGACCGTCAATATGAACATATCTCTGCTTTAATGCCCATCCACGAGGAAATTTTTCTACTTCTGTCTTAGGTTTGATACCTACAGGTGGTGGTAGTTGTCGTTGTACACAATATGCACAAGTTACTGCAGCGGTATCAAATGATACCTCTACCTCAACATTATCACACTCCTTACACGTTAAAAACTTTTTAGGACTTTTACCAGACTTTAACAGTGCTTTAACCGACGATGAAACCTTTGTTATCTTTCGTTTAAGCATATAACCTCACCATTTTTTCCATTGGCTGTATCTGATTTTCCACATACGGTGTAAATCTACGATATAATTTTTACCCCAACTATACTCTTTATTTTCAATCACGTTTTGTTGAAACTCGTTGATTATCTTTTTAACTTCTAATAATTTTGCAAGAGTATCTGCTTCTTTGATTTGTACTACAACTTCTCTATAATCATTCATTAGGAGTTGTCGTCTTAAAGTAGCATCAAACTGAACTGGCGCATCTACTTTCTGGTCTGATGTTGCTTCGTACTCATACATCCATCTGATGACATTATCAAGGAGTTTTTTAAACATATGATATCTCCGTTGGGGTAATGTCAAAACCTTAGTGGACCCGCAGGGAGTCGAACCCTGGTCCGAGACTGCTTCTTCTTAAACTTTTATGTACGTAGTTCTTTGTGTATTTTCGTCCCCCTCTCGACAAAGAACAAACGTAAGGTTGACTTAGGCTACGTTCCGTTTGATGTTAGTTACCAGCCGTCACTAACACTACACCACATCTATGAACGATAGTAACCCTATGTGGGTCAGATTACTTCGTCAGGCCGCTTACGCGGCGAGGGCTAATTGATTGCCAGTTGAAAATTTTGGTCTGTTTTACCAGTATTACCAAACTGAGTACAAAGTTTAAGCCTCTACATCCCGTCGAAACCGGTCGGGCCCGATACTCTCTTAGAATTGAGTATCTGTAGTTGGCTTGGTTGGGTCTGTTGGCTCCGTAGGACGGATTCCGCCTGACGAAACTTTCGGCGTTACCTTTTTTTTCTTTCCAAGGGTTACCCAAGCAGCTCCAGCAATAGCTAACACACATACAACTAAAAATAGTGTTTCCATAATATTCTCCTTAAATTATTTTACATCAAAAATTTTGTCAGTTACCTTCCATATTCCCGTTATACCAAAAACCCGTTGGTACATTGAAACATCTTTAATACGTCTGTTTGATGGATCATATATCGTTCCGTCTTTTAACATTACTACCGCGTGCATTCCCGGTGGATTTGTTGACCACACATCTACAATATGAACTGGTGCGAACGGTTTGATAGGCCACTTTGGAATCAGTAACTTATTTGGTTCGTATTCGTGATTAATACGTTGTACTGCGTATCCGTTCTTAGAAAGATACTGGTCAATGATGTCATCGTCAATCCCTTGATACCGACCTTCATTTTCCCAATGTTCATAAATATCTTTAATTACTCTTTTCAGAGTCTTTCCCGTAACCATCGCTAAACACGCTGGTACACAACTATTTGTTAGTGCGGCTTTTACGTATTTGATGGGTTTGTCCATAACCTCTCCAAAAGTAGACTATATTAAATATCACCTTTGGTTCTGTTTATTTTACTTCTTTTCGTTTTGACGCTGAATTTGTTCGTTTAATGCCGCAACGTAACGTTCTCCCAACTTCTCGGCCTCTATCACAAGAGTATTCCAATTTTCTGGGGTAATTTTGATTTCATTCGTATGCATAAAACCTCCTTTTAGGTAAAAGGGGACTCTATCATACGACAGAATCCCCTTGAAGAGCGGTTCCACGGAGTTGCACCGGACCTGTTAGCTGGACGCCAACCGTGCTATCTATTACACTAGAACCGCGTAAAGGTTGTTGAAGTGGCCACTCCTATGGGGACAACCGTAACTCCCCCGATATTCTCTAATTTATTTATATTTTATTATCACCCGTGAATTGAAACATCGGAAAATCATTCTATCGGATGGGTCAACAAGTCTGGTGCGCTTACCATTTACCTTTGTTGATTAGACTAATTCCGGCACATACGATTGCAGGGAAGTCTCCTTGTAATAGATACCTAGTTGTCTAGGTATTTCGGTCATTAAGACCTCATCAGTATTACTTGGCGAGTGAGTCAGCGGCCGGGGCGTGAACCGACGAGTCCGCGTGAGTCGTGTCCGAGGTAACCGTGATGACAACAGCCGAAGAATCGGTGGTGGCGGCGTCAGACGAAGCGGACGAACCGCAGGCGGTAAGACCGGCGACAGCGAAAACAACGAGAAGCTTGTACATGGCGTACTCCATAAAAGGATTTGAAATATGATTAGAGTATTTCTCTAACCAAGTTGCCCCCCGTGGATTCGAACCACGATAGCCAGGTCCAAAGCCTGGCGTCCTGCCATTGAACGAGAGGGCAATACGGGGGATGTGTTGAAAGATATCAGCTTTCTTGTCAACATTATATAGGCGGACACATCATTCCGTCGAACTTCCCCAAACCGCCTGCTTGTTTATCCAAACTAAACGAGCCAAAAAGTCTCTAGGCCTGACGACCCTAGAACCCGCCCTATCATTTTAAAGTCTTTCCATTCGCCCGAAGGCTATTTACGAGGTGAAAGGTAGGGAAAAGGCCTCGGATAGAACTAATGCTTACGTTTTCTATTTTTCCAACGATTGTTGCGTTTCTTTGAGCCAATCTTACGACGACCCTTTCCGCACTTTTTTGGATGTGGCATATGTGACTCCAAACTAAAAATTAAGTGTAAAATCAAACTCTACAGTTGCGACACAATAGAGAATTGCCCTAGCTGTAAATCCTATAGTCGCGTTAAAGTTTCACAGCCCTATTGATTTTACACAAGTACCGCGTACGGGAATCGAACCCGTCTTACCAGAGTGAAAGTCTAGCGTCCTAGCCGATAGACGAACGCGGCGTATGAATTAATACTAATACATCTACTTCTATTTGTCAAGTCCTATGCTCTCGGAGAGACTCGAACTCTCAAGCCTTTGGGGCAGAAGTTTTTGAGACTTCCGTGTATACCATTCCACCACAAGAGCGAAGAGCGGGCGATGGGGCTCGAACCCACAACATCCAGCTTGGAAGGCTGGAACTCTGCCAATTGAGTTACACCCGCGATGGACGCTGAGGGATTCGAACCCCCGACATTTTGCGTGTAAAGCAAACACTCTAACCAACTGAGTTAAGCGTCCGATTGACTATACCTTAAATATATAGGGGCGTAGTCTATTTGTCAAGGGGTCTATATAAATAGGTTATATTATCAGATTCCGTTCGGAGTCATGGACCATAAAATCTTTTGTACCGACGTAGTATGCAAATATATAGTACTTTCCACTTCGGCTTTAAACTTTTCCATAGTTTCATATTTACACAAATTACCGTTTTTAACCATTTTAAATACACCGACTTCATCCATTATATCCAGCTTATTGATAATAAGTTCGGTGACCCCGTTGATGTTAATGGCTTTGATAACACCGTCTAAATTTAACCACCGAACCTTACGCTTACGTCCCGTGGTGGCACCGAATTCACCACCAACTTCCTGAATCCGTTGAAGGTCCGTGTCGCTTTCATCTTGAAACGTAGTCTTAAACCCCGAATACGTTTCATACGCCTTCATAATTCCGATGATTTTACGAATCTTTTGTGGTTGAATTCCATTCAGTATTGCAGAACCGACTGTGCAGTGTGAACTTGTAACATAAGGATAATCGCCCCAGTCGATGTCAATCTGAAATCCTTGGGCTCCTTCGCACAAAATACGACGAGGTACACGATTTACGTAAAGTACGTCATAGATGTCAACTACTCTAAAATCAGGAAACATAGAAGTGTTTAAGTCTCCTATGCGAGTTCCTTTTCGAGAATATTTGTCACGATAGGCTGGACCGATGCCTTGACGAGTTGTGCCAATCTTCAAATCAAGACTATCTTCCTCTATGTGATAACCAAATACAACATGCGCACGCTTATCTACCATTATCAATCCATCTGTATAAATACCTTGGTCTTTTAGTTGACGAATTTCTTCTACTAGTTTTTGAATATTCACGACACAACCAAGTCCAATAATACTTGGAATGCCAAAAAGTACACCAATTGGAACTTGGTGCGTTACCACTTTTTGTCCGTTGTGGTACACGGTATGACCGGCGTTTGCTCCACCATTATACCGAATCATCAAATCATAATTATTGGCAAGAGCGTGTGCAACTTTCCCCTTACCAGTGTCACCCGCTTGTAAATCTACAATTATATCCACGTAGTCTATCATAACCATTATCCTTTAGTTGGTTTTATAATTAAATATAAAATGGGGATTGACTACTTGTCAACCCCCACTTATAGAACACCTATAGGTTAAATGTTATTTTAATAAAGTGTAGAATTCCTTAAAGTGCTTAATACGGTCTTCTAATCCGATAGTTCCACCATTTACTTTCTTCGTGATTGAAGTGACTTCTGCATCAGTTGCGCCCTTATCAGCTAATTCATTCAACTTTCGTGAATTCCAGAACCATGCTGCTGAAAGAAGTGGGTACTTGGTTGCTACGAGGTCTGGTGTTTCAAGAATATTTTCTGCGACAACTTTATCAAATGCTGAATAGTTGTCCTTGCCAGTGAGTTGGATGTATCCACGACCGCGGAACTTATATCCTTCACCACTTGCTTCTGGACCATTCCCCATACGTCCACCGTAGATAAGATTTGCAATCTTTTCTGGCTTACGTTCGTATTCTTTTGCTTTTGCTTCGGTTGGGAAATATTTTTTAAATAATGCCAGTAATCCCTTTGCGCCATAATTCAAGTTTTCATTGACTGCCTTGAAATTACCACTTTCATGACCACATTGTGCTAAGAAGTGACAAAGACGAAGTGGGGTGTTAATTTGAAATTTTTCCATTACTTCTGGAATTTGTGCAATTACTGCATCAGGTACGTGACCTTTGAGCTTACTGATATCCATAACTGTCTCCGATTAATTTTTTTTCTTTGTGGTCTTTTTTGCACGTGGTTTACGTGCTTTCTTTTCTTTCACTACAACCACAGGTTCCTCTTTCTTCACTTCTACCGCTGGTTCAACCTTTTTTACAAAAGTTGATTTCAATGGTGTACTATATAACTTATTGATGTACCACGCTGCATATACTGCAACTGCGACTACGATTAATGTAATTAACATAAGCACTCCGTTAGGTTATTCTTGTGACATTTCTGCTTCTGCACGTGCTTTAGCAACTGGTGAAAACTTTTCTAATCCAGAAATACCAAACGAACCAATAGTTAACATCAAGAATGAATTATAGATATAATCTTTAATTTCTAGGTGTTGACCACTGATACCCGTGATGACATCTACTGCGGCGATGATAACCATTACGGCAAACGACATGAAGCCAATAATAGTCTTTTCGTTCCAGTCATTACTATCTTTAAATATTTCTGAAAACCGTGCAAATAGACTTTTAGCTTCTGGTAACTTTGTTAAGTTTGCCATAATGTTCTCCTAATTTATTTATGGAATAACTCCTAATGTTCTACAAACCGCCGCCATATCACGGGTCAATACATAAATTGCCGTTTCTGGCGTACATTCATTCTTTAACAACTTATCCACTGATACTTGTGTGCGTGTCGTAAATTCTTGAAGTTGTGCGATAGAAGTTGCTTGTGCATCTACCTTTGCGATGGTTTCATGTAACAATTCGTCCATTCCATCTTGTTGACCACTAACGTTTCTGTAGTCACTATTTGATTCTATTGATACTTTGTCTATACGAGTGGTCAATGAATCTAATACTACTTTATTATCTTGTTGCATCTTGATAAATAAAACCGATTCACCAGCGATAACCAGCGTAAGTACGGCGATAATACTCACCACACCTAAGCGCATTGCGTTGAAGGTTTTATTTGGTATGAACATTACTTACCTCGCTTTTTACTTGTGGTTTTCATTGTGGTATTTCCCTTAGAAACCAATACATTGTCTCCATCAAGTTCTACGTTCATTGGTTCACGTGCTTCATCTAATTGCTTGATGAGGCTCTTGATGATTTCAATTTCCGGCTTTTCTTCTTTTTCCTTTGTTCCCGTGATTCCACTGAGCATGGTGATGAATGCCATCACGACCGTGGACACAAGACCGATTACTGCGGGAAGTGATTCGGGTGGAAGAAATGCACTAGAAATTACGCCGACAATAACCAAAAGTACGATGTATGGAACTGCACCCCGACCAATCACTTTACTCGCATAGTCCTTTGCGGTTGAGTGTGCATCCAACTTCCGTAGTTCGTTTTCTGTTCTCTTAAGTTCCAATTCTGCCATCAATTCTTGGCGCTTCAAATCAATTGCGGCTTCAATTTGGGTTTTCTTAAGAGCTAACTTCGGGTCTAACCCATTATCTTTTGCCATAACGTTACCAGTTGAATGTGTACAAAACAGAAAAGGTTTTGCATCCCGAAGGACACAAAACCTTTATTCACTATCAATTATAAGTATCAAAACAAACTACATTTCCATCAAAAGTCCGCGAGGAGGGACTTGAACCCCCATATCTTCCGCATATAAGGCGGCTGCCTTCACCATTTAGCTACTCGCGGGTTATGCCTCCACTTGGATTCGAACCAAGCCCTAAAAGATTAAAAGTCTCTTGTGCTAACCGCTGACACTATGGAGGCGTACTTCTTAAGTATACTTCACTGCGGGATGTTTGTCAAGTGGACCGAGTGGGAATCGAACCCACAAGTACGCCGTGCAAAGGCGTCAGTTTCCCATTAGCTTACCGGCCCATTTACTTCCTATAACCATGCTCCCGGCGAGACTCGAACTCGCAAGACCATAAGGCCGGCAGATTTTAAGTCTGCTGTGTATACCATTCCACCACAGGAGCAACTTCTTTGGATAAAGAATCCTCCCATTGGGTTAGGGAGGAACCTATCTATTATCTTGATTGTCATCCTCAACCAAGTTTATCTCTTCATTTGACGCTCATCTCGTCGGAAACTTCCCCTGTGCCGTTACGGTGGCATCTCACAACGAGGGTTCAAAAGGAGCGGGGGCGGTATACACCAATCCAACCCCGGATAGTCCCGCAACTACTTCCCTTCACTTTTCAATCACTCAACACCTTAAATATACATAAGGTGAGACTGTTTGTCAAGTCCCACCTTAATATATAGTATTTAATTAAACTTTAAATACAATTATTTACGTTTTTTACCTTTTCCTGTCTTTACGAATGCAGATTTAACAGTAACCCGTCTAAATCCGCCGCCCTTTGCTTTTATTTTACGTGAATGTGATTTACGAATTGTCATAATAACCTCCTGTGGTTAAACGGAAGTGGTAGGATTCGAACCCACGGTACCTCTCAGTACGAGCGATTAGTAATCGCCTGCCTTAAACCACTCAGCCACACTTCCAAGTTACTTACGGATTCTTATTCGTTACCGTTTCGTATAACTTCTCAAACTCCTGATGCGTGTTTACTTCATCATCAAAGTTCTGCTTGTGGTAAACCTTGGCTAACTTACGGAATACCTTCTTATTAAGATTTAGTTCGTCACAGATGTCGCCAATCACGTTCTTTTGAAGGTCACGTTCCGCTTCTACACGGGTCATTGAAGTGGACATATCCTTCAATGCGCCTTCCAGTTTCAACTTATCGTTTGGTGTCAAATTCATAATAACCTCTTGGTAATGGAAAAGGGCGAGGCCGGATTCGAACCGGCGACTTTAGAGTTTTGCAGACTCTTGCATTGGGCCTCTCTGCCACCCGCCCAATTTACTGTTTGGTGTCTAACGCGTGTTGAATGTTTCCACCTTCCAACCCTTGAACTTCATCACGGGATGGTGTAATGGAAAACACAAATATTAAAAATAATATTGTGGCGATTAGTGCAATAATTTTAGGTAACTTATCTTCTTTCATACTTTCCTCCAGTCGGGGAAACAGGAGTTGAACCTGCGACCCTTCGCTCCCAAAGCGAATGCTCTACCGGGCTGAGCTATTCCCCGTTACTATTTGAATATACTACTTTTGTGAATCTCTGTCAAGTACCTTTTTAAGACCATCATACCATTTATGATAACATTCGTCTGAACAGAAATTAAAACATCCTGCCATCGGGGCACAATATAAATGTTTATTATATAAATGTTTTGGGATTTCTAATTTACATTGGCTACACACTCGACCGTCTTGCGGAAATCCTATCGTCATACTATCACCTTATTTACGATATCTTTTTACCCACTCTTCACGTTCACGAGCTTTTCTCAGTAATTCTTGTCTACGTGCTTCTTCGTCGGCTTTAGATTTTTGTTCTGCGTTCCTTACCCAAAATTCTAATACGAGTATCCAAGTTGCTATTATTATAATTGCCAGTTTCATATCAATCTCAAATTGATGTTATCTCTGTAATTTCCCCACATTCGTTACACAAAACACTTTCTACGGGCGTATCTGGTAAATGATACGCATAGTTAGTATGTAAGTTTTGGGTTTCCCCACAGTTTTTGCATTGTAGTGTTGTCATACGCTCTTGGAGGGACTCGAACCCCCAACCCGCTGAGTAGAAATCAGCTGCGCTATCCAATTACGCCACAAGAGCAAGTACACCAGGCTAGAGTTGAACTAGCGACCCCCGGTGTATCAGACCGGTGCTCTAACCAACTGAGCTACTGGTGTATATGGGAGTGGTAGGACTCGAACCTACGAAGTCGAATGACGAGAGATTTACAGTCTCCTGCAATTGCCACTATGCGACACTCCCTACTACTATTCTACTTCCCCTTCATACTTACAAATTTCAATTCTAGTATTTCCACGTGCCGACACACTTGGCCAGAATGCTACGTCACGTTCATCTAATTTTAAATCACCAAATGTATTTTTTAATTCAAGTAACGCTTCTTCACGTGTTGCATATGGATGTGGGGTCACTACACCATTGTATGTAATATAGTACATAAATTCTCCGTAAATGTCAATAGCGGGGGAGGGACTCGAACCCTCGACCTCGGCATTATGAGTGCCGCGCTCTAACCGGCTGAGCTACCCTGCCTTATTGGAACCAACGATACATACCTAATGCATCAATCAACACCCATACACCGTTCACCATTATCATTGGAATATCACGTTTGTCGTAAAAAGTATGTAACATTCCAAGATGACCAAATAATAGTAATGCATACGCTAATGAATATGGAATCGGAAGTTTACCTGCTAACATAATACCACCAACAATCAAAATCAAAATTGCCCACCACTTACGTCGATGAATGCGATGCTCACCCGTATCTGTTAGCGTAACTGGTTTGATTGCTAAAAACTCTTTAGTCTTACGAATTGGCATATCAATCTCCTAAATAAAGCTCCCAGTGAGGGACTTGAACCCCCGACCCTCTGATTAACAGTCAGATGCTCTAACCAACTGAGCTAACTGGGAATATAACTAACTACCTAAACTATGACGAACCGGTTTTCCATTTTCATCCACACATACAAACACCATCTCTTCAATATCTACGATAACTTGCTGTGTGGTCAAATCACGTACTTGAACTTCTAATGTAATTGATGTTTTTCCCACACGTTTCAATGCGATTCCTATTTCTACGATATCACCTTGGTATGCTGGTGCAACAAAGTTAATTGCTGACATACTTTTGGTAACGACACGTTTATGTCTGGTTTCTATCGCCGCATAGATTGCCGCTTCTTCGTCAACCCACGCTAAACATTTACCACCAAACAAAGTACCGTTTACATTTAGGTCACCGGGTTGAACGAGCTTTCGTGTAAGAAACCTCACTTCACCAACACGATTTGCTGTTCAGCGACTACGTACAACGTCTTTCCATCAACATCAACTTTTGTTGCACTGAACTTCGGAAAGTATACCGTATCACCTTCTGTCACGTTAGGAATCAATCGTTGACCATTATCCATCATACGACCAAGGCCAACCTTTATCACGGTTCCGTAAATTACTTGACCCTCTTGTGCGGTTTCTGGGATATATAATCCAGACGCCGTTTGTTTCTTTTCCAAAGGTACTTCCACTAATACATTATCATTTAATACTCGCATAAAACCTCCTCAGGTCCACAATCCTCTATAGTATTTACCGAACAATTCTAATCCTTCCTGTATTTTCTTTTCTTCAGTAGTTTCGGAAAATTCATCATCTATAATACTTTTAAATGCATAAATCATCTTATCTAACATTTCTTGCCATCTGGTTTCACACCCACATACACCAGAAGTACAAGATTCCACATCATCACTACCTAAGCATGGATGACCCGTTTGTTGGCTATCCTCCTTAAACTTCACCAACGCAGGATGAATAATCAAGGCCAATGTGTGGTCAAGACTCCACGTATCAAAATCATCAATATGTACCGAAATCTTTCGTTCGGTAGTAAACTTTCTTGGAAACTTTCCGATATTAACTTTCAAAAGTCACCTCGTTCTAAAAACTGTGCGATATACCAAGTTGCAGCCGCGACCGATATGGCGATAAACAGAAATCCAAGTACAGCAAACTTCATATCTTATTCAGATTCCGCCTGAAGTTTTTCGTACGTCTCAATAAGAAGCTCTTTCTTTTCATTCCATTCAGCTTCTGACAACTTATGAAACCCAACACACTTTCCGTCCTCACGGGGACTACGACCGCATCCACACATAGTATTCTCCTTGTTTTCGTAATATAATTTCATACGTTCTTCATACGATAAATCTTTTCGTTGAAGATGTGGATAATGATTTACAAATCCACGATATTGATAATCATTCGGCATACTTTCTCCACAAGCGGGCGATGGGATTCGAACCCACGACAACGTGCTTGGCAAGCACGGACTCTACCACTGAGCTACACCCGCAATAGTATTTAATCTTCGTCAGTAATATCTATATCATACCGATATGATTTTTCTTCGGTAGTGACATATACCGCACCAATAGCAAACACCATCATTCCAACACAGACGATTGCTAATGCGATGTATTCTAACATATAGTCTCCTGTTTAAATTATGCACCCACTAGGACTTGAACCTAGAACCTGTCGCTTAAGAGGCGATTGCTCTGCCAATTGAGCTATGGATGCTTAGTCAGAGCCACAAGTCGGGTTTGAACCGACGCGCTCTCGATTACAAATCGAGTGCTCTACCAACTGAGCTATTGTGGCAAACAATGCGTTCGGAGGGACTCGAACCCCCACGCCGTGAGGCGCCAGCTCCTAAGGCTGGTGCGGCTACCAATTACGCCACGAACGCATTACACGGACAGAGAGGGATTCGAACCCCCGAATGCTTTCGCATTTCTCGTTTTCAAGACGAGCGCCTTTAGCCACTCAGCCATCTGTCCAAATAAAAATGGGGAGAACCTATGTTTGTTAGGCCCTCCCCATCTTTAAGGAGAACCGTATTACGCTACGGTGTACGCTGAGATAGCGCGACCACGAGCCTGCGGACGGGTCGAAGCCATCGTACCGACACGCTCGAACATCTCACTGCTGAAAACAGAGTTGATGAACGAAAGGCGGGTCCGAACCTGCTGCTCACGAACACCATCACGGGTCAGGTAGTTGTGAACATCATCAGCGGTCACAACGCCAGACGAACGACGATTGGCGAGTGAACGGAGGTACGACATAATACGACGAGTGGTGCTCATGCGCTCCTGCTCATTGTACGAACGAACCTCAAAACGGGTGTTGCGACTACGATTACGCTTAGCCATACAAATAACCTCTTTAAATAGAGTTTTTTACTTGTTGTTACCCCGATGTGGGTAAGTCAACTTTCTAAACATATACTACTTTTGTCTATTCGTCAAGACCTGTTGAAATTACCGTTTATAAATATAAAATAATATTAAAACTGGTCACTAACAATAGACACCTGCTGATTGATACGCTTACCGAGAATTTCGCACAACTCGTTTACGTAATCAATCGTTCCCTCTACATCACCATACCAGAGCTTACCGAACTCACGGGTACCGATGATGACATTCTGTGACACGAACCGACTATCCTGCAACATATTGCCTACGGGACCAAACAACTCTGTTGCAATTTGTACTGCTGGGGTTACATCTTCTTCTGTGTAAAACATAATGCCTCAAACAATTTGAGGTTTTGGATACGCCACCAAAGATGGCACGGGATTGACTTCGCTGTACTTTAATGCATAACACGCTGTACATAATGTTTGTATCGTAGGTAAATCTGTACGGCGGAGTCCGTGTTGACCACACTCTTCACATATCTTTGCGGTCAGTCGTTCTATACGATACTCAACAGACTTAAGTATAAATTCTTGTGCTTCATTTGTCAAGTCTGTACGTTTAAATATTACTGACAACATTCCATTCTTTCGTTCTATAACGTAGATACCGCTGCAAAACGACAATTGGCTCTGAATAGCATAAACCTGTTCTATAAGGTTATGCCATCCAGAACCAAAATTATTTAAAGCAATTTCTTTATTCATGTTTTTAAACTCTTTTCTTTTTGCTTCTTTTTCTTTTACGGAGAATTATAGAAAAGCGCACACGTTCCCCGTTATGAATAAACGGTGTTTATTTCATTCAATCAGTTTTGTGAGCGCTCTATGTATACTACAACAGTACTGTAATTCGTGTCAAGGGGGGTTACTTCTTTTTCCAAGGTTCTTCCCCTTCTCCTTCGCTATCTTCTTCATCGGAATCGGTCATTTCATTTTCTTCAAACCGACGAATACCATCTTCAAACGACCTTCGTAAATCATCAAATCCTTCTGGTGGCATGTTACCACGTGAAGGTGGACGCATTACCATCATTTGTTCTGCCGAACTTCTGATAGCATCCACAAATGTTTCTGCGGCGTCCATAGTCGCTTGAGAAGTTTTTTCTATTTTATTGATTTTGAGTGCCATTACTTGCATCATTCGATGCATAGCGGCAACTTCTAATTGTAATTTATTGAATATCACTACACTTGCGATTAAAGCAAATGCAGCCATTCCTACAAACAATCCAATAATAAACATTGTCATATAACCTACCTTAAAAGAAACGTCCGACACTTATACATAGTATCGGACATTTTGTTTTATTTAAAATGTACGAAAACCTTTTTATCCAATACCAAATCCACATTGATTTCTTAGTTGTGGTGGACATTGATATTCTTCAAATTCATCTGTTGCTGAATTATACTTGTACCACCATTGAGACGGCTTCATAAAATCTACAGTAGGACGAATAACATTCAACATACTTTCTTCAATTACAGCGTATTGATATGTGGTACCATCCGATAAATTATTACTATTATTTTTTACAGAATGTTCAGCGTATTTAAATTGTGTATAAATTACTGGAGTACTGCGAACACCTAAAACTTTATCCGTATGTAAGTCTATAACCGTTACAGTATAGACTATCGGATTAATCATCTTTGCGTTCTCTTAGTGTAAACTCACCGGTTTGTTCTTTATACTCAACCAGTTCATGACGTAATGCGGTGAGTTCGGCCTGTAGCAAGGTGGTCACTTCAACTTGATGGTAATACTTTTCTCTCCATTCATCCAATTCTTTTTGGAGTTGGTGGAGTTCTTCTTTTACCGTATCAAGTTCTTCCCGAAGCTCTTTACGTAGTTCCAAGTGCTCGGTCAAAGTATCTTTTCTTCTATCTGTCCATTTTGCAGCAAACTTCATCAACACACCGACCGCCAATCCTGCGATGGTTGCGGTAACCGTTGAATTCAATTCACCAAGAACTTCAGTCAATTGCATTGTGTGTCCTCAAAAAAGAAGGTTGTGAAAACCTTAAGAACCTTTTTTGATGACCTTTGAAAATAACTTTGTAAAATTGATATTCCGTACAAATGTAAAATGAAATACTGCGGTAGCCATAGTAACCGATGTTACAACACTTAACGTAGAATGTTCCGTGTGAATCAATGCACCGACAATCATTCCGAACATAAACCCGATGGTCATGCATATCGGATTGTGTGCTTGACATTCTATGGAACGTCGGTCACCACTTCTTCGGTCTACCATAAATATCTCCAAGATACAATTACTGTAAGTTATCAAGGACGTAACGGTTACATAACGGTTCGTTTCTCATAACTATCAGCGTATCTCGTGCTGACCGTGCGATACTCAGGAACGACGGACATACTACACCTTGTCGTTCAGTTGCTCGCCGTTGGCTATATACATCATAAGTATACAGTCCATACAGAAACACCAATGCACCCGTCAGATACATAAATGTGTTCTTCAACCGCACCCACGCGGTGTCCAAATCATAACCTTTTACCATAATTGTTTACTCCTCGTAGAATTCGATGTCATCTACTTCGATGTCCGAATTGACACCGACGATGCCATCTTGGTCCAACAAGTCCGACATATCTAATGCATGTTGTACATAGTCCAACGCATCAGCTTCTGTTTCTCCGTACACAATCAAATTAATCGGTACAATATATTTGTTAAGTTTATTCATAATATTTCTCGTTTTGATGTAGTATACAAAAACGACTGCGGTTTGTCAAGTCCCTTTATAAAATGTGTTTGCTGCGGTCATCCACGGTTTTATATGTTTATAAACTCGCATTGAAAACAAATTATCACTTGGATAGTGCACTCCACCTTGTAACCGGGTCTGCGCAATATCCAGCACAAAGTGCATCATATCCTTGGCAAGTTCTGGGTGCCGTTGCATATAGATGTGACGGAAGAACAATGCTAACAAGGTATGTCCACCGGGATATGAGGAATCGCTGGCATCCGTCTTTAACATCGGATATAGTGGAACTCCATATACCCCAGCGGTCTGGAAGGGTCGTGGACGATTGTAAATGACCTTCAAGTAATCAATAATGGGGTCATACAAATCCAAATTATGTTTAATCTGCATCGAATCTTCGGTCACCCCATACGACGCTAACCACTCACTCATCACGGTGAACAGTTCCTTATCCACTCGTTCAATGTACCGCATCCGTATATCATCCACGGTTTTTTGTAAGTCCAATAGATGATAGAGTTCTTGTATAGTTTCCATTTCACCGGGATAGGGCATCAGCTTCAATGCGTCAAATACCCCAAGGTGATTCCACTCCTTCAGCAATAAACTATGTTTAATCGTTTGTACACTATTATAA
>Ga0315903_10005846_pt1 | contig 15927 bp, 30 predicted proteins | sample LakEriMetagenome_7_FD_203524 | JGI IMG/M metagenome (GOLD analysis project Ga0315903, IMG submission 203524) | Freshwater fungal communities from buoy surface, Lake Erie, Ohio, United States - Buoy 2 MA119 | ecosystem: Environmental > Aquatic > Freshwater > Lake | place: USA: Lake Erie, Ohio...
CATTACGGTGGCGCACGGAAGCGCGTGGGATTCATTACGCCGGGATTCGGGTGCGGTGGAGCCGAGCGGTGGGTGCTGACGTTGGCCAAGCATTTGCACGGCGCAGACATTGCCGGCTTCCTCTCCCACACCGATCAGGGCCCGCTGGCAGCGGAGGCGCACACGCTTGGCCCGATCATGACCGGGGATCATGCTGCGCAATTCGCGGAGCGGTGCGACATCGTCATTGCATGGGCATGGAACCAACTCGCGGATTTCCGCAGGATCTTCCGCGGCCGGCTGATAGCGGTCAGCCACGGCAGTCCCGGAAACCAGTGGGGAGACAACGTCACCAGCCGCATGGGCGCCGTCCCCGGCGTCGAATTGCTTGCGGTGTCCGACAACAGCCTCAACGTCTGGCCAGTTCGCGGCAGCGGCATTTACATCCCAAACGGCGCAGAGGTTGACCGATGCACGCCGCGGGCTGGTAGGAGCGCCATGCGTGAGCGGCTTGGCATCAAGCCGGAGGAGCGTGTTGCCACGTTCTGCGGGCGAATCTGCGCGGAGAAACGGCCATGGGCGCTGGTTTCTGCTCTTGATTGGCTGCCGTCCAGCTGGGTGGTGCTGATTGCGGGGCCGGATCAGGCCGGATGGACGAAGGCCATGGCGCAGAACCCGCGTGTCCGCGTGCTGCCACCGCAGGATCATGTTGGCGACGTACTGGCAGCCTCTGACGTGTTCGTGCTGCCATCCGAGACAGAGGCCCACCCGATTGCCCTGTGCGAGGCGTGGATTGCCGGCGTGCCGACTGTGTACGCAGATTGGCCCTTTGCCGCGCAGCTGCGGCGCGACCACGGTCAAGACCTCGGGGTTCCCGTCCGGCTCGACTGTTCCCCTGCGGAGATTGCAGCCGCCATCCTGACTGCTCACACGTTTCGGCACACGCTGGCAGACTCAGCCCGCCGCATTGCGTGGCAGCATTACACCGCTTCCGTCATGGCGGACCGCTGGGAGCGGCATCTGGGGCTTGCTCCGATTCAGCGGACGGGCACGGCATCGGCGTACTGACAGCAGGCCGCGCCCATGCAAACGGATTGCGCCGCAGGGGTTTTTACGCGGTTCGCGTGAATGCATGTGACGCTTGTGACGCATGTGACACGTGTGACGCTGTGACAACTGTGACGCTCATTTTCTGCCGCACAATTAACCGCACATGAAGTGACGCTTGTGACGCATGTGACGCGATAATGTCACACCGTCACACACTCCCCGCCCCTTTCCTCCCCCTCCTTTCTTTCCCCCACACCCCCTATCTATCCTCCCCCTCCAATCCCCACCCCTCAGGCACCAATTTTTCTTGCGGTTCAACGAGTCAGCCCCATGACTTCGAAATGATCGCTCTGGCCGAATCTGTCGGCACCCTACCCGCAGCCCTTGTCTGGACTGGCCTGACTGGCGCCATCACTACACTGTGGATCTGGATTGCCAGACAGTTCCGGCAGCAGGCCTCGAAATTAGAGGACTGCGAGGAAGACCGAGCCAAACTCTGGCAGGCCATGGTGATCCTATCCCAGCACGTTGACGGCATCGACATCCGGGAGCTTGTGGCCATCAGGGACAGGCCGCTTTCTCCCCGGAAGCGCCACCGGGATGATCCGCCCAGCGGGCAGGCTCCGGCGGTGGTTTGACGCATACGCACTTGCGTAGCAGAAAAGTTTGGACGGGCGTGATGGCGTCCGGCATGGTGGTCGCATGCACCGTGATTGCATCGACACCACTACCTCCGCAGGCCGCTCCGCCAGACTCGCCATCGACGAGTTCGCAGAAGCGGGACGCCAATGGGACGCCGCAGTAGCATCCCGCGACAAAAAAGCCATCCGAATGGCCGGCTATGCCTTGGAGCAAGCCGAAGAAACCCGACGCATGTCCATCAGCTACTACCTCACCTACTACGCCACACACCAAGTATGAACGACATCGACAAACTCGCGGACTACCGTGCCGCCACCGCCTAATCCAAACCACCGCATCACATGCCAGAACTCACAATCGCCCGATACCGCTTCCGCATTGCTGCCGCCCGCGTGGCCGCAGCCGAAGCGGAAAACGACGCCGCCGCGCTCTCCCGATGGGAGGCAACGCTGGCCGAATGCACCAAAGCTCTCACCGCAGCCCTCACAATCCCATGAACGACATCGAAAAGCTGAACGACTACCGGGACGCCATTGCGGCAGTCCGCATGCCAAAACTGGCCGACCGGATGCTCGCCGAATACATGGAGGGCGCACGCCGGAAGGCGCTGGCAGAAATCGACTGCGCCACCGAGATGCGCAACCCAACCCGGGTGACGGAGATCCTGAGCAAGCAGGACGCCAAGGACCGTGGAATGGTTCCGGTGGGTTGCTGTGGGGCGAAGGACGCATGGTGGCACAAGCCTATCATCAGAGACATGGAACGCGGAAACATCACCCACGCCCTCGTCCGCGAAGGAAAGGGCGAGGACGTTTCCGTCTGGAGAGTCCCGAACGCATCGTGGGTTCCGCCTACACTCCTGCCAGACGAAGAAGAATAACCCCAACCAAATCCAATCCCATGAACTCCCCGCTATTCCCAACCGCCCCCGTCGAAGTCGCCCTCGTTTCTCAGGAAACCCCTGAGGTTCTCACTGGCCCGATGCCAGTCTCTCTGGAACTCATGCCCCGCGCCGACGGGGCTGAACGGTTCGCGCCGCTCATCGCCCGCATCGATGGAGCCGAAGCGCAGGCTATGAGCATCAAGATCAGTGACGACGACAGTCCGGAGATCATCAAGGCCAAGGCTGCCCAAGCCCGCCGCCTCCGGCTCGACATCTTCCGCCCGTCGCGAGTCGAAGCGGACAAGCTGCACGCAGACCTCAAAGCCGGCGTGCTGGAGATCGGGCGCAAACTCGACAAGGCCCGCGCAGACTTCCGGTCCCGGTGTGAACGCATCGAAGACCACCTCGCCGGAGTCGAGAACGAACTGAAGCGCCGGGAAGAGCAGGCCGCCGCCGCCCGCCTCGCAGAACGGCAGGCCGCAATTGCGCCGTATGCCATCCCCGGACTTCCGCTGCCGCCATGGCCGGACGACGAAGCCGGCTTTGTGGAGGTGCTGGGAACCCAGAAGGAACTGCGCATTGCATGGGACAGTGAGCAGAAGCGGAAGGCCGCCGAGGCAGCAGCCGAAGCCGAGCGGAAGCGCAAAGAAGCAGAGGAAGCCGAGCGCAAACGCCAGGCGGAACTTGAGGAAGCCCGGGCAGCCAAGGCCAAGGCCGACGCCGAGCGCCGCGCCGCCGAGGAGAAACTGGCCGAGGAACGCACCAAGGCGGAAGCGGAGCGCAAAGCCGCAGCCGAAGAGCAGCGCAAACGCGATGCCGAAGCCGCCGCCGAACGCCGACGCATCGAAGCGGAGCGTGAAGCGGAGCGCAAAGCCGCTGAGGAAGAGCTACTCAAGAAATCCAAGGCCATGGCCGAACGCCTCGCCGCGCACCAGAACGCACTCGGCAAACTGCCAGACGCCGCCCGCGGACTAGCCGCCGCGCTCCGGGATGTCATGCCGGACCTCTCCGGGGACTACGCCGCCGCAGCCGTTGCCGCGCTTGCGTATTACGACGAGATTGCCGCCGAACTCTGAGCCCTCACCCTGTCGCCATATGGACCCCAAAGAACTCGACACCTTCGACACCCTCGACACGCAGGACCTCGCGTGGCCCCGCACCATCTTGGAGCGGTTTGGCTGCCTCATGCTCGCGCTCTGTTTTCTCTGGCTGGGACTGGCCGGAATCTGGCAGACCGCTGAACTCATTCTCTCCGCACTGCCATGAGCCACATCGAAAAAACCACCCGCCCTCTTGTCCGGCATATTTGTGGTTACTGCGCTCCGGGATACCTCAAACTTGCCTCTGCCGTCAATCCGGCAAAAACGGACTGGTGCGTGAAATGCACACATAGAGCCGAGGGGATAGACCGCGAAGTCATAAAATCCGGATGGCGAGGCTTAACAATTCTCGAAGGAACCACGAAATGAGCCACATCGCCAAAGCAATCCACGCAATGCAGTCCGCCGGGCTGGTCTGCGTCAAGTACCGGAAAAACGATTCGCTGCATGCCAAATACGCCACGCTGGCCGACATCTGGGAACTGCTGCGGCCGCACCTGACCGACCACGGTCTGGCAGTCTCATTCCGTCACGGAGCAATCCGGGAAGTCGGCACGCAGATCGTGCAGGGCATGACGGTTCGCATTGTCCATGCCGCATCCGGTGAGGTTGAGGAATGGGCGGGGGAATACCCGATGCCTGAAGGAAACCGCGGAGTCAATTTCGCCCAGCGGTTTGGGTCCGCCACCACCTACGCCCAGCGGTACGCCCTGTGCGCAGCCTTCGGCGTGGCCACCGGGGACGACGACGACGCCCGCCGCGCCGCCAGTCAGGTAGGCCGCGCAGCCGGCGCGACGGTTTCCAGCAATCCGGACAACTGGCCGGCATTGATGGACGGCGCATGGGCTGACGCGCCCACGCCGGACGGTTCCGCCACGCTCGGGGACATCGACCACCGCGCCCGTCTGGCCCTCTGGAAATCCAACCCGGACCACGCTGGCTTGCTGGCCTACGTTGCCGACTGGATCGTGGGCAGGCTGGAAAACTCCGGATCCTCCTGGGCACAGTGGACCGAGGAAGCCGGCGGAACTTGGCCGGATGGCATCGACCAGTGCAGTCCGGACGAACTTCGCGCCGCCGCACGCGCAATCTTCGCCGCATCCAAGTCATGAAAGACTTCCAGCCATACTTCGACCCGACCAGCCGACTGGCCGCGTTCAGCCCGGCCCGCCTGCGGAACTACTACGAGATCCCGGAAGAGCAGTACCACGCACTCCCCGCCGTCAGCGCCTCGACGCTCAAGCCGGCCACACCCGGCCACATGCTCGACCAACTCACCACTCCCGAGGTGGACGTGTACGATTCTCCAAGCCGCGCCGAAAGCTTCACGATGGGCCGACTTGCCCATTGGGCCGCACTCGAACCGCACAAATTGGACCCGGCCAACCACCTCGAATGGATGGTGGCCAGTCCGACCGATGGACTGGGAACCAAAGCCGCCCGCGCCACGCGAGACGCCAACCCCGGCAAGCTATTGGTAACCCCCGACCACATTGCCAAGGCTGCCGCACTCCTCCGCGCCATTCGTGGTCACGCCGAAGCGCAGCACTGGTTGACGATCCCGGCCCTCAACGAAGCCAGCGGAGTCATCCGGTCGAACGGTTTCTGGCGCAAATGGCGCACCGACCGCATAGCCATCGACCACTCTGCCGTCATCGACGTGAAGACGACCCGGCACAACGTCGCTGGCCAGCGTGGCGTGAAGCAGTGGATTTCCGAATGCTGGGAACGTGGCTACTGGATACAGGCCGCCTGGTATCTCCACCACCACGAACTGGCCACCGGATTCCGGCCCGCCCGGTTCGTCTTTGTGGTGGTCAGCACAACCGCGCCGTTCCATGCCCGCGCCTTCGAGGTGGAGAACACGCCGACCGACGCCGCGCACTATCACCCGGACATGCCACTGGCGAAGGCCCGCCGGATTCTCGGGCTGGACCCCGGCGAGGAGGGTATCACGCGCCTCGACATGTTTTTGCGCAGCGCCCGCGAAACCGCAGCCGAGCAGGCAGCCGGCCGCCCGCTTACCCCGGAAATCCTGCGCCAACTCTGGCCCATCACCGAAGACGACGCGGGCGCCATCCATATCAACCTCCCACCCATCTTCTGATTATGCCACCGAAACCAAAAACACCACCACCAATGGAACCAACCGAACCCGCGGCCCAGCCGCCCAATGCTCTGCCGTTCATCCCGGACATCATCAGCCGTCAGGCCGACTGGCCGGAGCGGAAGGAAGTCTGCGGCCTTTCTGTGCCGCTCACGGAATCCGAGATGATCGAAGAGGCCCACAAACTCACGGACAACCTAAGCCTCGCGGACCAGATCCGAAGCGAAGCCAAGGCAGCGAGCGACCAGTTCAAGGCCCGCCTTGAGGAAACGCAGTCCGCCATCAACCGCAGCCGCATCCTGATCGACCGGGGCGCCGACACGCGGGCGGTGGAGTGCGTCTGGATCTGGGAAACCGCCGGGACCGACGAGAGCGGCAGCATGATCGTGGACCCCGACCGCCGCACGCTGGTCAGGACCGACACATGGGAAGCGATTCGCCACGAACGGATCCCGGAAGAAGACAGGCAGTTGACCATGTTCAACGACGAGGAACTTACCGATGAAGGAGGTGCTGAATGAGCCCAAAACTAAGACCCGATGACATTGGGTGGTGGTGGGTGCGGCAGACTACAAAATGGAAAGCCGTACACTGGAAATGTTTTGAGGTGGTTTTGCAACCATGGGATCCAGAGCCGGATTATGCGGATGAAATACTCACAATCCAAGCCGCATGCTGGATCCGTGCCGACAAAGTAAATACGGGCATTGGCATCATGGATGGATCGCAGTGGTTTCCGGCGGTGCCTCCATCATGGTCGGAAGGAGGTGCCGAATGAACCAGCATGTAATTACGATACTGGCCTACACAGCCATGGAGGGCAGTTACCACATGCCCTACCACCCGAGCGCCCACGGAATCCCGTGGCATCCTGCGCCCAACCAACGGAAACGGCGTAAACAGCATCGCCAGACGCGCCCGCATGGATGGAAGGGAGGTGCGGAATGAAACGCGCCAAAGTTCAACTGATCGTTCGCATGGTATCTCCCGGACTCCCGGCGGAACAAATGACCATCGAAAACGAATTCCCGTACCACGACGCCCGCCTCCGCTACCACGAACTACTGCGACAGGCGTTCAAAGCCTCGCAGGCAACAATGGCCAGCACGCCAACCGATGCTTTCACGGCCACGGAAGGAGGTGCCGAATGACACTTCAGCAGGTTCTGCAAGTCATCGCCGTGGCCGCCGGCGCATACTGCGCTTTGGACATGGCCCGCACGATCAAGCGCCAACGCGACCGCATCCACCAACTCCGGCAGGCCTTGTTCGACATCTACCACACGATGGAGGTTCCGCAGTCAGTCCGGGAACAGGCACTTATCGCCATCAAGAAAGGAGGCCAGTCATGATTCCGGCCCCCCAAGACACTTGGCCAAATTGCAGTCCCGACAGATTCCGGGAAATCTGCGGAGAACTGGCAGCCATCTACACCGCCATTCATGCCGGGAAGAGAATCGTCTGGCGGGATCGGGACAATGAACACTGGAAGGACATCACCCAAGGACCAACCGTTGCGTGCATTTTCAGCGGCAGAAAATTCGTAATCTACGCCGAAGAGCCGGAAACCGTGTGGGCAATCCGCAGCGCATCCGATCCGGGGCTTTTCCACACCACCACTGATGAATCTGTGGCCAAAGGTTGGCGCGACGATGGCCTGACCGTCTACGGGTACGAACTCGCCGGAACCTCATTCCGCACGCTATGACCGCAGCGCCGCCAGCCAGCCGATTCCTCGTTCCTCCTGCGTGGCCGGACTGGTGGTCTGCGCCTCCGACCCCGTCGCCGCGCAGGACGGCGGCGGGGCTATGCCTTTTCCGGGCCGTCCCGATCAATCTCCCGGATGAAGCCCGGTTCCGCATTTGGTGGAAGACCTACGGCGGAGCCATGACCCGCGCCGGGTGGGGACTCAATAGCTGGAACGACAAGACGACGTTGCAGCAGTGGCTCACCATCGACGGCTGCCTGACGCCCGTCACGCTGGAGAAGATTGCCCGCCTCGACGCCCGCCGCGCCGAGCAGGCCACCGGGACGCTGGACCTCCCGGAGCCGGAACTTGTGCTGGACCCGCTGCCGCATGACCTCGAAGGGAAGCTGCGAGGGTATCAGGTGATACCAGCCCGCCAGCTATTCCGCTCCCTGACCCACGGGAAGCAGGAATGGGGATACCCCGGAGCCGTGGATTTTTCTGACATGGGGACCGGGAAGACGTACATGGGACTGGCCGCCGCGCTGGCCACAGGCCGGAAGGTGGTCGTCCTCTGCCCGGTCGTGGGCCGCGCCGGGTGGGAGCGTGCATTCCAGCATTTCGGGACAGAGCCGCACTTCATCGGAACCTATGAGGGACTCCGGAGCGGCAACCGCCCGCACGTTGTCGCCCAGCGCGATGACGGAACCTTTGTGTGGCAGTCGCCGGACGACATCATTCTCATTCTCGACGAGGCGCAGGCCCTCCGGCATGACGACACGCTGAACGTCGCCCTCTGCTCCGGAGCCGTGAGGCAGGGCATTCCGATCATCGCCGCCTCCGCCACCATCGCCATCGACCCCCGCGAATTCCGATTCGCCGGCCGCATTGTCGGACTGCACGACGGAGCCGAGGACTGGAACCGCTTCCTTGTGCGGCATGGGTGCAGCAAGCCGAAGGGATCAAAGACATGGAAATGGGACGGAGACTTCTCCGCGCTGGCCCGGATCAATGCCAAACTCTTCCCGCGCCGGGGCTGTCGGGTCCGCAAGCAGGACCTCGGGGAGGAATGCCCGGAGACTTCCATCACCGTGCTTCCCATCCGCTGCGCAGCCGGCGAACGCATCGCCCAACTCTGGAACGACACCGAAGCCCACCTCGCCCGCCTCCGCGGAACCCGGCAGTATGAGATCGAATGGAGACGCTGCCGCATGAGGATCTGGCAGGCCGCCGAGAAAGCCCTAGTTGAACCCATCGCGGAGCGGATCCGCGCCGACATCCGCGGAGGCCGCAGTGTTGCCGTGTTCGTGAGCTTCACGGAAACCCGCACGGCATTGGCCAAGATGCTCAACACCAACGCGGGCTTCTATGGTGGCCAGCCGCTGGCCCGCCGTCAATACTTCGAGCGGCAGTTTCAAGCGAACCGGGAATTCCTGCTCATCAATCAGATCGGAGCAGGCGGGGCCAGCGTCAGCCTCCACGACACCACAGGCGACCGACCCCGCAGCGCCTACATTTTCCCCTCGGACAACCCCGTCCACATGCGGCAGGCCACCGGACGGGTGGACCGGGTGGGCGGCGTGACCGCCTCCGAGCAGTGGATCCCCTGCGTGCAGGGCACGATTTCCGAGAAGATGGTGGAGCGAGCCAGACGGAAAATGCTGGGCTTCGACACCATCAACGACGGATCCGCAGCAACTCAACAATTCTGAACCATGAAACCCACGCACATCATCGGAATCGACAACGGCATCACCGGGGGCCTCGCGCTTCTCAATATGGCCGGCGCCCTCATCACCGCGACCACCATGCCAACCTGCTTCGACAGGCACCTCAACGCGAACCGCATTTTCCCCACCATGCTCCTAAACTGTTTGAAAACTCTGCACAATGACGCCGCCTACAAAGATCACGTTATGCGCCCACCTCGGGACTTGAAAATCCTCGTCGCCATCGAACTTTGCCCGCGCCACAGCCGCAGCAAAAACGCAATGAGATCCATGGCCATCTCATGGGGACTCGCCATTTCCACCATTGAACTGGCCGGATATGAATGGACATCCGCCAACAGCGGGAACTCGAAAGCATCGTGGCAACGATGCCTACTGGGACGCCTCGAAAAAGATCAGACAAAGCCCGCAGCCATAGCACTGGCCCGCGAACTCTGGCCGCACGAATCATTCATTCCGCAAAGATGCCGCAAGCCCGACACCGGGATGGTCGATGCAGCCCTGATCGCCGAACACATTCGCCGCATCCACCTATGAACGACCGAATTCCCGCCGGACTATGCGTCATCCTGTGCTTCCTGTGCTTCCTGCTCGGGGCCGTGTTTGGCGTTGGCCTGCTATTCCATGAAGCCGCCACCCGCGGCGGAAACCCCACCACCAAATCAGAGTGATGCACTGGGCACAATGCTTGGCACGCACGCGCCGCGCCCCCATGATGGTCATGCCGGGAAACCACAGCAGTCCGGAAGTGCATTTCTGGGCTGGTCGATACCCCGGCAAAATCGGGTGGCTCATTGGCCCAACCGCAGCGCCGAAGACAAAGCTGCGCACATGGATGCCATTCGCATTGGATAACGACGCATTCACCGCATGGACAACCCAGCAGCCATGGAATGAACAGGCGTGGCTCGACATGCTTTCCCGCATTCGCCAGTCCAATCTCCGGCCGCAATGGGTGCTGGTTCCCGACCAAGTCGCAGACGCCGAAGCCACGCTGCGTCTGTGGTCCGTATATGCTCCCGTGGCCGCACGATATGGCTGGCCGTTGGCGTTTGCGGTACAGGATGGCATGACCCCCTCCGACGTTCCGCCGGCTGCTGACGTAGTTTTTGTGGGAGGCACCAGCCGCTGGAAATGGTCAACAGTCGAATCATGGGTGGCCACTGGCCGACCCGTGCATGTTGGCCGCGTCAACACGGTCGAACTACTGGAAACGTGCGACCGCCTAGGCGTGCAGTCCGCAGACGGAACCGGATGGTTCCGTGACCCGACACGACCAGACAAAATGCTGGCGCTGCATCAATTCATCGAAGGCCGCCGCACCACTCAAATTCCGTTGCTGTAATGAAACGTGTCCGCATGACGCTCAAGGAAGACTGCGAAGCCGAACGCACAAGCCTACGCGGTTACGTAGGATTGCAAGCTGGCGCAGTCGTCACCGTCGTGGACCGTGCCGCAGATCAGGACGGCAGAAATGTCCCTGATCCCGAAGCCGTCGCCATCACGGCAGGCGGTTCCGAAGTCTACATCCCAACCAAGAACCTGACACGCCTATGAACATCCACGACCACTACGAACCCGACGCCCCCACGCACGAGGAACGGGAGCATGGCCTCTTCATCATAGACGTTCCGCTTACCTACCATGAAAGGCTTGAACACGCCGGGCAGAATGGCGATGTCCGAGCTGACTTCGAGCTTTGGTGGCGCACCATTGGCAGGGAAATCCCTGACCGCCTCCACCTCGCCAAGAAGGCGTGGCTGTGGACATGCTCGCCGCGCCTTATGGATGAGGTTATCGCCTGCCCGCTCAAGAGCGAGACGGACAACAAATGGATGGCGTGGTATGTGTTCAGCGCCGGATGGGCGGTGGCGACCCTCGAAACAGAATTGGAACTGGCGCAGGTGCCATGCATCTGCCAGTCCGAGAAGGGAGGTGCAGCGTGAGTCTCAAGGTGCCATCCCCAACCCGCTCCGCCACATGGCGAGAGACGGAAACCAAACTCTGCCGCGTATGCCTGGAGCCGATGTGGCCCAGTCCGAAAGCCACCCGGTCATCGTGGGACCGCAAGCAGACCTGTGGCGCACTCTGCCAAGGACGCCTTTCCGCCGAAGCGTGCCGCATTGCGGCCGGAACCAACCACTACCGAATCAAATGACAGCCGAAGAAATACTCACCAGGGCGCTGCACGCCATCAAACGGAGCGGCACCGAATACGACACCAGCGGGACCGGAGCGAAGCGGGAACGCAGCGCGGCCCGAATTGCCCAACTATTCGGGCGGCACACAGGAATCATACTGACCAACGAGCAGGTCTGGTGCTTCCTGCAATGCGTGAAGCTTGCCCGCTTGGAAGCGACTCCGAGCCACGAGGACAGCCTTGTGGACCTGCTGGCATACCGGGCGCTTGAGCTTGAGGAATTGAGCGGAGGAGGTGCCGAATGAGTGTCTGCGCTTACTGCGGCGAGGAAATTGAGGACGGCCAACCAACGGTTCCGGATCCATGGGGAGGCGCTGGCGACCGGATGCACATCGGTTGCGCTGCGGAAGATCAGGACGGCTGCGACATTGATCTGGAAAGGGGGGACTCATGAAATGCTCTCACTGGCCCCGCGGATTCCGCCGCTGGGGAGTCTCCTTGAACGGAAACGGAATCTCCTGCTACGCCATGGCCAGCACCAAGGCCGACGCCATCCGCGCCGTCCGCAGCCATGGACTGAAACCCGGCCCCAAAGCCTACGCCAGCCCGGACGGAAACCGGATCGCGGATGGCAACGGCGGGTGGATTTCACAGGCGGAACTGCTGATGCCATGACCCCCGAGGAACTCATCCGGCTTATGGAGGCCGCCGCCACCCACCGCTACACCGTCCGCGTTGCTCCGGACGGGACGGTTGAGATGCGGCCCGGTAAAGGCACCAGCGCCGAGCGGACGGCCGCGTGGAGACTGCGCCGCTCAGTGCCACCACCGGAACCGCCTCCCGTCGAGGAGCAGGTTCCCAAGCCGAAGCGCACCACCTACGGCCCGGAGCCGGAAGCATGTACTATTAGCCCGCCGGAATGCGTAGGCCCACAGGTGCTGGCAGCGTGGAAGGAATGGCAGACTTACCGTCAGAACCGCGCATCCCACCCGACCAGCCGCCTGCGGCTTCCATGGACCGCACAGGCCGCCCGCCTGTCCGCCAACTCGGTGGAGGCATTCACGCAATCCCATGGCCCGCAGATCGTGGCCGACCGCATCACCGCAGCCATTGCCGGAAACTGGCAGGGCTTGAACCTCCACAAACTGGAAACCCATGCAAACTATCGCCCAGAGAATCGCCAGCCTACAAGAAACGTGGCAGCAACGCCCAGAGCAAACCCGGCCGCCCTCGACGGGGACTTCCTCCCCACCGACTTTTGACGGGTTCCAAACGTTCGACGACCCGGTCCTCCGCAAGATGCGGAAGTGGGGGGAACGGTACGCGGCCGCCATCATCCACCGCCAGCCGCCAATCTGGTTGACCCTGTACGGACGCGCCGGAGCCGGGAACGGAACCGGGAAGACGCTACTGGCCACCATGATTCTCGACGCAGTCAGACCGCACCTGCGCAGCACCACGCCAACCAAATTCCTCAACTGGCCGGACACCGCCGCCCGATGGCAGGAACACACAGACATCCGCCGGCGCATCGACATTGCCCGCGAGGCTGAGGTGCTGGTCATCGACGACGCCGGCGCCGAACACCGCACACATGCCACCATCGGGCTGTTTTACAATCTGTTGAACTTCCGCCTTGGAAAGTGGACAATCATTACCACCAACCTGCCCACCTCCGAGTGGGACCAAGCGGACACCAGGATCAGCAGCCGCATGCACCGCGGCGGTTCCGTGATCCTCGAATGCGAAACCACAGACTATGCCCTCCGATGCCCTCCGTAAAACGTAAGGTCGCCCCGAAGCTACTCCTTGGCCCAGAGCATCCGTTGCAGGACCGATTTACGGAAGCGTTTGTCCAGCACCTCCTTTCCAATCCAGAGATGGGCGATGCCGAGGTTTACCGGGAGGTGGCCAATGACACCACGCTTGAGCCGCACCACCGCCGGAGCGCCAAGCTGATTCTCATGCGCCCCGAGGTAGCCGCCCGCATTCATTGGCTCAAGGAAAAGCAGGCATCGCGCAGCGAGATCAGCCGAGACGAACTCCAAAGCTTTTTCGCAGCCGTCATCCGCACGCCGATTGCGGAAGTCACGCCGGAACACCGCATTGCCCACAAGGTCGAGTATCATGAAAACGGCGCGGTGAAGCGGGTGGAGATGCCGGACAAGCTGGCCGCAGCCGGCCACCTCATGCGGATGAACGGGTGGGACAAGGCGCAGACCGAAGGCCCGTCACTGCACGCGGCGGAAATGGTCGTCTTCGCCGTGGTCAAGGGAACGTATCAGCCGACATGAGCGCCGATCAATACACCCATTGGATAGCCGGACACTATCCCACGACGGAATCCGCAAGCCTGCAATGCGCGGAGGCAACGCTGGCGCTTGTCATGGCGTTTCCTGAACTTCGCCGCGTTCGGGGTCATGCGATGGTAGGCGTCCACCTCCGTCCGCATTGGTGGTGCGTGACGCCGGAAGGGGGCGTCGTCGACCCAACGGCGCATCAGTGGCCGACTACCCCGGTGTTCTACGAACCATTGCCTGATGGCGCAGAAGATCCGCACGGCAGGTGCCTGCATTGCGGCAGCCTTCTCTTCCGATCCAACGGAGCGGGTTCCTATTTGTGCGAGGACTGCAACCCATGACCCCCGCAGAACGAGAATTCGCCAGCCGCCTCCAGAGCCGGGAATGGAGGCTGGCCAACCTGTACCAGATCCGGGACGCCTCCGGACAGCTGGTTCCGTTCGTGCCGCGCCCGGAGCAGTGGCGATTCCTCACGACCCGCCATAACCGGAACTTCGTGCCGAAAGCCCGGAAGCTGGGAATCTCCACCGCCATCGTCATCGACAACCTCGACGCCTGTATCTGGACGCCGGGAGGAATCCACGCCGCCCACATCGACCTCACCCAAGTGCATGCCGAGGGGAAGATCGACATCGCCAGCACGGCATGGACCGCAGGCCCGCAGCACCCGCGCCGGGAGATCGGCACCCTATGGCGCTGGATCCACAAGGCCAACCCGCTTCTAAAGCAGAATGCTTCGACGCTGGAATGGAGCAACGGCAGCAAGCAGGAGGCGGGAGTGAGCTTTGTGGGCGGCACACCGCAGCGCCTGCACTGGTCAGAGGCTGGCCCGTTGTCAGTGGAGAACCCGCAGAAGGCCGCGAGGATTCGCCGCCAATCGCTGAATGCCGTTCCAACCGGAGGCCGCATCGACATCGAAACTACGATGGAGGGCGGAACCTACGGCGAGGCCTACGCCCTGTTCAAGGACGCCCTGTCTACCCACGGCCAGCCGCTCACCGCAGAGGACTGGCAGTTCTGGTTCTTCCCATGGTACGCCCACCCGGATTACGTGCTGGAATCCGGCCCGAACTGGGTCGCCCCGGCGGAGCAGGCTGCCTACTTCGAGCAGCTTGGTACGGAGCATGGCATCCAGCTCACCCGCGCACAACAAGCATGGTACGTTGCCCGCGCCCGCGTGCAGGGACCGGACATGTTCACCCAGTTCCCCAGCACTCCCGACGAGTGCATCCGCAGCGTGGTGGCCGGACAAATTTATCCGCAAGTCACACAGGCCCGCGCCAAGGGCCGAGTGATGCAACTGGACCCCGAACCCGGCGTGCCGCTCCTGACCGTGTGGGACATCGGGATTGCCGACGCAGCCGCCGCGTGGCTCGTGCAGGTTATGCCCAACCAGATTCTCTGGCTCCGACACTACGAGCAGACCGGGACCGGGGCCGCGCAGACCGCCGACCAGATCCGCGCATGGTCCCAAGAGATGGGCCGCCCCATCGCGCTGAACCTGTTCCCTCACGACGTGGACACCAGAGACAGAGGGTCCGGTCTGTCCTACCGCAGCCAACTGGTGGCCGCCGGCATTCCCGACATCAGCATCCGCACGGTGCCGAGAGTCAGCAATATCTGGCTCGGAATCGGGGAACTCCGGAAGGTTCTCTCGCGCTCCTACTTCGACAAGCGCACCGACGTGCCACGAATCTCCGAGACTGGCGCAGACCTGCCATCCGGACTGGGCTGCCTTGAGAACTACCGCCGGAAGGTGGAGGGCGGCCGGGAAATCCCGGTGCATGACCATTGCTCCCACACCGCCGACGCCGCCCGACAACTCGCGCAGGCCATGGCCGATGGGCTGCACCTCTACGACCCAGCGCCCCTGGCATCCGCCGGACCCGTCCGCGTCACCCGCTACCAATGACGCCCGCGGAAACCGCCATGGCCATGCACGAGAACACGCCGGGAGTCGGATTTGCCGACGCCATGGCCGCCCACCTATCCCATGGGTTGATCCTCTCCACGGCCACCGCATTCGTCATGGCCCGCCCGGTGGGGGGCTGGCAGCAGATGGCCGACCCGTGGCAGGCGCATCCCGGTTCTGCCCTCTGGTACGTGTGGGCAGCCGCTGGTGACCTCGGGGAATTGCTGGCATTTTTGGAGTCAAGACCGGAAATATCCGCACTTGTGTATCATCGGCACGGCCGCAGGATTTTCCGGAACGCCCATGAGATCCGGAAATTCCAACGCCGCCCAGAAGGAAGCAGAGGCCAACCGCAAGCAGTCGCAGCGCCAATTCAGCCAGCAGATGAAACTGATGGA
>Ga0315903_10005847_pt1 | contig 15926 bp, 5 predicted proteins | sample LakEriMetagenome_7_FD_203524 | JGI IMG/M metagenome (GOLD analysis project Ga0315903, IMG submission 203524) | Freshwater fungal communities from buoy surface, Lake Erie, Ohio, United States - Buoy 2 MA119 | ecosystem: Environmental > Aquatic > Freshwater > Lake | place: USA: Lake Erie, Ohio...
CACCATTTTTTTCATTCTTTGACCAACGTTCACCAGTTTTTTTGTAACCAACAATGTCATCATAAGAAGCCGTGTAATCAGGCCCTTTTACGAGTGGACGATCGCCATATTGCTCACGGTCAACATACGATTTTAATGAAAATGGATCAGTCGGGCGGTTCATGTTGATAGGGGTGTTTGCCAAACTACGGATAGGCACCATAATGTAGGACAAATAGCCTACATAAGAAAAGGCAATGGCTAGGATACCAATGTTCACTAATCTGCGTGTTTCATAGCCATAGCGTTGAGCGGCAAACAAGGCTCCGACAAAAATTAAACGGATAAAGCGTGCAGTCCAACTATCGTTAATGATAAATCCGGCTACTACGTAAAGGATGCTGACAACGAGGGCAATGTTGAAATCGCGTTGAGAGCCGGAGTGAGTGTACTTTAAAAGCGAAACTATAACTGCTACCAATAGTGCAACGCCAAAAACAATACCGGAGTTAAAGCCCATTCCAAGCGTATTCACGAAGAATAAATCCATTCCCGCGAGGTAAGATTGCGTAAACGAAATGATGAATTTCATGTATAAACCAAGCACCAAAAAGCCTATTGCAATCGCACCCATCCAACCCACAGTAGTCGTTTTGAAACGCTTGTAGTAATAGATAAGCGCAATAGCCGGCAAGGCAAGTAAGCTTAACAAGTGAACGCCAATAGAAAGCCCGGTCATGTAAGCAATCAATACCAACCAATGGTCAGCATGCGGACTGTCGTCTGCATCCCATTTCACCATTATCCATACAATCAGCGAGAGGAAAAACTGCGACAAAGCATAAACCTCGCCTTCTACAGCACTGAACCAAGAGGAGTCAACAAACGTGCAAGAAGCAGCAGCGATTAATCCGGCTCCAAGAACAGTGAAAATTCTCCCATCAGTGTGGTTGCCGTCTTTCATAATGACTTTGCGCGCCAATGCAGTCACCGTCCAAAACGTGAACATTACTGCTCCAGCTGTGGAAAGTGCACTCATCCAATTCACCATTAAAGCCACTTTGGAGGGATCGCCACCCGCCAAGAGGGTAAACAAACGGCCAAGCATCAAAAAGAACGGTGCGCCTGGTGGGTGAACCACTTGCAATTTCCATGCACCTGACACAAACTCGCCACAATCCCAAAAACTACCACTACTTTCCATAGTGAGGGTGTAAACCGTAGCGGCAAATAAAAAGGCCACCCAACCTAAAATGTTGTTCAATAATTTAAACTTTTGCATCTATCTTGATTTTCAGCGTTAAAAATAGATTTTTTAGTCAAAGTACCGACATCGGTTTTTCCTGCGTTTCATAGGTTGGCACGAACATAATTTTGGTTTTTTTGTTGGATACTTGGAAATTATAAAAGCGTGATTATTTTTGCGCTCCATTATTGACCCATCGTCTAATGGCAGGACTACAGTTTTTGGTGCTGTTTGTGTTGGTTCGAATCCAGCTGGGTCAACTCTAAACGCCTCGACATTTGTCGAGGCGTTTTAGTTTATCATCAAACTATAGAAGTAAGGAAGCTGATTTTTGTCTTCCATTTCTTTCCCTTTTAGGTTAGCTTCTAAAATATTTATGGCTTTGTAAGCAGGATCGAAGATGATTTTATGTTCTTGATGCAGTTTTAAAAACCTTTTTGTTCTCTCTATTAAAATTTTGACATAATCTGAATTCAAATCAGCAAGGTGGATTTTAATCTCCAATAGTTTGCTCCATATTGCGATGTAGTTACTTTTAGAGTAGGCTGTTTGTTGTAACAATTGCAACGACTTAGCCTGTTTTTTGTCCAAGTAAAGTCTATAAGAATCTAAAAATAAAAAGTAGTCGCTACGTTCAGAAGTAAGGAATTGTTTTTTGTACCTTTTGTAGTTTAGATCAAACTTCTGTAAATCTTCTAGTTGAAGAAGACTGAATAAAAGAAAGAAGTAGCCAATGGTGTCATAAATCTTACACTCCACCATGATAGCAAACATTTCAAGAGCTTCATCAACTGTTTTTTGGATTGGGTAATTATAATACATGGCCCCTGTAAGTGAAAGATAAAGCATACTACGATAGAGCAATTTTTGGGATTTTACATCTAGTGAGCTTGACTTAATAGATACTTTAATCTGGTGTAGTAACTGGTTAAAGTTTTTTTGATGGTAAAAATTAAATCTAGCTTCTGCCAATTGGTACATGATGCCACTAAAGTCGTCTTTTGCTCTTTTACTTAGCGCACTAAACTCATTTTTTGTGGGTTGAATATCTGTATACCACTTGGGAGATGGGTTATCAATGTAAAGGGCTGAGCAGACAGTGTAAAAATAAGACATCGTTTCGTCATATCGAGTATCAGTAACTGATTTTCGCTCTAATAATATCTTGCCAATAAGTTCAATATTTTTTTCTGTTTGATTTCTTCCTAACCAACGTAGTTTGGTATCATATTCATGAATAAGTGTGTCATAGTTTTTTTGAGTGATGGCATTTTTGATCGCAATGTTGTTATAATATTCAGTCAGAAATTCTTGATTTCTTGAGTCAAATATTTCCGAGAGTTTACTATGTCGAATGGGGTTAGATTGGAAATGATTTTTAAGTAACAAGTCTTCAATTTCTTTACAAGCAAAATCGAGCCATCTACGTTTCTTTTTTTCACGTTCCGAATCATTTTTAGCCGACCATTCTTCAGCCATTTGATTTAGCCAACTGTCAAGGCTTTTCTCGGTTATCTTTCGTTTACGAAGTAAGTCACAATACACAACAGAACGTTTGTCTGATGACAGTTTACATTGATGAACGAGTTGGCGATGCTCGGTTTTATTTAGCTCGGTAAGTAGTTGATACAGACGAAATCCTTTCATACTACCGCGTAAAATACTATTCTTTAATCAATCTTAAAATTTGACGAGCAAGGTCGCTTTTGATTTCTAAAAGGTATATCCCACTCGGTAGGTCATTGATATCTATAACTGAAGTATTGTTCTCCAACTTCAAAATTAGTTTACCGTGGATGTTGTAAATGTTATAGTTAAGAATTACATTTTTGTTTGGATGAATATGAACAAAACCTTTAGTAGGATTTGGGAAAATAGTAGCCAATTCTGAATATTCATTCCTTAAAGATTGAATAACTATGTTCACTACCTCAGAGGTATCTGAACAGCCGGATGAGTTAGTGGCAATAACTTGATAGTCCCAATCTCCGGGTTCAGTAACACTTATAGTTTGGTTAGTTGCATTATTAATTGGAATGCCATTTTGCAACCATTGGTAAGCGGAGAAGTTTTGTGTTTCCAATAAATTGCCATTAGTGACAATAAACGGTATAGGAAGGTTGTTCTTTACTAAAGATAGTGTCACTACACTGTCACATCCTTGTTGATTAACAAGTGTATCTCTATAGATGCCACTTTCGCTGAGTAGTATTCCATTAAAGTTGAAAAAATCTCCATCACAAACGCTGTCATTTATGCTGGTGTTACTTTCGTTTATACTCACATTGAGTAGAACTATGCTGTCACACGTATTTGTAGCCGATAAGGTGTCATAATATATGCCGGCATCAGTTATAGTTAATCCGTTAAAGACATACGTGTCTCCTTTGCAAAGAGTTAAATTCACGTTAGTAACAACAGCTGGGATAGCCGTATAAGTTAAGTTAACTATACTGTCACATCCATTTACGGCAGTGAGGGTGTCGCTATACGTTCCGGATTGCTGGAGTATAGTGCCATTAAAATTAAACGGTTGATTGTTACATGAAGATGCGCTGATGTTGGTAACAATAGCTTGTCCTACATACAAGGATACTTGAAAAGTACTGTCACAGCCAAAAATTGTACTTAAATTATAACTGTAACTTCCTGTGCTGGTCTCTACAGAGCCATCAGGCATTTGATATATTTCACCCGCACATATTGTGTCGTTGATAGTGTAATTGAATGTTTGGTTGACGTTGATTTGGATACTTGCACAAGTGGTGCTAAATGTGTTATTGGCGAAATTTTTTGCGTAAAATGTTGTTGTTTGACTTGCTGAAACTCTGATGCTATCTCCTACACCTAAAGTAGTGCCGTTACAACTATTGGAGAACCAATAAACCTGTCCGGCAATGCTTGTTGCCGTTAATAAAACACTATCACCTTGGCAAATAGTAGTTGTATTGGCCACGATACTAGTTGGAGGATTGGTAACCACTAGGGGCGATACACTAACGTCATCAATGTAAATTCTATTGCCAAAATCAGATGTTGCTTTGAATATGATGTAGTTGGTTGTGGTATTGAACGATGTAGGAATGTTAAACGTGTAAGGATACCATCCGTCAGTCGCTACAGCCGGTGCAAGGTTTCGAGCTCGGTTCACTAAGCCAATTCTTGTGCCCCCAACTGTACTAGTTGTAGTATTTACATACACAGAAACACTATCAAATTTTGTTGTTGCTCCTCCGTCACGGTACATCCAAAAAGTAACCGCAAACGACCCGGTGCTGAAATCAAGTGCCGGAGTGATTAAGTTAGATGAATTACCACTGCTCCAACTATAAGCATTATAGTAAGCCATACCTGCGCCACTTTTGGGTGTGGCAGTAGGATTAGTGCCTGCTGTTAATCTCAACCAGGTGCCCGGGTTGGCGCTGCCCGCTGTTTTTACATTAAGCCATCCGGCAGGTGGGAAAGTTGTGCCATCAAAACTTTCAACCAATACTTGTGCCATACACAAGTTTGAAACAAGCAAAAAATAAGCTAGGTATTTTATTCTTTTCATGGTTTTCTATTTAACGGATTAGAGTAATACTTCCTTTGTAATCTAGAGTTATGTTATTCATAAAAGTAGCTACACCTGTGTATACATAAACACCAATAGGTTGCGGAGTGCTTTTGTAAGTGCCATCCCATCCTTCGTTGATGTTGGAAGTTTCGAACACCAGCTCTCCCCAACGATTATAAATTTTCAATACTAAATTTTTTACACTACTGCCATAGATTTTGTATTGGTCGTTATAGCCATCACCATTCGGACTAAACGCTGTTGGGAAAAATAAATCACCAATAGGAATAACAACTATTTGAATACTATCTACCGATAAACAACCGTTGTTATCTGTGTAGTTTAAGGTATAGGTGGTATTTCCTAGCGGTGATGCTACCGGATTTTTGCAATCTCCACAGTTTAATGTTTCTGAAGGTAGCCAAATATAATTTCCGCTACCATTGCCGGATATTATCGGGAAGATACCAATGCTATTACCTTCGTAAATAGTGATGTCATTTCCCAAATCTATAGTAGTTGATGAACCTAAGTTGATATTGATGTTATCACTTGCAGTGCAGCCGGAAGAATTAGTAACTGTTACAGCATAGTTGCCGGAAGTTATTGCCGTAATAGCACTTGATTGTTGACCATCATTCCATAAATAGTTTGCAAATCCTAACGGAGCATTTACAACGAAAGGTTCAATGCTGCATACTGAGGTATCTTCCCCTAAATTTATTGCTAAACTAGTCGGTTGATTAACTTGACCAGAAGCGCTAGTAGTGCAACCATTTTGGTCGGTAGCAGTAAAACTATATGAACCTACGGCAAGTGATTGAATAGATGGAGTAGTCAATGAATTACTCCAATTGTAGTTCACATTTCCCACGGCTCCATTAACGATCGCTGTAGCTGTTCCATCATTTCCTCCAAAGCAATTTACATCTGTTGTTGTCACGGAAGAACTTAAAGGGTTAGAACTTGGAGCAATATTGATGCTTAGCGTGTCTTGGCAACCTACACCATCAGTAGTGACTAAGCTGTAATTTCCGGCTGCAAGATTAGAAAATTGATTAGATGAATTATTAGGTCCATTATTCAAACTATAGGTATAGTTTGGTTGACCACCGCTAACAATTGAAACTGAAAAAGAGCCATTACTTAAACCACAATTTGTAGGTGTTGATGAAGCGCTAGTTTGTAGGTTACAACATATTCCGGCTAGTAGGTTGGTGCTTCCTACGGCTTGACAGTTATTAGCATCAGTTATTGTATAGCTATAGTTTCCCGCAGTCAAATTATTAGCCGTTGCACTGTTGCCGGTGTTGGCATTACTGCTCCAACCATAGCTTAGTATTCCCGTTCCCCCTGATGCACTTAAAGTGATGCTTCCATCATTCGTTCCGCTACAAGTTTCTTGTATAGTGTTCACGGATGTTATAACAGGGGCATTTGGAGAAGTTAGCGTAAAACTGGTATCAATAAAACAATTAGCATAAGTATTATCAGTCACGGTTAGATTATAAGTGCCCGGACCTAAATTATTGGCAGTGGCAATATTACCACTTGCTGCATTAGCACTCCAGCTATAACTGTAATTTCCGGAACCATTTGTCGCTGTAATAGCTATACTTCCGTCAGTGTTGCCGCAGCTTGGAGGTGTTACATTAGCAGACAAAGTAAATGTGCAGCAGTTGGTAGGGTTGACAAGTGTAACAGAAGCGTTAGCTTGGCAAGATGCACCGTCAACCACAGTTACTGAAACTGTGATGGCTGATAGAGATGTAATACTTTGTGAAACAGGAAATGGGATATTGATGACAATAGGCGTGCCTCCCGTATCAATATTAACCGTGTAGGGCGGTGTTCCTCCTGAAAGCGAAACAGTAACTGAACCATCATTTCCCGCACAAGTTGGATTTGTTGGGGTAAGGTTAACGGCTAATGTGCTACTTGAATTGAGTGTAATTATCGTATCTTTTAAACATCCATTTTGTGTAATCGTGACATTGTATGTTCCTACACCTAAGTTATTAGCTGTAGACGAGTTGCCCGTAGATGCGTTGGCTGACCAATTGTAAGTGGCGGCTCCGGGAGTTGTGACAGTAATTGTGATAGACCCATTGTTGTTTCCGCAAGTCGGTGGTGTAACGGTGGTGTTAAATGAGGGCAGTATAGGACTGGTTAATGTAATGGAGGTATCTTTTGTGCATCCATTTTGAGTTACCGTTACGCTATAAGTTCCGGCATTTAAATTTGTGGCATTAGGCGAGTTTCCTGTGGCGGCATTTGCTGACCAAGCAAATGTGGCTGTTCCACTAGAGGTTACGGTTAAGCTAACTGAGCCATTATTATTACCACAACTTGGGTTCGTACTACTTGCAGTAAAGTTGATGGAAGATACAGCAACACAGTTTCCTCCATTACAGTTCCCTACCGTAAGATCATTGATTGATGCAGTAACTCCGGCTTGCCAACTTCCACCATCCGGTATTCGGCTGTAAGTAACACCCGCAGCAGGATTAGGTCCGGCATAAGTCAAAACTCCCGGAAATCCGGAATTAATTTGTTGTGCACTTTCCATCGTGACGCCTACGGGGCTTCCGGTGGGTACACAGGGTACACCTCCAAAATCACTCGTCTGTGAAATGTTAGTTGGTGCACTCGTCCAATATATGGCATCAATTGGTGTCCCTGCTGCATCAAACAATGCCACCCAGCCATCAGCATTAGCTAAAATAAAGTTTGCACCAGGGTTGTTTTGGCAATAGTTTGTTGTGTAGTCCGGTATTTTAATGTCAACACTATTGGGGTCTGCTGAGGAAGTTGATGTGCCGACAACTAAATGTCCACCCGGACCTATTATTGCAGCCGGAACGTTAGGTATTCGAAACGAACCACCTGAGCCTCCTGCAAAATCTTGTCTACACGCTATAAAGTACCCAGATACATTTACAGGACTGCAAGATGGATTATAAAGCTCTATGTACTCGTTGCCCGAATTGCCATTAAAAATTATAAGACCTTGACTACCTCCAGGTCTTGCCATCACCTCATTCAATTTTACTTGGGCAAAAGCTGTAGTAAAACACATTAAAAGAATAAATGATAATACTTTATGGATAATAAGTCGACACATAAATAATGGTGGTTTTATACAGCAAGTAACACGTTAGGATTTGTTGCCATAACGTAGCGTTATTTTTTGTTGTATAAAGATGGAGAATAGATTAGATAAGTAACCAATTCAGGCTATAAATTATTCTGTAAAAGCCCTATTTATTATGTATTTTTAAAATAAGAAATAATGGCTATTTATTAATTTAAAATCCATTTATTCATTACTAAATTTGCCCTTCTTATTATGGTAATTATTAGGTGTAATTATAGCTTTACTATTTTTTCCCAAACCTTGTTCCCGGAGTAATCTATAGAAATGTAATAGATGCCTTTTGTTAACTCATGTAAAGGTAGTTTTACCAAACTGTCTGCTATCGATTTAATCTCCAGTTCTTTTATTATCTGACCGGTTTGATTAAGCACTTTTATACTTAGTTTTTGGTGTAAAATTTGGTCAAATTCAATAGCTAACTCATCGGTAAATGGGTTGGGGAAAACAGTAATAGAATTGATGGCATTTATTTCATCTGTGACACTTGTTGGGTCGGCCTCACCCAAGTTAATATCATCAATATATAGCGCATTGCCATTTTTGAATTCGTAGGCAAATTTTACCTGCAAATTGTAGGTCAAATAATTATTTGGAATATTGATAACATCAGTTTTCCATTGTGTAGAATCACTTGGAATGAAGAGGGTGTTTGTGGCAGGTGCTGTGGCGAGTAAGTTGCCACTAATCATTTTTTGTTGTACCCATGTCAAACCACAATCTTTACTAAAGAAAATGCGTAACCGATCGCCTGTCGCCAAATCTTTATACGCAAAAGCGTAACGGAAAGAAAGTGTTGGCGAAGTGGCGTTCGAAGCATCTATAAGTGGGCTAATGAGTTCTTCAATGGGTTTTGTAGTGGTGTCGTTGACCGAGACGATGGCTGTGGATTGACTGTAGGTGTAAGCTGCTGATGTATTGATTTGGAAAGATGGGTTGGGGGAGAAATCAGTCGTTTGCCATTGCGCATCCGGTAGAGAGTTCATGTTTTCAAAGCTTTCGAAGTAAGGAACAGGTTGACCCAACTCCGGTGTGACGGTGATGAAATTAGTGGCAGATTTTACTTTGCTATTTGCGCCATCTTGTGTGGTTAATATCACGTCATACATTCCGGGGTTTCCATAATTAACGGTCATTACTGAGTCACTAGAGGTGCTGGGTGTGCCACCCGGAAATGACCATGTGCGCCCCGTTGTTTTTGAAAAAGAGACATCAGTGAAAGTGACACTATTGTTGGCGCAAATTTTCGTCTTGTTGGCTTTAAACTCTGCCGCACATAGTTGGGGTGCAACGTCCACTCCTGTAGCAGTTAAATTTGCCGGTTGCCATAAGTTATTTCTTTTGCCGATAGGTGAATTTAGTGCTGCGTGCATACGCAGTTTTTGACCTTCGGTAAGCATACGCGCGCAGTAAGCGTAATCCATAAAATTTTGAACATTATCTATCGTGTTACCGCAACTTGCCCCACTTAAATTGCAATTTTGCCAACCAATGGTGTTGGGGGTGTCTTGAACACCATCGTCAAAGTTGCAGTTATTTGCTTGTGCTACCGGCAAGTAAAAATAACCCGGTACATTGTTGCCGCCCCAGATGTGTTGTAAGTTCAAATAATGACCAAGTTCGTGTGAGAGCACGACCGACCGAAAAGGAGTAGAGGTGCCAATGCTTCCGAGATAATCGTGACGAATTACGATACCATCCCATTCGGGTTTTACTTCTGCATCTGCCGGAAAAATTGCGTGTCCGGCAATGGTAGCAGCATCGAAGCAAACATATACATTCAAATATTTTGTCGGATCCCAGTGAATGAGTGATTTTACGCTATGGTCACCAATGTACGTCAACGGTGAAGCAATACGATTAATACCACTTGTACAGTTGCCGTCTGGGTCTTTTTGCGCCAAGCGAAGTTCTATTTCGCAGTCAGCAGCAATACTTTTAAAAGCAGGAACTATGTCTATTGTATCTGCATTTTGTTTTCTGTAATTTCTATTCAACACAGCTATAGCATCTAGTATCTGTGCATTGCTAATATTTTCCGCACCATAATTATGAATAATGTGAAACACAACGGGTATGATGTATACTTGGCCTGCACGCTTTGAACTGGAGGAAATGTAGTCGTTAGTAAACTTATTTAGCTCTTCATTCACTTGGATGAGTTTTTGATGCATCGATGGGTCGGCCGAGCAGGAATTTACGCGCAATTCATCTGTGCCGCAGTAATGTAGTATTTCTGATTGTGCGTTAGCAGAGTAATTCAATGTGGAAAACAATATGAGGACTAAAAGAGATTTCATGCACCAAGTTTTGTGCATCAAATTTAGTGTATGCTGTTGACTTTGGTAAAATAAAAAACGGTGACTGATTTGAGGTCAGCCACCGTTTTGGGTGATTTACGTAAATGAAAATCTACTATTTCGCTATAGTGAATGTGCGAGTGATGGTAGCTTCATTTGTGGTGATACGTGCAAAGTAAAGTCCTGCTGCTTGAGCGCCTAGGTTCAATTGAACCGTAGTTTCTTTCACATTGATTTCTGTTGCAGCAGTAATTAATCTTCCTTCTGCTGTAAAGATTTCAACTTTAACATCAGAGGCAGTTTCATTGCTTACGAATACGTTCACTACTTCGGTAGTTGGGTTTGGATACAATTTGATTTCTGAAATGCCACCAATTTGTCCTAAGCCGGTGATGAAAGATACCACACCGCTTGCAGTTATGGTACATCCGTTTGCATCAGTAACAGTAACCGTGTAAGTGCCGGCTACTAATCCGCTAAGGTTTTGCGTAGTTGCTCCGTTACTCCATAGGTAAGTGTAAGGTGAAGTGCCACCACCTACGGTCAAAGTAGTTGTACCGGCTGCGCCTCCTTGAATTTCGTTAGTTGTAGCTACTGAAGCAGAAAGAGCAGCTGGTGCAGTAATCACCACCGGACCCCCTACAAGCGTACATCCATTTGCGTCAGTAACTGTGCCGGTGTAAGAACCTGTACCAAGTCCAGTTAAATCATCAGTGGTGCTTCCGTTGCTCCAAAGGTAGGTGTAACCCGGAGTGCCACCACTTACTGTGATGGAAATAGCTCCGTTAGAGCCACCGTTGCATGATACATTTGTAGTGTTATCAACTACCAGGCTGAGCGCTGTAGGTTCAGTAATGACTACCGGACCGGCTACTAAAGTACATCCGTTAGCATCGGTAATAGTACCGCTGTAGCTTCCTGCACCTATGTTGCTAAGGTCTTGTGAGGTAGTTCCGTTGCTCCACAAGTAAGTGTATGGAGATGTACCGCCAGTAACGGTAATCTCGATTTTACCATTGGTTAAACCAAAGCAAGACACATTAGTAACTAAATCAGGGGTAACAACAATCACTGTTGGTTCACTTACTGTTACCGGACCAGCAACAAGTACACAACCATTGGCATCAGTAATCGTGCCGGTGTAAACTCCGACTGTTAATCCGGTTAAGTCTTGTGCAGTTGCACCATTGCTCCAAAGGTAAGTGTAAGGAGATACTCCTCCAGATACAGTGATTTGAATCTCACCAGTTGCTCCACCATTGCACAAAACATTTATAACAGTGTCAAGTGCTACAGCGATATCACTTGGTTCGGTGATAACAATAGCTGAACTAGCTACGGTACAACCGTTGTCGTCTGTAATTGTACCCACATAGCTACCGGCAGGAAGGTTTGATAAATCTTCTGTAGTTGATCCGTTGCTCCATGCAAAAGTGTAAGGTGCAGATCCACCTGCAACAGTAATGGCGATTGCGCCTGTTGAGTTACCATTGCAGAGAATGTTGGTCGTGCTATCTAAAGCTAAAGTGATTTGTGTAGGTTGTTCTATTAAAAGAGGACCAGCAACTAATGTACAGCCTAAACCATCAGTAATTGTACCGGTGTAAGAACCAGCAACTAATCCTGTCAAATCTTCGGTTGTCGCACCGTTGCTCCAAGCAAAAGTGTAAGTACCGTTTCCACCTGATACAGAGATGCTGATTTCTCCGTCAGCAGCACCAAAACATGTAGCATCTGCGGTGTTGTCAACCACAACGCCAATTGCCGGATTTTGAGTTACTGTCAATGGACCTGCTACTAAAGTACATCCATTGCCATCTGTAATAGTTCCGGTGTAGGTACCTGCAGGAAGACCTGATAAATCTTGTGTAGTAGCACCGTTGCTCCACAAATAAGTATATGGATTTTGATTAACAGGGACATTGAACGATGTTGTGAAGTTTCCTGTTTGTAATAAAGGCATTGATGCAACAACGACATTGTTAGCATCAGTAATATCCCACTCGCATTCATCTTGATATGAACCTGCATCAATAAAGTTGCAGGTGATTGATGAACCCGAAGGAGCTGTGAATGTTACTGGGGGTGCGATTGATCCTGTCGTAAAAGTGAATGGCGAGCCGACTACAGGAGTGCCGTTAGCCAATATGATCAAATTATGATTTGCAGTAGTCGTTGTTGTCCAACCATCTCCGAAATCGTCAAACATTTGTAAAGTGTAGGTAACTTGGTTTACGATTGGAGTTCCACCAGATACTGAAACGTTAATAGCTCCCGTTGTTCCACCATTGCAAGCTACATTTGTAATATTGTCTAAAGTAACAGCAATTGTCGTTGGCTCAGTTACGACTGCAGAAGCATTTACAGTACAAGCGCCATTTGTAATAGTTACTACATAAGTTCCCGCAGTTAATCCTGTCAAGTTTTGTGTAGTAGCACCATTGCTCCAAACATAAGATGGTGAAGTGGCACCAGCTATAGTCAAAGTAGCTGTTCCATTGTTGCCACCATTGCAAGATACGTTAGTTGAAGATGCACTAAATGTAAATGCAGTATTGATGTTTACTGAAGCCGTAGATGTACCATTGCAACCATTGGTCACCGTTACAGTGTAAGTTCCATTAGCCAAACCTGTGATGGTGGAAGTTGTACCACCGTTGCTCCATAGATAAGTAAATGGAGATTTGCCGCTAGTAGCAGTTACAGTAGCTGAACCGTCAGAGGCAGTTGAGCAAGAAGTTCCAACTGTTGAAGTCGATAAAGCTGAACTCGGTGTTCCAATTGTTTGGTTAATGGTTAACACAAATGTGTTTGTGGTAGTAGTAGTGCTGAATGCCTCAACTACTGCATAGTATGTTGCACCTGCTATTGGGGTGAAAGTAGCTGAAGAAAGTGGGCTGCAACCATCATCATTGAATGCAACTTGGGTGACACTATCTGCAGCAAGTATGTTGATGTAAGTATCCCAAGTTGGTAATGTACCGCAGGTAGCTACTGTAATGCTTGACGCACAAGAGTCAGCTACAAAGCGATACCAAATATCTTTAGTTCCGATTCTAGCTCCATTATCAGTAGCACAAGCCCATCCTGCATTGCTAAATGAATTGGTATAAGGGAAGGTAGAAGCTATGATTGGATTGCTAGGGGTATTTCCAACAAGGCTTGCCGGGCAACCAGTAGTAAAGTTAAAAGGTGCAGATGAACTCGTTTGGCTGCCAGAGCAGTTAATTGTTACAATAACGCTATAACTGGTTAATGGACTAAGTCCGTTGATAGTGTAAGGACTTGTAACATTATTCACCACAGTGCCTGTGCCGGGAGTAAATCCTACAGGTCCATATTCCAACGAGTTTGAAATTGCAGTGCTATTGTTGGTGAATGTAATGTCAGCAGAGTTTCCGTTTACGTTAGTAGCTGAGTTTACTGTAGGTGCTAAGCAGTCAACCACATTAACAACTACTTCGTCTGAATTTGTACAACCATTTAAAGTATAAGAAACAGTATAAGCATAAGTTCCGGCAGCAAGTGGACCAACAGTGATGGATTGTGTAGTTTGACCACCCGGTGCCCATGTAAATCCAGTTGCGGGAGTGTTTACTTGAGTTAAGGTTGTGTTGTAAGAGCCAAAATTTTGCAGAGTAGTAGCAGATGATATAGCCCAATCTGCGGCTGTATTGCCATCAGCGGCAGCTACCCGTAAAACTCCCGCTCTGCCGGATGAAGAAGGTATACTTCCACTCCAGTTTGTGGCAGTTACACCAGTTGAAGCTGGGAATGCGTAGCCGGTTAGAGCAACCGCATCTAGAATTACACCTGAAGCAGTTTGTAGAGTATAACCCGCAGTTGCACCTGACGTAGGTGCATATCCAGTTGCCATAGCAAAAAATAAATTTGCCGGACTTGACACGGCAGCGGTGTTTTGTGCAAATGTAGCAACGCCACCAACAGGGATTACTGTTCCTTCTGGAATGGTGTAGGTATATGTAGTAGGTAATGTTCCGGTGTATGATTTAATCACTAAGCCACCCACATTGAGTGAAGAATTAGAAATGTTGGTAATTTCCAATCCGTCCAAATCATAAGCTGCTACGTTCATATAAGCAGGATATGGGTTCGTGGCTCCGGTACCGGTTTCAAAATGTATGACTTCGGAAATGAGTAATTTGCCGACCAATAGAGCAGGGTCATTGGCAGATGCGTTTAATGTAGCTGTTTGAGTTACACCAATAGTTTGGTCTGCGCTAGCTAATGTACCAGTAGTATTTTGTTGATAGCTTCCTAAGCTCACTGGTGATGGCACATTTAAGCCACCGGTTAAGGTAATTGTAATGTCGTAAGCAACATTTTGGAGACCGGCATTCGTAGGGGCAGGAATCGTTCCTGTCCAAGTACCATTGAAACCGGTTCCAGTAGCTAATGTCATCGCAATTGGCGTTTGAGCTACACCATTTAATGTCCAATTAATGTTTGCGTTAGTAATTTCTGTGGTGTTGCTTAAGTCAATATTTAGTAAGCGAGCAGTCGGCAAACAAGAATTACCACTTGGCGTAACGGTAGCATTGGCAACAGTTGTTGGAGTTATCGGAGTGAAACGGTACATTCTACCGTTATCAGGGAAAGTGGTTACTGAATTATTGGCAACTGTGGTTGAAGAAGTGTTTGAACTAACTGTAACTGATTGGAAGCTAGTAGCCAGAGGGCCGTTGATTCCCACAGAAGCCGATTGACCAGTTACCGGTGCTGCAATGGCACCATAACGGAACTCAATTACATTAGTTCCTTCGTATAACCAAAGTTGGTAACGGGCTGTTGCCGCACCAGCTGTGTTTCTCGGGATAGTCACAAACCATTCTACAATGCGAATTTGACTACCTGGTGTACCAATCAAAATAGTTGTGGCGTTACCGTCTGTACCTGTGGCTAAGTCATCCCAGTAAGGAAATAGTTTTGGGATGTTGGTGGTGGAAGTGATCGCGTTGGTAAATTGATCTGTTGCTGCTGTTGGTCCTAAACGTACAAATCCATCAGGTGAGGTGGAGAATGCGGTGTAAGCAGTTCCACAATAATTGAAAGTAAATCCAATAGGACTTGTGGTTGGGGTTGGAGTGTCATCATTCCCCGATGCTAATAATTGTGTTGAACCCGTCATTGGGTCTAAAGTTTGCCCCGTAAAAGTGGAGAAAGCATAATCAGCGGCTGTTTGAGCAAAACTGATTTGAGCAATCAATAACAATAACAGGGACATTACGTTTCGTGTAAAGTACTTCATAGTGCGTGTTTTGGTTGAAAAAAGTTTAACCCAATATTAATACTATTTCACCTAAAAATGTTTAGGTCAGACTTTTAACGTGCATAACTTTTTTGTTTTCGATAATTCAGGCATTAAGTATTCTTTATCAAGAGATTATATAAATGATAAATAATTTATGAGTGTACGGTTATCTTTCATTCTGTTCTTAAAATACGTTAACGAGGTGGTTTTGAAGGTCGATTGTATTTGCCACCTAACTTGTATTGATTAAACTTTATATTCTTTGTGCCATCTAAAAGAGTTTCATTTTTACACTAGATTTATCCATGTACTTGCGCCATATATTATTACTGCTCTTTATCTTTTCTACAGCCATATCGCAAGCTCAATCTATCACCGGCTTGGTGACAGATGCCAATGATGATAGTGAAGTTATCAGC
>Ga0315903_10005849_pt1 | contig 15924 bp, 17 predicted proteins | sample LakEriMetagenome_7_FD_203524 | JGI IMG/M metagenome (GOLD analysis project Ga0315903, IMG submission 203524) | Freshwater fungal communities from buoy surface, Lake Erie, Ohio, United States - Buoy 2 MA119 | ecosystem: Environmental > Aquatic > Freshwater > Lake | place: USA: Lake Erie, Ohio...
TTCAAAATCCTTAAAAGTCTGATTCTCCAAAGACTGAATGGTTTCTTCAAGCCAATGCCCACCGTTTCTAACGGGAAGCAAAACAGTAGCCCTAACCATAAAACTACCTTTTCTCAAATCAAATTTTTTAAATTAAATTTTCTTCAACTAAAATTTGTTTAAATTCATTTTTTGAGAGCCAGACATCATTACTATTGCTGCTATAGGTGAAGTCCGTACTCACTTGTTTTATGAAGTCAGGTCTTAAAAGAGCCTCTTTTGCGTGAGCATGTGATGTGTATATTCTAAAGTGATCAGTAAACTCATATGTATTTCGAGCATCATCTTGAGTAATCATAATTTCATGAAGTTTTTCCCCAGGTCTAATACCAATTATTTTTTTAGGAAGATTTGGTGCTATGACATCGGCAACATCCATGATTCCTAAACTAGGAATTTTAGGAATAAAGATTTCTCCTCCATTCATATCATTTAAGGCTTGAAGTACAAAGTTCACACCTTGCCCAAGGGTTAACCAAAATCTGGTCATTTTTTCATCCGTTATTGGAATTGAATCTTTTTGCTTTAGAAAAAAAGGAATAACACTTCCTCTAGATCCTAGTACATTTCCATATCGAACCACAGAAAATTTGGTAACAGAATTTGAGGGGAAATTATTAGCAAAAATAAATAATTTGTCGGAACATAATTTAGTTGCACCGTATAAATTTGCTGGGTTTGCTGCTTTATCGCTACTCAAGGCAACAACTTGTTCAACTTTTCTATCTAGACAGGCATTGATAACATTTTCTGCACCAATTATATTTGTTTTTATGGCTTCAGTCGGATTTATTTCAGAGGCAGGCACTTGCTTCATTGCAGCAGCATGAATAACATAATTTACATTTTCGAAGCATCGATATAGCCGATCATAATCTCTAACATCACCTAGTAAAAATCGCAGTCTCTGATCAGTAAATTTTTGGCGCATTTCAAATTGCTTAAGTTCGTCTCGGCTAAAAACGATAATTGACTTGACATCATCAATGGACAATAATCTCTTTACGAATCTTTGGCCGAAAGATCCGGTACCACCGGTAATTAAAATTGTTTTGTTCTTTAAATTAAGCACCCTTGTACCCTTTTATGTAAAATACTATTTGTCTTTAGTGTACATCAACACAAAGTGTTCATTTTATTGACAACCTAGGGTACACGCCCACTAAATGACTCTATCGCTTTCTTAATATTCTCCTCGAGGTCGCCCGAGAAATTTGGAAAAATCTCAATTAATTTGGTGTTTAATAGGCCCATATTTTTGGGACGTTTTGTAGAACTTTGGGTTGACTTATAGGCAATCCTAAGAATTTTTTGGTCACCTTTTCCAGTGATTTGAGCAACTTTTTTTGCAAAATCGAACTTAGATAAATTTGAATTTCCTACAATATTTATTAGTCCAGTAAAATCTATGCTAATTAGATGAGAGATCGATTCTACAAGAATAGGTGTTGAGATAGGCGTATAGAAAATATCTTTATAGCCAAGATAAATTTCGTCATTACGCAAAATATTCAAAAGCTCTCGAAATGAATTTTCCATTTCTATTGGAGAAAAACCAAAAAAATTCGTTCTTACTACCATATTTGATTCTACCGCTTGCAGAATGATATCAGCGTTTATTTTTGCCGAACCATACTCATTGACTGGTATCGGGTGTACATTCTCACATCTTGAATCTGAAATTTTACTCTCAAAGTGATCTGTTGATAATTGAATGAATTTTATCTTTTGTTCGTTTGCGATTTGCGATAACGTAACTGCCACATCAGTGTTTACCTCTCTACACTGAGATGGATGTGTTTCACAATAATCTACATTTGTTATAGCCGCAGTATTTATGATCACGTGTGGTTTGACCTCTCTAATTATACGGGATAAATTGCTATATTCAGTTAAATTCAAAGTGATAAATTTATTGTCACCGAAGAGGCCTCTATTAGTTTTACTTATAAAAATATTATCAAATTTAGAATTAGTCAATAGCATCCAGTTGAAGGCAAACTTACCTCCTCCAGTAACTAGAATTTTTAATTTTGTCATTTTTGTGACGTTAACCAAGTTGCTGAAAGTAACTTCATTGCAGTTAAAAATTCGTAATAAATAAGGTACATGATTGAAACTAAGTTTCCACCTAGGGAATAGAAAAGTCTACGATTCGGATTAATTATAAAACTTATTAACATCGCAGTCGTGGATAAATAGAGATTAACATAAAACCAAAATTTTGATAATTCTGGATGTTGTTCAATAAAAAAAAGTTTATGAAGATTAGTACTTTTATTACGCGTAAAAAACTGCTTATCCACAATTTTTCTTTTCCCATATTTAATTTTTAAGTCACTATTAGTTAGAAGTTTATATTTTTTACTTATAGGGTATGAAAATATCAAATCTTCAGCAGCAGAATACGAACTCGCCATCTTTGTGTGAGTAAATTCTTCAAATATCATACTTCTCCAAACACTTGTCCCGTTAAGCCAGTTAGTCCTAGAAAATTTAGGGGAATTTTGATAGGGCATTGCATTTCCACTTTTGAGAACGCTACCAGGAACGTCACTATAGTTGAATATTTTTTTTCGAAAAAATCTGAATTTAGGAATGTCTACAGAGTAGTTAGACACGGTAACCCCCATGCCTGCAACGTTTAAATCTAGATCATTAAAACTTTGAATGCACTCATGAATAAAGTTCTTATCCAAAATATCATAATCGTCCAAAAATAATATCAAATCATGATTTTTTGTTGTTTTTTGTAAAGCAATTTGTTTTTGGAAAAACTGATTTGATACTTTTATGTGTTCATGAATGATATTAAGTGAAGATTTGTACTTACGTAACACGTTATCTACATTTTCTCCGGAGGAAACAATCATTACAGTCTTTGGGGATTTGGAATTGTCTTTGATACTTTTGAGTAGAGTTTCTAAGTTATCTGGTCTGTTTCGCGTGGTGATAACAATAGCTATGCTTGTTGTCATATTTCCTTTTGCTTAATTCATTTTAAAATGTATCATAATAATATCACACTAAGCAATTGTATATCCACTTAATTTTCTTCACAAAGACTTTCATGCTTTATATTCTTAGAACAGATTTTAAGTCTAAAATTAATTAGGTCTAATATTTATTTAAACTTAAACTTTTGGTGATACTAATTTAACTTATTCTTTATTTCAGTTAAGTCAGCTTCTACCATGATTCTTGCCAGATTTTTCCAACCAGTTTTTGCTTTCCACCCAAGAATCTTTTCAGCCTTAAAGGGCTCACCCACTAAAGCATCCACTTCATTTGGTCTTATGTATTTCGTGTCGAGAGTTACATATTTCTTATAATCGAGTCCAAGGTGTTCGAAAGTTACTCTTGCAAAATCCCTTACGGTTGCACCAACACCAGTTGCTATTACGAAGTCATCGGGCTTATCTTCTTGCAGAATTCTCCACATTGACTCAACATATTCTTTTGCGTAACCCCAGTCGCGAATAGCATCGAGATTGCCTAAGTACAACTTTTCTTTACTACCCATAAATATTCTTGATGCCGCTTTTGTTATTTTACGAGTGACGAAAGTTTCACCACGTCTTGGTGATTCATGGTTGAATAAGATGCCGTTTGAAGCATGCAGCCCGTATGCTTCTCGGTAATTAATTGTTGACCAGTAAGCCATTAATTTTGCTGACGCATAGGGGCTATTTGGCCTAAATATTGAATTTTCATTCTGAGGGGGGGGAGTTGACCCAAATAGTTCACTTGTACTGGCTTGATAAAATTTGCATTGAATTCCAGAAGATCGAATTGATTCAAGAAGAATCAATGGTCCAACAGCATCAACTTGAGCAGTATATTGAGGAATTGTAAACGAAACTTGAACATGAGATTGCGCAGCTAAGTTATATATTTCTGTTGGTTGTATTTGACGAATAAGATTAGTAATATTAACGGCATCTGTAAGATCCCCATAGTGTAAATAGAGACTTAAATTGTTTTCATGTGGATCTTGAAAAATATGGTCGATTCTTGCGGTGTTAAATGAACTTGAACGCCTGATTAAGCCATGAACCTCATAGCCTTTTTCAATTAGCAATTCCGTCAAATATGAACCATCCTGACCAGTTATTCCTGTGATAAAGGCAACTTTTCTCATTTAGTGCTCATTCTTTCAAACTGCATTAATAGGTCGTAAACTTTTTTTAAATCTTTTCGCTTATCGTTATGATGGTTACCAATAAAAAATCCTTGATCGTGAACTATATCTGAATTTTTTAGTTTTGGTAGTTTCTTATAACTTAAATGTTCCATAACGGGATTCAGTGTAAAATTACCAGCTACAACTGGTCTAGTGTCAACTTTATTTTTATTTAAGAATTTTACGAGTTTATCTCTTTTACCCAAAAGTTTATTCTGAAGAATCAGAGAAAATCCAAACCATGATGACTCACCAAACTCTTTTTGAACTCTATAATTTGATGAGCCTTCAAATAATCTGACAAAATAACTAGCGTTTGACTTCCGAGATTTAAGAAATTTTGGATATTTTTTTAATTGTATTTGCCCGATTGCACCTGAAAGTTCTAGAGGTCTTAAATTGTATCCAGGTAGTACAAATGTATATAAATTTTTCCATTTATCTTTAGGAATTTTATGAATTGTGTTACTCTTTGCAAGCCCCCTAGTCCAGCCATGAGCACGAATTGATACCAGAATCTCCATTAGATTTTTTGAATCTGTTGTGACCATACCACCTTCCATCGTACAAATATGGTGGCTAAAAAAGAAAGAATGAGAACCCATCAATCCAAATGAACCTGTTTTCTTCCCATGAATTGACGCCCCCAAGGATTCACAATTATCTTCAAGCAGGATTAGATTGTGTCTCTTAGCTAGTTTTGAAAGGTCGATTAGATTAGAAGGATTTCCAAGTAAGTTCACTGCAAATATTACCTTAGTTCTAGAATTTATTCTCTTTTCTATTTCGCATATATCTATATTTAAAGTGTCTAAATTGATATCCACAAAATCTAGAACTAATCCAGACTGATTTACTGGATAATAAGTTGTGCTCCAAGAAACAGCGGGTACTATAATCTGATCTTCTGAATTAATATTTGATGATTGAGAATATTTCAAGGCAGTAATCATCGCTAAATTAGCCGAAGAGCCACTATTAAACATGACAGCGTATCTGGTGCCAATGTACTGGGCAAACTGTTTTTCAAATTTTTGCACTTCTCTACCCATTGTTAAGTTGCCAGATTTTAACAATTTTGTTGCAACTGCTATCTCTTTTTCATCCCAAGTCGTTGTGGCTAGTGGATACAAATTTATTCCTTAGATCTATTGTTGAGATACCAATTAATAGTAAGTTCTATTCCTTGGTCGATACTAGTTGTCGGATTCCATCCACTTAATCTAGCCAGGGAAGAATCCATTAACTTTCTGGAGTTTCCATTAGGCATGTTTCTATTTGAAATAATTTCGCCATCCCATCCTAAAAACTTCGCTACTTTTTGATAATATTCAAGAACTGTAAAGTCTACCCCAATTCCAGTGTTCAACACATAGGGTAAGTCCGAAAGTTTATTACTTGAGTATAAAATCCATTCCGCAAAGTCAGATACATAGGTAAATTCTCTTTTTGGAGAACCATCTCCCCACATCTCTATAAAATTCTGTTGTTTATCTATTGCATTCACTACTTTACTTATAACACTTGATAGTAAATGTGATTTCTTACTTTCAAAATGATCATGCGGACCGTAAAGGTTAGATGCAATGAAAACACGCCAATCTAAATTGTCTTCGATAGAGATTGATTTAGTCAATTGTGAACCGTAGATTTTAGCTAAGGCGTAACTCTCATTTGTAGGTTCTAATTTTCCACTAAATAAATCAGATTCTTTTAATGGGTCATTTTTATTTGCTGGATACATGCAGGAGGATCCTATATAGATGAGATTCTTAATATTTAAATTCCTAGCGGCGAACAAAACAGAGGAATCTATCATGACATTATTGATAAAAAATTTATTTCCACCATCGATATTTGATTGAATTCCACCAACTTCAGCTGCACAATGAACTATTAAATCAATTTTTAAATATGATAAATAGCTTAGAGTCTTAATTGAATCTCTTAAATCAACGTCTTCACGTTTTAAAGAGATTACATCAAAATTTTTAGAATAGAATTTATCACATACCGATTTTCCCAACATACCACTAGATCCAGTTACTAGAACAGTTTTCATGATTAAATTGTACCAAAGCAAAGTTCGAAAAGTTTAGCTAATGCTGTTCTACCTGATTTAATATTTGAGAATAAAGCTATTTTTTAGATTACTTAGATTCATTTCACAAAAGTCAACCCCATCAGATAAAGAATTAAATAAGGACTATTTGTTATCCCGAAAATCTTTATTCATCTAAAATATACATGGATTAACAATGAGGTTAATTTGCATCCTCATGACCAGTAATTGAACAATAGCCTATTTTTGTATTTTCTAAATCTAATAGGCGCCAGTTGAGATAGGTTATGAGTCATAATCTCAATAACAATGTTATGATGTAAACTAAATAAAAACTAATGAAGGCCAAAATGAAAAGCCTAAATCTTTCGGAGTTCGATCAGTTTATAATTGCAACTAAGTTACCGGTCTATCAGTCTGGTATTGCCCGTCAATTAAAAAATTTCGGCAAACAATACACGATTGTTGATTCGCCAGATAAATTGAATTATACTCAAAAAAGTTATACTTCAGGCGTTGTGCTATTTCCGCATTGGTCATGGAAAATTCCTACAGAGATTTTAAAAAAGTTCGTTTGTATAGGATTTCATCCAACCGATTTACCTTTTGGGCGTGGTGGTAGCCCATTTCAAAACTTAGTTCGTAAGGGAATTAACGAAACAGTTATTACATCTTTTTTAATTAGCGATCAAATGGATGCAGGAGACATTCTTCATAAATCAGCATTTAAAATGCCACAAGAAAAGATTGACTTAATTATTAAAGCGTATGCTAATGTAATAGAAGACCAGATTAGGATTTTAATGGAAAATACCATCAAACCTAGGAAACAAGTTGGAGAAGTGACCCATTTTAGTCGGATAAGCAATAATTTATTGGATTTTGAAAAGATGGAACTAGATCAAATTTTTAATGAGATTAGAATGGTTGATGGAGTTGGCTACACACCAGCAAAAATTGAATACACAAAGCATACACTTTTTTTTAGCGACGCGTCATTAGAGGATGGTTTGTTGACGGCAAAAGTTAAAATAGTCAAAAAAGTAAAAGATGTATAAAAACGAGCGAATTCTTGTGGTAGTTGCTCACCCTGACGATGAAGTTCTTGGTGCAGGGGGGTTATTGAATCACTATAAGAACAAGTCGGATGTGCGAATTCTATTTTTGGCAGAAGGAACAAGTGCAAGATTTTCTGATAGAGATAGCAATGCTCAGGAGATTAAGACTGCTATTGGACAAAAAAAAGATTGGGCTAAAAATGCTCTAAAAAGTTTTAATGTACAAGAAATTTATTTTAATGATTTACTTTGTGGAGGGTTAAACTCCATTCCATTAATCGATATTAATCATCTGGTTCAGCACCACATCGAAGAATTTCAACCAACAAAAATTTTCACTCATTACCAATTTGATAACCACGAAGATCATAGAATCGTTTTTAGAAGTGTTATGTCGGTTGCAAGACCACTTGAAAAGTATTCGGTAAAAGATATCTATTGTATAGAAATTCCATCATCTACTAATTTTACTCTTGATCCAGTATTTTCTCCCAATATATTTTTAGAAATGACCGAAGAGGACTTAGAAAATAAAATTTTAGCTTTAGAATGTTATCAAGGTGAAATTCGACCATTCCCATTTCCTAGATCAAGAGAGGCTTTAATTGTGACAGCTAAATTTCGAGGCATGCAAATCGGTAAGCGCTTTGCGGAAGCGTATCAAATAAACAGAGGACATCTATGAAAAATTCTTTTGTAGTTGGTACACGCATCAAACTTCAGATTTGTACTATTCTGAAACGATTTAGTTTGACAAAAGCTACTTAAATGGGTATATCATCTAAATTTCGAGAAGTATCAATTAATCAATTTACGCGAGCCTTAAATTTACTCCCGGAGTTTAATGGAATTGGTTTAGTTGATATTGGTGCCGCTGGAGATCTTTTGAAAAAAATCTCTACTATGTTGGTTTTGAACCAGATGAAAAATCAAGGAATGAGATATTAAATCGGGAAAATTTTTGTTTGGCATATAAAATTTACCCTTTTGCTCTTGGTAGCAGAATTACAGAAACAGATTTTTACATTTGTAAAAGTCCTGGAGTTTCTTCAACTCTAAAAACTAATATTGAATTTTTAAGACATTTTCCTAAATCTGACCGATTTCATATATTATCTGAACAGGAAATATCGTTAAAAAAATTAGATGATATTCAAATAGACAAAATAGATTTTATCAAGATAGATACACAAGGAAGTGAATTAGAAATTCTCAAGGGAGTACCTTTAGCTTTAAGTCGATTTTTAGGACTTGAGATAGAAGTAGAATTCTCCAGAATGTATTTAGGACAACCACTTTTTGGAGATATTTGTGCATTTCTAGAGAAGTTTGATTTGGATTTTATTGATTTCACTAACCTATGCCGGTGGGAAAGATCTGAACATAATGGATTAGGGCAGTGCGTCTTTGGAGATGCATGATTTTTGCAAAAACCTGAGAAAATACTTTAGGATATAACACTTGATAAAATCTCTTCATACCTGGCCTGCCTACTTATTTGTCAAAAGTTTGATATGATTAACATAACCTTGAGCAAATTACCAGAGCAATTTAAAAAGGACTTTTATAAATTTGAAAAGAAAATTAAGAAATTAAATAAACGTTTTAGATTAATACATAATTTAAGTTGATATCTGAATGTATTATATTATTTTTTAACATTAATTCACGATCTCATTTGATTTACTAAAGATTAAATCTTTTATTCTTTAAAACTCAATTTAGCCATATAGAAAACTATCTCTAGATTTCTATTGGTGTGCGCTCGAAGGGATTTGAACCCCTAACCTTCTGATCCGTAGTCAGATGCTCTATCCGTTGAGCTACGAGCGCATGTTTCATCGTCGATCGTATTGCAAGGAACATAATGTTTTGACTTTATGGATAACTAAATCAAAATTTTATTTCCGCGGAGGCGGAGGGATTTGAACCCTCGTGGAGGTTTTATCCCCCTCCCACTTAGCAGGCGGGTGCCATGGACCGGGCTAGGCGACGCCTCCCAAACACAACAACAAAAATTCTTGCAACTGAGACAACATTACTTGAATGGCCCGTTTGTAACCACGTTAGAGCGGAGGGCGTGGGATTTGAACCCACGAGGAGCGCGAACCCCTTCCGGTTTTCAAGACCGGTGCCATCGGCCACTAGGCGAGCCCTCCACCTTTAATCTTTCCATTGTGTTCATCACTAAGTATCGGCGGGATATATTTTGTTAATTGCCCCTAGACTTCATCATTTAGAATTACGATAATCACTAAGCATCTAAGCGAAAAATCAATATTTTCTAATTTTTCTGATTTCTTTACAGATAAAAAAGAATTCCTTGGGAATACGAATAGACTTAAGAAAACTATAATTAGAAGATTTTATTTCTGTCCATTCAAATAAAGGCTCCTCCCAAATGTTCAATTTATTTCCCTTTACTACGGTAAGCCTTATCAGGAGTTCTATGTCAACAAACCACCTAGTTAAGAACGGTTCTTGAATTGATTTTTTCATATAAGTGTTATTCAAGAAAAGCTTAAAACCACATTGACTATCGTATGGTAGAGATGAATAGTTTAAACCGATGAGTGTTATTAATATCCTTGAGAAGAAATGTCTTATATTTGATCTCACGATTTTTCTACCATTTAGTTTTACTCTTGATCCCCACAATGCGTCAAACGTATCATTTGTCTTTAATAAATTATTAAATAAAGTTATTAGTCGGTTGATTTCTGAATCAAGAATTGAGTCATCAAAGTCCAAATATCCTAATATGTCATTATTGAGTAATGAATCACAAGTCGCAAACAATAAACCCTGTCGTATAGCGTTAGCTTTACCAAAATTTTTTTCTAATTTTAAATAACGAATATTTGGAAAATTCTTTCTTAAAATTTGTAAGTACTCAATATCATCTGTTGAATTATCATCAATAAATAAAAAATTTACTGACGAATTATTCTCTAATATAGAAAACCAATGTCGATAATTAAATCTCTTTGACTCATTATAGAAAGGAACTACGATGGTAGCCTTAATATCCCTACCCCCTTTTATGAAGAATAATTCTATTTGGTAATTTCATAAATATCAAAAAGTCTTAAATTCCACGGAAGAATTTTTAGTGGAAATTTTCTAACATTTATACTTGAATCCTTAAATGTTTCACGAATTAGTAAGTCACAGAAAATCCACATATTTCTATGCTCCCGATAGTGTATTGACTTGTGGTTCAAACCAAATTTTTTTGCTTTTTTTGCAGTCACAAAAAATCTAAAAAATCTTAGTAAAATTGAAGGTTCTGTTGGCACAAATATACTCAGATGACCTTGTTTTTTGACAACTCTGCGCCAATTCTGTAAAGCTTTTTCTGGATTACTTAAATGCACGAGTATGCAAGTCGCGACTAATCTATCAACAGAATTATCTTCAACTTCCTCTAATTTTTCGGCATTGGATATTTGATTTTTGACCCTAGCATTAATTGTTGGGGTGCTCGAATTTCTGATGTCTGATTGGATGTATCTTCTGTATTGATGTTTCACGAATTTGGAATGTTGACCCTCTCCCGCTCCTACTTCTAATACTGTATCGAAAAATTGATTCTTCTTATATCGAACTTCTATGAACCAGTGAACAAATCCGGCCATTTTTCCAATTAGTCCCGAACCAAATATTTTTGAATAATAGTTACTGTAAAAATCATCAACTATATTCAAAAGTGCGCATTCCTTTCAGCTCGATCCTTAGTCTACACTAGAACTAAATTTATGTGCAGAATTTAGTTGCTTAGTTACTCTTGTAAGCAATTCTATTCTCCTGAGATTGTTTTCTCTTTCGATGGTTATCTTACTATCCTCAGAAAGCGATATACTCACTTTGAAATACTAATGTTGCCTAATGAAACCAAAAGTTTTTATTAGAATGATTTATTCTTATTTGACATTGAGCTATATAATGGAAACCCAAGAGAAGGTAATTTGAGAGGGAGTATTTGATGGGTAGAGTTGAAAAACGGCTTGATGAATTAGGGCTACTTTTGCCTCAAATTCCTAAGCCCCTTGCTGCGTACATCCCGGCAAAAAGAGTTGGAAATTTAGTTTTTACGGCCGGTCAGTTACCAATTGTCAACGGTGAGTTAATTTGTAAAGGATTGTTGGGTCAGGATATTCAAATATACGAAGCTTTTCAAGCAGCACGGGTTTGTACGCTAAATGCCCTATCAGCAGTTAAGGGCGTAGTCGATGATTTGGACAAGATCGTACAAATAGTTCGTATAGTTGGTTATGTTGCTGGAATTCAAACATTTGTACAGCAACCTGCAGTGATAAACGGTGCAAGTGAATTAATTTTAGAAATCTTTGGAGAATTCGGAAAACATGCTAGATCTGCTATTGGTGTATCTAGCTTACCTTTGAATGCGTCGGTTGAAATAGAATTAACGCTAGAAGTTAATTAAACAGATGATTAGAAAAAAAATAAGATATCAGAATAAACCGAAAGTGATTTTTACTGATTTTGACGGTTGTCTAACCGATGATCGTGTTTGGGTAAATTCAGAAGGAGAAGAATTTGTAGCTGCAAATCGTAAAGATGGATTAGCTGTGAATAGATTAAAACACTTACAAATTAAAGTTGTAATTATTAGCTCTGAAACCAATAAGGTTGTTTCAGCAAGAGCAAAAAAATTAGAGATTGATGCCTTACAAGGCTTGAAAGATAAAGTCTTAGCAATTGATGAATATCTCAAGGTAAATAATCTCACATGGAGTGATTCTTGGTATATTGGAAATGATTTAAATGATTTAGGAGCAATTCAAAAGGCCCAATTAAGTTTATGTCCAAAGGATGGTGTCGAAGTTATAAGAAATCAGGCGGATGTTGTTCTGAAGACAAAAGGTGGATATGGGATATTATCTGAAATTGCAACTATACTTGAGAAGAAATATACTTGAGTTAAATCTTTCCAGTTTTTATCTAGTGTTCCATTTAGAGAAAAAAATATAATTATATAAGATTAACAAAAAAGCTGATTATATATAGTGTAAAGGAAATTTGACGACAAATTATTTTAGGAATCATTTCGTTATTAAAATTGAGCGTATAGGCTAACATAATTCAAGAAAACGTCAATGAAGGGTATCAGAGAAATCATAGTTGAAAGCTGCACTAATTTTAAAAATAGAATATTTAAGCTCGAGCCGATGATATTAGATTTTATTGAAGGGGATTATTTTAATTGGCTTAATGAACCCAGAGTAATTATCTACTTAAAAGTTCATTTTTTCAGCTCTACACAGTAAATATGGATATCGAGTTTTTAACAGGAATCAGAATGATAACAATTAAAACGCAATGGCACACTCAATAAAATCACATAGCGCAACTTTATAATTTAATTAATTAAACATTCTATTCAACTAAAAATTATTTTATATATTTTGAAAATTTGATTCCAGCCATTTTTAACCAAAATTCCGAAAATGAAAAATTCTCGTGTCTATAAATATGATATTGACCAAATTTTGAATTTGTTTGTAAATCAAGCCACAGTTTGTCTGTATTAACGACTCCGTTTGTCGATCCGATAACGTTATTGTTAGTGATTTGAATGAAATTATCAACTATACTTAATATTTCTCTTGAGTCTAGATCGACGATGCGAATATTATTTTTAAGATAATCTTCAGTTTTGCCAAAATTATTGTTCAAATAATCATCTAAATTTAAAATTTCATTGTTATGTTCCCAAAATAATTTTTTTGGGGCATTCATGCAATGGCTTGAGGTCATCGTACTAGTCAAAGGAAGATAATTTATCAAAAGCATAGGAATTTTATATATTTGAGCAAGTCTGTCATGGCCTGTCCCAGTCGATATAATAAGATTACTATTTGCCATCAACCAAATATCTAATAAATCTGATTTACCTTCACACCATGAGTAGTCTACAAATGATTTAGAATTGACATTATTAGTGATATCTTTGTTTGTTTTTGATCCCATTCGAATAACAAAATATCCTCTATCTAGTAAAAGATCTATAGCAGGCAAGTAACTCATGATGTCAGAATTTCTATAAGAATGATAACTAAAATCTATTTTATAATCATTTTGTTTTAGAAAGGCATCATCACGAACTAAAATAGAGACGATTTTTTGCCCAGATTTCCATCCATTGTGCAATAGCCAACTTTTACCAATAATATTATCTTTCTTATCAAACTTAACCATTACTTCACTTTTTGCCATCAAACCTTCTGTGTCATACGTGGCAAAATTTAGATCATGCCTATTTGCTATTATCACCTCACTTTTGATAATTTTAATTTTTGAATTCCAATATACTAAATTAAGCCAATCTGGTGCATGATAGATTTCTTTTTTAATTAGTCGGCTCCAAGTTCTGTTAATCTCTTTAACTAAAAAAAATATATTAAGTTTGTTATTGCTTAATTTCCCAAATTTGAGCATGAAAAAGTACGATTGAGGAATCTGATTGCCTATTCTCTTATCAAAATCTAATTCAATAAATCTTATTTTTTTTTCAATTCGTGTTAGTTTTAGAAATATCAAAATTGGAAAGGCCCAAAGAAAAGAGACTTTATGATTTAATTTGACCATTAAATTCTTAAATAAAATTAAATTAGCTAAGAAATAGTAATTTCCTCTTTTAATATTCACCATTAATACAAACCCCATTAATAATTACTTTTAATACACATGGTAGCATAACTAATTTATTGTAATTGAATTAAAGAAATTGTTACACAATACCTGGTTCTAATCTCAGTTATTTACTTTTGTAATATTTTATGATAAAAACTATGCTCTTGACGCCTAAGCAAAACATTTTTTTGAGTGTATATTTTGATGTTCCTAATTTTCTCTTTTGAGCTACATAAAATATTTCAGCTTCTCTCAGTTTCAAACTAGGGATGACTATTCTAAAAATTATATCTTGATTTCCAATAGCTAGCAATTGGTTTTTTGTATATTCGGTTATGAGTCTGAAATCTGCAGCATTACTACGAATATTAAATCCACTAATTTTATTCATAAGAAAGTAATATACTTGAGCTGAAGTTCTCTTAAAAAATCTATCACTTCTATCAATTCTACAGCCATAAACAACATCAGCTTGTGTTTCTTTTTGTTTGTTTATAAAATCTTTTATGTAGTTTAGTGGATGCTCCAAATCAGCATCTAAAGTTATAAGTAATTGACCCTTTGACTTGATTAATCCTTCTAGAATTGCTCGCATTTGACCTTGGTTACTAAGTAGTTCATAGATTTCTAATTGAGGCCAATTAATATGTTCAATTATACTTTGGGTTTTATCTGTACTACCATCGTTAATAAAAATGACCTGGTACTGAATTCCTAATTTATCTAATTCAGCTCTAAGTTCGGAGCAAAATAAATCAATCACAGATTCTTCATTGTATATTGGAACTATAACTGATAATTCGGGTTTCATTACTTCATCTTGCTCTTGAGAGATTATTTCTTGAGAACCTATTCATATAGTTAACTGTACTCTAAATTTCTATAATTACTATTTATTGGCACTATTAATTTAGTTTTATAGAAAAACTCATTTTAACTGGACGTGATTATCCATATAATTAAATCTATTTTCAAGATATTAATTTTTTCTTATTAAAGGGTATGTTGCCAAACATTTTCTATACCATAGTTAGTCTGACATGGCTTGTTACTCTCCTTCACACCTAATATAGATTGTTTTATAAGCGTTGGTGAGTATAGATCATTTACGGATCCGACGAAAGCTGTATACTTAATATTTTTATAAACCGGAAAACAATGATGATAATTTTTACTTTGATTACTAAAATTGCTTCCAACCACCTCGTACAAAGCAAATGGAACATGTCCTGAATTTAAAACTTTCTCTCCGTAGGTCACTCCAATAATTGAGGTCCCTCGTTGGACATTTCCACTAATCCAAATACTTCCACTTTGTTTAGGTGTAATGGGCCCTAGTTTCCATATATCACTCGAGAATCGTCCTTGATCAGTTATTCCCAAAACCTGAGCACTCAATTCAGATATTGGTCGACCTAATGAACGATGGTCTGTCGTTGATTTGTACCCTTGTGGATTTAACCACCCAAAAAACGAAGAAGATGCTGAAACACTTTGCTTTTTTGAGATGAGAAATTCTGCTGAGCGAACTTTATCAAAAGTTAAATTTAAAGAACTCTCGGCGTAAAAGTCGGGGAAGACAGAATTACGGGCGACTTTCCCCAATTCAAAATGAGGTGCAATAAGTGCAAATAAGGGCTCTTTAAGATTACTAGTATCAATACCGTAGAAGTCTAAGTCACAATTACTGAAACTGAGAACTTCTAAAGTTGTTATTGAATTTGGATGTTTATAGATTAACGGAATAAAAACTTGTGTAGCACTTATTTTACTGGTACGAAGCCGAGTTGGTACTTCGAGATTAGTAGAATTCAAAACGACAGTAAGATATGATAACGGGCAAACTTCTTTTGTAGTAATTTCAATTAAATTAGTTTTACTTGGAATTTTGACTAATATACGCGTCATATTTGGCCCCGTATCTT
>Ga0315903_10005852_pt1 | contig 15920 bp, 13 predicted proteins | sample LakEriMetagenome_7_FD_203524 | JGI IMG/M metagenome (GOLD analysis project Ga0315903, IMG submission 203524) | Freshwater fungal communities from buoy surface, Lake Erie, Ohio, United States - Buoy 2 MA119 | ecosystem: Environmental > Aquatic > Freshwater > Lake | place: USA: Lake Erie, Ohio...
AGCAAGGAGCACTCCCCATGCCTACAGGTAAAGTGAAATGGTTCAGCCTTGAAAAAGGTTTTGGTTTCATCGCATCCGATGAAGGCGAAGATGTTTACCTTGCTTCTTCATCTCTTCCAGAAGGCGTATCAACAGTAAAGCCTGGAACAAAGTTGGACTTCAGCGTTGCTGATGGTCGTCGTGGACCACAAGCGCTCTCTGTAAAAATTATTGATGCACCTCCATCACTCGCAGCAAACTCACGCACCAATAGCGATGACCTTGCAGCGATGATCGAAGACACAATTAAGATTTTGGACAAGGTCGGAAATGGTTTACGCCAAGGACGCCACCCATCTGCAATCGAAGCAGAGCGTCTTGGAAAAGTTCTTCGCGGTATTGCTGGCCAGCTAGAAGCTTAAAGTCCGCTTCTGCTTGCTCTGCGAATTGTGTAACGAATACCAAAGAGACCAAGTGCTGCTCCGGATACGCATGTCCACACATACTTAGTATCTGAACCAGCAATCAAAAAACCTATTCCAGCAAGTAACCAAGCAATTGTGCCAACAGTTATAAGAATTACGATGCTACGAAGATTTTTCTCCACTTAAAGGCCGCTAAAAACTACTAGTGCCAACAAACCGATCAATGTGACAATCGTGATTAATCTTCTAGTTTTGTAACTCATGGCTCTCCTCGACTTTGGCTGGGACAAGAATAACAATAGCCAAGGCAATAAGAATCAGAGCAGGCACCATTAAATACGCCCGTGAAATTCCAAATTGATCGCCGAGAATTCCAAGAAGAAAGGGCGCAAGGGCAATTCCCAAACCTGCTGCTAAAGAACTAATGCCGATAGCTAAATCTGGGCGATTGTCACTAAAGCCAATGAGGCGAAGTGATGAGAGTGCGAATTGAATTGAAAGACCAAGACCCGTAATGAAGAGAGTGATTAAAGAAATTACGAGGCTATGTGAGAGCCAAAAGATTGCAAAGCCAATGAATTGCAAAATGATTACGGTAATTAGCTGATGATCTAAGCGAAGTTTCTTTAGAACTATTGCACCATACCAACGTCCAATAGCCATTCCAGAACCAAGAGCTACGATTGCTAACGTTGCAGCAGAGGCTGTTCCGCCAATGCGATCGCGCAATAACGCTGCTGCCCAAAAAGTTGTCGCAAATTCGGTGCAAATACAGATAAAGAAACCGAAGCAAGCAATCCAATAAGTCCGTGAAAGCTTGCCACTCTGGCGAACACTGATTTCGCGGTCATGAGGATCACGATTCTTATCGCGTGCAGAAATATAAAGAATTATTGTTGCGGGGATGGTGAGCAGTAAACCAAAGCGCCAACTCAGAGCAGTACCGGCAAGAATGCCAACGACAATCGTTCCCAGAACAAACCCAACCGAGTTAATTCCATTGGATTGCGGCAAAGCGAGAGGAGTTGCTCCTTTGTAGTGATGGGAAAACCTAGTAACCAAATTCGTGATCACCATCGATATTCCAAGGCCGCTTAAAAATGTTGCACTCAGAGTAAATACGACAGGTTTAAGGCTGACAAATATCAGTACACCTATGCAGAAGATCCACATTCCGATCCAAGATGTTTTATCGCGTCCAAAGTGATGCACTAACCGTGAATTCATCAAACCTGAAAATATTGCAGCAATACCAAGTGCTGTGCCATGTAATCCGGCAATTGTGAGCGATGTTCCCTGATCTGATCGCAAGAGTGGTTGCGCAGGACCGAAGCCACCTAAGTAAAAGTTAAGGATTACTCCTTGAAGCGTAATTATCCAAAAGGTTTTATCGCGCGTAAATGTATGTGGCATTACTTTCCTTACGGATAAATTAAAGCGCGGCTACAACGTAATCAATGCAAGCAGTAAGTGCATCAATATCGCTGGGATCAACAGAGGGAAACATACCAATACGAAGTTGATTCTTACCTAATTTTCGGTATGGCTCTGTATCTACGATTCCATTTTCGCGGAGAATAGATGCAACTTTGAGTGCATCAATCGAATCATCAAAGTTAATTGTTGCAACTACCTTTGAGCGCATTGCTGGGTCTGTAACAAATGGAGTCGTGTAAGAAGTTTTCTCTGCCCATGAATAGATGCGTGATGCAGAATCTGCGCTGCGACCTGTTGAGAATTTAAGTCCGCCATTTTCATTCATCCATTTGAGTTGATCTGCGAGCAAAATAAATGTGGCAACTGCAGGAGTGTTATAGGTCTGATCTAGTCGTGAATTTTCAATTGCGATGTTGAGATCTAAAATAGCTGGAGTCCAGCGACCACTGGCTTTAATTTTCTCAGCACGAGCAATTGCTGCAGGTGACATTAAGGCAAACCACAACCCACCATCTGAAGAGAATGATTTTTGTGGTGCAAAGTAATAGGCGTCAAACTCTTTTGCATCGACAACTAGGCCACCTGCAGCACTTGTCGCATCTACTAAAACAAGAGCGTCTTTGGTGCCTGCTGGTCTGATGATTGGCATTGCAACACCGGTGCTTGTTTCATTATGTGTGAATGCGTAAGCATCGATGCCATCTTCGGCAACAGCAGTTGGGTGCGAACCTGGTTCAGATTTAATTATTGAAGGTTCGCCGAGAAATGGTGCATCTTTTGCTGCCTTTGCAAATTTAGATGAAAACTCACCGAAGACAAGGTGCTGTGATCTGTTTTCAATTTGAGCAAAGAGTGCGATGTCCCAAAATGCAGTTGTGCCGCCGTTACCAAGAATTACTTCGTAACCATCTGGAAGTGAAAAGAGTGATTTCAAACCTTCGCGAACTTCGTGGACAACGTTTTTTACAGGTTTTTGACGGTGCGAAGTTCCAAGAATTGATGCACCACTCTTATAGAGATTCTCAAGTGCAGCTGGGCGAATCTTTGAAGGACCGCAACCAAAACGACCATCGATTGGCTTAATGCCATTAGGAATAACGATGCTCATGGATAAATCTTACGGGAAGTAACGCTGCATGTCCCAATCGGATTTTGAATCTGCTCTGTAATACCGAATGCGGTCGTGCAATCTTGAATATCTTCCTTGCCAGAATTCAATGCTTTCAGGAATTACTCGAAAACCACCCCAGTGCGCAGGTGTTGGAACAACACTTCCTTCTGGCCATTTTTCGCCTGCGCCCTTGAATCGCATCTCTAACTCTTCGCGTGAAGATAGCGGTGCAGATTGCGCGCTAGCCCACGCACCGATCTGGCTAGACCATGGTCGTGTTGCAAAGTAACTCTCAGACTCTTTGCGTGAAATTTTATCTGCATGGCCAGAAATAATTACTTGCCGCTCCATTGCATACCAAGGGAAAAGAAGTGTTACTTGCGAATTCATTGCAATAGCTTGTGCTTTACGAGATGAATAATTTGTAAAAAATGTAAATCCACCCTCTGAAATATCTTTGAGTAAAACAGTACGAGTTGTAATTTCTCCAGAGCCATCAGCAGTGGATAAAACCATTGCATTTGCTTCAACAATAATTTCATTCGCTGCAGCTTCTGTCATCCACTCTTCGAAAGCCACAAATGGATCGGTTGGCAATTTCTCCAAGCCAACTTCGCCGTAGGAGCGGCGCATTGCTGAGATCTTGCCTCGGATTCCGGATTCGTCCATGGATGTATCTAACGTCACTTTTGCCCGCAGGGCTATCTCAACTTTCGTGGTCGCCAGCATGGCCTTTATGGGGGCAGAATTACCCCCGTAATACCCACTAAAGGAGCGCGTTGTGTCAGATGATTTCAAGCCAGGTCTCGAAGGTGTCATAGCTTTTGAATCTGAAATTGCTGAACCAGATAAAGAAGGCAGTGCACTTCGTTACCGCGGTGTTGATATTGAAGATTTAGTTGGACGCGTTTCATTTGGAAACGTTTGGGGATTACTTGTTGATGATGAATTTAATCCAGGTCTTCCACCAGCAGAAAAATTTCCACTTCCAGTTCACTCAGGTGATGTTCGAGTCGATGTGCAATCTGCAATTGCAATGCTTGCACCAGCATGGGGATTCAAACCACTTCTAGATATTGATGATGCAGAAGCTCGATCAAATCTTGCACGCGCATCAGTCATGGTTCTTTCATACCTTGCACAATCTGCACGCGGAATTTCTGCGACACCAGTTCCTGAATCAGAGATTGATAAAGCGCACACAGTTGTAGAACGAATGATGATTCGTTGGCGCGGAGAACCAGATCCACTTCACGTTCGCGCAATTGACGCCTACTTTGTTTCTGCTGCAGAACACGGAATGAATGCATCTACATTTACTTCTCGCGTAATCGCATCAACTGGTGCAGATGTTGCTGCCGCACTCTCAGGTGCAATCGGTGCAATGTCAGGTCCACTTCACGGTGGTGCACCTTCTCGCGTTCTTGGAATGATTGAAGATGTAGAACGTGTTGGCGATGCTCGCAAATATGTTAAAGATTTGATGGATCGCGGCGAACGCTTAATGGGATTTGGACACCGCGTGTATCGCGCAGAAGATCCACGTGCGCGTACATTGCGCCGCACAGCAAAAGAATTAGGTGCACCACGTTATGACGTTGCACTTGAATTAGAAAAGGCAGCACTTGCCGAACTTCACGAACGCCATCCAGAACGTGTTCTAGAAACTAACGTTGAATTCTGGGCTGCAATCGTTCTCGATTTCGCAGAAGTTCCAGGGCCACTATTTACTTCAATGTTTACAGCGGCTCGCACCGCTGGTTGGTCTGCTCACATTCTCGAACAAAAGCGCACTGGTCGCTTGATTCGTCCATCAGCTCGCTACATCGGTAAAGCACCACGCAAACCAGAAGATGTACAAGGCTGGGATGCAACAGTTCACCAACTACATAATTAAGTAATCATGTCGCGCAGCATTATGTGGTTTAGGCGCGACTTACGCCTGATTGATAATCCTGCTTTATTAGCAGCTATCGAAGCTGGCGAAGAGATTGTTCCGGTATTTGTTTTGGATCCAAAGTTAATTCAAATCACGGGTGCAAAAGGATTAGCGTATTTAGCAGCTTCGCTACGTAGCCTTGATGAATCATTAGGTAACAAACTAAACGTCTGCGAAGGCGATCCAGTCGACGTACTAAAAGATTTAGTGAAAAAACACGGAGCGACATCAGTTCACATCTCTGCCGAGTACGACGCTTATGCAGTTGCTCGAGATGCAAGAGTTGAAGCAGCTGGTATCGAACTAACTCGTACTGGAAGTCCGTACGCAGTTGCACCAGGTCGCGTTAAGAAACCGAGTGATGCAACAAATTATCGGGTGTACACACCTTTTTATCGTGGATGGCTTGTACATGGTTGGCGCGCAGCTGTTGCTGCACCAAAATCAATCAAGGCTGTTACGCCAGATGCAAGTGATAGAAAATTTCCAACATGGCAATCACCGGACGGAACAGATATTCCACTAGCTGGAGAAAAAGCAGCACACGAACGCTTTAAGAAATTTAAAGCCAAGGCTCTTGATACATATGATGAAACGCGAAATTTTGCCGGCATCGATGGAACAAGCAAGATGAGTGCGCACCTCACGTGGGGAGAAATCCATCCACGCACATTGCTCGCAGGTTTAGGTGAAAACAAAGCACACGACACATTTAGAAAAGAAATTGCTTGGCGCGAGTTTTATGCAGATGTTTTGTTTAATTATCCGCATACAGATAAAGATTATTACGCGCCAAATTTCGCCAAAATGCGTTATGACGAACCTGGTGACAAATTTGTTGCATGGTGCGAGGGCAAGACCGGGTACCCATTTGTGGACGCTGGCATGCGTCAACTAATCAAAGAGGGCTGGATGCACAATCGCGTTCGCATGGTGGTTGCATCATTTCTAGCAAAAGATCTACACATTGAATGGCAGCACGGAGCTCTCTTCTTTGAAGAACACCTTGTCGATTTCGATATTGCATCAAATGCGCACGGGTGGCAGTGGACGGCTGGATGCGGAACAGATGCGTCCCCTTATTACCGAGTATTTAATCCAATTGAACAAGGCAAGCGCTTTGATGAAAATGGAGATTACATCCGCAAATACGTTCCTGAATTAGCGCATCTATCTGCAGATGAAATTCACGAACCTTGGGATGCTGCCGATGGATATAAACATGGCTATCCAAAGAAATTAGTGGAGCACTCACTAGAGCGCATCGAATCTCTTGCGCGTTTAGAAGAAATCAAAGTGCGCAACGCCGAGTGATTCTCGCTTGGCTCGATACATAGCAACATCTGCTCTTCTCAATAAGTCGTGATCTTCATTATTTGCTGCAACACCAATACTGACGCCCAGATCAATTGACTCCTTGCCGATCACAAATGGATAACTCATAGTCGCATGCAGCGCGAGTGCAACTTCCATACTGGTTTCATAATTCCCATGGATTAGAACACCAAATTCATCGCCACCTAATCTGGCTAGTGTTGCATCCGGTGGAAGTGCCCTGTGAAAGCGCATGGCAACTTGCTTAAGAATTTCATCACCAATGTCATGACCAAATGAATCATTTACTGGTTTGAAACCATCTAGATCCAGAATCAGAAGCGCACCTTCAGAGTTACCGATTTCATCCATCTCTGCAATCAATTTTCTACGATTGGATAAACCTGTTAACTCATCAGTGCGAGCAAGAGTTCGTTCTGTGCCAAGAGAACGTGCTTGCCTGAGGGCAATAGTCATTCGAATGAATGCGACAAGTAAAGTCAGTAACGTTGGTAAAAGAATGAATGAAGGAAAGTAACCTGGACGCAATGTAATTATCCCAAGCAGGGTTGCACTTAAGAAGACAGAGAGCGCCACAAATACTGGATTTACTCCTTCGTTAGAACTTTGTTCGCTGGCCTTGAATTGCGTGGACATAACCAGGAGTGCGAGTCCCACCAACCACCCATCATCTGAAATCGATCCGAAAATATATTTGTTATTTACATGCAACCAAAGATAGAGAAAATCTGAGAAAGCAAAGATGAAAATTCCAGAGCTAGCGATAATTGCTCGCTTTGAGACTCTTTGTGTTAAAAGAGTTGAAATAACGCTAGCAACCAAAATTAAGTCACCAACAGGATAAAAAATTGCAAAAAATGTCATGACCATGTCGCCATTTAGCCGAGGCAAAACAGGACCAACAAATAGAGCAGTTCCGAGTGAAGCTAAACCAAGAGCAATGATTGTGGAGTCCAGAATTTCAACGGCAGATATTCGTGATCTTTGTGAGAGCAGACGTGGCAACGCTATGAAAGCGGCTGGATAGAAGAGCATGTACAGAAGATTAGAAATTAACTCAATACGTAAGTTGATACTGTAAAAAACGCTAAGGGAAGAGATTAAAGATCCTGCAGCCCAGAGTGCAATAGCTAGCGCCAGAAATGCGATTCCAACATGATCATTAAAACTTGGTACTCCAATAAGTGAAAAGACAAAGAGAATTGCAATTGCGTTATAGATCCATAAATCTAGATACACCTGTGGAGTTGTGTGAATAACCCGAGTGATTAAATGAATGATGAGCAGCAAAAATCCCAACGTACTTAAGGATAAATACTTACGGAGCACAACAACACCGTAGAAGAAATAGGCGGTGCAACGTATAGGGCTAGCCCCATACGGATTATTTCTGACGCTGGCGAACCCTTACGTTCATTCCTAATTTTCGAACAAGTGGGCGTGGACCAAAACGAGAGACAGTGCTTAAAAGTAAATACTGCCAACCAGGAACGGTTAACACCTTTCCGTTTTGATTCTCTTTCCAAGCTTGCATAACTACACGATCGGCGCTGAGCCACATAAATTCTGGCAATCCATTCATGCGCATGCGTCCACGTTCATGAAACTCGGTTCGAGTAAAACCAGGGCAGAGCGCGGAAATTTTCACACCAGTGCCACTCATTTCTGTGTGAAGTGATTCAGAGAGCACAGTCAGATAAGACTTTGAAGCGCTATATGTTCCGCCGGCAATCCACCCTGCAACGGATGACACATTGATAATTGAACCGCTATTTCTCTCCTGCATCTGCGGAATCACGGTGTGCATCAAACGCATTGGAGTGCGAACAAGTACATCTAGCAGCTGCTGTTCTGCGTTTATATCACTCATGGAGAATGCTTTATTAATGCCAAATCCAGCGTTATTAATCAGAACTTCAATCTGATTTTCGCGCAGGTATTTTTCAACTTTTGCACAACCTTCATCTGTTGCTAAATCTGCTTGAATAATTGCGGTCTGTACTTTGAATTGTGTTTCCAAATGTGCGGCACGTTCTTTCATGCGATCAAGATCTCGAGCGACCAAAACAATATTGAAACCATCGTTAGCCAATATGCGGGTGAAGCTCTCGCCTATGCCTGCTGTTGCGCCTGTGACTAGGGCCCATTTGCTCATCTGCTCTCCTTTACTAGACTTGCAATTATGGTGCTAGCAGTCGACTTAGGGCAATCAGGTGCAAGGTTTAAATCAACTGATTCGCAATTCACAAGTAAAAGAGCGAAGCAAGCACACGAATCAACTCTTGATGTGCTCAATGACTTATTTGCTGAAGCACAAGAGAACTTCGGTACCGCATTTCAAAGTGAAGTTGTTGCACTGAGCATTACCGGTGTTTATGGAGATGTGGGAGATCCAAAACCTTACGGAGTCCTTGCGGCAAAGTATTTTGGTGCCAAATCTGTTGCAGTAATCGATGATGGATTAGCCGGATACTTCGGTGCACTTGGAAATAATGATGGTGTTGCACTCTCCATCGGCAGCGGAACTGTTGCAATTGCAGGTCGACGCGGAAGTTATTCACACGCAGATGGACTTGGGCATATTTTCGGCGATCTTGGCGGGGGATTCTGGTTGGGCAAAGCAGCACTAGAGCGCGTACTCGCAACACAAGAAGGCAGAGATGATGCAACGTTCTTATCTGAATTTTTTGAATCTGAAATTAAAGCTTTTGAATCGTTGAAGTCATACACCGATGCGAAGGCGCAACTACTCTGCATTAACGCTGCAAAAACACTTCTAGAAGCAGCCGAAGAGAAAAACACTGATGCAATAACGATCAGGGATAAAGGCGCTGAATACTTAGCAAAGACAATTCGTGCTGCATGGACAAATGTTGGTGGCATGCGCAATGAAGGTATTGCTATTGCACTGCTTGGAAAACTTGCTGAAAACAAAGGCTACGTTGAAGCTATTCGCAGACGCACGTCGTCGTTATTGCCACAAATCACCTTGGTAGAACCACAAGGAAACCATTTAGATGGTGCAATGTTTATTGCAGAGCACGTGCCAGAAGATATTGATCCGCTACTTCGCTGGTGGCATAAGTAATTCACCAATCGCACCAGCAGGAACAAATGGCGAATGTGGAGCGACGGAGTTAATTCTTTTGTACTCACTATTTTGAACTGGGCGAGAATCTAGATCGCCTTTATTTGGCCAAAAAGAAATTGCTCGCTCTGCTTGCGCAGTAATTGTTAGCGAAGGATTAACACCAAGGTTTGCAGTCACTGCAGCACCATCAACCACATGCATCGTTGGGTAATTCCAAACACGGTGATACGGATCGATTACTCCTTGTGAGATATCAGAACCAATTACACATCCACCAACAAAGTGAGCTGTAAATGGCGCACCGATTAAGTCACCGATATGACCACCTGCAAAGCCGCCATACTTATTAGCTATGCGTCGGACCGTTTCATTTGCAGCTGGAATATAAGTCGCATTTGGATTCTCAGAATTGTTTGTTGAAGTTAAACCTAAACCCCACCACTTCTTCTTCGATCTGACAGATAGCGCTGAATCAACGTTTTGCATCACTAGTGCAATCACAGTGCGCTCCGACCATTGGCGAACATTTAGAACGCGCAATAGCAACGATGGTTTCTTAATGAATTCACGAACCCATTGACGACGACGATCTTTTGCGAGGTTGCCATCGGTCATGATTGTCTGAAGTAAGCCCATCGCATTGCTACCCTTGCCATAACGAACAGGTTCTACGTGTGTGTGCTCATCAGGAAAGAATGAGGAAGTAATCGCTGCACCCTTGCTGAAATCGATATCTGATTTTGGCATCAATGCACCAGTCAGAGCTTCGCTATTTGTTCGCGATAAATCACCCAAACGATCAGAAAGCTTTGGCAGTTTTCCACTTGCTTTCATGCGGTGCAGAAGTTTTTGAGTGTTATATGTTCCGGCGCTCACGATTAATTCATTGGCAGTAAAAGTCTTGGTTCCGCGCAATAGCCCACTTGTTTTCTTGGCCTTAACAATCCATGAACCATCCGGTGCTTGCTCAAATGAAGTCACAGTTGTCAGTGGAAATACTTTTGCTCCCGCAGACTCTGCTAAACCCAGATAATTCTTTGGCAGAGTATTTTTGGAGTTAAACCTGCAGCCAGTCATACATGCGCCACATTGTTGGCAACCATTTCGCGCAGGCCCAACGCCGCCAAAATATGGATCTTTACTTGCAATCCCTGAACCTTCACCGAAATAAACACCAAGTGGTGCCATTTTAAATGTATGACCAACGCCCATTTCAATTGCAACATCTTTCATCGCTTGATCGCTTGGAGAAAAGTATGGATTCTCTGCAACGCCAAGCATCCGACTTGCTTGGTCATACCAAGGCAATAACTCTGACTTCCAATCAGTGATGTGATTCCACTGCTTATCTTGGAAATAAGAATCAGGTGGTTGATACAGAGTGTTTGCATACACAAGAGAACCGCCACCAACGCCTGCGCCCGCAAGGATTAATACATCTGGCAGCGCATGAATTCTCTGAATTCCAAGGAGTCCAAGTTTTGGAAAGAATAGAAACTTACGAAGGCGCCAAGAAGTTTTAGGGAAATCCTTTTCTTTAAATCTTTTGCCTGCTTCTAAAACAGCTACGGAATAACCTTTTTCAGTAAGTCTTAGTGCCGAAACAGAACCACCGAAGCCAGAACCAATGATGAGAACATCAAAGTCCTTGGCCATGGGCTATTTTTCCTCTCGAATTTTCCAGGAAGTTCCGTAGCTCTCTAGTAAATCAAGAAATGGCATTGGGTCATACCATTCAGGACCAGAAACGCCGCCTTCTGGAGACCAGATCTTCTTATGGATTAACTCCATTGCAATAACTGGATTGATTGCGGTCTGCCACACAACAGCCTGATCACCATACTCCTTCATTGACCAAGCGTTATCAACGACGTTGTAGATATAACAAGCGTAAGGCTTACCTTCTTTGTTTAAACCTTTAACTAGCGTGCCAGCACAAGTTTTTCCGTGCATGCGTTCGCCAAGTGTTGCAGGATCAGGGAGTGATGCAGCAAGTAAGTCACGAGGTGAAACAGAAATTCCTTGAACTTCAACGGTTTCTTTGCGATCCAATCCGAGCATGTGAATTGTTTTCAAAGTGGTAATGAATTGCGCGCCAAGACCATATTTAAAGTTAACTTTTTTGGCTTCAATTTTCTGCGGAATCAAAATAACTTCTTCGTGTTCCACGTTTACGCATTCAACTGGACCTATACCTTCAGGAAAATCAAAGGTTTCGATTTCACTAAATGGTTCTGTCGTGTGCCATCCGCGACCATCTGTCCAGACGATTGGTGGATTTAGGCACTCTTCAATAGTTGTCCAGATAGAAAATGATGGAGCAAATTCATAACCTTCAACAGTTATGTTTGAACCATCTAAGATAGTTATTGAATCAATTTTGCTAAATAAGTGATCAGATGCGTACTTAGCGAATACATCGCTCATACCTGGTTCGATACCCATTCCAACTAGAGCAAAAATCTTTCTTTCTGCCCAGTTCCAGTCACGAGCAAATTGTTCGTCACCGAGTTTCACGCCAGTTTCGGTATATGGGTAGTGGGGATGTGGGCGCGAAAGAGACATCGCCATATCAATGTAATTTACATTTTCAATTTCGCATGCAAGAAAAATTGGCATCACAAATCGTGGATCAACTGCGTTAATTACAACATCGGGTGCCGCACGCCTAATGAGGCTACGGATATCTTCAAGTTCGGCGGCATTAACTTCTGCGGCAGAGAACCTGGAGTCTTTGACCCTTGCAACTGCTTCTTCGGCACGAGATAACGTGCGATCAGCAATAACCATTGAAGTAATGAATGATCTACGAGATGCAATATTGGCTATTGCTCTTCCAACGCCTCCAGCGCCGATAACAAGCGCCTTCATTTCTGGCCCCACATGGGATAAAACTCCGAATCAATTAGAAATGTAATTTTAGTGGGAAGATTGCGCCTTAGCAAAATTGGTCCCCGTAGCTCAGTGGATAGAGCAACCGCCTCCTAAGCGGTAGGTCGCAGGTTCAACTCCCGCCGGGGACACTTAATTCTTCAGTGTTTTAAAGTAAAGCGTTGCAATGATTTTGGCGCCCACCAATTGCGTTCACCAAATAAACGCATAAGAGCAGGCACTAATAATGCACGAACAAGAGTTGCATCAAGTAGAACTGCAAATGCCACACCAAAACCAAGCATCTTGATTGAAGTAACACCACTAGTCATAAATGCCGCGAAGACGACTGCAAGCAATAGTGCTGCTGCAGTAATGATTCGTGCAGAGCGTTGCAAACCTTTGGCAACTGATTCAACATTTGATTTGCCTTCGAGGTGCTCTTCGCGAATACGAGAGAGCAAGAAGAGTTCGTAGTCCATGGATAAACCAAAGACAACAACTGCAACCAAAATAACCGAACCTGTATCGAGAGTTCCAGTTACAGTGAAATCTCCAACTAACCACTTCAAGTTGCCATCAATAAAGATCCACGTAACAGCGCCCAGGGTTGCAATGAGAGATAAACCGTTAAGTAATACGGCTTTGATTGGCAAGATTATTGAACCTGTGAAAACAAAGATAAGAATGAACACAGAGAGCGCAATCCAACCGAGAGCCCACGGAAGAGTGCGCGCGATTCCATCTTGTGAATCAGTAAAGTCTGCAGCAGCGCCACCGATCAGTGTTCCTTTAGGAACTGGTATATCTCGTATTTCGTGAATAATTCTCTGAGCATCTAACGTACGAGATTGTTCGCTTGAAATTACTTGTACACGAACATCATTTCCAAAGTATTCAATCTGGCCTACGCGAGAGATTCCATAGACTCCTTGGACTTGAGCCAAGAAGTTATTGATTTCAATCTCTTTGCCTTTTCCATTTGGAATTACAACTTCAATCGGGCTGCCTTCAAGTCCAGTAAAACGTTCTTCAATTACTGATGAAGCAACAGCTGCAGGATCAGATTTTGGCAATACGCGTGCATCCACTTGCGCAAAAGCGATATTAGTTATTGGCGCAGCAAGTACACCAAGAATTAATAGTGAGCCAATTACGACCGGAACAGGTCGCTTCATCACAGTGCGTGCAGTGCGAGCCCAACGACCATCTTCTGAAGGAACAATTCCTGCTTTGCGAATAACACCCTTATCAACTTTGTGGCCCAAGATTGCGAGCAAGGCTGGCAATGGAATAAGTGCGCCAACAACGGCTAGAGAAATAACTGCCACACCTGCATAGCCAAATGACTTTAAAAAGTTTAGTGGGAATAACAAGAGCGAAGCCATTGTGACCAGGACAGTTAATCCTGAATAGAAAACAGTTTTTCCTGCTGTTGCAACAGTTGTGACTATTGATTCATCAACACTCTTGCCTGCATGCAACTCTTCTCGGAATCTATTGACGATAAGCAGTGCGTAATCAATACCAAGTCCTAACCCCAAACCTGTAATCAGATTGAGTGCAAAGACTGAAACATCTGTAAACAGAGTGAGAATGTAAATTACTAAGAATGATCCAAGGATCGCGCTCACGCCAACTACTAGTGGCATAGCGGATGCAACCATGGCTCCGAATACGAAAATCAACAGAATAAAAGTAAGGGGGATTGCAATCGCTTCAGCCAGGAACAAATCTTCCTTGATTTTATTGTTGATCGCGTGAGTGATTACTCCTGCGCCTGATGCGTATACGGTGAAGTTCCCTTGCTTGCCATCAAACTTGGCTTGAACTTCTCTTCCGATTTTTTCTAGTGCAGCCCAATCATTTGATTCTGGGTCAGAAAAAATAAATAAGAATGCAGCCTTATCGTCGTCGGCTTTCATTGAAGGCGCTCCACCAGTACTCCAATAAGAAAGTGTGCGATTTACATTAGAAACAGATTTAACCTTTGCTTCTAGCGCTGCAGCCTCTGCAATAACAGCAGGGTCATTAACGCTTCTGTCACCTGTATCGATTACCAAAATCGCGGCAGGTTCTTGAACTTTAAACTTGTCAGTTAAGTACTCATAAGCTTTTGCAGAGTCACTATTGAGATCTGAATATCCACCGCTATCGAGTTTTGAGAATGCGAGAGATCCGACGCCGCCTGCAGCAAGAATTCCGACGATAAAAACTATTAATACTGATTTCTTACGACGAACTATGAATCTTCCAAGCCCTGCAAACATTGCGCCCCTGTTATCTCGCTATAATTAGAAACACAATTCTAATCGGAGGTTACATGTGAGCGAAATTTTGCCTAATGTGACTTCTGATGAAATAGATCACGAACAAGCGCTTGAAGATGCAAAGCGCGAAGCTGAAATAAAAGCGGATAAGCCGCCTCATCACGAAGATTAACTAGTCAGTTTTTGGTGTCGGCGTAGCCGTTGGTGCAGGTGTTGGCGTCGTGGTTGATTTTGCAGAGTCAGTTTTATAAAAACCAGAACCTTTAAAGACAACTCCAACAGCGGAATAAATCTTGCGAACTTCACCCTTGCACTCAGGGCATGTGGTCAGCGATGCTTCAGAGAAAGTTTGGAAAGCCTCAAATTCATGGCCACAGTCAGCGCATGCATATTGATACGTAGGCATCTGACTCTTCCTTTCCCGTTGGAACCCATTTTGAGGTAGATACCAAGTCTAAAGAAGTGGGAAGATAGATGCGAATTAAAGCGGTGGAAGAGGGGTAAAAATGAAGATCATGCGAGTACTCAGTATTGGTGTGATTGCGCTCTTTGTTATTTCTCCTGCAGCAAATGCAAACTCACTCATTGCTACAAATCCAATGAGCGGTGCAACCATCACAGTTGCACCAAGTGCGGTCAGCGTTACAGGCGAAGTTCCACTTATCGATGATGGCAATTTAATGGAAGTTACAGATCCGCAAGGAAAACGCGTTGATGATGGCGTGCTTGCAATCGATGGAGCAAGTGCAGTTATTGGTTTGAAAACTCTTAAGGTATCTGGTGTTTACACCGTTACGTATGCACTCTTTGCTGAAAATGATATTCCCCTAGAAGGTTCATTCCGATTTACATTTTCAGCACCAAGTGAAATTACAACACCACAACCAATTCCAGTCGAAACCACCAGTCCAAAGGCTGAAGTGAGCAATTGGGGAACAAACTTGTTTGTAATTGGTTTGCTGATAGTTGCCTTCTTTGTTCTGGTTCTCCTATCTCTTTATGCGCGAAAGATTTATAGAGAGAGATGATTTCAGCACTGGTCACAGCCAGTAAATTCTCTGCCGTTCTCTCAAGCTTCATCACTGTTGGGGCTTTGTTAGCTCTTGCTTTCTTGGTTCTAGATAAAAATGGCAAACTCTCAACAAGTAGCTCAAAGATAAGATCGATTCTTTCTATTTCAGCTTTTGCCTGGTTTCTAAGTAGCGTCTTAAATATTTTGTTCACGCTTGCAAACATCTTGGGCGGTTCAATTTCTTCTGTCCTAGATCCAGCAGTTCTACAATCATTTGTTCTTCAAATCACTCTAGGTCAGTACCTGTTTTTTCAAACGCTCACTGCATTATTTGTAGCAATTAGTTCTCGAGTACTGACTTCTTCTGGATATACAGCGGTACTGCTACTGATTTCTCTCATTGCTATTTCGGCACCAGTGTTTCAAAGCCACTCAGCATCAAGTGGTTCG
>Ga0315903_10005853_pt1 | contig 15919 bp, 17 predicted proteins | sample LakEriMetagenome_7_FD_203524 | JGI IMG/M metagenome (GOLD analysis project Ga0315903, IMG submission 203524) | Freshwater fungal communities from buoy surface, Lake Erie, Ohio, United States - Buoy 2 MA119 | ecosystem: Environmental > Aquatic > Freshwater > Lake | place: USA: Lake Erie, Ohio...
TGCGCGCCGGACGGCAGCGTGGTGTCGACCCTGGCCGCCGGCACGTGAGCGTCACGGTCGCGACCGCATCCGAGCGTCGCGTCGCCGCCGCTGCGGTGCTGGGATCTGCCGCCCTCTTCGGGACCTCTGGCACGGCGCGGGTGCTGCTCCAGCCGGGCGCACCAGCCGCGGGTGCCGCTGCCGCTCGACTCATCGTGGGCGCGGCCGGCCTGGTTGCCTGGGCGTCGCGCACGGCGGAGGGACGCGAGGCACTGCTGCGCCTCTGGCGACGGCCCATCATCTGGACCATGGGCGTCACCGTCGCGGCGTACCAGGTCTTCTTCTTCCTCTCCATGAGTCGCACGGGCGTGGCGGTGGGCACGCTGGCGAGCCTCGCGCTCACGCCCTTCATGGCGGGCATGCTCGGCTGGATCATGCGCGAGGGCGCGCCAGGATACGTCTGGCTTGTCTCGACGATTCTCGCCATCGTGGGCGTCACGCTGCTCACCATCGGTGCCGGAGACGGCCGCGATGTGCTCGGCATCGTCTTCGGCCTGCTCGCGGGAGCGTCGTACGCTTTCTACACCGTCTTCGGCGTGCGCTTCGCGCGCGCGGGCGAGCAGCCGACCCACGTGCTGGCTGCGTCCTTCGCGGTGTCCGGCGTACTCCTCATCCCGGTCTTCATCATGTCCGGCACGTGGTGGATGTCTTGGTCGTCAGTGCTGCTCATCCTGTGGCTGGGACTCGCCACGACAACGCTCGCCTACATCCTCTTTGGCATGGGCTTCCGCGCCCTGCAGCCCGGTCACATCGCCACGCTCAATCTTGCGGAGCCGGTCTTCGCCACGCTGCTCGGCGTCTTCGTGCTCGGGGAGGTCCTGGGACCCTTGGGTGTGGTCGGGTGTGCACTGGTCATCGTGGGCCTGGGAGTGCTGGGGCTGGCCGAGGGCAGGAGCGCGTCGTGAGTGAGCATCGCTCGGGCCTGGCGTGCCTCGTGGGCAGGCCCAATGCGGGCAAGTCGACGCTCACCAATGCGCTTGTCGGCACGAAGGTGGCGATCACGTCGCGTCGCCCGCAGACAACGCGCCATGTCGTGCGCGGCATCGTCACGCGGCCTGACTCGCAGCTTGTCGTGCTTGACACCCCCGGGCTGCACAAGCCCAGGACCCTGCTCGGTGAGCGTCTCAACGATCTCGTGCGTGAGGCCTGGTCCTCCGTCGACGTCGCAGCGCTCTGCCTGCCCGCCACCGAAAAGGTCGGCCCGGGCGATGCCTACATCGCCGGCGAGCTTGCCAAGGCACGGCGAGGCGGAGGCCGCACCACCTTCGCGATCGTCACCAAGACCGACGCGGCATCGCCCGCCCAGGTAGCCGAGCGACTTGCCGAGGCGGGCCGACTGGGGGAGCGGGCCGGCGTGGACTGGGCTGAGATCGTGCCGGTCTCCGCGGTGACGGGTGACAACGTCGACCTGCTCTATGACCTACTCGTGTCGCGTCTGCCGGAGGGGCCGGCGCTCTATCCGGATGGCGAGGCGACCGATGAGCCCGAGGAGACGCTCGTCGCCGAGTTGATTCGCGAGGCGGCGCTCGAGGGACTGTCCGACGAACTGCCGCACTCTCTCGCCGTGGTCGTCGATGAGATGGCACTGCGCGAGGACCGTCCCGAGGATCGACCGCTGCTGGACATCCACGCGATCGTCTACGTCGAGCGAGATAGTCAGAAGGCCATCATCATCGGCAAGGGCGGATCGCGCCTCAAGGAAGTCGGCACCACATCGCGGCGTGGCATCGAAGCCCTTCTCGGGACCCCGGTCTACCTCGACCTGCGCGTCAAGGTGGCCAAGGACTGGCAGCGCGACCCGCGCCAGTTGCGCCGCCTCGGCTTCTAGTCCTGCGAGGATGACTCCGAGGAGGATGATTCTGTGCCGACGTACCGCGATGAAGCTCTCGTCTTGCGCACCCAGCGCCTCGGCGAGGCCGATCGCATCGTCACCCTCCTCACCCGCTCCCACGGTCGGGTGCGCGCTGTTGCCAAGGGAGTGCGGCGCACGGGGAGCCGCTTCGGGGCGCGACTCGAGCCCTTCGGCCACGTCGACATCCAGTTGCACGAGGGGCGTTCCCTCGACACGGTGACGCAGGTGGAGTCCCTGGCGGCGCATGGGGCGACGCTCTCCGCCGACTATCCGCGTTGGACATCAGGCTCGGCCATGCTCGAGGCTGCGGAGCGACTCACGCCGATGGAGCGTGAGCCCGCGGTGCAGCAGTACCTCCTCCTCATCGGCGGCCTGCGCACGCTCGTGTCGGGCACCCACGATCCCTCGCTCATCCTCGATGCCTTCCTGGTGCGCTCCCTCGCGATCGCCGGCTGGTCACCGTCGTTCTCCGAGTGCGCACGCTGCGGTGCGCCGGGACCGCATCGCGCCTTCGCGGTGAGCGGGGGCGGGGCCATGTGCGATCAGTGCCGCACTCCCGGTGCCGCACGCCCCGCGGCCGAGACCCTGCAACTGCTCGGCGCCCTGCTCTCCGGTGACTGGGCCACGGCCGATGCAAGTGATCCGCGTCACCGGCGCGAGGCCAGTGGCCTGGCAGCAGCGCTGATCACCTGGCATATCGAGCGGGGATTGCGCTCGCTCCCGCTTGTCGATCGCGGCTAGCCGCACACCCCCCATGCGAGGATGGGGGAGTGCCGACGTACGCCGCTCCGACCCCGCACCCCAGCGGGGCGCGGCCTCCGGCCATCCCCTCCGAACTCGTCCCGCGGCACGTGGCCCTCGTCATGGACGGCAATGGTCGCTGGGCCAAGGAGCGCGGCCTCCCGCGCACCGCAGGGCATGAGGCGGGCGAGTTTGCCCTCCTGGATTGTGTCCACGGGGCCATCGAGATGGGGATCCGCTGGCTCTCGGCCTACGCCTTCTCGACGGAGAATTGGAAGCGATCACCCGACGAGGTGAAATTCCTCATGGGCTTCAACCGCGACGTCGTCCACCGCCGCCGCGACGAGATGCACGACATGGGTGTCCGCGTCCGTTGGGCGGGCCGACCCCGGCGACTGTGGAAGAGCGTGATCAACGAGCTCGAGCACGCCGAGCAGCTCACGAAGGACAACGACGTACTCACCCTCACCATGTGCGTCAATTACGGTGGCCGCGCCGAGATCGCTGATGCCGCGGCAGCGATCGCTCGCGGAGTCGCCGACGGGCGCATCGATCCCGACAAGGTCGACGAGCGCATGATCGCCCGGCACCTCTACGAACCCGATATGCCGGATGTCGATCTCTTCGTCCGATCATCGGGGGAGCAGCGCACGAGCAATTTCCTGCTCTGGGAGTCGGCGTACGCCGAGATGGTCTTCCTCGACACCCTCTGGCCCGACTTCGACCGCAGACATCTGTGGCAGGCGTGTGAGACCTATGCCGCGCGGGATCGGCGTTACGGTGGAGCGGTGCCTAATCCCGCGGTTTCTCATCCCGCGGTGCCGAATGATGCGGAGAAGCCGTGAGCGCGCCCGTCAAGGAGAGCAAGGGCTATCGCCCCGGCAGCCTTGAGGTCCTCGCCGTCGGCCTACTGCTCCTCATCGTGGGCCAGCGGTGGCTCGTCGGCCTCTTCGACGACCCGGCGCTCCAGACGGGGGCGACGATTTTCGTCTCCATCGTCGTCCAGGCGCTGCCCTTCCTCGTCCTCGGAGTCGTGCTCTCCGGTGCGATCGCCGCCTTCGTCCCTGCGTCCTTCTGGAAGAAGGCCCTGCCCAAGAACCCCGCTCTCGCCGTGCCGGTGGCGGGCGCAGCAGGCGCGGTGCTGCCGGGATGCGAATGCGCGTCCGTGCCGGTGGCCAACGGCCTCATGGCACGCGGTGTCGCGCCCGCGGCCGCGCTTGCCTTCCTGCTGTCGGCCCCCGCGATCAATCCCATCGTGCTCGCTTCGACCTTCGTGGCATTCCCCGGCGAGCCGATGATGGTCGTGGCGCGCTTCATCGCCTCCCTGGCGACCGCCGTGATCATGGGCTGGCTCTGGCTGCGCTTCGGCAAGGCCAAGTGGCTGCGCATCGGTCCCCGTGACCACCTGGTGGGCACGAGCTCTTGGCATACCTTCCGCCTCACCGCGACCCATGACTTCTTGCACGCTGGTGGATTCCTCGTCATCGGCGGGCTCTTCGCCGCCGCGCTCAACGTGCTGGTCCCGCAGCAGTGGCTTGCCGCGGTGGCCGACCAGCCGATCCTGTCGGTGCTCGTCTTGGCTCTCCTCGCCGTGATTCTCAGCATCTGCTCCGAAGCTGACGCCTTTGTCGCGGCAAGCCTCACGGAGTTCTCGCTCACCGCGAAGCTCGCCTTCCTCGTGGTCGGCCCGATGGTCGACCTCAAGCTCATCTCGCTCCAGGCGGGCACCTTCAGCAGCAAGTTCGCCACGCGTTTCGCGCCGGCCACCTTCGTGCTCGCGGTGCTCTTCAGCATGCTCGTGGGTTGGTGGCTGCTCACATGAGGCGCGACGTCCAGGCCATCGTCCTCATCCTTGTGGGTGGAGCCGTCCTACGGATCACCATCGGCGATACCTTCCTCAACTACGTCCAGGAGGCCATGCGCCCGTGGCTGCTCCTGTCGGGAGGGATCCTCGTCGTCCTCGGCGTGCTGGCGCTCATCGATGTCCTGCGCAAGGGGCGAGCAGCCGACGACGAGGCGACGCCGCACGACGAGCCTCACGAGCACGACGACGGACACGGTCATGGCCATGGAGGGCCCCGGGCTGCGTGGCTGCTGCTCCTGCCGGTGCTTGCGATCTTCCTCATCGCTCCACCCGCGCTGGGTGCATTCGCCGCAGCGCGCGACGTGGCCAACTCTGCGCCCCCTCAGGAGGCAAAGGCGCCGCCCCTGCCTCCCGGTGATCCGGCGCAGGTCACCGTGGCGGAGTACGTCGGGCGCGCGGTCTGGGACGACGGGCTCACCCTCATCGACCGGACGGTGCAGATGACGGGATTCGTCACGCCCGATCCGGCGGGCGGGTGGTGGATCAGTCGCATGGCGGTCGCGTGCTGCGCCGCGGACGCGATCGCGTCCAAGATCAAGGTGCTCGATGCGCCCGACCTGCCGGCAGACACGTGGGTGACGATCACGGGTCGATGGGTGCCGGGCGGAGGGACCAAGACCGATACGGCGATCCCTCTCGTCGAGGTCCTCACCCTCGAGGAAGTGCCGCAGCCCAGGAACCCCTACGAATAGGGATTAGTCAGCGCAGCGCGAGCACACACCGAATACCTCGACCGTGTGCGTGACGTCGCGATAGCCGTGCTTCGCAGCCACGTCGGTGGCCCAGCGCTCGACATCGGGGGCGTCAATCTCGACCGTAGACCTACATGAGCGGCACACGAGGTGGTGATGGTGGGATGGGCTGCACTGCCGGTAGACCGACTCCCCGTCCCCACGCACGATCACGTCCACCTGACCGTCGTCGGCCATCGCCTGCAGCGCTCGGTAGACCGTGGTGAGGCCGACGCTGTCACCGCGCTGGCGCACTGCTTCGTAGATCTCCTGAGCCGAACGGAAGTCTTCCTGGGAGTCGAGTGCCTCCGCGACGGCCGCTCGCTGCTTGGTCTGTCGGCGTGGGGGTGAATCAGCCATGGTGGTGTTCCTCGGCGGGATGCGGATGGCGCTGTCGTCGTCGTCGCACAGGGTACGCCGCGATGGCCGATGCAAGGAATACCGCCAAGGCCAAGAGCACGATGGTCGGCCCGGGCGGCACATCGAGGCTGAATGACGTCGTGAGCCCGGCGAGTGAGCAGACCAGCCCGAGGCCGACGGCGACGATGGCCGTGCTCCGGAACGAGCCGGTGAACTGCTGGGCGGCCGCCACGGGGACGATCATGATGGCGCTGACGAGCAGCAGGCCGACGGTGCGCATGCCAATGACGACCGTGACAGCCGCCAGCACGGTAAGCAGAATCCCCAACCGAGTCGTGCGGATGCCCTGCACATGCGCGACATCAGGATCGAGCGTCATGGCAAACATCTCGCGACCAAAAATTGCCAGGATGACGACGACGAGCGCTCCGGCTCCCACCAGCCAGGCAATGTCCTCCGTGGCCACGGTCGACAAGGAGCCGAAGAGGTACTGATTGAGAGCCGTGGATGCCTTGCCCGACGCAAGCGACGTGAGCATGACACCGCCCGCGATGCCTCCGTAGAAGACGAGAGCGAGTGCAAGATCGCCGGCGGTGCGGCTCTTGGCTCGCACGAGTTCAAGGACAAGGGCTCCGAGGGCGGCGACGACGAGCGCGGTGGGCACGGGAGCCAGGCCGGTCAGGAAGGCAAGGCCTACTCCCGTGAGCGCGACATGGCCCATGCCGTCGCCGAGCAACGCGAGGCGACGCTGGACGAGGAAGACGCCGATGAGCGGGGCGATAAGGCCGATGAGCGCGGCTGCCACCAGGGCACGCTGCATGAAGTCGTATCCGAACATGCCCATGTCAGCCGGCCCCAGGCTCGAGGACGCCAGGTTCGGTTGCGCGCATGACGACGTCTTCGCTGTGGTGCCAGACCCTCTCGAGCAAGTGGTCGGGAACGGGCGGTGGGCCGTCGTAGAGCACGGTGGCTGTCTCGCCTCGGGGCGACCCGAGCACCACGATGCGGGAGGCGAGAGCGGAGAAAGGGCCGAGCTCATGGGTGACCAGCAGGATCGTCCGGCCGCGCTCGCGCATCTTCCCGAATGTCTCGGAGATGCTCTGCTGGCTCTCCGCGTCCACGCCCGCCGTGGGTTCGTCGAGGACGTACATCTCGGCGTCCTTGGCCAGTGCTGCGGCGATCATCACGCGTCGCTGCTGGCCGCCGGAGAGGGAATCAAAGCGATCGCGACGGCGATCCGCGAGGCCCACCTGCGCCAGTGCCTCTTCGACACGGCGTCGATCACCGCGCCGGGGGAGTCGCTGGTGCGGTGAGATCAGACCGGCACCCACCACCTCGTGAACTGAAACGGGCACAGCTCCTGCCGAGTGGAGGCGCTGGGGGACGTAGGCGAGGCGGGGCCAATCGCGGAATCGCGCGATAGGCGTGCCGAATACGTCGATCTGGCCGCTGGTGAGGGGAAGCAGTCCGAGGATGGCGCGCATGAGCGTGGTCTTGCCCGAGCCGTTGGCGCCCAGCACCGCGACGAACTCACCCTGCTCGACGAGCAGGTTGACGTTGCTCAGGATGCAGGACGCCTCGATGTCGATGCAGACATCACGACAATCGAGGGCGGTGCTCACGGGCACGTCTCCCCTCGTTCGATCAGCTGCACCCCTGACCAGTCCGCACCTGCTCGAGGTTGGCCTGCATCACGGTGACGTAGGTTTCGGTCGATCCCTCGAGGAGACCCTCGAGGGGGTCGAGGATAGCCGTCGTGGCGCCTGTCTCCGCTGCGAGTGTCTCGGCTACCGCTGGATCGACCAGGGTCTCGTAGTAGATGGTCGTGATCCCGCGCTCGCGCACGAGGTCGGCGACCTCGGCCAGGCGTGCCGGCGAAGGCTCGGCATCGGGAGTGAGCCCGGCGATCCCGATCTGCGCGAAGTCGTACTGCTGGGCGAGATACCCAAAGGCCTCGTGGCTGACGACGAGGTCTCGGCTGCGGCACTCGGCTGTGCCCTGAGCCCACTCATCATTGAGGGTGTTCATCGAGGCGGTGAGTGCTTGCGCTCCCGCGGCAAACGGACCTGCTGAATCAAGCGCGGTCAGTCGTGATGCGATCTCATCGCCGATCGTCGCCATGTTCAATGGATTGAGCCACACGTGAGGATCTCCGTCGAGGCTCCCGTGGTCGCCCTCGTCGGCGTGACCAGCCTCCTCGTCGTGGCCGTGGTCGCCCTCGTCGGCGTGACCGGCGTCCTCTTCGTGGGCGTGGTCTTCAGCCGGAAGGAGCGCGAGGGCCTCGGTGACGTTGAGCGCGCGGTCCGGCGCTGCTTGCTCGATCGCCTCGTCGAGGGCGGGCTGGAAGCCGGGGATGTAGAGGATCAGGTCTGCCTCGCCGATCTCGGCGACTTGCTGAGGGCTGAGTTCGAGGTCATGCGCCTCTCCACCGGGCGGGGTCAGGTTGATGACCTCGACGGCATCTCCGCCCACTTGCTCTGCTGCATAGGCCAGTGGGTAGAAGCCCGCGACGACGCGCAGAGGGGTTCCTGAGGCGGACCCTCCGCTGCCAGACGGGGATGCTCCGCCATCGGAGGCGGACCCTCCGCACGCGGAGAGCACGAGGGCAAGGGCACCAGCGAGAGCCGGGAAGGCGAGTGAGGAGCGCATAGCTCCCACCTTGGACTAAATGAATATGATTGTCAATACGAATAAGCGGGATCCGCCAGAGGAATCAAAGTCGACCCATGGCCTTGAGCACGGCGGCTCCCGCCAGGGCGATCACGACGATCCCCCGCATCAGGCGCCCGCTCGGAGGGATCGCGGGCCACGAGAGCACCAGGAGCCAGAGGAAGAAGACGGCGAGCACCCCCAGGATGAGCGCTCCCAGCCACGCCAGGGAGCCCGTCTGGATCATGCCGAGGACGAGCAGGGCTGCCATGACGACCACGACGAGCCACTTCGGCAGGCGCGTGAGGCGGGTGAGCAGGGGGAGGCTGATGCGCTGCAGGGGAGTGAGTTCCTGGGGCGCTCGAGCCGGCGTCGACTTCGCGGGAGTCGGCTGCCCGGATCCCTGAGGCCCGCGGGGGCCGCGCACGCCCGGGCGCTTGTCACGTGCGGCCATGGTCCTCCCTCGCGTGCGCCTCGGTCGGCGGAGCCGCCCCGAGCTGGATGGCTCACCCTAACTACGGTGATGACCATGCTGCCAGCACAGGACGCGGGTCCCACCCCGGGGTTCGTCGCACTACTGCGATTCCGCACCCGCGATGTGGCTGGCCTCATGGCGCTGCTGCGCGAGGCCGTCACCCTCCTCGCGACGAAGGAGGGATTCGTGGACGCCCGGGTGTCACGCGCCATCGATGATGGTGCCCTCGTCACGCTGGAGTTGAGCTGGGACACGGTCGGCTCCTACCGACGTGCGTTGTCGTCCTACGACGTCAAGGTCCAGGTCGTGCCGATCATGTCCCAGGCGCTTGACGAGCCGACCGCCTTCGAGGTGCTGCACGTGCGCGACGCCAGGGGCGCGGCCGACGCGACCGGTGCGCTCGCGGCCGATGCGGGCACGGTGAGCCTCGGCAGCGCGTCGGCCGATGTCGTGCCTCCGGCACCCTCATGAGCGGTTTCACCGACCGCGCCGAGGGCGGACGTCGATTGGTCCCTGCTGTCGGTGACGTCGCTCGCGATCTGCGCGCACCACTCGTGCTGGCGATCCTGCCCAACGGCGTCCCTGTCGCTGAAGCGCTCGCCGATGCGCTCGAGCTCCCTCTGCTCGGCGTATCCCTAGACCGCGAGGGCGAGCCGCGCGTGATCGAGATGCCCGACGTGGCCGGACGCGATGTGATCGTCGTCGACGACGGGGTGGAGACGGGGACTGCAGCCCGCCTCGTCGGTGCTGCCGCACGCGAAGTGGAGGTCGGCCGGCTCGTGCTCGCTGTCCCGGTCTGCCCGCGTCAGGCCGAGTCGGGCCTCCGGGCGCTCTATGACGACGTGGTGGCGATCGACAGGCCCTTGGCCCGCCGTGACCTGCGATGGCACTATGCCGACTTCGACACCATCGACGAGGCCGAGGCCCGGCGGAGACTCGACGCTCGCTAAGGTGAAGGCTTCCTGCCCTCAGGTCCGGTGAAGCCGTCCCTGTCGGGCTTGTCCGCCGACAACCAGCCGGAGTGGATCCATGGCCGATCGCGTCGATGCCGTCGTCAACCTCAGCAAGCGCCGGGGTTTCGTCTTCCCCTCATCCGAGATCTACGGCGGCACCCGCTCCGCCTGGGACTACGGCCCTCTCGGTGTCGAGCTCAAGGAGAACATCCGCCGCCAGTGGTGGCAGGCGGTGGTGCGCGGCCGCGACGACGTCGTCGGCCTCGACTCTTCGGTGATCCTCGCGCCCCAGGTATGGGAGGCGTCAGGTCACGTGTCGGCCTTCGTCGATCCGCTCACCGAGTGCCGCAACTGCCACCGCCGCTGGCGTGCCGACCAGCTCCTCGAGGCCTACGAGGAGAAGCACGGGCGGGCGCCCGAGGGGGGCCTTGCCGACATCGTGTGCACCAATTGCGGGACGAAGGGTGACTTCACCGAGCCGCGCGACTTCAACGGCATGCTCCGCACGACGGTCGGTCCGGTCGAGGATGCCGGGGCCCTGCACTACCTCCGCCCGGAGACCGCCCAGGGGATTTTCGTCAACTACCTCAACGTCATGAACGCCGCGCGCAAGAAGCCGCCCTTCGGCATCGGCCAGACGGGCAAGAGCTTCCGCAACGAGATCACGCCGGGCAACTTCATCTTCCGCACGCGTGAGTTCGAGCAGATGGAGATGGAGTTCTTCGTCAAGCCCGGCACCGACGAGGAGTGGCACGAGTACTGGCTGAAGCAGCGCTGGGACTGGTACGTCGACTTGGGTCTCAACCCCGACAACCTGCGATTCCTCGAGCATCCCCAGGAGAAGCTCAGCCACTACTCCAAGCGGACGGTCGACATCGAGTACCGCTTCCGCTTTGCCGGCTCGGAGTGGGCCGAGCTCGAGGGCATCGCCAACCGCACCGACTTCGACCTGCGCACGCACTCGGAGCACTCCGGCACCGACCTGTCCTACTTCGACCAGGAGGCCGAGGAGCGCTGGGTGCCCTACGTCATCGAGCCTGCGGCCGGTCTCACCCGCTGCGTGCTCGCCTTCCTCCTGGACTCCTACGACGAGGACGAGGCGCCCAATGCCAAGGGCGGCGTAGACAAGCGGACCGTCCTGCGCCTCGACCCGCGGCTGGCCCCCGTCAAGGCTGCCGTGCTGCCGCTGTCGCGCAATGAGCAACTCTCTCCCAAGGCACGCGAGTTGTCGGCAGCGCTGCGCAAGCGGTGGAACGTCGAGTTCGACGACGCCGGCGCGATCGGGCGTCGCTACCGCCGCCAGGACGAGATCGGCACGCCGTACTGCATCACGGTCGACTTCGACACTCTCGACGACGACGCCGTGACCGTGCGCGAGCGCGACTCGATGGCACAGGAGCGCATCCCGCTGGCTGGCATCGAGGGGTGGCTGGCCGAGCGGCTTCCTGCTTGCTGACGAAGACTCGCCAGCCGGCGCGAGGCTAGATGCGCTCCGGATCGTCCGCCGGACACGGCACCGTGACGGGGCATCCGCACCCAGCGCACTCGCCCTCGAGGAACCACGCCGCGATCTCGTAGTCCTCGAAGCTCGCCCGGATCACGAAGATGTTTGAGCCACAGCACACGCACTCGTGCGTCGGGATCCCGCGCTGATCGATGAGGACAGGCGCAGGGGAGGCGGAGTCACGCACCAGCTGCGGCACGCTTGAGCGGTGCGCTCGGCGTGACCTTGACCGCGCGCCGTGCGGGGATCTGCATGGTCTCGCCGGTCTGGGGATTGCGACCGGTGCGCGCTGCCCGCTGGACGACGTCGATCGTGACGATGCCGGGGACCTGGAGCTTCACGCCCTGGGACACCTGCTCGACGACGACACTGGCGAGAGCGTTGAGCACGCCATCGACCATGCCTGCGGGGATGCCGCTGCGCTCCACGATGGCGTTGCGAAGCTCGGTCTTGCCCCAAGGTGCTGTGCTCACAATGTCCTCCTTATGGAAATGATTGTCATTACACACTATCGAATTTGGGTCGCAACATGCGCAGGCACGCGGAATTGATACCCCCTGGGGTATAGTCCCGGGCATGTGTCGACAGGTGGCGTGCAAAAAGTGTGAGAAGGCCTCGTGGGCGGGGTGCGGCCAGCACGTCAACCAGGTGCTCGCGGGGGTCCCCAAGAACCAGCGCTGTAGGTGCACCGCGCAGGAGAAGGCTGAGTGGAAGAAGCAGCACTCCATCTTCGGCAGGCTCTTCGGCGGCGCCCGCTCGTGACGCTCGATTCCTTGACCGGCGTGGGCCACACAACTAGGGTCGTGAATGATCCCGCATGAGCGGATAATTATTCAGTTCCGGTAGGGGTAGGGCGTGGGCCGCGAAGCAATCCTCGCTCTGGACGTCGGCACGACGTCCGCGAAGGCGCTCGTCGTCTCTCTCTCGAGTGGCGACGTGCTTGCCCGTGCCGCAGTCCCCGTGTCGCTCGTGCTGACCGGCCCCGGATGCGTCGAGCAGGACCCCGCCGAATTGGTCGAGGCGACGCTGGCTGCGGCGGCCCAAGCCCTGCGCCTGGCGCAGGACGTCCGGGTTGCGGGTGTGGGCCTCACCAACCAGCGCGAGTCCGTCGTGATGTGGGATCGACGCTCCGGTGAGCCGCTCGGGCCGGTGATCAGTTGGCAGGACTCGCGAGCTGCACCGTCTCTCACGGGATGGAGTCACGAAGCGTGCGAGGACGTGCAGAGGATCACGGGCCTGACTCTGGACGCGATGTACTCCGCTCCCAAGATGCGCTGGCTGCTCGACGAGTACGACGCACGGACGCGAGATGTCGTTGTGGGCACGGTCGACTCCTGGATCGTGCGCGCGCTGACAGGGGCCACCGCAATAGAGGCGGGCAATGCGTCGCGCACTCTTCTGCTGTCACTGGCCACCGGTGATTGGGATGCGGGCCTGCTGGAGGCTTTCGAGGTGCCTCGAAGTGTCCTCCCGGATGTCCGTGCCAGTGACGCTGGCTTTGGTGTGACGAGCGCGGGGCTGCCCTTGCCTGCCGGGGTGCCCGTCGCGTCTGTGCTGGCTGACTCACACGCCGCACTCTTTGCCTATGGAGACGCCGGCATCGCCAAGGCGACGTACGGCACGGGCACGTCGGTCATGATGCGCCTACGTGGTCTCGAAGCCCCCGTGTCGGGGATGGACACGACGGTCGCGTGGTGGCGGGCTGAGCCGACGTATGCGCACGAGGGCAATGTGCTGGCCACGGGGCAGGCGATCGACTGGGTGGCTTCCCTCATCGAGCCGGGGTCCCTGCGTCCCGGGGGCGTAGTGGTGTCGGAAGCGGCGGCGTCCGTCGACGATTCCGGTGGTGTCACGCTGGTCCCTGCCTTCACCGGACTCGGAGCGCCCCATTGGGATAGGTCCGCGGTGGCAGTCATGAGCGGGATGACATCGCAGACGACTCCGGCTCACCTGGCCCGCGCAGCCATCGAATGCGTCGCCCATCAGGTCGCGGATCTCGTGGAGGCCCAGGGACGTGATGGTCGCGCGGGTGTCGACGTGCTCCACGTGGACGGTGGCGTGTCGTCATCCGATCTTCTCGTTGCGGTGCAGGCGGACCTCCTCGGGCGTCCGGTGGTGCGCTCGTCCGAAGCAGGCCTGTCGGCCCTCGGGGTCGCGCGACTCGCAGCGGAGGTCCTGGGCTATCTCGCGCCCGGTCTGCGCACGGACCCTCCGGTCGAGCCTCGCATGGACGAGACGCAACGCCAGCGGCTTCGAGACCGCTGGAGAGCGGAAGTGCGTCGGGCGCGCTTGGTGGCTTCAGGCGAAGGGCTGAGCACATGAATCCTGCCCATTATTCAGTGGAAGACATGATGCAAGAGGAGACAGGATGACTGAATACCCGCCCTTCGGGGCTGGACTGTGGCACTTCGCAAGCTATGTCGATCGCTACGCGACCGATGGCTACGCGCCTGCAGTGTCGACATTGGAGATGATCGAGCGCGCCGCCGAAGTTGGCGAGCTGTCTGCCGTCGACGTCCCCTATCCCTTCACGCCCGGGGTGGGCCTCGACGAAGTGCGCGATGCCTTGCGTGCACACGGGCTGTTCGTGACGGGCATCACGCCGGAGATCTACCTGCGCCGTTTCGGCAAGGGCGCCTTCACCAACCCCGATGCCGGCGTCCGCGCCGCCGCACTCGATCGGATGAACGAGGCGGCCGACATCGTGCGAGCTCTCGACGCGCAGTACCTCAAGATCTGGCCCGGTCAGGATGGCTGGGACTATCCCTTCCAGGTCAACCATCACGACCTCTGGCAGCTCGCGGTGAACGGCATGAGGGACCTGGCTTCGGCGAACCCCGATCTGCGTATCGCCATCGAATACAAGCCGCGAGAGCCACGAGTGAAGATGACCTGGGATTCAGCGGCGCGCTCGATCCTGGGCATCCAACAGGTGGGCCTGGACAACGTTGGCGTGCTGCTGGACTTCGGTCACTCGCTCTACGGCGGCGAATCGCCCGCTGACGCGGCACAACTGCTCATCGATCACGGGCTGCTCTACGGCATGGACGTGAATGACAATCTCCGGGGTTGGGATGACGATCTCGTCGTTGGCACGGTCCACCTCACCGAGATCTTCGAGTTCTTCTACACGCTGCGGATCAACAACTGGCAGGGCGTCTGGCAACTCGATCAGTTCCCCTTCCGCGAGGACACGGTCGAGGCCGCACGGCTATCGATTCGCATGCTGAAGGCGATCTATCGGGCTCTCGACTCACTCGACATGGCTGGCCTTCAGGAGGCGCAGTCACGTCACGACGCACTGGCCGCACAACGCATCGTGCAGGACGCCTTGCTGTCGAGCATGGCGGGGCAGTGATGCCTGCCGCATCTGCGGACGAGCTCGCTGCCGCCGCGCGCAGGGTCCGGCTACGCGACCTCGACATCGTGAGCAACGCGGGCATGGGGCACATCGGCGGGGAGTTCTCGGTCACGGACATCCTCGTCACCCTCTATCTCGCCATCCTGGATCAAGGTGACGACAGCGAACGCGACCACGTGGTCCTCTCCAAGGGACATGCCGCCGTCGCCCTCTATGCGACCCTGGCCGAGGCAGGACTTCTGCCCGAGGGTGATCTCGACACGTTCGCCCAGCCGGACAGCGCGCTCAACGGTCACCCCGCACGCACCAAGCTCGACGCGGTCGAAGCGAGCACGGGCCCGCTCGGCCACGGGCTGCCCATCGGGGTCGGCATGGCGATCGCAGCGGCGCTGGACAAGTCGCCCCGTCGCACCTTCGTCATCGTGGGAGACGGGGAACTCCAGGAAGGGTCCAACTGGGAGGCGATGATGATCGCCGCCCACCGCGGACTCGACAGGCTTGTCCTCATCATCGACCGCAATGGCCTGCAGCAGGGTGCGCCGGTCGCGGACACCAGTGACCTGGAGCCGCTCCCGGAAAAGCTCAGGGCCTTCGGTTGGTCGGTCGTCGAGGTGGATGGCCATGATCACGGACAGTTAACCGAGACCCTGGCGTCGGCACCCTGGGAGCCCGGGCGCCCGTCAGCTGTGATCGCCCGCACGCACAAGGGTCATCCCGTGTCCTTCATGTCCGACGATGCTCGCTGGCACCACCGAGTCCCGACACCCGACGAGGCGCGGCTCGCGCGTGAGGAGATCGCGGCCGGATGAGCGAGCTCTACGACTGCCGCGATGCCTTTGCCCAGACTCTCGTCTCCCTGGCCGAGTCAGATGACCGCATCGTCGCTGTGGTCAACGATTCGGTGGGGTCGAGCAAGTTGGGCGACTTCCAGGAGCGATTCCCCGACCGGCTCGTCAACGTGGGGATCGCAGAGCAGGCCATGGTGGGTGTGGCCGCGGGTCTTGCTGCAGGAGGGAAGCTTCCCTTCGTCTCAGCAGCTTCCTGCTTCCTCACCGCCCGCGCGATGGAGCAGATCAAGGTAGACATCGCCTACTCACAGCACCATGTCGTGCTCTGCGGTCAGAGTCCCGGAGTGGCCTACGGCGAACTCGGTCCCACGCACCACTCGCCCGAGGACCTTGCGTGGCTGCGAGCGATCCCGGGTCTTGACATCGTCGTGCCGGCCGACCCTGCCGAGACAGCAGCGGCGGTGAGATGGGCTGCTGCGCATGACGGGCCGGTCTATCTGCGCATCAGCCGCGCAGGTGTCCCGGCGCTCTACGAGGACGGGCTCGACTTCCGTCCCGGCCGTGCCCATGTCCTGCGGGAAGGCGACGACGTCGCCATCGTG
>Ga0315903_10005854_pt1 | contig 15919 bp, 18 predicted proteins | sample LakEriMetagenome_7_FD_203524 | JGI IMG/M metagenome (GOLD analysis project Ga0315903, IMG submission 203524) | Freshwater fungal communities from buoy surface, Lake Erie, Ohio, United States - Buoy 2 MA119 | ecosystem: Environmental > Aquatic > Freshwater > Lake | place: USA: Lake Erie, Ohio...
AAGGGTCCGGCGCCGGCATGGGAGGGAAGGTAAGGCGATCAGACCATCACCACCCCCGAGGATTGCGATGGTGGGGTTAAAGGCCGCAGCGCCTACAGGGCAGAGGCAACGATGCTGCTGTCACCGCGACGGCGCAAGCTGGGAACGCTCAAGCCCGAGTTGGATTAATCACCTCGGCAATGGCCTTGCTGAGCCCTTCGTAGCGGCCAGGGGGCATGATGTATTCATCGAAACAGGTTTTACAGGCCTGCCGCATCGCCGCAAGATTGCGGCGAATGTAGTCGAGAGCCTGTTGAAACTCGTGGGAATCTGACACCATCAGGCCACAACCGAAACGTTCCAGGAATTCGTAGCTTGGCTGGCGGTTTCCGATCACGGGAACGCCCATGGCCAAAAACATGCAGAGTCGATTGGAGCTAATGCCCATTTTCTGGAACTGGGAACCTTGATGGCGATACACCGCCATGCCAACATCGAGAGCCACGCTGGACTCCCATGACTGCTGCCAGGTCATGACCTGCTGCTCAACATGCATATTGGCAGTCCTGGAGATATAATCAAACATATATTTTTCAAAGGGATTATTGCTGGTTGGCTGAACGACCGCGTAGAGGCTCTGATCGGCCGCCAAGGCCTCTAAGAGCAGGTCGGCGCCGATATAGAGGTTGAAATGGCCGGAAGCCCCGAGCACGAAGGCATCATCGGGAATACCCCACTGGCGCCTGAGCTGGAGCCGATGGTCAGCCGGTGGGGTGGGGGGTTTGTGGTAACAACCAGGATAAACAATCAGGCGGGAATCTTTCGGCAGCGAGGCGTAGTCTCTGAGCAGCTCCAAACGCGCATCATCGTTGACGATGTTGAGCTTGGCGCGGCGGTTTGTCCAGCGGCAAAGCCGCTTCCAGGTTTCCGGTCTATTGCCGTAGTAGAGATCGGATTTGATTTCATCTGCAAGCACAAAACAAGGCCGGCGATGCAAGGCCGACAAGACACCAACGACAGCCAGGGGATCCTCGCTAGTCCCCGAGAAACAAGCGTAGGATTTCCAGCGGGGTCGCCAGGCATACTTGAGCAACCATGTCCAGCCATAATTCACTGAACCAGTACGCACAGCACCGCCATAATCAACACCCTTCTGCATCCCAGGAGCAAAAACATCAACCTGAATGCCTTGCTCCAAGAGCGCCGAAATAATGGCCTTATTCGGCGGTGAATGAATCAGCCCGCGGGAATCAAGGAAGTGAGCTGCACGTTTAGGTGTTGGAGAGGCAATCTTAGCTAGGGCCAAGCGTTGTGTTCCTGGAGGCTAGTGAAGGGACTGTAACACCGTCAGCCTAAACGCACTGCTCTGTTGATCACGCCCGCTTCGGCGATGGGACCTTTCGCCTGTCATGGCTTGGGCCACCGTCTTGAACAGCGAGGGGCAGTTGTGGCGCGCTTAGGACTCCAGCCAGGAAAACAACTCGCGGTTATCGCGCACCCAACGGATCAAATGCCGTACGCCGCTTTCTACATCGATCTGGGGCCGCCAGCCCAGCTTGTCGGCGGCTCGGCTGAGATCGCAGACAAACACCGGTTGATCGCCGGGCCTTGGAGCCGCCATCGCGGGTTGGAGACTCACAGAAAGCTCTTCCTCGAGGAAGCGCAGCAAATCCCTGAGGCATAACGTGTTGTCAGGGCCACCACCAATGTTGAAAGCCTGGCCAGCGATCGATTGACGACGCTCCCAGGCGACCTCATAGGCCTGGACGAGATCACGCACGTCAAGGACGTCGCGAGTTTGCCAGCCATCGCCATAAAGCGTGATGGGCTTACCAAGTAAGGCAGCGATGCTGAACCAGGCCACCCAGCCCTGGTCTTCAATGCCGAACTGGCGGGTGCCGTAGATACAGGATTGGCGGAAATTGCAGGTCTGGAGACCATAAATTCGGGCGTAGTCAATCGTGTATTGGTCGGCAACGCCCTTGGAACAGCCGTAAGGGGAATGGAAATCCAGGGGCTGAGACTCGGGAATCCCGCCCTTCAAATCGCGAAACTGCCAGCCATTGGGGCCCTGAACCACGGGCACGGATTCCAAGCCGCCATACACCTTATTCGTAGACGAAAAGAGCACGAAAGCATCGGGAGCCTTATGCCTGACAGCCTCAAGGATGTTGAATGTGCCCAAGGCATTGATTTCAAAATCCTCCCTGGGGTTCTGATAAGACGTGGTGACCGCAACCTGACCGGCCAAGTGGAGAACCATCTGCGGCTGCTGGTCGTGGAGCACACCCTCCATGGCCGCGGCATCCCGGATATCGAGTCGCTCAAAGCGAATCGCAGGATGTTGCTGCATCAGCCAGCTGAGATTCTGATCCGTGCCGCGGCGCGAAAGGTTATCGACAACTGTGACGTCCCAGCCGCGACTTGCGAAGTGAGAGGCGGCATTCACGCCGATGAAACCAGCTCCACCTGTTACCAGGATCTTAGCCATCTGTATAAAAGCAGGAAATGCTCAAACGCATTATTGCACGAGCGGCGCACTGTTCTCGCCAGCGGCAAGCTGGCCATCTGACACAGGCAAGCCGTCATGGTGTGTCTGACGCGGTTGGAGCCCTGACCCCGTTCGTGCTAATGGGAGAGTCAAACGGTTGATGTCCCACGGGTTGCCGTTCCACGGGTTGATGTCCCACGGGTTGATGTCCCACGGGTTGACGTTGCACGGGTTGACGTTGCACGGGTTGACGTTCCACGGGGGGCCTCGTTCAACAGAGGGGGCCTTGTTCAACAGAGGGGGCATCAACCAGGCTCCCGCAGCCTCGGCAGAAGTTGCACCAGGTTGCAGGGGCGGGTGGAGGCGTCCAACTGGGCGGCGATCAAGCGGTCCCAACCGGTTTGCACCGCATCCACGGACCCGGGCAAGACGAAGATCAACGTGCCGTTGGCCACCCCGGCCAGGCAGCGGCTCTGCAAGCTGCTGGTGCCGATCGTCTCAAACGAGAGCACGCGGAACAACTCACCGAAGCCCTCGATCCGCTTGTCCAGCAAGGGCGCCACCGCCTCCGGGGTGCCATCCCGGCCGGTCAGGCCGGTGCCGCCGCAGCTGATCACCACCTGCACGGCGGGATCAGCAATCCAGGCGCTGACCAACGCCCTGATGCAATAGCGATCATCCGGCACCAGCTGCCTGGCCGTCAGCTGGTGACCAGCGGCTTGCAGGCGTTGCTGCAGGGCATCGCCGCTGGGGTCATCCGCCAAGGAGCGGCTGTCGGACACGGTCAACAGCGCGATCGACAGGGACACCCAGCCAGAGCGGTTGAGCCGATGCTAGTGAGCGGACCTGAGGGGTCCGAGCGGCGGTGGGGCGAGGGGCGATCCTGTCTGCCGCTGGAGCGGCGGCGGCGGCGCCCCGGGCTGGCCAAGGTCCTCGCCAGCCCCGGGCGCATGGGGAGCTTCGGAGCCCTTAGGGTCGGCGGGGCTGAAGCCCGTCGAGGCCGCCGACCCGGGATCGCCCCCATTCCGCCATGACCAGATCCCAGGCCCCCACAGCCCAGTCCCCCACAGCCCAAGCCTCCACAGGCAACGCCGCCACAGCCAAAGCCGCCAAGGCCAACTCCGCCACGACGACTGCTGGCGCGACTGCCACTGCTGCTGGAACCGCCACCGCTGCCGCAGCTGCCACTGCTGCCGGAACCGCCACCGCTGCCGCGACTGCCACCGCTGCTGGAACCGTTACTGCCACTGCTGCCGCAACCGCCGCCAGGCTGCGGGTTCGCTTGTTCGCGGGGCTGCGTGAGCGGGCGGGCTGGGGCGAACGGGACCTGGCGCTGCCGCCCGATCTGGCCCCCGCAACCCCGCTGGCCATCTGGGAGTTGCTGCGGCTGGGCGCCTGGCCAGCGGGGTTGCGGGTGGCGGTGAACCAGGATTTCGCGGAGCTGCACCAGCCCCTGGAGGCCGGCGATGAGCTGGCCTTCCTGCCGCCGATCAGCGGTGGCTGAGCGGACCTCCCCCTGGGGATGGACATCACCTGCTCGCCACAGGGAGCCGGCAGGCCTGCCTGGCCAGGGCCGCTGCCCTGGCTCGCGACGAGCGACAGCAACACTTGAATGGAGCATCGTCGCTCCGCCCTGGAGCCGCTGGTGCCTCGTCCTGGCACGCCCTGCACAGTGATGGCCTCCTCGGCGCTGTCCCCCATCCAGATTGAGCTGCGCCAGGAAGGCTTCGATCCCTACCGGGAGCTGCAGGGTTGGCCGAGCGCGGACGGAGGGCCCGCCGCACCGGCGGAGGCGGTGTTCATCGGCCGCGTGCGAGGGCAGAGCGCCGCCGGCCAGGCGCTGGAGGCCCTGGAACTGGAGCATTACCCCGGCATGACCGAGCGCCAGCTGCGGCGGCTGGCCGAGGCCAGCTGCGGCGACCCGGCGGTGCGGCAGGTGTTGGTGCTGCATCGCGTCGGCCGGATCGGGCCCGGGGAGGCGATCGTGATGGTGGCGGTGCGGGCTGAGCGGCGCGGGCCGGCCCAGCGCTGCGGCCAGGCGCTGCTGGAGGCCCTCAAGCACGACGCCCCGTTCTGGAAGCGCGAATGGCAAACCGACGGACAGAGCGCCTGGATCGAAGCCAACACCCCGCTCTGAGTGCAGCCGAGCCCGGGATCGAGCCCTTGCCAAACATTCTGATGGCCGGCTTCAGCTCGCCTGCGCGGCCAATCCGCGCACTGCCAATCCGCGCACGGCCTATCCGCGCACGGCCTATCCAAGCGAGGCCTATCCAAGCGAGGCCAAGCGATGGACGGGGATGGGGCAGGGGGCGTTGCTGGCAGCAAGTGGGGCCGCGCCCTGGCCGAGGCGTCGGCAAGGCTGGGCACCCCATCGGAGCCTGCTCGCAGCCCAGCCCGTCACAACACCGGCAAGCGCAGTAACTGGGCCCAGAGCGGCGTGCCCGCCTCCAAGGCCCCCAGCTCCGCCGGGATCTCCAGCAGCAGGTCGGCCCCCTGCAACGAGCCGATGCGGGAGGAGGCCTGGGAGCCGCTCACCCGGGCCCAGAGGCCACCGTCTTCAGCCACCACCAACGCGGCGCGGGCCAGCTCGGGCCGGCCGGCACCACGGCGCAACGGAGCCTGCAAGCGCACCAACAACCGCGGCAGCAGCTGGGGCTCAGCCCCTTCCAAGCGCTGCAAGGCGGGCCAGAGCAGCTGCAAGGCTGTCACCGCCGCCGCCACCGGGTTGCCGGGCAGGCCGAAGAAGGGCTTGCCGGCTAGCTCCCCCCAGGCGAAGGGCCGACCGGGCTTGAGGAACAGCTTCCAGAAATGCAGCGCGCCGAGCTCCGCCAACAGCGGCCGAATCCAGTCGCTGTCGCCGGCCGACACGCCGCCGCTGGAGACCACCACATCGCTGCAAGCCGCCAGCTCCAACAACCCCTGACGCAGGGCCATGGGCTCATCGGCCACCAAGCGCAAGGCCGCTAATGGGTAGCCGAGCCGCTCCAGCAACGACGCCAACAGGCTGGAGTTGCTCTCCCAGATCTGGCCGGGGGCGCGGCGGCCGCCGGGGGGGACCAACTCATCACCGCTCACCAATAGGCCGATGCGGGGCAGGGCCGTGACGGACACGTGGGAGACGCCGCAGCTGGCCAGGCGGCCCAGGTCGGCCGGGCCCAGGCGCTGGCCGGCGGGCACCAGCTCCTGGCCGGGGGCCGCCTCCTCATCGGCACCGCGAATCCAGGCATTGGGACCGCTGGGGCGGCAGAGGCGCAGGGTCTGCCCCTCCAGCTCCACAAGCTCCTGGGGCAGCACGCGACCGCTACCTTCAGGTAAGGGAGCACCGGTGAGGATGCGCACCGCCTCCCCCGACGCGAGGGGAGCCTCAAATGGAGCGGCCGGAGCGGAGCGGCCCACCAACCGCCAGCTGTCGCCCGGCTGCGGCGGGACGTCGCCGGAAATGGCGTAGCCATCCATGATCGAGGCGCGGAATCCGGGCACCGCCGCCAAGGCGCGCAGCGGCTCCGCCGCGACCCGCCCCAACGCCGCCCCCAAGGTCACCTTCAACGGCAACGTCAACGTCTCAGGGCCGGAGAGGGGCTGCAGGGTGGAAAGGATCTGCCGGCGGGCTTCGGCCAGCTCCAAGCCTTCCGGGCCGAAGGGCTCAGCCATCACCGGGCTCAGCGCGGAGCTGGGGCAGGGAGGGATGCCGCCAATCGCCGTGTCGCCCGCCGGTTTTGGAGAGCAGCCGCACCGGCCCGATTTCCATGGCTGGATCCACCGCTTTGAGCATGTCGTACAAGGTCAACAAGCCCACCTGCACGGCCGTCAACGCCTCCATCTCCACGCCGGTGCTGGCGGTGGTGCGGGCGCTGGCCTCCAATCGCAGGCCCGAACCGGCCGCCGTGGGAGCGATCTCCACCGCCACGCCGCTCAACGGCAGGGGATGGCAGAGGGGGATCAGCTCCGAGGTGCGCTTGGCCGCCTGAATCGCCGCCACCCGCGCCACCGCCAACACATCCCCTTTCGCCACCTGGCCGTCCAGCACCAAGGCCAACGTGGCCGGGGCCAGCGTTAGATACCCCTCGGCAACGGCCTGGCGCACGCTGGACGGCCGCTCAGACACATCCACCATCCGCGCCGCACCGCGAGCATCAAGATGGCTGAGGGTTCCACCGGCCTGGCCGGCAGGAGGGCTGGACATGGCAAGAACAAAGCCAAGGACAAAGCCAGCCAGGGCTGGGGCCCCCATCCTGGGCGGCCAAGGGCAGAATTGGGGGCCAAGCCCTGGCGGGAGTGATGGCTTTGCCATGCTGTCGCCTCCGAGGATGGGAGGCAGTTGTGATCAACGACAGAGGAACGATTGTGCGATCAGGTTGGCTGCCTCGGTAGCCAGGTGCCGGGGTATCCCGTCCCCTGATCCCGCCGAACACGTGATTCTGGAAGCGGTTCAGCACGACACCAGCCTGGACAGACTTGGCCAAAACTGTTACATCGTCTTATTCTCCCGAGCGATGCAAGCATTGATCTTGACCATGTTGTCGCGAATGCGCAAGGGTCTCGCTCCGATGACGATTCTCAGACTTGCTTCCACTTGAGATCAGGCTCAGATATTTCACTCCCACACCCCATCAACAAGGTGGCGAGTATCGACGCCTGATCGAACTTCAACGTCTCACAAGCATTCAATGTGTGATTGGCCCGAGCTAACGGAGTGCCACACAATGAGAATGCGCGGTTGGGGTCTACTTGGCTGGGCACGGAGGCGTGCAACGCATCGCTCACGGCGTAAGCCTTTGCCAAGCCGTTGAGCATTGGTAGTTGCGTTGGCGTGTACGCCTCCATGCAGGGATCATGCGGCCGTCATACCAGGTCGAGGAGTCGACGGTCTGTAGTCCTTGGTCGCTCGGGGTCGTGTCAGCGCCGACGAATCGTTGGGGCCGTTCGCCTGCGTAGAGCCATGCCAACACGTTGTCGAGGAAATAGCTTGCCAACATTAAGACAACTATTTGGCCTATTTTGTCATTGCTGCCTGCCATGCTTGGGATCTCAGCTTTAGGAAATGGAGCAACTCCATCAACGCAGGTCCTTGAGGCTATAGATAAACAAGAAATACCACTCAGCAAGATCAAGATGTGAATGCCTTGAACTGCTGAGCGGCGTCAACAACTTCAGATCACCATAAGTTAGGCATCGTGGAATACAACAGTTAAGGGCGTATAGCTGGCATTTGCATAGACGTAATTGTTATCGCTGGAGTAATACGATAGCTGAGAATTTGAGTAGAGCGAGGTCAGGACATTGCCATTCAGGGTCCAACCTCGGGCGCCAATCCAATTGTAGAAGCCAATATAATGATATCCATCGCTGACCGAGAGGTAGCGCTTTGTGCCGGCTTTCTTGTAATACAATACACCGTTGTACACATAAGGTTCAATGATGACTGCAGCATCCTTGCCGGTGATTATTCCCCATTCGCTGCTGTTCTCTCCAAGCCAGCCGATCGATGCTCCTGCAGCAAAAAGCTCAAGCTTTTTGCCTAACCCATTTGAAGATGCGGACACCGATAGGCTGTCTAATTCTTGCTTGAGATAATCTTCGAACGAACCTGATGGCTGCTCAGGGGGCTTGCTGGACATGAGGTGCTCCTTTAGGGTGATTGTTTGGGGCGGTTGCTTGAGTTTACTAGAACATATACTGTCGACGCGGTGGCTAGCCGTAGCAAGATTCTTGTTCATTTGAACAAGGTTCTCCTCAGGTCAAAAAGCCCAACTCGACATTAGGCAAGTTCTGGACAGCTGGTTGCAGCACATCTGATGCATTTGTAGTGGTCTCGAATTCCATCTGTGCGCCCCCGGAGGTGGCGACTGAAAGTCAGTCACAAAGCCGATGGCGTGGCCTTGCTGGGGGTGCTGTCCGCGGTGAGCGCAGATCAGACGCCACGACCGCTAATTAATCTTAACAGAATGGCAACCACTGCAATGACCAGCAGGACGTGAATCAGGCCACCTAAAGTGTAGGAGGTAACCAGGCCAAGCAACCACAGGACAATCAGCAGAACTGCAATCGTTCCCAGCATGATTTTAGCTCAGGTTGTCGAGGTTAGATCTCCATAGGCAGATTCAAACTTGCCTTCTGCATCTTTGGCAGAGGCATTCATTTTGTTTGACATGGCAGCAAATGTAGTTGAGGGACGCAAAGGCTGGTTGGCCATGGCCATGGCCGGCTGAATAGGTATCATGAATGAGCCGATGATGGCCATCGACGCCAGAAAGGCAATGGAGACGCCTCTCAGACTGCGAGTCAGTGTTTTGAGACTTACTTGCATAGTGGGATCACAGCGGCTGACCCTAGAACCTTAGTGATCTCGGCGAGGAGAACGGACGCTATGGGCGACTGCGCGCTTGCAAGACGGCGTGGCGATGGCAAGAACATTGTCATCGCAAGGCTTCATGGATTGATTAAGAATTATCGCGAGATTGCGCCTATATGCATCATTCTGCTGCAGTTGAATTGACTAGGATCAAAAGATCATTGGCTTGTCTCGGCGTGTCTGACGAGAAAGAGCTTCAAGGAATGGGCCCCACTCTTCGTGCTGATGGTGTGGCATTTCGGGTCTGGGCACCACATGCCAACCAAGTGGATGTCATCGGCACATTTAACAATTGGAATGGGCTTGCGAATCCGATGCAACCAGACCAGGGAGGCTATTGGAATGCTGAAGTTAAGGGGGCCAGGATTGGCGATCAGTATAAATATCAACTGACAACAGATCAGGGCGTGATAACACGCATTGATCCCTATGCACGTGAGGTCACAAGCTCAGTTGGCAACGGGATTGTTCACGACCCCAGCTTCAACTGGGAAGACGATAAGTTTACGCTACCCAACTGGAATCAATTGGTAATCTATGAATTGCATGTGGGCACATTCAATGATGAAGATCCATACCGGCCAGGAAAGTTTATCTCGATCACGGCTCGGCTGGGTCACCTGCGTCAACTTGGCATCAACGCCATTCAGATCATGCCGGTAGGGCAGTTTGCGGGGATGCGTTCATGGGGCTACAATCCATCGCATCTCTTTGCTGTGGATTCGGATTATGGCGGCTCGATTGGACTGAAACGGTTCATCAGGCGCGCCCATCAGGCAGGCATCGCTGTCATCCTTGACGTGGTCTACAATCACCTCGGTCCTAGTGATCTTGATTTATGGCAGTTTGATGGTTGGTCGGAGAACAATCGAGGTGGCATCTACTTCTATAATGATGATCGCGCCATAACACCTTGGGGAGAGACCAGGCCCGATTACGGGCGTGGCGAAGTCCGTCAATACATACTCGATAACGTGCGGATGTGGCTTGATGAATATCATATTGACGGTCTTCGCTTTGACAGCACTCTATATATACGCAATCGTGGCGAAGGCGATGCATCCGAGATCCCAGATGGCTGGAGTCTTCTACAAGCAATCAATGAAACGGTATCCTTGCATCCTGGTAACCAGATCACGATCGCTGAGGACCTACAAAGCAACGCCTGGATCACCAAGGATGTCGGTGCTGGCGGCGCGGGGTTTGGATCACAGTGGGATCCGCATTTTGTGCGTCCGATACGCGAGGCTGTGATCACTTCGCAAGATCAAAACCGGTCATTAAGTAGTATTCGCGATGCAATCCTATATCGCTACAACGACGACGCGTTTGCGCGTGTGATCTACAGCGAGTCTCATGATGATGTCGCTAACGGACAGGCGCGAGTCCCTCAGGAAGTCAGTCCAGATGATCCCACTGGTTGGTACGCCCAAAAGCGCTCAACCATGGCGGCTGCGATGGTCTTCACAGCTCCTGGTATTCCAATGCTCTTCCAGGGCCAGGAATTTCTCGAGGGCGACTGGTTTCGCGATTCGGTGCCCGTTGATTGGCACCAGCAGGATCAGTTCCGTGGCATTATCCGGATGTATCGCGACCTGATCAGGCTCAGGCGCAATGTGGCCGACTTCAGTCGCGGACTCTGTGGCCAATTCACACAGGTCTATCATCTCAACGAAGAGCGCAAGGTTCTTGCCTTTCATCGCTGGGATCAGGGTGGTCCTGCTGATGATGTAGTTGTAGTCGCTAACTTTGCAAATCAAGCCCAGAATGATTATACCGTGGGCTTCCCTGCTGGCGGCGCCTGGCAGCTCCGTTTCAACAGTGATTGGCATGGCTATAGCGAGCTATTTGAAGGCCATCCCAGTGGCGACATTGAAGCCGTGGAGGCAGCAAGAGATTCTTTCCCATTTCAAGCCTCCGTATCCATGGCAGCCTATAGTGTTCTCATCTATTCGCAATAGCCATTTCAAAATAGCCTAGGATTGATCGATGTGAATACGATTGTGATTCCATGCTCAGTCAGCTGCCTCATGGTTCTGATTCAGGCTGTGCAAGGGTTGGCGTGCCCCATCTTGTCGCTTCAGCTCTGCAAATCATCCCAGAGGGAGCGATAGCCATGATTGCTATGACGCTCTGCCAGCATCGGAACTCAGCCTTGGCCACATCCAGCTTGACGGTCTAAAGAACCGCGATAAACTGCTGTATCAACTGCTTTGAATTTGCCAGTTTCTTCTGGGGCTTGCCAAGCAACTCATCGTGTTTGCCTTCTATGGAAGTGGGGTCAGCATCGGCCAGCTCATCGGCGTAGACCTGCTTATTTTGCCCTTCACCTCGTTCCACTCGCCGTTCAGTCTGAGGTATGGCGTTGGGGCTTTTGCTTGCAGGGGTCCGTTGGAGGTTCAGCGATTCATGCCTGTGCGCACAGGTCCGTTGTACTCCACCTTGGAGAGCTTGCCATCTGGCGAAACGAACACGATGGTTTCGATTGTTGCGGGTTCGCGCCTGGCCGCCCAGCCGGTAGCACCTCCAAGAAAGCGAAATCGAAAGCCCTGCGGCGTATTCGATTCAAGGCAGCTGCCGCCGCCCCCTTGGTGCATACAATTTGCTGTGGAGTACTTCTTGGCTCCCCCATTGATCACCTCTGCCTGCATTCGAGCCAGATTGGCGGCACGCATTTGTCCCATCGACAGCCACTGGCCCGCTGTTCTGCATGCGGCGTCGGCTCTGTCGGATCGCCGCCTCCCTGGGGATGCAGCAGAGTTGGCACTCCAGTGCCAGGCGCAAGCGGCATCCTGTAAGTAACCCAGCCTGGCGACGCGGTGTTGCTCTCAGCCTCCCAGCCGATCTGGTCACTGCCGCTTGAGCAGGTCTATCCCGGCCTGCGCAGCACCCCTGATGGGCTCAGCCAGCTGGAGGCCGAGCAGCGGCTGGAGCGCTACGGCGCCAACCGGCTGCCGCCCCTGAAGCGGCGGCCCCTGGCCCTGCGGTTCCTCGATCAGATGGTCCATTTCATGGCGCTGCTGCTGTGGATCGCCGGGGTGCTGGCCTTTGTGGCGGGAACGCCGCAACTGGGCTGGGCGATCTGGGCGGTGGTGCTGATCAATGGTGTCTTCTCGTTCTGGCAGGAGTTCCAGGCCGAGCGCACTCTGGCGGCGTTGACACGCTCCCTACCGCGCCAAGTGCAGGTGTGGCGCGATGGAACGCTGGGCTTCCGCTCCGCCGACGAGCTGGTGGCCGGCGACCGGGTGCTGCTGGAGGAGGGCGATCGGGTGCCGGCCGACTGCCGGATCCGCGTGAGCCATGAGCTGCGCGTTGACCTTTCGGTGCTCACCGGTGAATCGCTGCCGGTGGCCCGTTTGGCCATCGATCTGCCCAGCGCTCAGGCGGGGGTGCAGCTGCCCACCAGCGAACGGCCCAATCTGCTGCTGGCGGGCAGCACGATTGCTTCGGGTCGAGGGGAGGCGATGGTGTATTCCACCGGTGCCGAAACCGAATTTGGGCAGGTAGCCCACCTCACAGCCGGCACCCAACGCAGCGCCAGCACCCTTGAGCGCCAGGTGGCCCGCATCGTGCACACGATCAGCACGATCGCCATCTCGATGGGTCTGCTCGCCTTTGCCATGAGCCTGCTGTTCGTGGGCATGACGCCCCTGGAGAGCCTGGTGTTCGCGATCGGGATCATCGTGGCCAACGTGCCCGAGGGCCTGTTGCCCACGGTCACCCTGGCCCTGGCGCTGAATGTGCAGCGGATGGCACGGCGCAAGGCGCTGGTGCGGCGCCTCTCGGCGGTGGAAACGCTCGGTTCGGTGAGCGTGATCTGCAGCGACAAGACCGGCACCCTCACCTGCAATCGCATGGCCGTGGAGGAGATCTGGCTGCCGGTTCCCGGCGAGGAGCTGCAGCGGCTGCTTCTGGAGGGGGCCGCTCTCTGCAGCAATGCCCGCCTCGATGCCGAGGGTGCCGTCGGCGATCCCACCGAGACGGCGATGCTGCAGGCGGCGCTGGCCGCCGGCCTCGAACCAGCGGAGCGGCAACGGCTCCACCCCAGGCAGCGCGAGCTTCCCTTTGATTCCCACCGGCGGCGCATGTCGGTGCTGGTGACGTGGAACGACCCGCCGCTACCGATCGCCGCCGGCGGCAGCCTGGTGATCACCAAGGGAGCGCCGCTGGAGGTGCTGGAGCGCTGCGAGGCCTGGCTGACTCCCGCTGGCAGCGAACCGCTGGACCCGATCCGTCGCCAGCGAGTGGTGGCCGCCAATGACGACCTGGCCGCCCGGGGCTTCCGGGTGATTGCCGTCTCCCTGCGTCCCGGGGCGGATGGGCTGCAATCGGCGCCGGCGGATGTCCTGGAATCCGGCCAGACCCTGATCGGCCTGCTGGCCCTCTACGACCCGCCGCGACCGGAAGTGCCCGATGCCATCCGCCGTTGCCGCGACGCCGGCATCCGGGTGACGATGGTGACGGGAGACTACGGACTCACGGCCCAGGCGATCGCCCTTCAGATCGGCCTGCTGGAGCCAGCCGCCCCCGACGGTCCCGGAGCCGACGCCCCACCCGCCGCTGGCCATGGCCGGCCAAACCATCGGCGCTCCGCCGGGGCCGATCCTGTGCGCGTGATCGATGGCAGCACCCTGGCCCAGATCAGCGATGTACAGCTGCGGCAGTTGCTCAAGTACCGCCACCGGCTCGTGTTCGCCCGCATGGCGCCGGAGCAGAAGCTGCGGCTGGTGCAGGCCTACCGCGCCCTGGGGGAAGTGGTGGCGGTGACCGGGGATGGCGTCAATGACGCCCCGGCCCTGCGCGCCGCCGATGTGGGGCTGGCGATGGGCATCAGCGGCACCGATGTGGCCCGCGAGGCCGCCGACATCGTGCTGCTGGACGACAACTTCGCGACGATCGTGGAGGCGGTGCGGTTCGGGCGCTCGGTGGTGGCGAACATCGCCAAATTCATTACTTACATCCTGGCCTCGAACGTGCCGGAAGTTGTGCCGTTTCTAGCGATGGTGGTGCTGCGGATTCCCGCGGCGCTCACGGTGCTGCAGATCCTGGCGGTGGATCTCGGCACCGATCTGCTGCCGGCCCTGGGGCTGGGCTCCGAGGCCCCCGAGGCCGGGGTGATGCACCAACCGCCACGCCCCCGGGAGCTGCCCCTGCTCAACCGGCCGCTGATGGTGCGGGCCTACCTGGTGCTGGGGCTGGTGGAGGGGCTGGTCTCGATGGCCGGCTATCTGCTGGTGTGGCGCAACAACGGCATCGATCTGGCCGCCCTGCAACAGCTGGCCCCCGACCTGCTCCACCACCGCGCCGCGCCTGCTGTGCTGGCGATTCAGCAGCAGGCCTCCACCGTGGCCTTCTGCCTGATCGTGGCCGGCCAGATGGGAGCGCTGCTGGCCTGCCGCAGCGATCGGCGCCCGTTCTGGGAACTGCTGCCCATTCCCAATCCGTTGCTGTGGCTGGGTTGGTGCAGCGAACCGGTGGTGGCCGGAGCCCTGGTGCTGGTGGCCCCGATCGCGGCGGCATTTGAGCTGGCCCCCTTCCCGCTGGCCTATCTCGGCCCGATCGCCCTGGCACCGTTGGCGGTTCTGCTGGCGGACACCGTGCACAAACGGCTGATCTGGAGCCGTGGCTGGGGCCGACAGAACGATTGATGATGTTGAGCGGTATTGAACCACTCGCCAAAGGCCAGGAGCTCGTCGTTGCTCGCCAGTCTGATCTGTTGCGTGGCTGTGTCTACAGGATCACGAAGAAGGAGGGCAGCGAGCGGCTGAACATCACGGGCTTCGACGTAGGCAAAGCCTTCTCGAAGAGTTGTGTTACTAGAGGCCAGCCACAGGCTTTTGCACCGGACCCTGAGGGTCAGCCTGCCCACTGCATCTCCATGACCGGCTAAGCCTTTGCCGCTGCGTACCTTGGCGCGCCTCCACCGCCAGGCTTTCGCCCCGCTCCAGCCGCTCGCGCAGCTCGCCGCAAGCTTGCTTCTCCGCACAGGGCAGTCGCAGCCGCAAAGCCCCTCCATGATCGGGAGGCTTTCGCTGGCCTGTCATGCCAATCGTCGCCGCCTTGATCGAAGCCTTGCGGCAGCGCGGCGTGCGGCGCGTCTATGGCGTTCCGGGTGATTACGTGCTGGGTTTGTTCGCCGCCCTGCAGGCCTCGCCCATCGATCTGATCTGCACCGCCGGCGAGGAGGGGGCCGGCTTCGCCGCCGATGCCCACGGCCGCCTGCAGGGGCTGGGCGTGGCGGTGGTCACCTACGGCGTCGGCGCCCTGAAGCTGCTCAATCCGGTGGCCGGGGCCTACGCCGAACGCTCTCCCCTTTTGGTGATCTCCGGCGCCCCGGGCCTGCGGGAGAGCGAGGAGCACCCCCTGCTGCACCACCGCATCCGGGCGGATCAAACCCAGCTGCGCCTCTTCCGGGAGGTCACGGTGGCGAGCGCGGTGCTCGATTCCGGTCGCACCGCCGCCCAGGAGCTGGTGCGGGTGCTGGAGGAGATGCGGCGCGAATCCCGGCCCGGCTACCTGGAGCTTCCGGCCGATTGCCTCAACCGGGAGATTCCCTGGCCGATCGATCTGACCCCGCCCGCCCCCGAGCCCCTGGCGATCCCGGAGGGACTGCGGCGCGAGGGGGAGCGCTGGTTGGCCTGGATGCGCGGCCGCCAGCGCCCCCTGGTGCTGGGAGGCGTGGAGCTGGCCCGCTTCCGCCTGCAGCCCTTGCTGCTGCAGATCCTGGAGCGGGAGGGCTGGCAGATGGCCACCAGCCTCTCGGGCAAAACCCTGCTGCCCGAGAGCCATCCCCAGGTGCTGGGCATCTACGAGGGGGCGATGGGGCAGCCGCAGCTGCGCCAGCGCGTCGAGAACAGCGATGGCCTGCTGGTGATCGGCCAGCCCCTCAACGACCTCGACACCGGCGTGTTCACCATGGCGGTGGATCCCGCCCACGTGCTGCAGGTGGACCTGGAGGGAGGGCTGCGCACGGCCGACGCGCGCAACGAGAATCTCGATCCCCTCACCCTGCTGCGCATCTGGGCGGAGGCGCCCGCGCCGGAGCCCGCCCCCCTGCCCGTTGCGGCCCCTGGCCCCGTCCCGGCCGCCGCCTTCGA
>Ga0315903_10005858_pt1 | contig 15910 bp, 21 predicted proteins | sample LakEriMetagenome_7_FD_203524 | JGI IMG/M metagenome (GOLD analysis project Ga0315903, IMG submission 203524) | Freshwater fungal communities from buoy surface, Lake Erie, Ohio, United States - Buoy 2 MA119 | ecosystem: Environmental > Aquatic > Freshwater > Lake | place: USA: Lake Erie, Ohio...
TTTCTTGTGCTTTGAGGGTGCGGAGAAATTGCTCCATACCTACTTGCAGAGCAAAGAGGATGAACAATTACACCGTGATCAGTTGGCTCAAGCCGTTGCCAATGAAGAAATTAACCTGCTGGAGTTTGAAAAGGACAAAATCAAAGGCGCTATCCGTACTGACTTTATTTTGTCAGCTGAGATCATAGTGATCACATTGGGAACTGCAGCCGCCGCTAGCTTTGCTCAGCAGTTGGCGGTACTGGTGGGTATTTCGTTGATCATGACCGTGGGGGTTTACGGGCTGGTTGGGGCCATTGTAAAAATTGACGACACTGGTTTGTATCTGATCAATCGAGGCAATCAATTTTTAAAAGCATTGGGGCGGGGGTTGTTGGCCTTTGCGCCACTACTCATGAAAGCCTTGTCAGTACTGGGTACAGCTGCGATGTTTTTGGTCGGTGGCGGCATCTTGCTGCATGGCATCCCATCTCTTGGTCATGCAGTAGAAGATTGGTTTTTGGGAATGGGCTGGATTACGGATCTATTGAGTAACTTAGCTGGTGGAGTGGCAGGACTGATCGCCGGCGCAGTTGCTGTTGGTGCTTGGCAACTTGTTCGTCGATTGAAAAAGTAAGTCTATAGCCTTAGACATACTCAACAACTGCTCTTCATTCACGACTTGCACATTTGGCGCATATGCAGGCTCGGCCCTTGGCCGCATCAGGTACTAGATCCATTACTGCAGGTGTAAAAACTGCATCCATGCACCAGCAGCGCTCAGGTTTGGTACCAGTTGCTTTAGCCTTTTCCATTGCACAAACATTAGGTTCGTGACAGATAGGGCAACGGGTCGGATCAATCGTGTTCATATGCTTTGAGCCTATCAGCTTAGATGGATGCTTTCAATCCAGGATTGCGTAGCTTTTGTAATGCTTTCTGTGCGCGTTGGGCCTTTTGTCTGTCACGCTCAGCTTTGAGCGCATCATTAGCGCGTTTGCTGGTGACACGTAATTGATCTAGTCTCAATTGCTCCGGCGTTTTTGGTTTATCAAGCTCAAATATTCGCATGCATTTATTTATGACAACGGATAAATAAATGTAGGAAAAGGAGACCAAAGATGAGATTTATGGAAATTGCCAACCCTGAGGATCAGCTAGCACTTTGGAGGCTGATATCTGACAACGTATGGTCAGCAGTCATGGCACAGGCCAAACAAGCTGCAGCACAAAAAGCTCAGGCCGCAGCTACCCCCAAGCTAAAAAAGTTCAAGCCTAAGAAGGCCATACCTAAACCACCCCCAGCCCCAAAGCCAAAACCACCGACCCCCAAGCCACTCCCAGCTAAAAGTCCTGTACCCCCACAGCCTAGATCGGTGGCCTCCAGCAGACCCTCACCTTTACCCAGCTCTCAACCTGTGCTCAGGCCTACCCATTCAAGTAGTTTTAGCCAAGCTGATTTGCATGGCATGCAGCAGCAGGCTCAGGGTACAGGGCAGGCCTATTCGGCACTAAAACCCTTCTAACGGCTCAAAACCGTGGATTTATGGCTAGAAATATAGTGTTTTTAAATTTCTTGATAACGGGGATGAGAGGCATAGTAAAAATGGTGTGTTGTCCAACATGTCACAAAACTCGATCGGTTAAGCCTACCTGATTGTAAATTTCATTGATTTGTGCTTTCGCATCTTCTGTCAATTTGTCAGTTACAGCCATATGCGCCCAGCCAACTTGAGTCCGGGCATAGATGCCCATTTCTTCGTCCTGCCCCGAGGTTCCCCCGCTAATGCCATAAGCACCAACCATTTCGTCGCCACGGAAAATTGGTGTTGATCCACCTGATGCAACAACCTGCCCATTGGTAAAAACCGATGCGTTACTTAACATCTGAGGGTTACGCTCCTTGAACCATTGCTGAATGACCAATCCGTCGGGAAATCTAGGACTCATAGAGCGAAAGGCTGCTACTGTAAAAGCTTTGGCGCGTGCTGTGTCTGGAGTGATGAAGCCAGCATCATCCATTCGTTCGAGAGCAATTAAGTGGCCTTCAGGTCCAACTATTGCAATTGAAACGGGAACACCCATCTCATTCGCCTTATAGATCACCGCATCAATAAATTTACGGCATTCCGCTAAAGTAAGTTTTGTCATGAATTTTCTTTTTCAATAAAGAGGTCAGTTATTGGGATTGAATGCCTGCTGACTTAATGAGACGAGCCCACTTATTTGTTTCGTTATCTATAAGGGTACTGAATTCTGAAGGGGTTGCACGCACGATATCAATGGCCTGATTCTTAAATTGCAGCTTTAGTTCCGCGTGATCTTGTGCAGCTTGAACGGCGGCATGGAGACGGTCAACCACTTCTTGAGGAGTTCCTATTGGGGCGTTCAGACCGAACCATACTGAGGTCTCAAAGCCTTTGAGACCAAGCTCTTCTACGGTTGGTAAATCCGGCAGTGACTCGCTGCGCCTTAAGCCTGTAGTGGCAATGGCCTTGAGCTTACCTGAGCGTATATGGGGTAGAACTGTTGATGCCGGTCCGAACATCGTGGCTACTTGACCAGCTAACAGGTCAACTACTGCTGGCGAGCTCCCCTTGTACGGTACATGGAGCAGACGGATACCGGCCATAAAGTTAAAAAGCTCTCCCGATAAATGGGGCGACGTGCCGTTGCCTGATGAAGCATAAGTTATGCGTCCAGGCTCGGCTTTGGCCTTAACAAGTAGTTGATCCATAGTAGCAACACCAAGAGAGGGGTTGACCACAAGTATGTTGGGAACACTGCCAATCATGGACACAGGGACGAATTCTTTAGCAAGATCAACTGATACAGCAGGTTGTAGGCTTACGTTGATGGTGTTTGCTATCGTTCCTACGAAAAGGGTGTATCCGTCGGGTGAAGCCGTAGCTACCGAACGTGCAGCGATATTGCTGCTTGCACCTGCACGGTTATCAACAATAAACTGTTGACCTAGGGTCTGCCCAAGCCTCTGTGCAAGTACTCGAGCTGCAACATCAGTTGCGCTTCCTGCCGGAAATCCAACTATTATTTTTACAGGCTTAGATGGAAAAACGTCCCTTGCTATGACTGATGATGGTAAGGCTAGCGTTGCAGCTAAAAGTAACCCGAGGAGAGATCGATTTTTTCGTTGCATTGTCTTGTCTTTAAGGGTAAGGTTTTGTTAAAAAATTTTATCTTACTCCTTTAGTTGATTCGTGTTTTTTTGTAATCAAGTTTTTCAGCAAGCACAGCTTCATAGTTTTAATGATTACCTATAACGAGCCGATTGATTTGATAAACAATAGTGCAGCCTAATTTGATTGCATCGGGTTTCTACTAAAGTCTGAATAGATTTTTCTAAGTAACCTATGTATGAATTGAAGCACCGAATGCGCTAGGGGCTTTTGATTCATTAACAAGAAAGTACTTACATGTTTCAGACCTCCAGAAGAAAATTATTGCTGACCTCTGGCGCTGCTAGTTTGCTTGGAACTGCTACATGGCCGGTGTGGGCTCAAAACTTTCCTAGCAAATCCATGCGGCTAGTGGTGCCTCAAGCAGCAGGGGGCGGTTCGGACACTATCGCTCGCTATGTGGCAGAAAAACTCTCTTTGGCACTGGGCCAGCAAGTGGTGGTAGACAACAAGCCGGGAGCGGCAGGCATGTTGGGAGCAGAGATAGTTAAGTCTGCAGCGCCGGATGGGTACACCATGCTACTTGGTGCAATTGATACAATTACTGCGCCTATGGTCAGCAAACGCAGACCCTTTGACGGAGTTAGCGATTTCTCCTCCATCACTCAGCTCACGGCCTCTCATAACGTATTGGTTGTTGGTCCTTCCTTCACTGGTAAAACGCTAGTTGATCTTGTGAACCAGGCGAAAGCTAATCCTGGTCGAATTGACTACGCATCCTCTGGTATTGGTAGCATGCAGCACCTTGCAGGCGAAATGCTGGCGCGTATGACCTCCATCCAAATTACCCACGTGCCTTACAAAGGCGGACCACCAGCATTCACTGACTTGGTGGGCGGCCGAATTCCAGCCATGGTCTCTGGCATGCAGGGAGCTCTGCCGCAAATAAAGGCTGAAAAAATTCGCGCTTTAGCTGTCACGGGTATGCGCCGTTCGCCCGCCTTGCCAGACGTACCTACCGTCAACGAGGCGTTGGGTTTGCGTGACTATGAGGCTTTGAACTGGCAGTCTTTGCTGTTTCCAGCGGGTACGCCCAAGCCGGTGGTTGACCGCGTCGCCACTGAAGTCATCAAGATCTTGGCGCAAGCAGATGTGCGTGAGCGACTATTACAAATGGGTTATGAACCCATAGGTAATCGCCCAGAACAATTCGCAGCTGCGGCCTTGGCTGACCAAAAGCGCTGGTCAGCGATCATTCAGGCAGCAAATATTACATCTGACTAACTCAAGGAATCCTTATGCCTATAACCCGTGGTAATCCAGACGGTCTTAAAAACGTGCGTGCAACCGTTTACAACCACTTTGTGCGCGTCGATCAGCCTAAAAGCATGATCTTTGTGTCGGGGCAGGTGTCCCGAGACAGTGAGGGCCAGCAGGTAGGCATAGGCAGCATGCTGGAGCAAACCCGGCAGTGCATTCGCAACATTGAGACCTGCTTGAAATCCGCGGGTGGTAGCCTCTCAGACATTGTATGGACTACGGTTTACACCACTGATATCCGTGAGTTTCGGCAGATCGTTGCTGCCCGAGAGGAGTTCTTCAAAACAAACTTACCCACTAGCACTATGGTGGAGGTAGTCCACTTGGCAGACCCAGGGCTAATGGTGGAAATTCAGGTTATCGCAGCCATTTGATCGAGAACTATTATTTCATCAAGAATTTTAAACACACTAAGCAGTTGATTGAAAAATACCATTAAAGAGCTTGTGTTTGTTGGTAAATGATGCCGCTTTTTTATTTTTGTTGTCGCATGGATGAAGGGCATAGTAAAAATAGTTAAGGGCCTATTTTTCGGTTGCCCAATTTATTTGATGAAGTTAAATTTATGCAATGTTTTTGATTGCATTCATTTTTTGAAATGTCTAAAAGTGGTGAGCTAGCCAACATAGCCCCACCGTATCTTCTTCCCCTTACGAAAAGGGTGAAAGTTAAAGGTATTGAGTTTGATGAGGAATTTGTTGCTGAATTAATTTCCAAATATTTCAGCAATAGAGATCCATTGAATGAACCCCGTTTGTCTGATGCACTTCAAATATATATAGCTGAAAGCACATCAGGCGACGGGAGAAAGTTTCGTGGGGATGCGCTTAATTCATTTCGTAAATTTGTCAATTTAATTGGCGATCTTCACCTCAGTGAATTGCGTCACATTCACATATGTCAATTTAGAGATTATTTGTTTGAAACAGGTTTGACGCCTGTGACAGTAAGAAAGCAAACAGCCATCTTGAGTGCCATGCTCAACATTGCGTTTAGACATTTGGACATTGATCGATTAAGTCCATTTCGTGGTCTAAAAATTCCTGGGGAAAATGAACATAAAAGACCGATGCGTACAGTTACGCATGAGCTATTGGTAGAGATTAAGCAGCGATTGCTGCACCGTATAAAACCATATAAATTAATCGGACTTATTCAATTGAACACTGGAATGCGGCTATCGGAGCCAGTATTTGCACGCCTAGAAGACTTGGTTTTAGATCACCCGATCCCCCATCTTTGGATTCGCAGGAATGAGCTTTCAAGCCGGAAAAACAAAAGTAGCATTCGTGCAGTACCGTTAGTGGGCACTTCTCTTTATGCTGCTCAAAGATTGTTTGATTTTGCGCAAGGGGAGGGCAGCGAATGGTTAGTGCCAGAGTACGCACACTATCATGGCAGTAACAGTTGCTCGGCGATTCTGAACAAGCATTTAAAAGATCTAGATTTTCGTAGTCATATGTTCCGACACGCACTGATTGACAGGATGAAGGCCTGTAATGACATACCCACACGGTTAGCTGAGAGCATTACAGGACATTGCAGTGGTGGCTCTGAATTTAACAATTACGGAACTGTTGGCTACACTCTTGAGCAGAAATTAGAGGTCTTAAAACGAATTGAGATCTAAATCGGAAGTCTAGGTTTATTTTTCTTATGAATATTTCAAATCATGCCAATGACATTCCTATCTATTACCTCCCGGGTCATGGGGGTCACATCACCAACGGATTAGGACAGGCCTTGGTTGGGCGAGGGTATGCAGTAGTTGGGCGCGAAACGGTTGGCGATTTTAAGAAGCTAGATTTCAACGCGCAAGTCATGATCATTGCCAATGACATAAAAGAAAACTTTTGGCGCGAGGATGCAAAGATCATTGCCAACTCTTTCGGCGGCTATTTGTTGCTTCATGCGTTGTCGAAATTAGATCCATACATAGGCAAGATACTGCTGCTTTCGCCAATTGTAGGGGAGTTTTCAAGCGATGAAATCGGCATGGGATTTATCCCGCCGTATGCTGACCGACTCAGTGAACTTGCTAGTACGAATCAGTACCCAGCGCCCATGAACTGTTCGTTTCATGTGGGTTCAGAGGACTGGCAGAGTAATCCAGAAAATGTCACTAAGTTCGCAAGTTTGCTTGGGCTGCCAGTCACTGTTTTACCAAACGCTGGGCATCAACTGCCCAAAGACTATGTTTCATCGTTGCTGGACAACTTTTAATCAATATAATTTTTTTCTCTTCTGCGTATATCGCTTCAAAGTCTAGATCATGATACTCAGGTAATTGTTTATTGGTCGTTGTCTATAACTACAACTTGGTCAAAATCTTCAAAGATATTTTCGCGATCTATGTTATCTAGAACTCGCCAAACGTTGCGATGAAGCCTTGGAACGCCAAAGTCAATGACGAGGTGCTTTGAACGTATAGATTTTTTATTGGCATCTAAGAATGCATGTATGTGTTTCTCGATATCCCTATACCCAAAGATTTCACGTACGCACTTCCTTGGGATACAACTCACATGGGCCTTGGGGTAAAGGGAGCCCGCTTCATCTCTGCTGTTCACTGTGTCAGCAAATACTTTTAAGGCTTGATGGTCAATGTCAAAGCTTTTTGTGAATTGATTCAATGGTGCGAAGCCTTCTTCAGTATAAGTTAGGCAATGAAATTCTTCACTCAATTTATTGAACTCGTGGTTTGATAATTTTTTGATTTTCATAACTTTTTAATCTATTTATCTGTTGTCAGGTTTTGTGAAATCAGTGGAGGCAAAAACTCCATACAATTTAGCTTGTGTAATGACATGCAAACGGGTTCGGTGAGAGTTCAAAACGCCCAAGCTTAAGGACTGTTTATCCTGGACCCTATAAAAGTACAAATTTTTGAATTTAATGAGTACTTAAGAAAATTATTTGCATTGCACTTTAATTCTGGTTTCAAATGCATTAAAAAATTATCGAGAGGAGTCAACCATTAGGTAAGCTATTTTGAGTTTGACCATTTTTTTAGTATTTCAAAGCTGCGCTGATAGAAAACTGGGTAAGATGTTTTTGTTGGCAAGCCCTAATGTTTGCAATTATCTAAATACCCTATAACTTCAACAACTTCACGCCACAAATGAGACCGTTATGAAATTAACTTTGCGATTTATTCAATGTTTGGTGGCCAGTGCCGCCTCACTCAGCATCCTTGGGCTTCAGGCGCAAACCTTTCCGAATAAACCTATTCGCATCGTAGTACCATTCGCGCCAGGTGGTAATGTAGATGTTACTGCACGCGTAATCAGCGCTGCAATGACCAAACAATTGAATCAAACCGTATTTGTAGAAAACAAAACAGGAGCCGGTGGAAAAATTGGTGCTGAGTCTGCAATTCGATCACCCGCAGATGGCTACACCTTGTTGATGGGCTCCAACAGTTCCCTGAGTGTGGCGCCTAATTTGTACAGCAATTGGCCATATGACCCGCTGACTGGTTTGGCACCCATCACCCATTTAGCATCGGTGCCGTTTGTGTTGATCACGCGACCTGGCTTGGGCGTTAAAAGTATGGCCGACTTGGTTCGCATGGCTAAGCAAAAGCCGGGTTCATTGACCATGGCATCTGCAGGCAGTGGCACTTCCAATCAATTGGTGGGCGAGTTCTTTCAAAGCGTCACAGGCACCAGCTTTTTGCATGTGCCTTACAAGGGCGCTGGACCAGCCTTGTTAGACGTGGTCGCGGGGAGGGTCGATTTGTTGTTTGACCAAGTCAGCTCATCGTCCAGCTACATTGAACAAGGCCGTGTCGATGCACTGGCGGTTTCATCAGCTGTGCGGTGGAAATCTATGGCGAACGTGCCAACTTTTGCTGAGTCGGGATTGCAGGGCTTTGTGATCACAAACTTCACCGGTTTGGTGGCTCCGCAAGGTACACCGGTTGACGTGTTGGAAAAGCTCAATCAAGTGGCCAACGCCGCCTTGCAAGATGAAGCGGTCAAAAAGAGTTTTGCCACGATGGGGGTAGAAGGCGTGGGCAGCAGCCCTCAGCAATTTTCTGCCTTGATCAAAGACGATTTGCAGCGATGGGCGACATTGATCAAAGAAAAGAACATCAAGCTCGATTGATTGGGGGCTTTAGCGCCTCCATGCGCGCGGTCAGGTCTTTCATTGCGCTACCAAGTAACCACTCAATGGGGTAGTACAAGAGCGTAGCGCCTGCAGCCAAAAAGTCTGGCAGCTCATCGAACTTGGCTGGCATGCCAAAAGGCTTACCGGCGGCTTGGAGACGCTTGGAAATACTGGCAACTGCTGCCAGCACTTCAGGTGTTTTGGCACTGCGTTGCCCCATTAAACTGTAGGCTAAGTCATTGGGGCCGATCAGGTAAGCGTCAATACCGGGTACGGCCATGATCTCATCAAGTGATTCAATGGCTTGACGGGTTTCAATTTGCACGATGATGATTTTCTGGAGTGCTTTGTCGTTGCCACAGGCATAGCGAACCAATTCGACCACATCGATGGCATCTTGTGCGCAGTTAATGTGAGGTACAACCAAGCCGTCAACCTGCCTGTCCATGAATTGCACAAGGACAGCAGGATCTTTGGACCAACTTCTCACCAAAGTAGTCAGTCCTGTCACTTTGGCTGCCCGAATCAACTCGGTGGCAACATCCAGGCCAATGCCGCTGCGTTCGCAATCGATGAACGCGGCATGAGCGCCAGCGTTGGCCAAGGCTGCCATCACATCAGGGTTACGTCCACCCACGTTAACGGCGATCACTGGTTGAAGGTCTTGAAAACGTTGCTTGAGTAAATTCATGGGTTGATTTTATGAAAAGTTGTACAGCAAAGCAGGGTGCTTGACCAATATGTTTTCAAGCAGCTTCGGGTTGTTGACCCATTGGGCAAACAGATTGAACAAGTCTCCGTCGTTTGGCATGCCACTGCGAATGAACACATGCGGCCAGTCACTGCCCCACAACAAACGCTGAGGTACTTCAGCCATGAGGCGCTCCGCTGTGGCAAGTGTGCTCGGGTAGGGATACTCTTGAGCAGTCAGTCGGTAGGGTGCAGTCAGTTTGATCCATGCTTGCCCATCTTTGGCCAAACGCAGCAAGCCCTCAAACCCAGCCGTTTCGGTTGCAGTGGTGGGGACATAACCGAGGTGGCCAAATACCAAGGGTACTGGCAGTTGTGCCAGCTGAACATCGAGGTCTGGGAACTCATTGACGTGCATTAAAAACTCAATGTGCCAACCCAGAGGTTTGATTTTTTTTGCCAGGGTTTTCAAGCCCGCCATGGGCAGCACGCCTTTGTCTTCTTTAAGATCTACGATGTTGCAGCGCACGCCTCTCACGCCTTGGGCGTGAAGTGCCTCGAGCTCGTCTACAGTCACATCAAAAGGAACTACAGCCACGCCGCGCAAGCGCTGAGTGTCTTGTTTCAAGGCGTCAAGCATGGCTCGATTGTCGTTTCCATAAATGCTGGGTTGCACCAGTACTGCGCGCTCAATGCCCAGCGTATCCAGCATGTGGCGATAGTCTTGCAGCGTTGCACTGGGCGGCGTGTACAAACGATTGGCTATCAGCGGGTACTGCTCTTGCGGGCCGCATACATGGGCATGCACGTCGCATGCGTGGGCGGGTACGATAATACGAGGTTGATGGGGGTGCGGGTCGTGTGCTGGGCAGTTGACGGGGAAAGGGGTGGTTGTGTTCATGAATAGCTGTTTAAGTTAATGAGTTTATTTCATTGCCCTGAGGAATCCTCTATTGCACAGCAGTGCCAATTTAGTTAAGTTTAGCTTACCTAATTTGTACAATGAACAGGAGACTTTCATGCAGTCAGAAATCATTTATGGTCAGCAAGCAACTAGACGAGATAGTCTCAAACAATTATCTGCAGGCTTAATCGGTCTAAGTGCCCTAGCAAGTCATGGGCATTCAAATGCATCTTCAGGTTTCTCGGCTGAAGGCTTAAAGAGAATTGAGCCCTCAATGAAATTCCAAATAGATCAAGGTATATTTCCTGGCGCAGTAAGTTTGGTAGCACACAAAGGTAAAACTGTTCATTTTGAAGCGCACGGTTATCAAGACGCAGCCAAGTCACGAGCAATGTCTAAGGACAGTATTTTCCGTTTGGCTTCCATGACCAAACCGATTGTCACTACAGCAGCCATGATGTTGGTAGAGCAGGGCAAGTTGAGACTTAACGATCCAGTGATTAAGTGGTTGCCTGAATTAAAGAATTTGAAGGTTGAAACTGCGCAAGGCGATGTTGGTCTTATTCGTCCAATGCTTGTGCATGATGTAATGCGACATACAGCTGGCTTTGTGTATGGTGGTAGCACTAAGTCTGAACGTATTCGAAAGTTGTACAACGATCTGAATATTGAGGCACGAGTTGTAGATATAACCACTTCTGAAATGTTAAAGAATCTGGGTCAAATTCCATTAGCTCATCAACCAGGTACTTTCTGGGAATACTCTATTTCAGTTGATGTGCTTGGACTGTTGATTGAACGGGTTGAGAATAAATCATTAGATGAAATTATTCACAATCTACTGCTAAGTCCTTTAAACATGAACGACACAGCTTGGTGGGTGCCCCCTGAGAAGATGAATCGTCTTGCTGAGTGTCTAGACAGTGATCCTCTCAAGGCTGACATGCTTTTGTCTTATCGACAGTCATATAACCCTAAAGGTAAATGCTATTTTAAAGGTGGTGCAGGATTGGTAGGTACAGCGCAAGATTATTTGCAATATGCTCAGATGATGGTGAATGGTGGTCAACTCAACGGCCGACGCTACCTTTCGCCTAAGACTGTCGAATTTATGTTGTCGCAGCATACGATTGGCATGGGTGGAAGCACGATTGGAACGACTGGCCCAGGCTATGGATTTGGAATTGGGTTCGGTGTTAGGTTAGACGAAGGGATGGGATGGACTGCTGGCTCTAAAGGCGATGCCATGTGGGCTGGTGCTTGGGGTACAAGTTTCTGGATCGATCCAAAATCGGAATTAGTCGGCGTTTTGATGGCTCAAGCACCTTCCTATAGAGTACCAAATCGAATGCTCTACAAAAACTTAGTTTATGGTGCAATGGTCGGATGAAATGGAAGATAAAGACGTTACAAGCCTTAATTTTCAGGACTTCCATTCATAAGGTCTTTGGGAAATCCTAATCCTATTCCACACACCCGTTAGATTAGTGTCCTGCTCTGGAAGCTATGTCATGGGGCATATAACATTGCAAGGTTTTTACTTTGTAAGACTAATTTATTTGATGATGACCACTAAAACACTACATGGTGAGTGCTCAATCAATGCTTTTGGAACTGAGCCAGCCCACCATCTCTCCAACCAATTGTCACGATGCTGATGGCCTAGCATGATTAAGTCTGCGCCAATGGTGTTCGCGTGTTCAACGATCTTATCAACAGCGTCACCTTTGAGTAATTTTCCTGTAGCCTCAATTCCTGCAGCCTTAAGTTGCTCAACACCTTCGTTGAGAATTTTCAAACGCCGTTCTTCCTCGATTTTATTTTCAGGTTCACTGTAGTAAGAAGTTTCATGACCCATTGAAATTGTTTCCTAGGGAACCACTGAAAGTAGATGGACTGCTGCATGCTCCCATTGTGAGAGGTCTTTGCAATTGAGCAATGCCTGCTGACTTTCAAGCGATCCGTCGTAGGCCAGAATAATAGTTTGATACATTCAGTGACTCCTTTTTTGCAGTTAGGGGAGCGTGTTTAAATTAATCGATCACTATCGTTTTTTAAATTTTTGATATTTTCAAATAACTGCGGTTGTTTATCGCCTGACTTACTGTTTTTATAATGCTGCCGCACTTGTTTAACGAAGGCTAATGGTGTTACTTGTTTGTAAATTTGAAATAATTCAATTAACTGTTCTTTTGTAAATCCGCTCTGATGTGTCAATTTCGACCATCCAAGTGTTTGCTGTGAATTTTCAGAAATCCAAGCGCAAAGTTCATCTAGCTTCTTTGCATTGGAAGAACTCAGAGGTGAACGTCTTTTAACTGTGGAGCGCATGGATTTCTTAAATCAGTGCTTTATTTTTTGAATGTCTCATTCAAGTTAAAGTATGGGACATTCCCTAGCAAAGTTTCTATCCAGCGATATAACTTTGTAACTGTTCTATCATTGATTTTTGATACGCAATCATTTCACGAACTACATCGCCAATAGAAATGAGCCCCATCACTTTTTGATCATTGACAATAGGCAGGTGTCTGATGTGGTTGTCAGTCATTATTTGCATACATTGATCAATAGAGTGTTTTGTATCGATGGTGATGACCTTAGAAGTCATGACGTCACTCACCTTGGCATCGTTGCTACTTTTGCCTTTTAGGAAAACTTTTCTTGCGTAGTCACGCTCCGAGAAAATACCCACTAACTTTTGCTCTTTCAAAACCAGCAATGCCCCAATGTTGTGAAGCGCCATCATTTCTAGGGCTTGCCTAATGGTGTCATCAGGGCTCACTGAGTAAGTAGCTCGCTGACTTTGGTCTAAGAATTGGCTGATGGTTTTCATAGCGGAATCCTTCGGTGAGTAGATTACCTTTGATCAATGTATATAGATTCTGAACACAAGCAACAAAGGAAATCCCTTGGTTTAATGTCAGTTGATTTAGATCAAGTTGTCGTAGCCATGAAAAGTCCATGCACATTGATGATTGTTTCTACTCAACTAACTGATATTTGACACTGCTCAAAACGCACAAGCGTAAAGAGTCTTTACGCTTGACCCTATAAAAGTACAAATTTATGAAAATAATTAGTACTTAAGAAATTGATTTTTATTGCGCTTTTACATAGGCTTGCTGATTTCAATTGCGTTGAAAATTACCGAGCAAAATCGGCAGTAATTTAATTTCACAACCATACTACTTCTATACTACTTTGAGTTACCAGACTGCAGCTAAGTCAATGAATTCATTGGGGAAAGTAGTGGTCTAAAGGAGTCTTCACACTGCAGGGGTCGCAAGTTCGAAACTTGCATCGCCCACCAAATCTAGGAATGGCGCGCGTTTGCGACGGTTTTCATCAATCGATCACGGCAGTGATCTTTAAGGAGACCGATGTGCTTCATTCTAAGAAAATTTCAATCAATCTTGCCGATGCAGTCAACTCTGCACCCCAAGAATCAGGCTCAAATCTGACCTTTGCAGAACTGAGCCGAGCTTACTGTCTCGCAATTTGCGACGGCAGTGATCTTCGCCTTCGAAAATGGGTATCAGCCTACGGCGAGATCTCAGCCTGGGCCTTCAGTAGCGAGCAGATCGAGATGGCCTCTCAGGCCATGATCGACCACGGCTACTGCCCCTCCACCGTCAACCGAGACATTGGCACCATCGGCTCAGTCTACAAATGGGCCAAGTCCAAACACCTCTCCCCCAGAGGCTTTCGAAGCCCCTCCATCGGCGTGCGTCGTTTCGAGGAGAAAATCCGGCGCGTGCACGTCGAGCGCGAACAAATCGAGCAGCTTCGAGACCGCGCCATCGCCGTCTCAGACGCGCGCTTTGCCTGCTTCGTAAGCCTTCTCATTGACACCGGCGCTCGCAAATCCGAACTCCTAGAGAGGATTTGGTCCGATGTGGATCTTGAGAAAAAAGAGATCCTTGCGCCCACCACCAAAAACGGCAGTCCAAGGGTTTTGTTTTTCAGCGAAAAAACGGCACAATTATTAAAACGGGCCTACCCAAGACGATCACCTTCAGCACTTCTCTTTGAAGGCCGTGTCCCTGGTCAGCCCATCAATTTCCGCCGAATTTGGGGCGTGATCACCAAAGAAGTAGGGCTAGCAGACCTGCATATGCATGACGTTCGACACGCAGCCGCAGCCAGCCTTCTAAGGTCGGGTGTCACGCTTGGCGTCGCAGCCCAAGTCCTTGGCCACGACCCCGCTTTGCTGGCAAGGCGATATGGACATTTGGAAACGGCATCTCTTAAACGCGCTCAGGAGCAAGCATGGAACTTTTAAGTTTTTACGATATCTTAGAAAGAAATATGGCAACGCATGGCGCAATCGTGAGCGCCGCTGAGGACCTTGGATTTATTTGCGGTTTTGATCGGTTTGGTAGGTTTGGTCGGTTTTATTTTAAAGAGGACAAAGACAAGCCATATGTTGAGGATGCCCTAAATGATCTTGCTAGGGATTTTGCATACTACAGCGATGATTCCAATCAAGAACCAAAACCTAGAGATTTGCTAGAACCCTTTCATCCACTGCAAAGTTATGGATGGCCAGTTGATGAAGCAATTGATTTTAAAAAATACGAATCAGATGACTCAGTCCCGCCAATGCCTGCATCCAAGACGTCTAAAAAGAAAGAAAGCAATGAATTACGACTGATTGGCGCCTTAGTTTCATGCCTATGTGGTGATGAAAAGCAAGCCGCCTTAAGGGAAGTTGAAAAGGGAGATGCCAGCTTAATTCGCTTTCTGGAAAAGCGCTTTGAAGGCTACCCTGGATTTTCCAAAAGTTACATGGAAAAGAAATTCGCAAGCGCCAAAAATCTTCTTGAAAACTCCTAAAGAACCTGAAAATCTTCGCAGATTCTTTTGAGCACCGTAATTACGGTGCTTTTTTTTGGGCGTTTATTTATCGTTCACTCACCCGTCGCAAACGCGTAACTTTATCGCCGCAAGCTTGGACTTCCGACTTGCAATTTACAACATTTACAAGGAGAGAGATGAAAGCGCAAACATGGACTACTGGCCCCAAGGCTTGGGGCATCTTTGTGGACCAGCACCCAGAGCTTGGCTATAAGCCAGGCCGTATGAATTTCCATAATTTCCTCAGACTCAATCGCGAAGCGCTTCGCTTAAACGATGCAATTCGATTGGCTAAGAATAAATTTTGGATTGCTGAGGTCGATAAATTCTGTGATGTGGCATTTCAGTGTGCTACAGGCGTGATTGATGTAGAGGCACTCAATGAAGATGCATCAAGTGCTGACTGCCTGGAAGCATTGGAATTTGCTAAAAATGGAGGCCGCTCATGAATTCGTTTGAAGACCTTTCAATTGAAGAAGCAGAGCAGGCCCGTTTTGATTTGCCAGATGACGAGCTCGAGGCAAAGTTAACCGATCTAACCGATCAAACCGAAATAGCTATACAAACATCTGTCGAAATATCAATTGAAAATGATGAATTTCTGCAGGCTATCTTTGGTGAAATTTCCCCTGATTCAGACCTAAGACCATTGGTTTGTTCAAAGGCAGGTGATCCGCAGCAAGACAATGGCTGGAATCCTCAAGCCTGGCCTTGTGATACCAGCGCATCAGACCTTAACTGGTATGCATGTCCGGCTCTCTTTGAGCCCAACTCCAAGGACAAGTACCGGGCTCAAAAGACATTAGTCCATTCGGTGTTTTGTGTCATGCTGGATGACATTGGTACCAAAGTGCCCATGGAAAAAATCAACCAATGCCCCCCGTCCTGGCTATTGGAGACAAGCCCG
>Ga0315903_10005860_pt1 | contig 15906 bp, 18 predicted proteins | sample LakEriMetagenome_7_FD_203524 | JGI IMG/M metagenome (GOLD analysis project Ga0315903, IMG submission 203524) | Freshwater fungal communities from buoy surface, Lake Erie, Ohio, United States - Buoy 2 MA119 | ecosystem: Environmental > Aquatic > Freshwater > Lake | place: USA: Lake Erie, Ohio...
CCCTGGCCGCGCACTCGAGAAGGCTGTCAAGGGCATGCTGCCCAAGGGCCCACTCGGTTACGCCATGATCAAGAAACTCAAGGTGTATGGTGGCGCTGAGCACCCACACACCGCCCAACAGCCTAAAGTGCTGGAAATCTAAGGAGCCTTGAGATGATTGGTGAATGGAACAATGGCACAGGCCGTCGCAAATCAAGCGTCGCCCGCGTGTTTCTGAAAAAAGGCACTGGCAAGATCTCAGTCAACGGCAAGGACATCCAAGCCTACTTTGGCCGTGAAACTTCGATCATGATTGCCAAGCAACCCCTGATGTTGACCAACCATGCCGAAACTTTCGACATCATGATCAACGTGCACGGCGGTGGCGAGTCCGGACAAGCCGGTGCATCGCGCCACGGCATCACCCGCGCCCTGATTGACTACGACGCCTCGCTCAAGCCTATGCTGAGCCAAGCCGGTTTTGTCACTCGTGACGCCCGTGAAGTCGAGCGTAAGAAAGTGGGTTTCCACTCAGCACGTCGCCGCAAGCAGTTCTCCAAGCGTTAATCCGCTTTTCTGCTTCTTCAAAAAGCCGCACCGGTTCGCCGTGGCGGCTTTTTGCATTTTTGGTTGGATTGAAAACCCATGAAACCAGTAGCGTTTCTCCCTGAGTAATCAGGTAATTCCCGACCAAGCCGCTATACTATTAGCCATTGACCCGGAGAAACACATGAGCGCTCTTGCAGAAAATATCCAGACTGAAATGCCTGCCCCTATTGTTTTTACAGACAGTGCGGCGGCCAAAGTGGCCGACTTGATCGCCGAAGAGGGCAATCCTGATTTGAAGCTGCGTGTCTTTGTGCAAGGCGGCGGTTGCTCTGGCTTTCAGTATGGTTTTACATTCGATGAAATCACCAACGAAGACGACACCACCATGAGCAAAAACGGCGTCTCCTTGTTGATCGATGCCATGAGCTACCAGTATCTGATTGGTGCTGAGATTGATTACAAAGAAGACCTGCAAGGTGCGCAGTTCGTGATCAAAAACCCGAATGCCACCAGCACTTGTGGCTGCGGATCGTCCTTTTCGACCTGATCTGATCCATGTGCAAGCAGGGCTTGCACACCATCAATGGGGGTAAATAGCCCCCAAAATACGGGCGCCTTTGGCGCCCGTAACACTTGGCAAACTCGATGTCTCGCGTCGGATAGTTTTAAATGCCAACCAAGCAAATGCGGCAGCCTCAACCTGCAGAGGGGGTAGACCTTTTGTGTCACTGGGGGTGACCGTCAGTTGGGGCAGGTGGTAGGCCAGTCGGTCCATCAGGTGTTTGTTGAGTGCACCCCCACCACACACAATCAAGGTTTTTGCCTCAAACGCGTAACGCTTCACATCGGCAGCACAGGCCAAGGCTGTGAACTCTGTCAGGGTAGATTGAACGTCATTCGCAGGCAGATTGCTGAAATTGATCAAGTGTCCAGCCAGCCATACGGGATTGAATAAATCGCGTCCCGTGCTCTTTGGGGGAGGTTTGAGAAGAAAAGGTTCTTCCAAAAATGCTTTTAACAACGGGGCATTGACTTGTCCTGAGACCGCCCATGCACCGTTGCAGTCAAATGGCTCTCCCGTATGGGTATTGCACCAAAAATCCATCAAGGCATTTCCGGGTCCGCAGTCCCAACCTGTAACCAAGTTGCCAGGTTTCAGCACGCTGAGGTTGGATATTCCACCAATATTGAGCACCGCCACGGCCGTGTCGTCTTGGGCAAATACACCTTCGTGGAAAGCTGGAACCAATGGTGCGCCTTGCCCTCCCGCAGCCAGGTCACGGCTGCGAAAGTCGGCGACTACATCAATCCCCGTGAGTTCAGCCAACAATGATGGATTGTTCAGTTGAAGCGTATAACCAACGGCAGCTTGTTGTTTGTCCGGATTGCCATCAAAAGCCAGCGGTTGGTGGCGCACGGTTTGTCCATGGGCACCTATGGCGCATACATGGTTTGCATTCAGCCCACTGACCCGCAATAACTCATGCACCACTTGGGCGTAATACCGGGCAATCTGGTTACCAGCCAAAGCTGCGCGGTGTAGTTCGTCGGGGCCACTCTTGTTGAGATCCATCAAGCTGGCTTTGAAGGCCTCCTCAAAAGCCACAAAGGCATGCGCTTTGACGGCAAGTTTGCCCAGATCATTAATTTCTGCCAGCACACCATCGGCACCATCCAGAGAAGTGCCCGACATCAGGCCAATGAAATGGGCGGTCATTTTTATCGCGGAGAGGGGGTCTAACTGTGAGACGGTTGAGTTGAGGGGGAGAAGGTTGAAGCGTGAACCCAGCTCAATCATAAGAATCAAAAAAGGGCCTTGCGGCCCTTTTGATCACTGCACAGCGCCTTCTCGCATTTGAGTTGCAGCTAGGAGTTGGTATCTGGCTTGTTCAGCAGTTGTTTTAAACCGGTTCAAAGCAACAGGGCTGAGAGGCGTGCTTTGCGCTTGCTGAATGATTTTTTGAGGGTCAACGTGAGTCCCATTCACCCGAAACTCGAAGTGCAAATGGGGTCCGGTCGACCAACCTGTGGAGCCCACTGCACCAATGGTTTGCCCCTTTTGGACAGATTGGCCTCTGCGGACTTGAATTTTGCTGAGGTGAGCATAGACCGTGGAGTGGTTGTTGCCATGGCGAACGATAACGACATTGCCAAAGCCACCTTGAACACCCGCAAACTCAACAACACCATCGCCAACAGTTTGAGCGGGCGTGCCTGTTGGGGCGGCGTAGTCAACGCCCAAGTGTGCGCGCCTAGTTTGGAATATAGGGTGCAGTCGCATAGCAAAGCCACTGGTCTTACGCGAAAAAGCCACAGGAGAAGCGAGGTAGGCTCGGCTCAAACTCTTGCCGTCCATGCTGTAGTAATTGCCTTTTTGGCCTGGCTCCTGGTACCAAACAGCTTCGTAGGTTTTGTTGCCGTTGTTGAATTCGGCGGTCAAAACCCGACCGGTGCGTAAAGGCTCACCATCGGCCTCAAGCACCTCATAAACCACAGAAAAGCTTGCGCCTTTGCGCAATGTGCGGTGAAAGTCAATTTGATTGGAGAAAATCTGGGTGAGCTGAGTGACCACAGAATCTGGCAGTCGGGCTTCGTCTGCTGCGTCATAAAGGGAGCTGGCAACGGTCCCACCCGTCATGCGGATGCCCGTAGTCATGGGCGATGTTTCTAGGGATGCTTCTAATCCTTGGGCGGAACGTTTGATAACCAAGCGCTGGAAGAAGGTATCTGTTTCTTTATTCAACCAGCGAACACTTAATTGAAGCAAGCGTTGCTGTCCGTCTGCTTCGGCAGTTACAGATCGGTTGGCATACCGGAGCGCTTGTTTGGCGAGTGGATTTTTGCGTAAAAAAGCCGCAGCATCCGTATCCACCAGTCCCAGGCGCCGCAACAAGCTTTCAGGGGTGTCCGATGAGCGCGTGCTGTCGGTACGCATCAGGCTCATTTTGATCAGGTCGAGGGACTGAACCTGTTCTTGAATGGCAGCGATCTGTAGAGGTTGTGTGAGGGTGACAACAGGTTCGTTGGTGATGTCCGGTCCCAAATTGGCGATGGCAAAGGCACCGCCTCCCCCAGCCAGTAACAGCGATGCAAGGCTCAGGCTGATTGTTTTGGGGTGTTGTTTAAACCAACGGGTAGCCCGTTGCAGGGGCAACGCCAGTTGCGGGTGTTGTCCGTCCAACCAAGCCAGAAGGCGCTGGGTGCCCATGAGCAATGCGCCCAGCACAGCAGTGCACAGGAACAGAAAACCCATCAATAAAGACACCAGTCGGGACTGGATTGAATGAAGAAATTGCATTAAATCGGACGGTTTCGCAGTTTTCATGGCTTTGGCCGTGAGTTGCTGCGATTGGAAAAGACAAGCCACCCCTAAAATAGGAGACTTCGAAAACGGGTCATTGTACCGGTCTATACCCATTTGACTTTAGAAAAAACCCTTATGAATCAAGCGCTTCTTGCAAAATTCCCGGTCACGGACCAAACCCGTAATGCTTTGGAAGTCACTTTAAGGGGCTGCGAGGAGCTGATTCCCAAGGAGGAGTGGCTGCAAAAATTGGCCAAATCAGAGGCTACGGGCGTCCCCCTGCGCATTAAATTGGGCCTTGACCCTACCGCACCGGATATCCACATTGGGCATACCGTGGTGCTCAACAAAATGCGTCAATTGCAGGATTTGGGGCATCAGGTGATCTTTTTGATTGGAGATTTCACCAGCCTGATCGGTGACCCCTCGGGGCGTAACAGCACCCGCCCCCCCTTGACGCCCGAGCAAATCAAGCTCAATGCCGAGACCTATTACAGACAAGCCAGTCTGGTGTTGGACCCCGCCAAGACGGAGATTCGTTACAACAGCGAATGGAGTTTGCCCTTGGGTTCCATGGGCATGATTGAGTTGGCTGCCAAGTACACCGTGGCCCGCATGATGGAGCGCAACGATTTTCATGACCGTTTTCATGCGGGTACCCCCATCAGCGTGCATGAATTTCTGTACCCCCTGATGCAAGGTTATGACTCGGTAGCCCTTAAATCGGACCTGGAGTTGGGCGGCACCGACCAAAAATTCAATTTGCTCATGGGGCGACACCTGCAGGCTGAATATGGACAAGAACAGCAATGTATCTTGACCATGCCCCTGTTGGAGGGCCTGGACGGTGTGGACAAAATGTCCAAATCCAAGAACAACTACATCGGCATTGCAGAAGACGCCAACAGCATGTTTGCGAAGGTTTTGAGCATTTCAGATGTACTGATGTGGCGCTGGTACACCTTGTTGTCCTTCAAGTCGATGGCCGAAATTGAAGCGCTCAAAAAAGAAGTTGAAGCGGGGCGCAATCCCAAAGACGCCAAAGTCATGCTGGCCAAAGAAATCACGGCCCGCTTTCACAGCCACGCAGCGGCCGATGCGGCAGAGCAAGACTTCATCAACCGCAGCAAGGGGGGCGTTCCCGACGATGTCCCTGAAATGGCCTTGACTGGCGCACCGATGGGCATAGGCGCACTGATCAAAGCGACGGGTTTGGCCCCCTCCAGCACCGAAGCAGGGCGTTTGGTTGAAGGTGGCGGCGTGCGCGTGGACTCCAGTGTCGTCAGCGACAAGGGGCTAAAAATAGAAGCGGGCACTTACATTGTTCAGGTCGGCAAGCGCAAGTTTGTCAAAGTCACGCTGAGTTGAAGTACCGGACAAGCCCCAGCTCTTCATCCAAGCCTCAGCCCCACCCCCTAAGCTGAAATCATGAAAAAATTGGACGCTTGGATGACGCCGACCCGCATGTTGTGGGCCTCTGTGGTGGTGGCCCTGGTCACCATTGGCCTGAAAACATGGGCTTGGTGGTTGACCGGTTCGGTGGGTTTGCTCTCAGATGCAATGGAGTCGCTGGTCAATTTAGCCAGTGCCATTTTTGGTTTGATGATGGTCACGGTGGCGGCCATGCCCGCTGATGATGCACATCCTTACGGTCACCACAAGGCCGAATATTTTTCATCCGGCTTCGAGGGCATTTTGATTGTGGTGGCCGCACTGGGCATTATTTGGGCGGCCGGGCATCGCATTTTTACCCCCCAGCCGATTGAGCAAGTGGGTTTGGGGCTGGCTTTGTCGGTGGGCAGTTCGGCGCTGAACGGGTTTCTGGCCTGGCTCATGTTTCGTGCAGCCCAGCAGCACCGCTCGCTGGCGCTCGAGGCGGATGCCCGTCACCTGGTGACCGATGTCTGGACTTCTGCCGGGGTGGTCATTGGCATTGGTCTGGTTGGTGTGACGGGGTGGTTGTGGCTGGATGCCGTGGTCGCCATTGCTGTGGCCCTGAACATCCTAAAAGAGGGTTGGCATCTGATCTGGATGTCTTCGCAAGGCTTAATGGACGAAGCCTTGGAACCCGAGGTGTTGTTGGAGGTTCAAAAAGTGCTGGACAGTTTTGCCCACCAAAGAGGCGAAACCCAAATTATCCGTTTCGACCACCTGAACACCCGCAAGGCCGGGCAGCGCCGCTTTGTGGATGTCCACATGCACATGCCCGCCAGTTGGACTTTGGGGCGGGCGGCAGCGTTGCGTGCCAGTGTGGAACAAGCCTTGATGAGCGAGGTGCCGGGTTTACGCGCCACCATCCAGCTCTTGCCCAGCGACGTGGAGGCGCATTTTGACGATGCGCGTGATTTGAAATGATCGCGCTGCTGCAACGTGTCAGCGAAGCCAGTGTTCGGGATGATGGCGCGGTCATTGGGCAAATCGGCGTGGGTCTGCTGGTCTTGTTGTGCGCCGAAAAGGGCGATACCGAGGCGGTCGCAGACAAGATGCTGGCCAAAATCCTGAAATTGCGCATCTTCAGCGATGACGCAGGCAAGATGAACAAAAGCGTACAAGACATGGGTGGTGGCTTGCTGGTGGTCAGCCAGTTCACGCTGGCCGCAGATGTCTCAGGCGGAAATCGCCCCAGCTTCACGCAGGCCGCCCTGCCTGAAGAGGGGCGTCGCTTGTATGAATTCTTTGTGGCGCAGGCTAAAAAAATGCATCCGGTGGTGCAAACCGGGCGCTTTGCTGCCGACATGAAGGTCGCGCTGGTCAACGATGGGCCGGTCACGATCCCGCTGCGCATGTCTGCTTAAATTGGGGCTGGGGTGTCCAACGATAATCCCCGCATGACTGCAACCTCTTTTGCCGCGACATCTGCTCGCTTCGACCAGCTCCAGCTGACCCCCGCCACCCTTCAAAACCTGGAACAGCTGGGGTACACCCAAATGACCCCGATACAAGCAGCCAGTTTGCCGCTGACGCTGGCCGGGCAAGATCTGATCGCCCAAGCCAGTACCGGCAGTGGCAAAACCGCCGCTTTCGGCCTGCCCCTGATCGAGCGCTTGCAAAGCGCTGGTTCACCCAGTGCCGCTATTCAGGCCGTGATCTTGTGCCCCACCCGTGAGCTGGCTGACCAGGTGACGCAAGAAATTCGTCGATTGGCACGCGCTCGCCAAAACGTCAAAGTGGTCACCCTGTGCGGTGGTGTGGCACTGCGTGGGCAGACCCTCAGCCTAGAGCATGGTGCCGATGTGGTGGTGGGCACGCCCGGCCGCATTCTGGACCATCTGGAGCGAGGCTCACTCAGTCTGGCAGGCGTGAACACGTTGGTGCTGGACGAAGCCGACCGCATGCTCGACATGGGCTTTTTTGATGACATTGCCAAGGTGGTGCGTCAATGTGCCAAAGACCGTCAAACCCTGCTGTTTTCGGCCACATACCCCGAGGGAATCGCCAAGCTGGCGGCCCAGTTCATGCGCGCACCGCAAACGGTCAAGGTCGAGGCGCAGCACAGTGCCCACAAGATTCGTCAAATCTTTTACGAAGTGAGTGAAAACCAGCGCTTGGACGCCGTGTCCCGGTTGTTGGCGCATTTCCGGCCAGAGCGCACGCTGGCGTTTTGCAATACCAAGCAGCAGTGCCGTGACTTGGTCGCCGTGTTGCAAGCCCAGGGCTACAGTGCGCTGGCGCTGTTTGGCGAGCTGGAGCAGCGGGAGCGCGACCAAGTGTTGGTGCAGTTTTCCAACCGCAGTTGTTCGGTGTTGGTGGCCACCGATGTGGCCTCACGCGGGCTGGATGTAGAGGGCCTGGAAGCCGTGATCAATGTGGATGTGACGCCTGACCCAGAAATCCATATCCACCGCATTGGTCGTACCGGCCGGGGCGACGCCGAAGGGTTGGCCCTCACCTTGGCCAGCATGGACGAAATGGGATCGGTCGGCAAGATCGAGTTGATGCAAGGCCGTGAGTCAACTTGGGCGTCCGTTGCAGGCTTGACCCCAGCCGCTGGCGGTCTGTTGCAACCCCCCATGCGAACCCTGCAAATAGTGGGCGGGCGCAAGGAAAAAATACGCGCCGGTGACGTGATGGGCGCATTGGCCGGGGAGTGCGGGCTGACCCGTGAGCAAGTCGGCAAGATCAATGTGAACGAGTTTTCGACCTATGTGGCGGTGCGGGCCGATTTGGCCAAAAAGGTCGAGGTGCAATTGACCCATGGCAAGGTCAAGGGCAAGAGCGTGAAGGTTCGGCTGCTCTAATTTCTGCGAATTTTCTTTGGCCTTGGATGCCAACGCTTCGGAAACGGTGCTTGCGGGGATGCGGCGGGTTCCTCATGCGGGGTACCGAAAATCGTCACTCGCCGCATCCCTGCATTCACCTCGGGGGTCATTCAAAATTCATGAGCAGTTGACTTGCGTAACGGTTTCGGTCCGAATCCTCACTCCTTTACCGATAAGGGTTCTTCAATCCCAATCCCGCCAAGATGTCGACTTCATAGGCCTCCATCTCCTCAGCGTCGGCCTGGCTGGTCTCGTGGTCCCAGCCTTGCGCGTGCAAAGCACCGTGCACCAGCAAATGCGCGTAGTGCGCCGCCAGCGTCTTGCCTTGCTCCTTGGCCTCACGCGCAACCACCGGGGCGCACAGCACCAAGTCAGCCATCACCACGGGCTCTTGTTCGTAATTAAAAGTCAGCACATTGGTGGCGTAGTCTTTTTGGCGGTAACTGCTGTTCAGCGCGCGGCCTTCTTCTTCGCCCACGATGCGCACGGTGATCTCTGCGTCGTCCACCAGTGCATGGCGAATGGCACGGGCCACGGCGTGTCGGGGCAGGGCGGCGCGGTGCCGCGCTGCGTAGGGAATGTCCCCAAATTGCAGGGACAGTTGGAGTTGTTTCAGGGCCATTGGGCTGAGGTTCGGGTTTGGTTCGGGTTTGGTTCGGGTTGAGGCGGATATCAATCGTCATGAGGTAAGGGCTTTCGGCGGGTCGATATGCCCGCCCTTAAAATCGCGCTGCCCTGTGCGTCATAGGCATCGACAATGCGGGCCACAAGGGGGTGGCGCACCACGTCGGCACTTGAAAACCGGGAAAAAGCGATCCCTTTGACGCGTTTCAGCACCCGCTCGGCGTCAATCAGGCCGCTCAACTGGCCTTTGGGCAGATCGATCTGGCTCACGTCGCCTGTGACCACGGCCTTGGCCCCAAAGCCGATGCGGGTCAAAAACATCTTCATCTGTTCGGTGGACGTGTTCTGCGCTTCGTCCAGGATGACAAAGGCGTTGTTCAGGGTACGCCCGCGCATGAAGGCCAGCGGTGCGATCTCGATGGCGTTGCGTTCAAATGCCTTTTGCACTTTGTCATAACCCATCAAATCGTAAAGCGCGTCGTACAAGGGGCGCAGATAGGGGTCGACCTTTTGCGACAAGTCGCCGGGCAAAAAGCCCAGTCGCTCGCCCGCTTCAACCGCCGGGCGGGTCAGCACGATGCGCTGCACACTGCTGCGTTCCAGGGCGTCTACCGCGCAAGCCACGGCCAAATAGGTCTTACCCGTGCCTGCGGGCCCAATGCCAAAGGTGATGTCATGGGTGGCAATATTTTCCAGATAGGCCGCTTGCACGGGGGTTCGGGCCTTCAGGTCGGCGCGTCGGGTTTGCAGCAGGGGAGAGGCCAAACCCTCTTCTCCGGCGGCATCACCGGCCAGCATCAGTTGCACCATATCGGGGGCAATTGGGCGATCGGCTCGCTCGTAAATGGCTTGCAAAATTTCCATGGCGCGCACAGCCACCGCTTTGGGGCCGTCGACCTTGAACTGCTCGTGGCGGTGTGCGATGCTGACTTGCAGCCCGGCTTCGATGGTGCGCAGGTGGGCATCCATGGGGCCGCACAGGTGGGACAAGCGGGTATTGTTGTGCGGCGTAAAGGTGTGTCTGACGATCAAGTGGATAATCCTGTCCGTGGTGGTTTCGCTGGGTTATTTGCTGGCCGAGGAGCCCCGATTCTCCTCCATATCAATGCAAACCGAAGGGATCTCATGATTGGCAAACTCACCGGCATCCTGAGCGACAAAAACCCACCCGAAGTGGTGGTGGATTGCCATGGCGTGGGCTATGAAGTCAACGTGCCCATGAGCACTTTTTATAACTTACCCGCCACGGGTGAAAAAGTCAGCTTAGTCACCCACTTTGTGGTGCGCGAAGACGCGCAGATCCTGTATGGATTTGCCACCTTGTCCGAGCGAGAAGCTTTTCGCCAACTCATCAAAATTTCCGGTGTCGGCCCCCGTACGGCTTTGAGCGTCTTGTCCGGTATGAGTGTGACGGACCTGGCCCAGGCCATCACGACCCAAGAAGTGGGTCGCTTGGTCAAGGTGCCCGGCATTGGCAAGAAAACTGCCGAGCGTTTGTTGCTGGAGCTCAAGGGCAAATTGGGTGGCGATCTGGGCGGCTTGTTTGCCACGAACACCAGCGATGCCCAAAATGACATTCAGCAAGCGCTGCTGGCGCTGGGTTACAGCGACAAAGAAGCTGCCGCCGCCCTCAAGAGCCTGCCCGCCGAGGTGGGGGTGAGCGAGGGCATCAAGCTGGCGCTGAAGGCGCTCAATAAATGAATGTGAACTGAGTCATGAGCATCCGCACCGACGATTTCTCCCCACAACCCGAACCCCGGGTCATTTCTGCTGCACCTGTTTCCCACCAAGAAGAAGCGATTGAGCGGGCCTTGCGGCCCAAGCTGCTGGATGAATATGTGGGCCAGGTCAAAGTGCGCGAGCAGCTGGAGATTTTTATCAGCGCTGCCAAAATGCGCCAAGAACCGCTGGACCATGTGCTGCTGTTTGGCCCGCCGGGCTTGGGTAAAACCACGCTGAGCCACATCATTGCCGCCGAGTTGGGTGTGAATCTTCGCCAAACCAGCGGCCCAGTGCTTGAAAAACCCAAAGACCTGGCTGCGCTGTTGACCAATCTGGAGCGCAACGATGTGCTCTTTATTGACGAAATCCACCGCCTGTCCCCTGTGGTCGAAGAGATTTTGTACCCCGCACTGGAGGATTATCAAATCGACATCATGATTGGTGAGGGCCCTGCAGCGCGCAGCATCAAACTCGATTTGCAGCCATTCACTCTGGTGGGCGCCACCACCCGTGCGGGCATGTTGACCAACCCGTTGCGCGACCGCTTTGGCATTGTGTCCCGCCTAGAGTTTTATACGCCCGAAGAACTGACCCGCATCGTGACCCGCAGTGCCGGCTTGCTCAAGGCCCCGATTGACGCCGAGGGTTCATTCGAGATTGCCCGCCGTTCTCGCGGTACACCGCGCATTGCTAACCGATTGCTGCGCCGCGTGCGGGACTATGCCGACGTGAAGGGCGACGGCACCATCCACAAAGGTCTGGCTGAATCGGCTCTGGTCATGCTGGACGTGGACCCTGAGGGCTTTGACCTGATGGACCGCAAATTGTTGGAAGCCGTGATTCACCGCTTTGACGGCGGTCCGGTGGGGCTGGACAACATCGCAGCCAGCATCGGCGAAGAGCGCGACACCATTGAGGATGTGATCGAGCCTTATCTGATTCAGCAAGGCTATTTGCAGCGCACCCCGAGAGGCCGCATGGCCACTTTGGCCGCATTCAGGCATTTGGGCGTGACCCCGCCCAAGTCCTTTGGCGACAGGCTTTGAGGCCCAACTTTCTTGAGCGTCAGGGCCCTTCAGGCCGTGGTCTCGTCCTTGCCCAGCAAATCCAGATGGGAAGTGTCGCCCCAGCCCACCATCGACAGCCCTTGTGGCGACCACAGCAAGCGGTTGACCGCGGTGTTGGTCAGTTGCCAGGTGCGGGGAGCTTGCAGTTCTAGGCGGGTAGCGGCGCGGTACAAAATATCCAGCACGCCGCCATGGGCCACCAGCACGATTTGTTGGCCTGTGTGGCGTGCGGCCAGTTCATCCACGGTCTTCAGGATGCGCTCACGCAACATCTCCAGAGATTCGCCGCCCCCGGGAGGTACCCAGTCGGGGGTGCGTTTGCGCCAATGCCAAGCGTGTTCGGGCAATTCAACTTCGATTTCGGCAAAAGTACGACCCTGAAATTCACCGAAATGCCGTTCCCGCAGGCCCGGGTGTGCCGTCACGCTCTGTTGCAAGGCTTGCGCAATGGCGCTGGCCGTGGCGTGTGCCCTTGACAAATCGCTGGCATACACCGCATCTACCGCATCGCCCTCAGCCAGTGCTTGTGCCAGGTGAGCGGCCTGACGCAGTCCCTGCGCATTGAGCGGAATGTCCAAATGCCCCTGAATGCGGGTGTCCACATTCCAAGCGGTTTCTCCGTGGCGAATGGCCAAAATTCGAGTGGTGTTCATGCTCATGCGGTGGGGCTTCAGCGAGGAATTTCTATGTTGACTCTGCGCAAGCCAGCGGGTGGATTCGGGAAATTGGCCAGTGCTGCTTGAAACAAGGTGGCATAGAGTGTGTTGTGGTCATGCCAAGGGCCATCGTGTGAAGCCCGCGTTTCATAGACCACCTGACCTGTCTTCAGGTCGCGCATGATCAGGCTGACTTCGCGTTGGTAGTGCGTCGAGGGTGGAAAGCGCATGCCCATTCCGAAGCCGACATTCGGGCCAAAATGGTTACCGATGAACACACTGCCGTAAGGTGAACCGCCGGGAAGCATGGGCCGGCCCCAGCGGTCAACCCAGTACTGGGTGCCCGAAAACCCCACCAAAACACTGTACTGTGCACCTGCATCGTCCCGCACCAGGCCCACCGCCGTCATGGCCGCTTGGGCTTGCACCTCTGCAAGCCCCGCATTGGGGTTGTTGGCCTGAGAGGGCAGTCGTTCAAAGCGGTACTTGGCGCCTTGCAAGCTGACGCCAGGGGGAAATGCGGCCACGGACACCACATTGCTGTCGATCAGGCGCACAGAAGCACAGCCGGTCAAGAGGCTCAGCGCCAGAACACTCAAGCACCCCAAAAAACGAAGAATGGCTTTGTCCATGTGATACCTCCCAAGGGGGATTACATCTTGATCACTTGTATCCCGGGCAAACCGGGTTCAGAGAAACTCTCTTCGTCAAAAGCCTTGTCGCCCTCATCCGACTCGATGCCAGTAATTTTCAGATCCTTGAAACCATGCAACTTGGCATCCATCAAATGCGAGGGCACCACGTTTTGCAAAGCTGCAAACATGTTCTCGATTCGCCCAGGGTGCTTTTTCTGCCATTCGCGCAGCATGTTGCCGACCTGTAAGCGCTGCAAGTTCTCTTGACTGCCACACAGTGTGCAAGGAATGATGGGGAACTGACGGTGTTCTGCCCAACGTATCAGGTCGGTTTCGGCCACATAAGCCAAAGGTCGGATCACCATGAATTCGCCGTTGTCGCTGACCAGTTTGGGGGGCATGCCCTTGAGCTTGCCACCAAAGAACATGTTCAAAAAGAAGGTCTGCAGCATGTCGTCACGGTGATGCCCCAGGGCCAGCTTGTTGCATTTGAGCTCTCGCGCCACGCGGTACAAAATGCCCCGGCGCAGTCGGCTGCACAGGCTGCACATGGTTTTGCCCTCGGGAATTTTGTCTTTCACGATCGAATAAGTGTCTTGAGTCTCGATGTGAAACGCCACACCTAACTCTTTGAGGTAGGCGGGCAAGATGTGTTCAGGAAAACCGGGTTGTTTCTGGTCCAGATTGACCGCCACCAGCTCAAAATCTACCGGCGCACGGGCCTTCATTTTGAGCAGGATGTCGAGCATGCCATAGCTGTCTTTGCCCCCGGACATGCAGACCATGATGCGGTCACCCTCCTCAATAAGGTTGAAGTCGCTGATGGCCTGACCCATCTGGCGACACAAGCGTTTTTCGAGCTTGTGGTTCTCGCGCTCGATGCGGATCGCTTTGGCCGCATCGCTTGCTTCTGGTTCAACCCAGGTGTTTTCAGTTGCTGTGTTCATGGGTTCACCATTGTCCTGTTTCCATGCGGATGGCCACTTCGCAGTCTTCAAAAATTTCAAGTTTGGCAATCTTGACGCGCACACCCAATACGCCGGGCAATTGCATCAGGCGGTTGGAGAGCTTGCCGATCAATGTTTCCAACAGGTTCACATGCTCGGCCGTGCATTCTTCGATGATGATTTTGCGCACCTTCCTGTAATCCAGCACATGGTTGATGTCATCGTCACTGGGCATGAGCGGTTGGGTGCCTAGGTTCAGCTCAGCATCGACCTGAATCGGTTGGGGGTCAATTTTTTCATGTTCAAGAATGCCCAGATTGGCGTCAAAGCGCAAACCTTTGAGCTCAAGGGTTTGATGTCCGGCAGGGGTTTTCATGGGGCAGATTTGGTTTGGAAAATTTCAACCCCAACGGCTTCGCAGTCCGGGTAAACATCGGGTTTGCAGGTGGACAAGCGCACGGCCTGTACCTGGGGGTGCGCCAACAGGTCGCGCATAAGGTCATCGCACAAGGTTTCTTGCAACACGATGTGCCCTTGCGCGACCCGACGGGCAATCACTTCACGCACAAAATCGTAGTCCACCACTTCGCTCAGGTCGTCTTGGGTGGGTGTGGATGCGCTGTAAGGCACAAATAGCTCAACGTTGAAGATGATGCGTTGCGCACCGTGTTTTTCGAAATCGTGTGCGCCAATGCGCACGTCGACCGTGTGGTTGCGCAGAAACAGGCGGCGGCAAGTTAAGGCCAGTGTGGAGAGGAGGTCGCTCATTTCGGGGCTTTCTGCGCATCGGAATCGGCTAAAAACATCACATCGCGTTCCAGCGGCACCAAATGCTGTCCGTTATCCACGCACACCGTGGTGCCGGTAATGCAGGGGTTTTGCGCCAGAAAAAGGCAGGTGGCGGCCACTTGGTCCGGGTCAATCGGCTGGCGCATCAGGTTCACGCGACTGGCGCGGTCAAAATTGTCCTGCGTTTGCGGGCCACTTAAAAACATCAGCCCCGGTGCCACCCCGCAGACCCGCAAAGCCGGGGCTAAGGCCTGGGCTTGCAGGGCCACTGAGCGTTCTAGGGCCAGTTTGGACACGGTGTAAGAAAAATAGTCCGGGTTCAGATTGAATACTTTCTGGTCCAGGATATGAATCACGCTGCGCTGGCCGGGCAAAGCTGCAGGTTGGGCTTGCTTTGCCATCAACGAGGCCAGTGCCAGGGGGGCAATCAGGTTCACCTCGAGTTGCTGGCGAGTTCCGGACAAGTCCATGGCGGTGCCGGTATCGGGTTCAAAAAGCGAGGCGTTATTTACCAGGCAGTCCAGCGGACCGTGTGCATCGTAAATTTGCGCCATCATGCGCTCGACTTCGTGGGGCAGGCCCAGGTCGGCTTGCACCCTTTCGATCAGCGCACCCGTTTCTCGCAGCTCGTTTTGTAAGGCAAGAGTGGCTGTTTCCGAGCGTTGGTAGTGGCACCATACCCGCCAGCCCGCCGACGCAAATTGGCGAACAATCGCTGCGCCCAGGCGGTGAGCGCCTCCGGTGACCAGAACTTGATTCATGAAAGGCAAATGGCAGTGTTGGGCTCGGTTGATGGAGCCAGCCAGGAGGGCATCTTGGCTGGGTGATTTGGTTTGACCCAGACAAAAAGCCTGGGGCATGGTGTTTATTCATGGACGACGAATCAAGTTCGTCAAAGTCGCATTTCGGAACTTAAAACGCACTTCATCAGACTTGCGTTTCATTCAAAGGCGAGATTATCGGGTAAGCCGCTGGTTCGGGCCCAAGCACGACGCCAAGCCCCCGCACACCTTCGGCGACAATCTGCGCCTGACCATGCACAAGTTCGATCCCACTTCCTCATCCACTTCCCCATTGGCTGAACGCATCCACCAGGCGATTGCGCAGTCGGGTGGCTGGATCGGTTTTGACCGGTTCATGGCCATGGCGCTTTACGAACCGGGCTTGGGTTATTACACCAACGCCCTCCAAAAATTCGGCACCATGCCCTCTTCTGGCAGCGACTTCGTGACCGCTCCAGGCATTTCCAGGCTGTTTGGCCAAACGCTTGCAGTGCAGGTGCGGCAGGCGCTGGAGGTGACACAAAGTGGCGAGGTCTGGGAATTTGGGGCGGGTACCGGCGCTCTGGCCTTGCAATTGCTGGAAAGTCTTGGTG
>Ga0315903_10005862_pt1 | contig 15905 bp, 31 predicted proteins | sample LakEriMetagenome_7_FD_203524 | JGI IMG/M metagenome (GOLD analysis project Ga0315903, IMG submission 203524) | Freshwater fungal communities from buoy surface, Lake Erie, Ohio, United States - Buoy 2 MA119 | ecosystem: Environmental > Aquatic > Freshwater > Lake | place: USA: Lake Erie, Ohio...
GCCTCGGAGTTGGGATTTCACACCGTTCTCCGATACTCTGGTGTTCATTCACAATGTTCCCATCATGACGCTCAAATTTGTCTAAGTCTGTTGCGTATGCCATTCCGCCACAGAGTCTTTAATGCGCTCGGCGGGACTTGAACCCACGACCAACGGATTAAAAGTCCGTTGCTCTACCAACTGAGCTACGAGCGCAAAGTGAACGGTTTGCTTTAACAATATATTTACCCGTTGCCGAAAGGGAACCGTTCAAATCGTACGGCACAAGCACACGATTCATAATACAATTGCGGCTGCTGTCGTGATCCACCGCAAAGGATGCATGCCGTACTGTACGCACGCCAAAGCGTTTTATAGCGGTTTGAACCTTTTATTTGTGGTTTTTGGAAATCTTAAATTGTATAAATATATAGTATGCTCTCAATGGAGAAACCAATGACATTCCGAGAATTCTTAGAAATCAAAACAGCACAAGCAATCGTAGAACACATTGAAACACTCAGCGACGATCAAGCTTGCGAGTTTGTTGACCAGCTGGACGAATCGACCGTCCAGTTGATCGAAGCGTTGCTCAACGAAATCAGCTTGAGTAAACTTGGCAGAATTGAAACATCACTTAGTAAAAAACTTAAAAAAATTACAAGTACGCCAGCTCGCACGGATGAAGATGATCTTGCACGAAGAAAAGCACGTGAAGAACTTCAAGCCGCTAGGAGAAGAAGTGACCTAAAACTAAAAACAGGTGTTGAAAGATTAATTGGAACAACTAAATCAACAGGACACGTACCTTATTGGAATCCAGATAGTACAAAACCTCAAGTCGCTCCAACGGACGTGAATTGGGTTAAAAAACCAACTTCTAATGTTCAGATTAATCAATCAGGTTTTGTTACAAACCCAGAGGTCGGTGATGTACATCCTCATGAGGCGATGTATGGTTTGGAGGGAGAGAGTCCAGCAACTATGAGTGCAATTAGACATGCTTGGAAACCTTCAGGTTTAGATGACCGCGAAAGTGCTAATATACCAACTCATGCAGTCATGAGCAGTCGTGATAATCCATTGATGCAGCGAAGAGCAGAAATGATACGAACTGCACTTACCCGTCGTGGCGGTGAAGCGACCCTAGCAAATAGGGCGCGGCGTGAAAAACTAGGTATTTTAGATGATGCTCCAAGGAAACGTTTCAATGAACCACCTACTGAACCACAATCAACTAGCAATTTACCAGCATCGGATCCTAGAAGAAGAGCTGAATTGCAAGCTAAATTTGGACATCTCTTAAAAAAATAAACCTTAAACTAAAATTTAAATATACTAAATACTAGAAACCCACCATCAACGGTGGGTTTTTTGTTACACCATATCACCGCAACCATCGCCGTGAGTTGTGCGTCCATTTTGAAGCGGCACACCTTCGCCGTCGCCGTTTGCGTACGCTTCGATGCTGCTACCAACGCCATCACCAAATTCGGTTTTGCCGTAACCCAAATCTTCGTCGCGGTGATCCCAATCGGCGTTGGTGAAGTTGTTGTAACCAGTTCGTGAACCGCCATCGCCAAACGGCAAAAACAAAAAATCGTTCCATGCGCTTTGCGTGTCCAAACGCATCAACGGATACATCATAAAATCGATAGTATGAAGCGGTAGTATCATTCAAAAACCCTCACCCACGCCATCACCAACATCGGGAAAGCCGCCACGACCACGCCCCGAGCCGTCGCCCACAACATCCGGATACAATTGATAATCTTCAAACATTTCATAAATTTCGTCGCTATCGCCCGAGCCGTCGCCGCTGTGCTTGTCGATCACAAAACTGTTGTAGCCGTCGCCCCAACCGTCGCCAGCTTTGCCCACATCGCTTTCTCCGTTGGTTTGAATTGCAATGCCTTTGCTCACAAACATAATCGAACCGTTTTCAGACATTTGATAGTTCATTGTTTCGCTCGCGTTCAAAAATTAAAATTCTTCCACCGTAATTTTTCCAATTTTGAGCGTACGCAATTTTACCGCTAGCGGTTTTGTAAACAACCGTTTGGTTTTTGCGAACGCCGCGTTGACGTTCAAATCCGCTTTTTTGCAAAATCTGCAAAACAAATTCGTACTCGTCTTGGTTGTTGAAGTGCGTGTACATCCGATAAACTTCATTGCTGCGAACTTGCATTGTGGTCCTTGATGTCATAGTAAAAACTGTCGGTGTTTTCGGCAACCCAACGATCCGCTACCGTTTCGACCGATGGATGCACCGTATCAACGCGCATTTGTTTGGGGTCAACCGGAAAATCGGCTGTGACCCAATTGCTGTCGCGCCAAAAGATTCGATTGTTGGGTTGACACAGCAAATAGCCATCGTCGGCTCGCAACACATGACCGCACTTGTAGTCGCTGGGTTCGCGGCTGTAAGGATTGTTTTGCCAATCGACCGTAAACATGTAAGTTGCCCAAACAAAACTTCGATCACGCAACAAAACTTTGCATCGTTTTTCAACAAGAAATTCATATTCGATCACGGTGCAATCGTTGCTGAAACAATCCCACAATTGTTTGTGATAATAAGCAATATCTTGAGATGGTTTGTGCGTGTAGATTTCGCTGAGCGGAACTCGACTGCGAACCATACCATAGTCGGTCATCACATGAAACGTGAGAATTTTAGCTGCCACCGATTGCACCGCAAAAGCATAACAATTGTGAAATGTATCGCTGCTCTCGTAATTTTTGGTGAACCACGATTCGCGCACCAAACATTTGAAATATGGAATGTTAGCGTTTAACATTTTTGTTTGTTTTCACGATTTTCTTTTTGCTGAAGATGCGGTCGTAGTTTTCGTTGAACTTTTTGCGATCCACCAGACGATACGTGTCGCCTTTGCCCGCTTGACCGTTCATGGGATTTCTCGCATCATGTCAACATCTTCGGGTGTGATGGTTCTGCTGTTTACACCCGGAGACTTGGTGTGAACATGCATTCGTGACGGAGCAATTTCAAAATTGATCGTAAAGTTTTCGTTGCTCATCACTTGAATGTTGCCACGCTCGTCGCGCACAACCCAGTCGCCGGTTGTTGCTCGAATGTAGTCGTGAAAGCCATCCAAATTTTGTTTGGTTTTCACATCAATCGGAAAACTAACTTGAAATGCTTCTACGCTAGTTGGTCGTCGTTGATAAATTCCCATAATGTGCTCCTTGCAGTTATTATACTGCAATACAATAAATTATATACTCATCAAAACAATTTTTGGTTGTATTTTCAGCAAACGACACAGCATCAAACGCACATCGCCAGCAATCAATCGCAAACTGTTGTCGGCAAGACGAATTGCAATCGGACAATGCTGTTTGTTTGCGTGTAAAAGATCAAACGCAATTTGACGATAATTTTTATTTTTTCGTTTTGCAATAGTCACATACTCTTGTGCAGTTTTTATATTCCAGCTTTCGGTGTTGGATAAACTGCTCCACATGTTGTCGGTTAAAACCGCCATGCTAGCGTTTTTGTAATTTTTTTCTAAATTTTTAATGTCTTGTTTCAATTCAACAGCAATTTTTTTGAATTGATCCGATTCGTATGAAAAATCACTTTGTTTCCAACTTATTTTACCTTCAAACTTTTTTTGTTGCTGTTCGATATAAAAAACAAATTTTTCGTCCGACAAAGAATTTATCTTTTTTTGATCATACGAACCGATTATTTCCAATTTTTTTTTCAACGAGTCGTAATGCGCTTCACGAATGTTCATCACATCATCGCTAAAAATCACAGGTATAGATTGTATGTCTCTGTCTCTGATGGTTGCTGCAGCCACTCCGCATTCGATGTTCATTGAGTCGTAAATTTTCGAATCTATTGAAAATACTTTTGGAATTTCTATCAATTGATTTTGCGAGATTTGTACTTGAATGTTTTTTACCAATCCATTGTTGATGCGAAAATTATTTTCAACCATATCTAAAAATGCTTCGGTGCCGAGAGCAACAAAACATTCGCCTTTTTGCAATTTGTATTGTTTGGCTGGATACACATTGTTTTTTTTGATTTGCTGTTGTTTTACTTTTTTCAACATTTGAAGTTCGGTTGAAAAAATTTCTTTTCCATCGTTAAGAAAATCGTAAAATGCTTTCAAGTCAAATGCACGCAACGGATACGGTGGTAAACCTATATCGGGTTGTTGTGCGTATTTGGGATATCTCTCGGATATTTGTTGCGACACCATCAGAATCAAATTGGTGAGTTCCGATTCGTCAACCGCAACTCGCACAAAATTGCGACCCCACATGTGTCGCGTTTGTATCAACATTTGTGCAACAGTTATGTTTGTTTGTCCGCCAATGTTTTGGCTGACAATCGAATTGTCGGCAAAAAGATCTTCAATCAAACCATAAAAAGGATTCATTTATTTTTTCTTTTTGCGCGATTTGGAAGCTTTTTTCCAAAGATCCGCATCGGCAGTGGTGCGAGTTTTTCCGCCCGTCAAAAACGAATTGACGCGTGCGTGACCCCATTGTTGCGGAGTGGTTCCCGGGCGATGTCCAGTTCGCCATGCGGCAACGCCTCGATTGTAAACTTGACGAAGTATGCTAGCCGACACGCCACTCTTCTGTGCTTTTTCACGAAGCGATTTGCCAGCTTGCTCGACAATTTGAACCATTCGATTCAAAGTTTCTTCGCCATACATCTTGCGAAACTTGAGCGTGTGTTTGCTTGTTTTGGTTTTGGCGGTGCGATCGCCTGGTGCGGGTTCGTAAGCACTAGGATCTTTCCAATGCTTTTGTTTTCCCTTTTCAAAATGAGCTGCACGCGCGTGACGAGTGGCACGACTCATGCCTGTGTTGTAGCGTTTGATGGTTCCTGTTTCATCGTGCGGAACATTTTTACGATGTTTCTTTTGCATGTTCAGTTCTCACTTTTCTTTTTATTTAGCGTAACGGTCACAAGATATCCGCTGACTTGCATAACGGCATCGCGCATCACGGTGGCAACTATGTTGGCTTCGTAGCGTCGGCTAGCATCGCCACCCACCACAAAACATCCAGTGGTCATCACGTTTCGACACGCATCTTTTGCATCTTCAAACTGTTGCAGCACTCGATCACGATCGCGTTCGCAGACGATGTTGTGCCATCCGTATCCCGCAAGCGAATCGCTGTCAACATCGATAGTGTCGAGAAATATTTTGTTTGCCCACACAAGACACAAATTGTTGTCGAGTTCGCACATCATATTGGGATGCGTATGAAGAAACGCACGTTCGCGTTGCTCGATGTGTATTTGGCGTGCCTCGATGCGCGTGATGCAATCGCGCAAACTGCTGCCACCGTTGCTCACCAACTGTTCGCTGATCATGTTGATCTTGTTGGCCATTCCAAAAATTTTGATCACCGAACTTTTAACAAAACGATAAACACCATACAGCGCACCCAAGATGGCGGTGATCGCCGCAATGCGCGTGCTCCACAACTCGAGTTGATCCCATTCGCCGCTCATGCGGATGTTTTCATTGGCGGAACATCGCCGAGTTTGTCTCTGCCGTAACCCGGCAAACGACCCTGTGGACCTTTCAAATGATTGTTGGGATTGCGAACGCCAGCACCGTCGCCAAGAAATGTTTTAGCCCCGTACTTGCGGGGACCACGCTTGCGAGTGCGTCGTGCTTCACGAAACAGCTGTATGAATTTTTGAGCTAATTGTTTGGTGTCCATCAAGTGTATTTATTATTTCGATTACCTGACCAACACGCATCAAAAGTTCAATTTTCTTGCACAATATGCACCGAACCCACGTGTTCCATGTTGTTGAGAAAAACAATTTGCGTTTGCACGTTGCTCGGTGAAGTCACGCTGCTTTCGATACGAACTGGCGGCAAAAGATCAATTGTTTGAACTCCAAAGGTTGTTTCGATTGTTGAGGTTTCCATATCAAATCCTTTCGTTGGTGTACATATCGTACATTGTGTTTTAGTTTTTTACTTGAATGTTGCTGCACAAAGTATGTATGTTGACCGTTGTTCACAGGTGTACATATCGTACATTTTTAACAACATTTTTTCATAGTTTTCACGGTTGTTCGCATATCATTACCGCACGGTGCAGCGGTTTGTTAGTGTTGTGTTAGGATCACACCAACTGGTTGGTGTGCGTTTGGTGTTGCTAGAACCTATCGCATTCCACACAGCACATCAAACGCATCTCAACGCTAGCAAACACAGCATGCATCAACCGCACAACGCATCCGAAACATCCATCACAGCAAAACAGGCAACCCCGAGGCGCAGCCGCAGGGGACTCGACGCGCAAGCGTCGAGTCAGGGCGCAAAGCGCCGGCGGCGTGGTGCGGCGCGCCACGCTCGTTGCCAGGTTGTTGGGGGTCTGTTCGCATAAATAAAAAGTCGGCTACCGTTCGGTAAATGTTAGCCGTTAGGTGTTTGTGCGGTAGCCGGTGGCTGTTAGTTGGTTGTTAGGGTCGTGTTAGTGGTTAGGTGATTGGTGGGGTGTTTGTCCGGTGTTTGTTAGGGTCGGTGTGCACTAGGATATGATCGGGGTGTTTGTTAGGGTAGGGTTGTGTTGGGGTGTTGCTTATCGGACGCTCGGTGCGCCCGTCGTTATCGGACGCAACTGAATATGCAACCACTATACGGACGCAGATGTGCGCTTATACTCGGCAACAACAAATCGCACCAGATTGTCTGGCTTGCAGATTTCACGCATTTCACAACACGCATTGTGAATGTGCGGATGCGAGCGTCAAACGCGCTAGGTTGACCTAGATGCACCGGGTGGCGTTCGAGCCTGCGAGGGGTACATCCGCATGGGTGCGCCCGTTCTTGCTTGCGGTGAGGCTTGTGTTGCCAGCGCAACAATCTGAAATAATCTGCACCGAAATCGTAAACAAACTGGAATCGAGTACCCCGGGGCGTACAGTACCGCATGAGCAAATCTCTCTCAAGCGTAAGTCGCAGTGTTCTCGACTCCAAGAACACCCTCGCTCGCCTCATGGCAGAGGAAAACCTCATCGTGGAACACATGCCAGATGCAACGACTGCATACTTTGATGTGCAGAGTCGCCGTTTGGTGCTTCCGTGTTGGGACAACATGAGCGAGAGCATTTACGATATGTTGGTGGCTCACGAAGTGGGTCACGCTCTGTTCACGCCGGGTGGCACATCGCTCGATGATGCCTGCTCGCAAATCGACAAAGACAACAAAGCGGTGGCGATGCAGTATCTGAATGTCACCGAAGACGCACGCATCGAGAAACTGATGAAGCGTCGATATCGTGGGCTTGCGCTCGACTTTCGCAATGCGTATTCGCAAATCTGGGATACGGATATGTTTGGTCTCAAGAGCCGGGGCATCGACCCCAACAACGCAACGCTGATTGATCGCCTCAACATCAAGGCGAAATGTGGCGTTCACACCGACATTCGCATCGACCTCAACATCGAAGACGAGATGCTGTTCTCGGAGATGATGACCACCGAAACTTTCGAGCAAGCGGTGGCGGTTGCCAAGCGTATATACGAAGTCGCCAAAGAGCGCAAGCGCAACGAGCAAAGCAAGCAAAGCAAGACCGTCACCACCCCGCCGAATCAACAGGAAGATTCGCTGGCCAACGACAATCCTTCCCGTGGTGGCGAAAGCGTCGAAGCAGACGCAAGCGAAGACGGCAACGGCAACAACTCTGATCGTCAAGAGAAGGGCGAGCAGGGCGATGCTAGTGGCCAGCCTGCCAACTCTAGCACCAACGGCAACGGCGAAACGGCTCCCGAGAGCATCACCACCGGGAGCCTCGAACGCACGATTCAGTCGATGCGAGATCAGCACGCCGCAGAGACATTCTACTTTGAGTTTCCCGCTCCCGAATCGTTTGATCTCAGCAAGGTGATCGTGCCGCCCCAAGAAATCGCCAACGATTTGGCCAAGGTTCAGAGCGACAACAAAGAGTGGCAGGCGTTTGTTGCGAGCATCGAACCGCAGGTGCGAATGCTCGCAAAAGAGTTTGAGTTGCGTAAGGCGGCAGACGCATCTGCCCGGGCAAAGATCAGCAAGACGGGCAAGTTGAATGTCAGCAAACTGCATCGCTATCGGTTCTCGGAAGACCTGTTTCTTCGCAACACCACCGTCAAGGAGGGCAAGAGTCACGGCATGGTGATGTTGGTGGATTGGTCATCCAGCATGGACAATGTGCTTCTGCCGACGATCAAGCAGACGATCATGCTTGCGATGTTCTGCCGTGCGGTCAACATTCCGTTCTCGGTGTATAGTTTCAGCGAGCGTAGCAACACTTCGCAGAAATGCAACAACCCCAAAGACATTGTGATTCAAGCGTTGTCGTTCTTCAACTGGCTCAACAGCGACATGAAGAAGAACGAGTTTCTTCGCATGGCTTCGCTGTTCTTCAGCGTTGGCGATTATCATGTTCGTGGTTGTTACAACCGTTACAACACAAGTGGCACTCCGTTACAACAGAGCATCGTCACGCTACGCTACTTGCTTCCTGAGTTTCGTCGGCGCACGGGCGTTCAGATTCTCAACTCGATCATTCTCACCGATGGTGATGACAGTTTCGGATTGCAAACCAAAGCAGGCAATCATGTGAATCACTATCAACGAACGGTGATTCGTGATCGTGCCAGCGGTCTGCAGGTCGAATGGAACTGCTCGGTGAATCGCACCGAGAATCGCACGGGCAAGTTGCTCGATATGGTCAAGCACATCACCGGGTGCAACACGGTGGGCTTTCACCTGATCCAAAGTGGTGGCGGTGGTAGAAGTTGTCTTGCTCGATACAGCAATGTGAATAGCAACGATCCTGCTTTCGATGCGGTGGTTGCCCAGTTTCGTGACAACAAGTTCTACGCAGGCACAAGCGAGGGATACAACGCCTTCTACTTGATTCCGAGCGACAAACTGCAAACGGAACTCGAAGCCAAAGACGACTATGTTCACAAAAATCTCACCAAGGGTCGCATCGCAGGTGCTTTCACCAAGACGATGGCAACTCGTCAGGTGAATCGTGTGTTGTTGCGCCGATTCATCGCCGAGATCACTCGTCAAGGCGAGTAATCAACATATGCTCATCGGGGGGCGCAGAGATGCGCTCCTCGTTATTCAGATTGTTTGCAGATTGTTTCTAGAATGTTCTAGAAAACGCTAGACCGGGGCGTACAGTACCGCAACCCTTATAGGAGATGTCAGATGGCGACTTACACCAAGCAGGAACTGATCGAAAAGACCGTGGCGACCAATGAATGGTTGAGCAAGGCGATTGTTCGTCTGGCTCAGATGCGTGACTCGGACAAGATCCAGATCAGCCGTGAGGACAACGACAACCTCAACTACTGGTTCGGCTGGGTTCGTGTGAAGGATCGTCACCTCAGCGGTCGTTTCCGTGATGATGCGGTTGCGTTTGTCAAGCGCAACGACATCACCGATGCGTTGTGGAAGGACACTCTGGAGCGTCGAGCGCAGTTGCAGGCGCAGGCATAACCAACACAAAGAAAGGCACAAATATGATCGTGAATAACATGAGTAGCGTGCGAGTCAACTTCTTGATGGCTTTCGAGGCCAAGTACGGCAGAAAGCCCGTTGTAACCCGGCAGGAGTTGGTGGCATTTGCCGAGTCGTGGCAAGCCGACGAGAAGGGTGGAGCGGGCTTGGTTCTCCGGTATCCGAGTTGGCTCACCAACCCCAAGCCCAACCCCTTCAAGGTCGGCAAGGCGGCTTACCGCCTGCCGTGGGGCGATTTGGACGCATGGAACGAGTTGATGCGTGGAGCATCCACCACCAACCCAGAATCTGAAACAAACGCAACCAATCTGGAACAAATCGTTTGATTTGTTGAATGGTCGGCGTACAGTCTACCGTCCGAGAAATCGGACGCTAGACTTTCAAGGTGTGCGGGAGCGTCCCGCTGTCTTGCGAGCGTGAAATCTATGGAGACTGTGAAATGGCAAGTAGCATCGACAAGGTGAAGGTGGCGGATCGTTTGCGGGAGGCTTTCGGCGATGTTGTGACTCGCTCGCAACTGGTCGAGTGGTGCGAAGCAAACAACGAGGAAGTTCCGCACTGGCTCGCCAACAACAAGGCGTTTCGCTCAGGTCGTGGAGCGTATCGCATCCCGCAGGCGAGCGAGATCGACGCCAGCGTCGATGCGCCCGTGACGGCAATACAGGCAACTGGCGTCGAGTCGGTGAATCTCAAGCGTCTTGCAGACGCTACCGAATCGTATGTTCCCGACAGCATCGACAACTATGTCGCCTTCGGCAATCACGCCGATGTGAAGACGATCATCGAAAGTGGCAAGTTTGCCAGCGTCTACATCACCGGACTCAGCGGATGTGGCAAAACATCTAGTGTGATTCAGGTTTGCTCGGAACTTGGTCGTGAGTTGCTTCGTTGCAACATCACGCAAGAAACCGAAGAAGGCGATTTGGTGGGCGACTTCCGCCTCATCAACGGCGATACCGCATGGTTCGATGGCCCGGTGGTTCGTGCAATGAAGCGTGGAGCGGTGCTTCTGCTCGATGAAATCGACCTTGCAAGCGACAAGATTCTCTGCTTGCAGGCGGTGCTTGAGGGCAAGCCTGTGCAAGTTCTCAAGACGGGCGAGGTGGTGCGCCCTGCTCCCGGGTTCTGCGTGTTTGCAACAGGCAACACCAAAGGACAGGGCGACGATTCGGGCAAGTTCATTGGCACTCGCCCGCTCAACGAGAGCATGATCGAACGCTTCAAGTTCTGGATGGAGCAGGAATACCCACCCGCAAAGGTGGAAGAGAAGATTCTCAACCGCACGCTCGAAAGCCTCGGAACCAAAGACGAGCAGTTCAGCGAACGACTCGTCACTTGGGCGGGAGCGATTCGCTCGGCTTACAACGATGGTGCAGTCGATGAAATCATCACGACTCGCCGACTGATCGACTGCGTGACGGCGTTCGTGATGTTCAAGGATCGCTCCAAGGCAATCCAGATGGTCATCAGCCGTTTCAACGCCGACACTCGGCAGGCGTTGCAGAGCCTTTACGAAAAGGTTGACGATACGATTCGTGGCAAGGCGGTCAGCGAGAACATCGCCAAGACCACCACCATCGAAGTTGCCGACAATGAGATTCCGTTCTAATCACAAACCCCTCCATAGACCCAGTGTGCGTGCGAAAGCCGCACACTGGGGTTTCTGCGCCAAGCATCGTGCAAGGCGCAACCGTCAAACAGAAAGGACAGCACCAATGCTTGCAACAACCGTTCCCTCCACCAACAGTCTGCGTCAAATCGTTGTTCTCCAGCGTGGATGGATTGTGGTGGGCGATGTTACCCAGTCGGGCAACACCATCATCATCAACAACGCCTCGGTGATTCGTCGGTGGGGAACCACCAACGGACTCGGGCAACTTGCGCTCGGCGGCGCAACAAAAGATACGATTCTCGATCCCTGCGGAACCGTCAAGGCGCACGAACTCGCCATCGTGATGACGATTGATGTTCAGATGAACAGCAAGGGATTGCCCATGATTTGATACTCTCCTTACGCATCGCACACCGGGGTGACTCTCGGTGTGCGGTTTACAGTCGGCACAAACAAGAAAGGATCATTATGAAAAACAAGCGAAACATGAAACTGAACAACAGCGAGGATCGTCACATCGGTCGCAACGGAACCGAAACACGCATCTTCGCCAAGAACATCATGGAAGGCGATGCCTTCCTGTTGAGCGGTGATCGCATCGGCAAGGTTGTGAGCAACCGGGTCACGGTGCGTCCTCGCCGCCGCTACACCGCCAAGATCACGGTCAAGACTCCGAGTGGCAAGACCTTCGAGCGTGTGGTTGATGGCGATACTCGAATCGCTATCAGAGAATACCCAGAGACTCGTTTCGAGCGTCGGCGCATGAGCCGAAAGGGTGACAGCCGCCCCAACTATCGTCGTGTGAGTAGATGAAAGCAATCGTGCTGACTGTATGCTTTGCTGTGTTGGCTTTGCCTTTGTTGGCGATCCTGCACAGCATGGTTTTTGGTGAAGAACACAAGTAAACTTTCGGGAGCAACGCAATGAGCAACAACGATTCGTGGATGGGCAAGACCAACGGCAAAGAAGTTTGGGCAGTCAATCTCGACAACGGAACCAGCAAGCGTTTCTTGTCGGTGTGTTCAAGCCCGGTTCGTGATGTGATGAGCGATGGCGAAGAAATCAGCATCATCACCGAAGACGGTAGGGTTCAAGTGTGGAACCCTGCAACTGGCTCGCAACGCACAATCCGCTGAAATCGCAAAGGAGAGTATCGTGAGTTTCAAGCAAGCAACAACCGTTTCGAGTCTCAAAAAGTTCATGCACGACCTGCGCCAAGTTGGATGCAAAGACACGATGGTGTTCTTGTATTCTGGAGCGGGCGACTCGGGCGACATTGAACCGCCCAGTATCGACAGAGTGATGCAAGGCACGCTCGATGCGCTTGGTTGGCGCATGGAATACGCTACTGGCGGTTACGCTTACGACCAAGCAACAGGCAAATATATTCACACCAACGACGATCACGATGCGTGTTTGCTTACGCTTGTGAGCGAACTGTTGCCGGGTGGTTGGGAGATCAACGAAGGCTCTAGCGGTGAAGTTGTGATCGACATTGTTGCCGATACAATCACCGTCAAGCACAATCAGAATGTTATGGATGTCGAATACAGCGAGGAGACTTACTGATGGCACGGCAACGAACGCTCGTCTACATGACCATCGACTGGGACGACGCAACAACTCCCGATCCTCGCAAGTGGGACTGGAACGCTTTGGTCAACAACGGCGACGGCGACGAAACCGTCACCAACATCGGTACTTACCGGATCGCCGAGCAAATGACCGAAAACGGCGTGCAAGAACTGATGGACGAAATCACCACCATTGCAGGCGATGTCATCAGCGACTATCATCAGGAGTAAACATGGCGCATCCGTATCATCACAGCGTGTCGTCGGTCAAAAAGTGGGGTGGAGTTCCCGAAGACTATCAACCAATCCACGATTGGTTTGATGCGACCAAGGAGCATTACGCCAACTGGCGACATCGTGCGTTGCGTCATCACTCGCTTGGCATCTTTGATGCCGAGCAGGTGTTTGGCACAACCATCACCATCAGCACGGGCAAAAAAGTTCCTGTGCGTTTGATTGGCGAACAGCACATAACCGAAGACTTGGGATTGATTCCCACCGTCGCCGATTGGTTGCGTGCGCTGGGCGATCCGTCGCAGATCAAGCCGTGGATGACCCGGGGCGTGGATCGCAAGGTAGTAGAAATCGAGCAACAGCAGTTGCAGGAAGCAACAACATGATCGAGTTTATCGCATATTGTATTGTCACCATCACGGCGATGATGCTACTCGCAATGTGGGTAGTTCGTAGGGTGCGTGAAGACATCGAGCGTGAGTTCAATCACCAACAATCTGCGCGTGATATTCTCACACGCAAGCGATACGATATTGGAGAGTAAAATGAGCAACGAACAACCTAGACTCATAAAGTACGCTCAGGTGTTCTGGACTCCGAGCGACATCAAGGAACTGCGTCCCGAGTGGACAGACGAGCAATGCGAAGAGTTTATTGCTCGAATCGAAGAGCGAATCACCGACCGGATGATCCAAGTCGGATGGCAAGTGATCGAACAGGAGTTGCAATGATGGTCGGCGAAAACCTTGTGATCGTCGGATTGCGTGACCAAAACATCACCGAGTCGCATCGCAAATCGCCGATGCACAGTTGGAGCAACGGCGACGGCGGTACTGGAATGGTGAACGGCAACGGTAAAGGTCACGATTATCCCGATGACGCAGGCACTTTAGATCCGTTTCGTCCAAACGGCGACGGCGTTGGCTTTAGTTGTCAAGGCGTGTTGTGAAAACTGTGGAGAGTGTGAAATGAGTTTGACGGCAAAGATCAATATGCTCGATGTTATTGTTGATATGCTTCGCACGGGCGAAGGCGCACCGCACACGGTGGGTGCGGTCGAATACCGGGTCACATCGGTGAGCAAACGACTTGGACAGATTCATGTGGAAATGGAAAGCAACGACAGCAAAACGGTAGTGGTGTTGGATGTTGCAAGCGTGCGTCGTTGATGCTACACTATCGCACAACAAGGAGGGTTGCATGGACACGCAACAACTGATAATCGACAACACACGACTCGTATACTCGCTGGCTCACGGATTCCGCAACCGCAATCTGTTTGACGATCTGGTGGGTGTGGGGATGCTTGCGCTGGTGCGAGCATCCAACAGTTACAACGCCGACGATGGTACAGCGTTCAGCACCTACGCAACTCGTTGCATCCGCAATGCAATGTTTGATATGTTGCGTCGTGGTCGCAGTCAACGCAAGCGACTCGATGCGCTCGAACAAATGACCAATCGCAACGAGTGCGAAATGCCCCAACACGACAATCAAGATGCGGTGGATGCGCTACTCCGAGTTCTTGAACGAATCAATCTCGATGATCGCACAACCGCAATCATTCGTCATCGTTACGGCATCGAAACCGAACGACTCACACTCGAAGAAACAGGCAGGCTAATGAATCTGTCGCCTGCCCGGGTACAACAAATCGAAACGCAAACCTTGCGCTTGTTGCGTCAAGAAATGCAGAACGAAATACATTGAAAGGACACGCATGAACAACGACAACATCAACAACAACGAAGATTACGAAGACATTGACGATCCAGACATGTTGAGTCCCGAGCAACAGCAACTTGTGATGAAAACTTACATGATGTTTGTTCAGAACTTTACGGATTATGTGAAACAAGTTGATCCTGCGCTTTACAAGCGTGCCAAGGAATACGCAACCGACTACACGCAAGTTCCGGGCATCAGCATTGTTGATCCAGATCAACTGTTGCCCGAGGACGATCAATGATCGCCGACTATGCGTTGATGGCAATCGTGACCGCACTTGTGGTGTGTTGGGTAGTAATCGACTGGCGTGAAGCCGACAGGAACAATCCATGAAAACTGTGATATGTGTGGAAACAAACGAAGACCAAGCCCTCAACGGCAACGGTTTCGGCTACCCCGCCAACAGTCGCAACGGCAAAGACGGCACGGGCAACGGCAGAGGCTACACGATTGGCGAATCGGTGTATGGCGAAGACACCACGGGCGACGGTTGGGGATGCGGTATCGACCCCAACACTTGGGACATCAGCGACGAACCGAGTGAAAGTTGTTCCCGAGCGCATTTGGTGGCGACGGTTGGCGATACAATCATCGTGGAGTCGCTTCGATGAAAATCACCGGGCGATGGGAAGAAACCATTGCAAGCACGGTCGATCAAGACAACACTATGTTGCTGTCGCCCGAGGGCGACGGTGCGTTCGACGGCGCAGGCGACAGGTGGGGCGACGGTTGGGGCGATGGTGACGGTGAGTGTGATGGCAACGGCAACGGTTGTGGTGTATTGAGAGGCTACTCGATACGAAGCGTGCGTTTTGGCGACGGAACCAGTCCGTCGCCGGGTCAACTGTTTACAAACTAACCAAGGCAACAAACCATGAAAAACAAATATCGAATGGATTGCGAAGCGGGCAGTTACGAGGCGGGCAGTTGGATTGCGCTGGGTTGGGCAATCTTGTGTCATCGACTGTGGCACTTGAGCAAAGGTCACGGTTGGATCGACTGAGCGAGCAAACCATGAACACACACAGCAACGAGCAACCGCACGGATGGGCGATCCTAAGATTCGACAATCTTGGATTGATCGAGTTGCACGGCTTGATGTACCGAGGCGACGGCACGATTCGTGATGGTGATCGAGGTGGCAACGGTTGGGGAACTGGCGAGGGAACCGAGTGGATCGCCAACCTTGTGGAAGGTGGCAGTTGCGACGGCAACATTCTGTCCACCAACACCGGAGGATTAGCAGG
>Ga0315903_10005863_pt1 | contig 15900 bp, 21 predicted proteins | sample LakEriMetagenome_7_FD_203524 | JGI IMG/M metagenome (GOLD analysis project Ga0315903, IMG submission 203524) | Freshwater fungal communities from buoy surface, Lake Erie, Ohio, United States - Buoy 2 MA119 | ecosystem: Environmental > Aquatic > Freshwater > Lake | place: USA: Lake Erie, Ohio...
CCCTGACAAGCACAGTAACAACCATAACTAATCCACACTCTCACACAGGCTCATACGGCTTCCAGAGGCTTGGTGACATCGGAACAATGCCTACGGGATACTCTGTTGGTGACTTCTCTCCTAACTGCGCTTTAGCGGCTTATGGACGTATCTGGGTGGCAGACATAGCAGGAGACCCACAGACAGTCTACTTCAGTCGCTTACTGGACGGATCAGACTTCCAAGGTGGAGACTCTGGCTCTCTGTCCTTGAATGCTGTCTTTCCTAACACAGACAAGATAGTAGCTATTGCAGCGCATAATGGATTCCTGATTATCTTTGGTCGTAATAACATTGCTGTCTATGCTAACCCAGTAGACGTGACCACGCTAACCTTAGCAGACTTCATCCCTAATGTGGGCTGTATCGCTAGGGATTCTGTACAGAGCACTGGTATGGATATCATCTTCTTGTCTGACTCTGGTATCCGTAGTCTTCAAAGGGTTATTCAAGAGAAGTCCCTACCTATGCGGGATATCTCCAAGAATGTACGAGATGAGCTTATGTCTAGTGTGGCTTCTGAGACAGCGGCTAACATCAAGTCTGTCTACTATGACAGGGATGCCTTTTACCTACTCAGCCTGCCTATCACCAAGTCAGTGTACTGTTTTGACATGAGAACTCCTCTGCAGGACGGAGCAGCTAGGGTGACTACTTGGACCAGTATAGAGCCTAAGTCCTTTATAGTGACTAACTCTAAAGATCTATACATTGGCAAGCCCGGATATATTGGTAAGTATTATGGTCACGCAGACAATGGAACTGAGTATCGCTTCAGCTACTATACCAACTACTTTGACTTTGACCAGCCCACCATAGAAAAGATCATGAAGCAGATTGGTTTTGTGGTTATTGGCGGTTCTAATCAGAACGTAGCTGTCAAATGGGGCTTCGATTATAACGAAAATTACTTTGCTTTTACGAAAAAACTTGACACAGCGGTAGTTTACGAGTATAATATAGGTGAATATAATATTGCTGAGTTCTCAGACGGTATTGTATTGGACAAGTTTAAGATACAGGCTGGTGGTACAGGCTCTGTGATGCAGATTGGCCTAGAGGCTGAGATCAATGGCAACCCTATCTCTATTCAGCGGATTGATGTATATATTAAACAAGGAAAACAAGCATGAGTAACTACGTCAAAGCAACAAATTTCGCCGTAAAGGATGGCCTAGCCTCAGGCAACCCTTCTAAAATTATCAAGGGTACAGAGATTGATACCGAGTATAATGCTATCGCCTCTGCTATCTCGTCCAAGGCTGACTTAAACAGTCCTACCTTTACAGGTACTCCAGCGGCTGCTACTGCATCTCCGGGGACTAACACTACGCAGATAGCCACCACAGCCTTTGTAACCACTGCTATTGCCGCTGCTACGGCTGCTCTAGTACCCGCTGGTATGATTATGATCTGGTCTGGCTCAGTAGGCTCTATACCTTCTGGATGGGTGCTCTGTAACGGCTCTAATAGCACTCCAGATCTACGGGATAAGTTTATTATTGGTGCTGGTACTTCTTATGCTGTAGCTGCTACTGGTGGTTCTGCTAATGCCATTGTTGTAAGCCACACCCACACTGCTACAACTGACACTGCTGCAGCACACACCCATGCTGTCCCAACAAACTCTGTAACTGGTCCCGGAAACAACGGTGGTGGTCGATTTGTTAACGGAGATAATGGCGGTGGTAACGTAAATACTACCTCTGGTGGGGCACACTCACACTCAGTTACTGTTAGCACAGAAGGCTCGTCAGGTAACAACGCTAACCTACCACCGTACTATGCCCTTTGCTACATTATGAAGACATGATTAAACATCATTTCTCAGATAACTTGTACGCTAAGGAAGTTGTATTTCCAAAAGGAACACAACTTATTCAACATAAACACAAGTATGATCACCTGTCCATACTTGCTAAAGGTAAAGTAAAGGTTGTAATAGATGATGAAGTTTTTGATATTGAAGCACCACATTGTTTTAATATCAAAGCCGATAAACATCATGGTATCTTAGCATTAGAGGACTGTGTTTGGTATTGCATCCATGCTACCAACGAAACAGATATTAATAACATTGATGAAGTTTTAATTAAGGAGTAGTATTATGCCTTTTGCAATAGCAGGAGCAGCTCTGGTTGGTAGTTATATAACTGGTAAGTCTGCTGAAAAAGCAGCTAGAACAAGTGCGGATGCTCAAACAGCAGCGGCTCAGTTGGCTGCTGAAGAGCAAAGGTTCAGACCAGTAGGAGTATCTACTAGGTTTGGAACTTCTCAGTTTGAGTTTGGGCCTGAAGGAAGATTATCTGGAGCAAGTTACACAGCATCCCCAGAGATACAAGCACTGCAGAATAGGCTATCTGCCCTCTATGGAACAAGCTTAGGACAGGCAGAACAAGCCCAAGCCTTGGGTGCTCCTCTGGGCGCGGCTGGTCAAGGTCTCTTTGGACTGGGCTCTCAGTACTTGGCTACATCTCCTGAAGCTGCTAGACAGCAGTATATGAGTGAGCAACAAGCACTGCTTAGAGCACCTCGGATGGAAGAAGAGCAACGATTAGCTGCTTCTGTCTTTGGTCGTGGTCGCGCTGGTCTTAACATCGGTACTCAAGGACAACCAGAACTAGCTGCTTTGGCAGGTGCTCGTAGACAACAAGACTTAGCGTTGGCTGCAAATGCTGATCAAGCTGCTCAACAACGTATTGGCTTCGGTGCTGGTTTGTTTGGTACAGGTGCTGGTCTCTTCGGGACTCAGTACGGATTACAGACTCAGGCATTGGCTCCGTTCCAGCAACAGTTTGGAGTATCTCAGTTGCTTGAGCAAGCTGCACAACAGCCTCTGGATATCGGTGCTCAGTTGGGTGGTCGTACTGCTACAGCAGGTGCTAATGTTGGTCAGACCTTGCTATCTGGTGGCTTAGGCGCTGCACAGACTCAATTACAGGGTTCCTTAGTTGGTCCGTCATTGATGGCACAGAATATTTCTGGCTTTGGTCAACAGTATTTACAGAACCAACAGCAACAAGCTTTGTTTGATAGATTAACACAGAATCGTAATGTAGGCTACTATGGTTTTGATCCGTTTAGTAATACAAATCCTTACGCAATGCAAAGCCAAGCTGGTCAGTTTGGTACAATGTAATAAAGGAAAATAACATGGCTATTCAATCTTTATTTGGTCCTTCTCCTGAAGAAATTTTGCTTGCAAGGCAGCAACAAGCACAACAACAGTTAGCTGCTCGTAATCAAATGATTGCACAGCAAGGCCAACAGTTTGGTGTGTTTGCTCCTTTGTATCAAGCAGGTCTAAGATTTGGTGATGTAGCTTCTCAAGCTGCTGTGCAGGGTTTGTTTCCAAATCAACGTGATCCAATGCTAGAAAGAGCAGCAAGAATACAAGATGTAATATCCAAGTATGCAGATCAAGACACTACTGATCCTTCAGTGTTAAAGAAAATGTCTGGTGACTTTGCAGCAATGGGTTTAACTCGAGAGGCTCTTACACTTGCTCAAGATGCTAAGAAGGCTGAGACAGAAGCAAAGCGTCTTGGCTTTGAAGAAAAGCGTCTTGGTCTTGAAGAAGAAAGGGTTGGTCTTACTCGGAGACAAGTTCTTCTTGAAGAGGTTAACAAAGACCCATACGGTTCGATTCAGAAAGCTCTTCAGATGGATGAAGATGATCCAACCCGTGCAGTTATTCTTGCCGGAGCTTCTGCGAGGATTGGTGAGAAGAACTTTGATCAGGCTGTTAAACAGGCACAGATAGAAGCATCTAAAGCTACTGCAGCAAAAGCAGCAGGTCCAGAAGTTAGTGAGTCTGTTGTCACTGAAGACGGACTACCATTAACTAAAAAGGGTGGTAAGTATTATAAGATGGATGGTTCAGTATATACAGGCAAGATTAAGAAACTTGCTACTCCGGGGCCTTATGATGCTATTTTGGCTGGCGCTAATGCGGATAGAGCTAAAGCAGGCAAACCAGCTTTAAGTGACGAAGAAGTTCGTAAGTTATTATCTGGAGGACGAACCACTCCTGCAGCAGTAGGTGGGACAACTTGGGATGGTATGTAAAATATGGCCTATAATGTACTTGCTGCTAAAAGAGCTGGTGCTACAGATGAACAGATTGCTCGTATCATTGCTCAAGAACGTGGGCAGAACTATGATGATTTAGTAGCTGCTGGCGCTACTCCTAATCAGATTATTAAGATAGGTAACGAGCAAGGCTTCTCCTTTGGAGAGGCTTTCATGGCTGGCGCTCGTGCCGAAGCTTTGTCAGAGATTGATGGTGTTAAGCAAATCTTTGGTGGAGAACTCAGCGCAGAGCAAGTAGCCCAAGAGAACTTAGCTAGACAGGCTGCTGAAGAGCGTGGCTTTGCTACTGGCTTAGGTCAGTTTGTTGGCGGTTTAATTAACCCTTCTACCCTGCTTCCGGGTTCTTTCCTTCTTAAGGGCGCTAAAGGAGTTGCACTAGCTGGTGCTGCTGGTGGAGGTATTGCTGGTGCTGTTCGTCCAATCTACACTGAAGAAGACTTAGGTAGATTAGGTGGGGCTGCTATAGGCGCTACAGTAGGAGGAGCACTAGGCTTTGGTCTAGGTAAGCTTATTGATCAGTTTGGTCCTAAGATAGCAGATGACATTGTCAACACTGGTCAGTTGTCTCCTGATGGTAAAGAGATTACTACTCCACACTTCAAACTTAAGTTAGATGAGAATGGTAACTGGGCTAGGGAAGAAGTTCCAGTAACTGATGAGCTACTTAAAGCAAGGCAGTTAGCAGAAGAGAACAGAGCTTCTACTATAGAAGGTCTTGAACCAAAGGTAGAAAGCCCTGAAATTACTGCTACCAAGGCTGTAGAGCAAGAGGCCCTGCCTGTCCTGCCACAGTACCTATCAGGAGCTTCTCCAAGGTTTGCTAAGTCTACAGTTGACTTTGAAACCGACATAGATAAAGCTCTTTACATAGTTGGAAACCCTACTACCAAGTCTGCTAGGCATGATGACTACATGGCTTTCTTGCAGCAGGCTCTGAAAACTGATCAAGGTACTATCACCAAGCTAGCTGCCGATGTTCGTAAGGAAGTTATACAGGCTGGGAAGCTGGCTCAGGGTGAAGCAGGCTTGTCTGGTATAGGTCAGATAGATAAGTTTAAGTTTAACTTCTCCAAAGCTGTCGATAATATTTTAAATCCTGCTGATAAATATCTTGACGATTTCTCTAAAAAGGTGTATAATCTAGGGGCTGGTGAAAGAGTTGGTCCTAAAGGCTATCCAGTTCTTACTTTTAAACAGGCTGAAGAAGCTGTGTCAGTTATGCAACGAGCTGACCCAACCTTTATTAAGAGTATGCCAGAGGCTTCAAGGAACGTGGTGGCTTATCGTAAATACCTTGATGATATGAAAGCTTTAAATGGACGTAACTATAAGGCTAAGTCCTTTGAAGATTTTATTAGTAAAGGTATTGACGCAGACGATCAAATTAAAATGATTGAAGCTGGTTACTTTGATGGGTGTAGATAATGTCTAGATGCGACTTACCATTATATAAGAATGTACTTCCTAAAGTACGGGTAACTAATATTACATCTAATCAGATGGATAAGTTACTCAAGATGGATGATAGTAAAAAGAAGTTCTTCATGAACGAGCGTGTATACGCTAATGATGATGAGAAGGATTTGATGGAAGGTATTGCCTATGTGTTCGGCAGGAGAGCCGAGGGCAAGACTAACCTAGGTATTCAGATGGATACCTTTACTAACGAAACCTATCAGAAGGCTCTTAAGTCTGTCAAAAACTCAGAGTATGGTAGCCCAGATGCTCTGGCTGTTGGTCAGGATATACTGCTTAGGGTTGAGAAGGGTACACCTCTGTCAAATGAACAACGAGCACTAGCTCTGCCAGCCTTCTTAAAGCGTTTAGAAGGTCTACCTCTTTTAACCCGTCAGTATGAAAAGGCTTATGCCTCTGGTGACGAAGACATGACAGCTAGGTTTGGTGCAGAGATAGCACAGTCCATCGCTATGTTTGCTGGTATTCGTGGTGACCAGAATGCCTTGTCAGTGGGTTTTAATACCTACAAGTATATGTACAGGCAGATACAAGCTAACGCTAAGATAACAAAACTATTTCAGAACGGTGAATGCTAATGGCTGGTATTACTAAAAGATGTGCTGATTTCTTACTAAACTGGGCCAAGTCTGCTGATGACATAATGACTAATCCAGTCCTGTCTCCGGGTGAGGCTGGGGCTGCCCTGTCTAAGAGCGCAGAAGCTGTCTTAAAGGAGCCTTCCATCAGGGAGAGGATTGGCTCTTACATCCGTAATAGCTACCTATCTGCCCTGTCTACTCAGGTGGTCAACCTAGTGTCCCAGACTGCCCAGCTAGCTCTGGCCCCTGTAGTCAGGGCTGCAGCAGGGAGACCCGGAGAAGCCATAGCCATGCTCAGGGGTGTCTCTGAAGGATTTACAGAGTCGTTCCCCAGATTCATGGCGGGGTTGTCTAAGCGTACCGAAGACTTTGACGGCAACCAACATAAGACATTTGACATAGTTAAGAACAAATACGGGGATGCTATCCTGACATATCCCCAGCGACTGACTGGTGCTCTGGACCAAGCTTTCTCTGCCGTGCTGGAGCGCATGGAGTACCGTGCCATGCTGCACAGGATCGAGAGTAAGTTTCCTGATGAGTACTTTGCCAAGCAGGGAACCACTCGGGAGGCTTTTGTCAAGGAGCTGGATGACATTGCCATGAAGCAAAAGGATGGCAACGCAGCTATGCTTCGATACCTAGAGGGCAGAGACCCAGCTCTTCGCTACCAGCTCGAGAACTTCGCAGCTTTTAACACCTTCCGCACCCCTCTGGGAAAGTCCCTGATTGATCGTGGTGGTCAGCTAGTAGCAGAAGCTAAGAACATAGCACCAGAGTTAAATCTTGTGGTTCCTTTCTTGCGTACTGGTATTAACATCGCCAAGGAAGCTGGTGGCTACCTGCCCGGAGCTGGAATGCTGCGTGTTCGTCAGGCTAAACTAGACATCAAAGACATTAACGAGCAGCTTGCTGCTGTGTCTGCTAGGATTCAAGTAGCAGAGGATAAGCTTTCTAATGCTGTGTTTCCTGCACAGATTGAGAAGGCTCAGGCTAGGTTAGATAAGTTGATTCAGCGTAGAGCTATGCTGGAAGGCGAAAGAACATTTAAGGAAGAAAAGATTCCTGAGTTCTATGCTCAGCAGGCCCTTGGTGCTGGGTTTATGTTTGCTACCTATGGCATGGTACAGCAGGGTTTAGTTACTGGTCACTACTCATCAGACCCTGCAACACGAACCAGCCAGATGGCTTCGGGTATTCCTCCTATGTCCTTTAAGATGGGAGATAGGTGGGTGTCTTATGATCGTATCGAGCCGTTCTCTACTGTCATGGGACTGGTGGTAGATACTATGAATGCTTTTAAAGAAGGTAGGCTCAAGGGTGAAAGCCCCAGCGTAGGCAACATCTTTAAAATAGTAGGCCAAAACTTCTTAGATAAAACCTTTACTGAAGGTCTGGGCAAAGCTATGTTAGCTGTACAGGAACCAGACAGATACCTAGAGTCCTACCTTGTGTCGTTAACCAACCCTGTTGTACCTGCTGTACTCAATCAAATTGCCAGACTTGAAGACCCTATCAGAAGGGAAATCAAAGACCCTGACACTGCTAACTGGGTTTTAAATAACCTGAAGAGCAGGCTTCCGGGGCTAAGAGAGACTCTGCCTGAGCAGGTTAACCTACTAGGCCAAACCCAGCAGATGGGTAGAGGATCTATCCTGACTGGTATTCAGGTAACTCCTGTAGAGCGTGAAGTTACTCAGGCTATCTTTGATAACCCTTACCTGCGTATGGAGCGTATGGATAGGAAAGTCGGTGGCTTAGAGCTTACAGGAGAGCAGTACGCTGACATGGAGAATCGTGCTGGAGATCAGTTAAATCGTGTTGCTGCTAATCTAGCTACTAACCCCGGCTTCCTAGCTTTGTCTCGTCCTATGCAGGCCAGACTGGTTAAAGGAATTGCAGGTCAGATTCGTAAGGCAGAGCGTATGCGTACATTGTCTACTTTGGTTCAAGACCCTGAGAAGCGTTCAGAGTTTGTGCTCAACCTCCTCACTAAGCGAGGACTCCAGCAAGATATCGAAGAATGAGTGAGCCAGTAACACAAGCTGCCAAAGCTGCAGTCTCTGGCATCAGAGAAGCTTTAGCTGTTGGTAAGGAACTAGAGGCTGTTACTAAGGACATTCAAGACCTTGGTAAGTCTGAGATCCAAGCTAGGGATGCCTACCGCCGTAAGCAAAAGAAGAGGCCCTCAGATACCTCTGTCTTCTCTGCTGTCGAGGAGTGGCGAGGAGTATACGAAATCAAGAAGTTACAAGACGAACTAAAGCAGGACATCATAGAGAAGCATGGTCAGGCTGCTTGGGCTGAGGTTGAGGTTATCCAGCAGAGAATCCTTAAGGACAACAAGGATTTGACTGATGAGTTTGGTAGAGATCTACACAAGCTTGCAATGCTCAAGTGGTACTGCTTCATAACTGCTTTCATACTGGTTAGTTTTTTCTATGTACTAGGCTACAAGCCTTAAGGAGTTGCTATGCTGTCCCTAATATCTACACTTGGTGGTCTTCTTATCTCTGGCCTGCCTAGAGTCTTAGACTTCTTTCAGGACAAAAACGACAAGAAACAAGAACTAGACTTGGCTAGGCTGCAGACTGAACGTGAGTTAGCCTTGGCTGAGAGAGGCTTCATAGCCCAGCAGAAGATTGAAGAGATTAGGACAGATCAGGTGGCTATGCAGTCTGAGGCACAGATGACCGTAGCAGCCCTAGATCATGACAAGAGGGTGCTAGACAAGGCTTCCAAGTGGGTGGTTAACTATGTAGGTACAGTACGTCCTACAATCACCTATATCCTTGTACTAGAGCTGGTAGCAATTAACATCTGGATTATGTGGCATATTTTCTCCCTGCCTAACGTACTCAATAACATCGATGACGTGATCAAGTTTGCTGACGTGGTTTTCAGCGAAAGTGAGATGAGTATGTTAGGTGGAATTATAGGCTTCTGGTTCGGAAGTAGAGGCTGGTCTAAGAAGTGAAGGTTAGTAAAGCCTGCATAGAAGGGATTAAGAAAGATGAAGGAGTACGATTTCGTCCCTACCGCTGTCCTGCTCTATTGTGGACTGTTGGCGTTGGGCACGTTATTGATCCTAATCATATAAGGACACCATTCAATGAACGCAAAGGACTTAGTATCCCTGATGGGTGGGATAGAGTTTTGTCAATGGCTGAAGTGGATAGAATCCTCGCAGAAGACTTGGCTACATTCGAGCGAGGTGTACTTAGACTATGCCCTAAAGGACTTACCCAAGGTAGGTTTGATGCCTTGGTTAGCTTTAGCTTCAATGTGGGACTTGGGAACCTGCAAAGATCCACGATAAGGATGAAGCACAACAGAGGCGAATACGAAGCCGCTGCTGATGCTTTCCTCGCGTGGACCAAGGCAGGTGGTAAAGAGCTTCCCGGCCTAGTTAAGCGCAGGAAGCACGAGAGAGAGATGTACTTAACCCCAACTGAAGAGGGTTCTGACGAATAAGAAGTCCACTACTAGGTAGTGTGTGCCTTCATCAGGATCTTGTACATACTCTAAACCAAACATTAGACCGCATATAAAAGTAAGTTCTATAGACATATTATATCTCGCAATGTCCAGCTACACAGGCTAGCGTCTGAGCACCTTCGACATTGTCATCCTCTTCCTTAAGATTATCCCAATCAATTGTCGCAGGCATCTTAGCCTTTAACTCCTCGTACTGCTCTTTAGTACACTCCTCATAAGGAGCTTGTCGATAAGAGCCTCCATCCCAAGGCAGGAATGAGATACCACTAAGCTCATCGAAGTTCCTCCACACCCAAGCCCCTACGTCCATCCACTCATCCTCTTTGACAGAGATAGTCACTGAAGGCTTGTGCTCACACCAGTGACGCTGGTACATCAGCCACAGGTCTAGGTGCTGCATAGCTGTCAGATCCTCACGAGTGCGAGAAGACTCTGGTGCTTTCACTGGGAAAGAAAACACAGCAGTGCTATCAGGTCTCATCACACAATCCTCTGTAGGAATACCAGAGTCTGTTAGAAATTTCGTGAGAGGGTCTTTCTTATCACCACGAACACGGCGAATATAATACTCGCTATGTCTAGTATGAATACCAGAGGCGCTATTAACAAGTTGAGACACAGTGCCAGAAGGTTTGACACAAGTAATCGCAGCAGACACAGGAATTCCCAGACGTGTTGCAAACTCATTATTGGTAGTAATGGAGACATCCCGTAAGTATTCAAGAGACTGCGTAGTGCTTTCACATACCCTCCCCATCCAAGGATTATCTAAGATACCAGTTAACGATACACCCAACAGACGCTCCTCTTCAGTGTTCTTCTGCCAGACCTTACGCAGGTATGGGAAGTGCGTCAGAGTGCTCTGGAACGTGCCTAAGATTGTGGCAACTCTAACCTTCTTGGCTATATCAGCTACAGTGTCTTCTGCTCTGACAACAACTTCAGTAAGGTTGCAAAACTGGTATGGTCGTAGTATGATTTCTGAACAGGGATTAGTTCCGAAGTCATAGCTCTCATCACGCCTCCCGTTCTTTGCAGCTTGACTCTTACTTGCTTCTCGTGAGAAGATTCCCCGCTCTCCAGAATGACTGTTGTAAAGGCTTGTCCATTCTGCAAGAAACTGACCAATATCTGGTTTACAAGTGTAAGCTGCTGAGTTGTTAGCAAGTGCTCTGTGTCCATTTTGTTCCCACCAATTTCCTGATTTACAAGACCGCATACGGTCATCCTCGAGGTCCGACAAAGAAATCATTGCAGATCTTCGTACTCCACCGACAACAACAACTTCCCCGATTTTACAGAGAAGATCATGACATTCGATTGATGTAAGTTTTCTACCCACTGCTCCCCTGAACTTGGCGATAGTGAACTTAAAAAGCTCATCCAAAGGTCCGGGACCAGAGGCACGTCCTCCAAAGGTTCTGAGTCTGGCTCCTGCAGGTCTAATTCTATTAAGATCGTATTTTGCAACTTCCCCAGAATATAGTAAAGCGATGAGTTGGCGTAGTGCTTTGGCCCACCCTTCTTTGGAATCCGCAACCGAAATAGTAGTCTGAGAATCAAACAACTGATCCGGGACTTCAGGCAATTGATCGACATATTTATGCTCCACAGAAAAGCCTACACCAGTGCCACAGAGTAGGATGTACATAGCCTCATCGAATGCTTTAGGGTCATCGATAGGTAGGTAGCTGCAGTTGTAGCCAGCAGTATTATCTCTGTCAAGAGCTTTACCTGCAGTCATGATAGCTCTCATAGACGGCATAACATCTAGGTTCTTAACTGCCTGCGTCAACTCTGTTCGTAATTCAGAGTCAGGAGAGAACTTATACTTCTCTTCCAAGTGATTAAACATAAAGTTAAAATAACGGTCTACTGATTCTTCCCAATGTTCACGGCGATTCTTCTCAGGTAGGAACCTGCTGTAACGGCTCTTTGCAATAAACTGCTGATAGTAATCCATATATTATTCTTCCCAGTTAACTAAGTTTTGTAATCGTTCTACTTGATCTTCTATTATATCATCAAATCTTTCTACTATATCCTCAGACCTCAGAGACAACTCCTCTACTAGGGTTATCTCGTCCCACCTTTTCAACCTCTCCTTGATCTCTTCTAATGTTAGGGCCATATATTATATCACACTTTGTAGTACTTGTCACCAACTTTGTCATAATTTTCTATCATAAACTCTAGGTAGTGCTTTGCCTTCTCAAGGTCTTGCTTACCTGCCTTCTTGCGATGACGGGCTACATACTTGATTACGTTGCAGGCCCAAGGGTCTAGGCCCCAATCTAGGAACACATCCCAAGGTTCTATGTTAGATTTATAATGATCGCCGCCAATCTGCTTAGACTTGATGTAGTCACCTAGTGTCTTGATGTCTACGCTAGTAGCTCTGTCAAATGCTTGGTCTACATTGTGTAGATTGATTGGCTCAAGTTGTTGGACCCTGTACCAGTCTGATGGTGTTGCGTTATCAATGCTCATACTTTTTCCTTAAGTAATTAAGCGACACTGGCATCTCATCAAAGCTTCCGTTAGTGACCTCATGTAGCATCCAGATACCCCGCCAATACTTGTTACCTTGGCTACCAAGATAGTCCTCATCATGCAGGTAGCAGCAGCCACTAAAGAGGCCAGTAATCTGTGAACCATCAGCACGATTAGCATAAGCTATCTGCCTATTCTGCACATGGCCCATCACTGCAGACATATGCTTCTTAGACAGCAGAGCTGCAGCAGAAGTTACAGCACGCCCCATAACGCCAGAAGTAAAATAATGAGCGTACACAACACCATCAATGACAATAGGTTCAAGGTACGGTATAACTTCCCAACCTCTTGACTCGTATCCAAGATCTGAAAGGCTAATAGTTCCATCAAGTTTAGGGTCTCCTTCGACAGCTCTGGAAATTCTTTCTTCATGATTTCCGAGAGTGAGCACCATTCTTGGTCTATACTGTTTTTCTTTGTTTCGTTTAGCTCTGTCATTATGCTCCTTAATAGGCGCTAAGAGTGCGTCCATTGCTTTGTGTGTTACTTCAATGTCAGTCTTGTATCGTCTGCCTTCAAAACTCTTACGGCCTACATCATAGCTAGACAGGCTAGGCATATCAGAGAAGTCACCAATCTGTACAATCACATCAGGCTTCTTCTCTACTAGATACTTTCCTACCCATGTCAGGTAACTAAGATCTACACCGTCCTTAACTTGGCAGTCAGGGATTATGGCGTGAACAGTCATTGTGCATCCTTGTCTTCGTTGTCTAAAACTTCTGCAGTAGCGATGTACTGTCCCGGTCCGATAGTCTCAAATAACCCATCACTTTCCATGTTATAAGGGTCTTTGATAACAACACGCTCGAGCACACCGCTGTAGCCAGAGGTCTCTAAGAACTTACAGAACTCATACAGTACCTTGGGCCATGCAGTGAAGTCTGCAAAGTAGTGACGAACCTTGACAGTCGAAGCCTCTGGGTATTCTGTAGGCTCGTCTTCCTGAAACTCAGAATCATAAATGAATCGATAAACTTTACTCATGCTTGCTCCTTAATAAGTTAAAGAAATACTCTGCGTCTACCACAGCCAAGGGCTTATCTCTGTTTTGTTTGATGATGCAAACAGGTTCGTATCCTCCTGCGTTTCCTCTGGCTTGTTCGTAATAACCGTATACTGAGATAGCTGCTCTGGACTTGCATTCCAGACTAATTGGCAAGACCCGTCTGGCTGCTGGACTGAGTAGCAAATCCTCCCCGGAGACACCCATACTAACTGAGCGAACATCGTCTGCCTCCAGATTGAACTTGGCTAGTATTAGATCTCTTACCCACTTTTGCAGGTGTCTTCCTTTGGACTTGGCGCTGCTCGGTTTCAAGTGTTATATCCTTTCTCACTTTAATCCACTGCTTAGGTAGATGCATACGGGCATTGCTGTTGTCCATAGAGACTGTATTAGCAATGCATAATGCGTCATCTGTTTCATCAATAATCCACCCAATGCTGTGACAAAGGTGAACTTCTGCTTTAACATCTTCTTGCCACTCGACATCTGCTACTGCGTCAACCCACTGGATGTACTGCAAAGGGCAGGTGACCAAATCTGGTTTTCGTTTCTTCGTATCCATAACAATTGTCCATTCTCCAAGACTCTAGTTTCATCGTTGTCGTATGCTTCGAGTACTGCTTTATACATATCGGCTTCGGTAATACAGTCCTGAAGAATCTTCTCAGCTTTCTTTGGACCTACACCCCGAAGGCCAACAATGTTATCAACTCTATCGCCAGTCAGTATCTGCGTATAGAAATGTTTGATAGCTTGTTGGTCATCGATCAGGTACTTACTATCCTTAATAAAGTTGTAATGCCAGCCACGAATCATATCAAGGTCTTTGTCGATGGACATGATTATATATTCTTCGATGTCTCCAATCTCATAAGCCTTGATACCAATAGCGTCATCAGCTTCTTGTCCGTTTACTACTTCACAGCCCCACGCTTTCTCAAGATACTCTCGAATCAAACCATAATGTTTAGGCTTAGTGCCAACTCGATTACCTTTGTATGGTGCTGTCACTGCAATTTCTTTTCTGTAGTTGTCAGAACCAGTGAGATAACCTTGGTAGTCTCCTACCCAAGGCTTCATCACCAGCTCTTCCATAAACTCAGCACACCGTGCCAAGCAAATCTTATCACTAACATCTTCAGAAGCGAATCCGATTCTGTAAGTGACGATGTCGGCATCGATGAGTGCTAACATTACTTCTTCAGAAACGCAGCCATAGCTTCGAGTGCCTGTGCTGCCTGCTTCTTACTGGAGAACTCGTTGTCATTGATGGTGACAGAGCCGTCCGAAGATACAGAGAACTTGAAGAAGTCCGAACCCCATACTGTGTGATTCAGTCCATCAACTTCTACTTCAAACACAGACTCTACTGGTGACACCTTGAAGTTAAACTTAGGTGAAGGTGCTGCTGCTTTCTTTGTTGTCATACTGTTTCCTTTCAATTAAAGTACATCGCCAAGAGCTTCTTCTTCAGCACCCTCGTACACCTTAAGGTCTGTAACAATAAGCTTGTTGATCCCAACTCCTACGCCTTTCTTACCTTTGAATGTGTACTCATAAGGCTTGAGAAGAGCGATACCTTTTGAACCGTTTCCTACCTTGCCAGAAACTGGCCCACCGTCGATATCGATAGTAGTGATTGGGTAGTTAACTGACTTAGCCGTAATGAAAAAGCCTTTCTCTGGCTGGTCATCCTTCTTTCGTACACTAACCCCCATACCTTCCAATACACCCACTGCTTCTTTGGTAAGATTACAGAGATCAACCTGATACTTCCCAGATAACTGGTTAGGTGTGTCTAAGAAAGCCCACATAATATCTGCCTGCACTTTTACTGGTTTTAATTCCATTTACTTCTCCTTTTAAAAAGCTACCTATATATTATACACTATTAATGAAGTTTGTCAACATCATTGCCTAACGATTTCACATGGTGAACTGTGCTCATCATCATAGCTGCGCTCAAGATTGATTGCAGTTCCTTCATATCGTATACGTTAGTCTTAATGTTAACCCTTTTATCACTCTTGATTCCTATGATGACCACGTGTTCTAGGTCAGCATAAAAAGAATCCTCTTCTAGTGAGTCATCGCCCATGTCTTACCTTTCTTATATTCACCGTCCAGTGGGCAGCGTAACCCTAGAATAACTCCCGCCTTCTTGATACTTGATACTGCCATACTACCTACCAGATCTGCGTCTGATTCATTACATTCTATCTGCCACTCGTCATGCACATTAGCTACAAAGTTAGCCTTGATCTGTAGCCTCTGTAGTCTTTCGTTCAGAACAACCAGAGCCTTCTTCATAACTATTGCACCAGCACTCTGAAGCAATGTGTTGAGTGCGCTGTGCTGGGAACGGATCTGTAGCTTGCGTCCATCAAGACCTTCAAGCGTCCCTCCCGCTGATAGCTTTTCAACCTTGGTCCTAAGCTTTTGTAAGCTTGGTGTGTTCCGAAGAAAAGCACTCGTGAGGTCTTTACCTTCTTTAGCTCCACCACCAACAATCGCCCCAATTTTGGCAGGCCCTGCACCATAGAGCAAGGCATAGATAAAAGTCTTGGCCTGCGCCCTTGTAGTAAGACCTGCAGCCCTCTGGTTTTTCGTGTGGACATCAGTTCCCAGCTCTTGCGATCCTTCTGTGAC
>Ga0315903_10005864_pt1 | contig 15899 bp, 9 predicted proteins | sample LakEriMetagenome_7_FD_203524 | JGI IMG/M metagenome (GOLD analysis project Ga0315903, IMG submission 203524) | Freshwater fungal communities from buoy surface, Lake Erie, Ohio, United States - Buoy 2 MA119 | ecosystem: Environmental > Aquatic > Freshwater > Lake | place: USA: Lake Erie, Ohio...
TGGTGGCCCGAGGAGGAGCCGGGCCGGTCAGCCGCCTCGGGTCCTCCGGCTGCGTTCGAACCCAGTGAAGATCAGCGTCGCTGGTGGGCGTTTCAGCCTGTCCGCCCGGTCACGCCTCCGTCCGTCTCCCGACCGGATTGGGCTCGAGGAGACCTGGATCTGTTTGTGTTGGCCGGATTGGAAACGCAGGGGTTGTCGCCCGCGGCTCCTGCCAGTCGGCGGACGTGGCTGCGGCGAGTTACCTTCGGACTGACGGGACTTCCGCCAACTCCGGCGGAGGTTGCGGAGTTTGAGGTGGATGAGGGGCCAGAAGCCGAGGGACGAGTGGTCGATCGGCTGCTGGCCTCGCCGGCGTACGGCGAGCGATGGGCTCGGCACTGGCTGGATGTGGCGCGGTACGCCGATTATTACGACGCGAACCCGGCAACTCGGACCGCGAGTTGTGAGCTGACCGAAGCGTGGCGGTATCGCGACTGGGTGGTCGAGTCACTCAACGGCGATCTGCCGCACGATGAATTCATCCGCCTGCAGGTGGCGGGCGATCTGTTGCCAGCGCCACCAGGCGAGGAAATCCATCGGGCCGGCCTGGTCGCGACGACATTTCTGTCGAATGGTGTCTGGGATCGAGGTGACGCCGACAAAGAGAAGATCGTGAGTGACATGGTCGATGACAACATCGACACGATTGGCAAGGCGTTCCTGGGGCTGACGCTGGGGTGCGCCCGCTGCCACGATCATAAGTTCGATCCGGTTTCGACAGCCGACTATTACTCGCTGGCAGGGATTTTCTACAGCACCCACATCCTGAAAGAGCTGGGGACCAAGGGAGGGGAATACACCCTCAATCGAGTTCCGTTGTGGGGACCGACAGCACTCGCCCGGCGAACCGAGCAGCAGCGGCAACAAGCGGCAGCGATGGCTGAACTGGCGAATCTCGATCGCCAGCACCGGCTGGAATCGTTGTCGACCGGGGGCCAGGTCTTGAAACCGGCTCGCTTTATGAGCGAGGCAGGCGCTGAGGGGAGTGTGAGCGAAGACGGGACAGTAGCGGTCTCGGGATCGCGAGCGAAGGACCGATACCGAGTTGTTGTGGAATTGTCCGAGCCGCTGACGCTGCGGTCCGTACGGCTGGAAGTGCTGCCCGATGCAAGCCTGCCTCAGTCGGGGCCGGGGCGGGCCGATGATGGCAACTTTGTGTTGAGTCGCTTTTCGGTGCAGGTTACGCGCCCTGGTGCCGTGGGAGAGACTGTTCGTTTTCACAAGGCACGGGCCGACTTCGAGCAGGAGAAATACGCGGTGGCGACCGCGTTGCAGGACGATTTGAAGCAGGGCTGGGGAGTGTCGCCCCGTATCGGAGAGCGGCATGTCGCCGTGTTTGAGTGCGCGGAAGGAGTCGAGTTGCCAGCGGGCAGCCTGCTGGAGGTGTCGCTGGAACAACGGCACAGCGAGCAGTTGACGTTGGGGCGATTTCGCTTGTGGGCCGGAGATGCAGTGGCTGACAGTCCGCCTCCTCGCACGGCGAGGCGTATGGAACTGGAGGAGATCCTGAATCAGGCACAGCGAGATCTGTCGGTCTCGGTGCCCTTGGCGATGGCGGTGGGGGAGGGGGGGACGGCCGGCGGGTTGTTTCCGGCGATCCAGGATGTTCCCATTCACATTCGTGGCAGCTACGCGAGGTTGGGAGCGGTGGTGCCGAGGGGGTTACCGAGGTTTCTGTCGAGGATCGGCACTGGTGAGGGGGCCGTGCCGATTGCTGAAGGGAGTGGTCGGCGAGAGCTGGCGGAGTGGGTCGCTTCGCCTCGCAACCCACTGACCGCGCGGGTGATTGTGAATCGGATCTGGCAGTGGCATATGGGCGAAGGGCTGGTGCGAACGCCCAACAATTTTGGGCTGCTCTCTCAGCCGCCGAGTCATCCCGAGTTGCTGGACTGGCTGGCAGCGAAGTTTGTCGAAGAGGGTTGGTCTTGGAAGAGTCTGCACCGACGGATCGTCCTGTCGGCGACCTACCGGCAGGGATCGCGGAGGAGTGACGGGGCGGATGAGCGGGACCCCGAGAATCACTGGTTGGGGCGGATGGTGTCGCGGCGCCTTGAGGCCGAGGCGATTCGTGATGCGATGTTGAGTGTGTCGGGTCGGCTGGACCGCGGGGCAGGGGGGCCGGCGGGGGATGATTTCACCATCAATCGGCGGTCGCTGTATGTGCAGACCGCCCGCTGGCAGCGCGAGAGTTATGCCAACCTCTTCGATGCGGCGAATTCTGACGCCTCGACTGAACGTCGGGCCACGAGCACCGTGGCACCGCAGGCCCTGTTGATGTTGAATCACCCCTTCCTGCACGAGGTGGCGCTGGTATTGGCCGAGCGGTGGCAACGGGAGGTGCCCGGCGATGAGGAGGCGCGGGTGAGCCAGGCGTGGCGGTTGATGTATGGACGGGAGCCGACGGACGCTGAGCGGAAAGTGGCGTGGCAGGTGATTCGCCCGGGGGGAGGTTGGGGTGACAAGTCGGGTGCGGCTGGAGGTGCCGACGCCGAGCGAGTCGATGGCCTGGCGGGGTGGATTGATCTGGCTCACGTGTTGCTGTGCAGTAACGAGTTCATCTACGTGGATTAGCCCGGCGTGGGGGCCGAGCGGGAGTGGATGCCGATGCAGGACTGGCTGACCGAGTCGCGAAGATCGTGGCTGACGCGGATGGGGGGAGGGTTCGGATGGCTGGCGGCACGGGGCCTGATGCAGTTGGAATCTCGCGGGCTCGCGTCGTCTTCAGCGGGGCCGGGTGGGCGGGGGGCGAATCCGTTCGCCGTGCAACCGCCGCATTTTCTGCCCCGCGCGAAGCGGATGATTTTTCTGTACATGCCGGGCGGTCCGTCGCACGTGGACCTGCTGGATCCGAAGCCCCGCCTGGCTCGGGATGAGGGGCAGCCACTGCCGTTTGAAAAGCCTCGGCTGGAGCGAACCAAAACGGGGAACCTCCTGGCATCACCGTGGAAGTTTGCCCGACACGGTGGTGCGGGGATTGAGGTGAGCGAGTTGCTGCCCGGCCTGGCATCGCGGATTGACGACGTGTGTGTGATCCGGTCGATGGTCGCCGACAACATCAACCACACGGGGGCCGCGCTGCAGATGTGCACCGGCGAGCAGGCTTTTTCTCGGCCGAGCCTGGGTTCCTGGTTGACCTACGGGCTGGGGACCGAGAGCCAGGACTTGCCGGGGTTTGTGGTGGTATGTCCGGCGGCGGTGTTCCAGGGAGCTCAGTTATGGGCGTCGAGTTTTCTGCCGTCGGCGTACCAGGGGACGCTGGTTCGAGATCTGCAGAGACCGATTGCGAACCTGGAGGGGCCGGTGGGGACTGGGGGACGCCAGCGGTCGAAGCTGGATGCCCTGCGGCGATTGAATGAACTGCATGCTGCGGGGGCGGCGGATGCGGGGGCGCTGGAAGCTCGAATTGCCAGCTTTGAGCTGGCGTATCGGATGCAGCGGGAGGCGCCCGAAGCATTTGATCTGTCAGGCGAGAGTTCGACGACGCAGCAGCTGTATGGGATTGATCAGCCTGACAGTGAACTGTTTGGCCGACAGTGCCTGTTGGCCCGGCGGCTGGTGGAGCGTGGCGTTCGCTTTGTGCAACTCTTTGATGCGCCAGCGAACAATGCGTGGGACCACCATGGGGGGCTCCGCGAGAATCTTCCGAAGCGATGTCGAGCCGTGGATCGGCCCATCGCCGGGCTGCTGACCGATCTGAAGGCCCGAGGACTGCTGGAGGAGACCCTGGTGTTGTGGGGAGGAGAGTTTGGGCGGACTCCGACGGCTGAGGGGACGAATGGCCGCGAGCATCATCCGTTCGGCTTCAGCATGTGGTTGGCGGGAGGAGGGATTCGCGGGGGGATGGTGCACGGTGCGACGGATGAGTTTGGCTGGCACGCCGAGCGCGACAAGGTGCATGTCCATGATCTGCACGCCACGATTCTGCACCTGATGGGTTTTGATCATGAGCAACTGACCTTCCGGTTTGGCGGCCGAGACTACCGGCTCACCGACGTGCACGGCGAAGTGGTGCACGAGATTCTCGAGGCGACGTAGCGGGCGAGTGGCGAGGAAAGGGGAGTTCATCGATCGCAGATGGGGTGGCGACGTCGTCCGCTGGTCGATGGGGTCGATTCCGTTGGTGGCGTGTCGCAGGTGTACCGGGTTCGGTTTTTCGGATTGGCAATGGTGAGTGGTGAGCGACGAGGAGCTGCATGCTCCAGACTTCAGGCTGTGGGTTACACGTGGAGAATCGCGGCAGGGAGCGGAATCAGCCATGGCATTGCTTGGCTGGTCGGGTGTGAACCGGGGATCGGCTTCTGGCGTTGAGTTGAAGGGAGCTGGGAAGCCGAGGGGAGATGTTGGTCGAATGTTGGACAATGGAACAAAGGATTGGGCTGTCTGGGATTTCTGCTGGGGCCGAGATGGATAGAATCGAAAACGCAGGATGTGGTCAGTGCCCCGTGGGGTGGTGAGGCCTGGTCGTGAAGACAATCGCATGCTGAACTTGAAGCGAGAGCGAGAGGGGATGTTATTACACCTGTCGGGACGACGACGCTGTCGCAGGTTGCGGACGTGGGCGAAAGGTTGCTGGTCCCGCGCGCTGTGGCTGACTTTGTCGGTAGGAATGTTCGTGGGCTGGGATCGGCCCGATGTGGGCAGAGTCTCGGCGGAGGAAGTGGCACCGACAACTTTGCGCTGGTCTTTGGCCGAGGAATTCCGAACGGGAACTGGGCGCCGGAATCCGAATCCTGATGGTACTTTCTGCGGACCACGAATGCGCGGGGGCCGGTGGAAACCCGAGAGTGGTTGCGGGATGGGAAGTACGCGCCGCTGGCTGAGTCGGGAGAGAAACTCTTCAGCAGTCCGGTCGATGGTTGGGCTTTTCGAGTGGGGCAGCCGTTGGCACCGTTGGTTGGGCGGGTGACGGCGGAGTACGACGTGGGGCTGCGGCTTGAGCCGGGGGACGTGCTCATCGCGCCGGGGCCGGAGCATGCGGTCGTGATTGGCTGGCGGAGTCCGGTTGCGGGCCGGCTGGAGATCGCGGGGCGCTTTGAGCATGGGCAGAATTGTTGCGGAGTGAATTCGGCTGTGCGTTGGACAGTCGAGCGTGGACTGGCACCCGATGAGGCGACGGGCTTCGAATCTCGGGAGCTGGCGACGGGGACTGCGAACTTTGGGACGCCCAGCCAGGTCGGGGAATTCGACATCCGCAACGAGACGGTCTCGCCTGGGGAGTTCGTCTATTTCATCGTGGACGCCTTGGCCGATGGGACGCCGACACCACATCACGGTGATGCCACACGATTGCGGGTAACAATCACGGTGCACAATGCGGTGCGGCCACCACCGCCAGTGTTCGAGGATCTGATTCAGCCTCTGCTCTCGAGTAAATGCGGTGGCTGCCACGGCGCGGATCTTCAAGAGGCACAGCTCGATCTGCGGACTTTGTCGACGCTGCTGCGTGGGGGGGAAAGTGGTCCGGCTGTGGTGCGGGGAGTTCCTGAGAGCAGCCTGTTGATCGATCTGGTGCAACGCGGCGAGATGCCGCCGGTGCCGGAGGATCGACTGTCGAGTACCGAAGTCGAGTTGCTGGCCCGGTGGGTCAAGGGAGGGGCACCGGGCCGGGAGCCAGTGGTGGAACTGCCATCTCGGCACATGGTGACGCCCCAAGATCGAGAATTCTGGGCGTTTCAGCCACCCCGGCGAGTCAAGCCGCCTGCGGTGCGAGACGAGTCGGCGGTCCGCACACCGGTCGATGCTTTCCTGCTGAGCCGATTGGAATCGGCGGGTTTGGAGTATTCCCCCGAGGCGGACCGGCGGGCATTGATCCGTCGCGCGAGCCTGGATTTGACAGGGCTGCCACCCAGTCCGGAGGCCGTCCAAGAGTTTGTCCAGGATCGTTCGGTCGATGCCTATGAACGGCTCATCGAGCGGTTGCTGCATTCCCCCCACTATGGAGAACGCTGGGCCAGGCACTGGCTGGATGCGGCGGGATATGTCGATGGGAAGCTCGATAATGATCTGTCCACGATTTACCCGAGCCAGGGCCTGTGGCGATATCGCGACTACGTGGTGCAGGCGTGGAATTCTGACAAGCCGTTTGATCGGTTTCTGATCGAGCAACTGGCGGGTGATGAACTGGTCGACTGGCGAAAAGCGGAGCGGTTCACGCCGGAGACCCTGGAACTGCTGACGGCGACAGGATTTCTGCGGACGGTGGATGATCACACCGACTTTCCGCAGTACGGTGTCGAGAAGCGATATGAGGTCGTGAACGAGACGCTTGACATGCTGTCGACTGCCGTCATGGGGCTGACGCTGGAGTGCTGTCGGTGTCACAACCACAAGTACGATCCCTTACCACAGCGGGACTACTACCGGTTGATGGCGTGCTTCGAGCCAGCGTTCAACGTGCAGGAGTGGAAGCCGCCGAAAGAGCGATATTTGGCCGACGTTTCGCCCCAGGAGCGGGCTGCGATTGATGCCCGGAATGCGGAGCTGGAGTCTCAGATCGCCGAGGTGGTCAAGCGGGAGGGAGCGCTGCGGCAGACGGTTCGGGAGCGTATCAGGGAGCAGCGGCTGGCGTCGCTGCCCGAGGGGCTTCAGCAACAGGTGCGGCAGGCATTGGAGTTGGTTGCCGACAAGCGGAGCGCAGTGCAGCAGGAATTGCTGAAACACCACGACTCGGCGTTGCAGGTTAGCGATGCCGATGTGGAGGCGGCGCTGACCGTCGACGAGCGGCAGGAATTGACGGGGGGTAATGCCCGGCGAGGAGAGTTGGCGGCTCAGAAGCGGGCGTACGGAGTGATTCAGGCGCTGTGGGATGTGGGAAGGCCACCGGCGAGCCGAGTGCAGCGGCGGGGCAACCCCAAATCCCACGGGGTGCTGGTTCAGCCGGGATTTCCCGAAATTCTCCAGCCAGCGCCGGCGATGATCTCGGGGGCCGGAACGCTGCGGGCAGGGCAGGGGGGGGAACCGATGGGGGACACGAGTGGGCGCAGACTTGCCCTGGCCCGCTGGTTAACGTCTCGGGAGCACCCCCTGACGGCGCGGGTGTTTGTCAATCGCGTCTGGCATCATCACTTCGGACGCGGGATTGTCGAGACACTGGGAAACTTTGGCCGCTCGGGCAGTCTTCCCACACATCCCGAATTGCTCGACTGGCTGGCGGTCGATTTTGTCGAGCATGGTTGGAGCATCCGGCACCTGCACCGCCGGATCATGCTCTCGACTGCCTATCGCCAGGTGTCAGATCGCGCCGGGCCGGGGAGCCTTGGGAATGGAGAGCGGATTGATCCCGCGAATCGACTGGTGTGGCGGATGAATTTGCGACGGCTGGAAGCCGAGTTGGTGCGCGATGCCGTGCTGGCCTCGGCCGACAACCTGGATCGTGCGACTGGTGGGGCACCGATAGAGATTTCGATGCCCTCCGATGGGCTCTCTGAGGCAAAGGCTGGACCTGCGGGGCAGGAACGCCGCAGTCTGTATCTGTTCGCCCGGCGGGTCTACCCGCTGAAGTTTCTAGAGATTTTTGATTCGCCGATTATGGCGGTGAACTGCACGCAACGGGCCAATTCCACGACGGTTCTGCAGTCGCTGGCACTGCTGAACAGCGAATTCCTGATGGCACAGTCGGAGCGGTTTGCGACGCGACTGCGGCGGGAGACAGGCTCCGACATCTCTGCCCAGGTTGAGCGAGCCTTTCAGGTCGCCTACAGCCGGGCTCCGCACGGTGCTGAGCGAGACCTGGTGTTGGAGTACCTGGTCCAGCAGGCACGCGATCATTCGGCGGGAGGGGCGGACGATGAACTCGCGGCCCATCGGGCCCTGGCGGACCTTTGCCACATGTTGCTGTCTTCCAGCGAATTCCTGTACATCGAGTAGACTCATGCTGCCGATTTCACGGCGTGACTGGTTGCAGTCTTTGGGGGCTGGTTTTGGAACCCTGGCCCTGGCTGGGGTGTTGGGAGATGCGGGTTTGCTGGCCAGCCCCGGAGCGCCCTCATTGGGATCCGGGTCGACGGGAAGTGGGAATCCCATGGCACCGAGGGGAGGTCATTTTCCGGCGCGTGCCCGGGCGGTGATTCAACTGTGTCAGAACGGGGGCCCGTCGCAGATGGACCTGTTCGATCCCAAGCCGGAACTGACGAAACGGAGTGGTGAGCCGCATCCCGGGCAGGTGGAGACTTTTCAGCTGGGAAACAAGAACGTGCTGCTGGGAAGCCCATTCAGGTTCCAGAGATACGGACAGTCGGGAATGGAGTTCTCGGAGTTGATCCCGCGACTGGGGGGAGTCGCAGACGACTTGTGCCTCGTGCGATCCATGTATACGGGCAACAATAATCATCCATTTGCATTAAATATGCTGCAGACGGGAAAGACGTTTGCGGGGCGTCCAGCGGTCGGTTCGTGGATCGGTTATGCCCTGGGAACAGAGAATCAAGACTTGCCAGGCTACATCGTGCTGCGCGACCCCGCGGGCTACAACACGTCGGGAAAGATGGTCTGGTCAAGCGGATGGCTGCCAGCGGTGTACCAGGGAACGGAATTCAACGCCTCGGGCTCGCCCGTGCTGCACCTGCAACCGGCCCGCCCGAGGCAAGAAACTCAGGCGGAGCGGTCGCGGCGACTGCTGGCGGAGTTGAACCGCACTCACCGTGACCGGCATCCGGGGGAGTCGGAGTTGGACGCGCGCATTCAGGGGTTTGAGCTGGCCGCCCGGATGCAGCTGACGGCAACCCGATTGCTCGATCTGTCTCAGGAAACGGCCGCGACTCGCGAGCTCTATGGCCTCGATCAACCCGCCACTGCCGGTTACGGAGCGCGGTGCCTGATGGCCCGGCGACTGGTGGAGGCGGGGGTCCGTTTCGTGCAGATCTTTCCGCCCCTCGATCCGTCATTTCAGCCTTGGGACACTCACGCCAACCTGCAGTCCGGGCTCAAGAGCATCTGTGGCAGGGTCGATCAGCCAAGTGCGGCATTGATTTTCGATCTCAAGCAGCGTGGCTTGCTTGAGGATGTGATCGTCCTCTGGACGGGTGAGTTCGGACGACTTCCCATAACGGAGGGGAGCGATGGGCGGGATCACAACCGACACGCCTTCAGTTTGTTGCTGGCGGGGGGGGGCTTTCGGGCGGGCCACATCCACGGCGAAACCGATGAGTTTGGATATCGCTCGGTCGTGGATCGAGTGAGTGTCCCCGATTTGCACGCCACGATACTCAATCAACTGGGCATCGATCATACCCGGCTGGCATTTGTGCACGCGGGGCGGCCAGAGCGTCTGACCGACCCGGAGGTGACTGGAGCCAAGGTGGTCGAGGAACTGCTGGCCTGAATCGACCCTTGGGGACGAGTCAGGATTCGGAGCGGCGTGGTGAACCGGCCCATGAACTGGCTGGATGTCGAATTCTGCCATCGCAGTAATCGTGGGCGACCGACGAGGAGCAACCCCAGTGTCGATCTCTACAGCTGGGTGTCGGGCGGAGCGATTCATGGCGAGATTCCCGGAGAGTATCTCGCCCGAGGCACGATTCATCGGAGTCGAGGCCGAAGAGGCCGAGAATCCGGAAGGTTCAAGAAGACTTAAGTGCCTGAATTCAGCCTCTTCCGCTCGAGGTTTTTGTACCACAAATTGCCTCCGTGGTCTGGCAGGCCGATGTGACCCTTTCGAGGATGGTTCTTGAAGGCGATGTCGAATTGATGGTCGGTACCATCGGACCGCGTACTGGCCAGCGTCCATCGATCGAGATCCATGTTTGACACCTGAGTCCTGTTCACCCTGACGGCAGTTCGAATGCTAACGCATAAGGTATGTATTGAAGTTCATTCACAGGCCGGCTTGATCGCGGTGGTGGACGGACGAGACAAGTGATAGACGGCGCCGGTGTCGTAGAAGCCGCCGGTGGTGGTGTCGTCGATTGTTATTGGGAGCACGGAATAGGATGAGTGAGGGGCGCCTGAAAGAAGTCCAGCTGGCTAAAGGGCCGGAGATTTGTTTCTGTGATTCGTTTGGGACCACAAGGCACGCGGGCGACACGACAGTCGGCCGAAAGCGGCCTCCTGGCGGTTCGCCCTCCCCACAGGAAAGAGGAAAACCCGTCGAGAATTCTAATTGTCGCTCAAGGGGAGGAATAATTGTCGTCGAAGACGACCATGAAGAACCGGCGTTTGTCAGGGCTGGCGGAGTCGCTCGAGATCCGTCTGCACGAGGCGCGACCTCGGGACTCAACCACCGGGATTTCCTTGAGTTGCTGCTGCAGGACGAGTTGCACCTCCGCAATCAGCGGCTGGTGGTGCGGCGGATGAAAGCAGCGAACTTCCGGGACGCGGAGCGACTGGAGGACTTCGACTCTGGCTTAAAGCCGTCGATCCGGAAGGACCTAATCTATGGCCTGGCGACGTGCCGGTTCATTCGGGAGAGGCGGGACTCGCTGCTGGTCGGTCCTCCCGGGACAGGGAAGAGTTACTTGGCCCAGGCGATCGGGTTGGCGGCGATCCGCTCGGGGTACACGTTCTTCTACCGGTCGATCTTCGACACGGGGCGTGACTTCCTGCATGACGAGGCGTTGTCTGGGAAGGAGCGCACACTGAGGCGGTAACTGAAACCGGACGTGCTGATCATCGACGACATGGGAATGAAGCAGTTGCCAAAGAGATCGGGAGAATACCTGTTCGAGATCGTGCTGCGTCGATACGAGGTCAGATCAACGCTGATGAGAAGCAATCGCCCGCTGGAAGACTGGGGGAAACTGCTGGGAGATGTGCCGTCAGCAACCGCGATCCTAGACCGGTTCTTGCACCACTCGGAGATCATCGAGATCACTGGTCGGAGCTATCAGCCTAAAAACTGGTAGAAGGTGGCAATAGAGACCAAAGCGCTCACCGGGTCGGGGACCGAAAAGTAGCCCTGAGGGGGGTGGCAAACGGGACCAGCCTACATCCAACCCACCCGGTGGGGTCCACTGGCACTGTCTGAAGCACCCCTCACTGGTCCAGTTTCAGACGCCCAATGACAGTCCGGCCTATCACCACCCACTGCACGGTCGCACGCGGGCCGGTCACAGAAACCTCGGCTTTCTGAAGACTTACGTCAATACCCCCGAGCAGGTTCGAACTGCTGACCTGCGGTTTAGGAAACCGCCGCTCTATCCAACTGAGCTACGGGAGCGTAAGCTCATTCTGACCACTTGTGGGTCGTTTTGTCCATTCCGCAGCCGGCAGCAGAAACGGGGCGCCCGCGTGCCACGATCACACAATTCAGGACCTCTGCGGCTCGAAGGGGTTAGAAGGGACCTGGGTGAAATGACAAGTTTTCTATGGATAACTCTGCTCACCACCACCCCTGAGGCCTGACCCGACGGGGCCGAATGAGACGGTCAGCACTCTTCATGCAAACCGGCCCGGACTGGTGCCGTTCGCGAAGTTAAAGGGAACAACCAACAACGACGCCGCGGCTGAGAGCACTCTCAGCGACGCGGCGTCAGTCGGATCAGATGAAGGATTGTCAGCTGTACTGGCGGATCACGCCAGTCACCACGCCCAGTACATCAACGTGAGCTGAGTAAATTGGATTCATGGTTGAATTCGCAGGTTCCAGACGGATTCGGTTTGGCTCACGAAAGAATCGCTTCAACGTGGCTTCTTCGCCATTCAGCAGAGCTACGACGATCTCGCCGTCTTTCGCGATCCGCTGCTTGCGAACCACGACATAATCACCCGGAGCGATGTTGGCTTCGATCATCGAATTGCCGCGTACCCTAAGGCAGTACTGTCCCTCCCCTTCAAATAGGTGCGAAAAATCAATCTGCTCCTGATCCTCCACGACTGACACGGGGTGGCCTGCCTCGATCACCCCGCGGAGGGGAAGGGCGGTCGGATGCAGCGGCTCGGTCAATTGAATCGCCCTCGACATCCCAGATTCGCGGGTGATCAATCCCTTCTTCTCCAGTGCCTTGAGGTGACACATCACCCCGTTCGGGGACTTGATTTTGAAGCCCGCCCCAATCTCTCGGACTGTGGGGCCGTAGCCCCGAGAGAGAATTTTGTGCTTGATGAACTCGTAGATCGCTCGCTGCTTAGCAGTCAAGGCACCTTTTTCGCTACCCGCCCCTTTGGGTTGGAAAAACGATGCAATCTGAGAGGAGGCCGCGATGGACTCGGACATGGAACATCCTTGATCAAAGGGAACAGTAAATCCCGTACATCAGTGGCCTGCTAGGCCATGCAAGATCGGGAACAAGACAGTAGACCGAACGACTCAAATTGCTGCACATCACGCACAACAAGCGTCGAGCTTAGAAACGGCACGCGGCAGAAGACGATGGACACGAAGTTCAACACGCCCCAAACAGACAGACACAACTCACCCAGGAGAGAAATTCATGATCGCCTGTGATTGCCAACCCCAAAAAGGCTTCCAGGTTCGCGAGGCAATCTCCCAATAATTCTCGTTAACACGCACTCACTCAGAGGTTGCGCTTGGAGAATCGATTCGACGGTTTCCTGGGTTGGGCTTGGCTTCCCAGGTTCGAATCGACGTAAATGAAGTTTCCAACCTTATCGGGTCACTCCTCCGATCAATGGACTGCATCCCAGATGTTCCGCTAGGCCTTCACGAACAGAAATGAAGTAGCATTCCGTGCTCTGTGAGAACCGTACCATGATGATTCCTGTGCCCCTTGAAGGCGCAAGATCAATCGACCGTGGACGAATCATGATCGAACCGCTCACTTAGAATCTGTGCGAGTTGGCCGGGTATTCGGTGGCTGTGGTGGACATGTGGTGTGGGCTGTGTGCGTCAAGCCATTCATCGCACACCGTTGTAACCGAGAACGTGACGTGTTTCTGTTCACTGAGGAAATTGTAAAGTGCATGGTGTCAGATGTCAAGAAACATGGCTTCATATGTTCATGCAATTCGCAGGTGCAGGTGGTTCTCGTTCAGTTGTTTTGTGTGCCAATTGCTACCCGCCGCCCAATGAACCCGCAGAATCTGTGGGGTATTCGGCTCAGGGCCCTTCCCCGACTCCCCAGGATCCTGGGATTTGATAAACTTGTCGGAGACGTCACATCCTTCACTGAGATGTGCATATCCAAATCTACCCGAGGGTTGTTGTTGTGCGCTGGACGAAGACGTTCATCCCTACGATGAAGGAAGTTCCTTCGGATGCTGAGATTCCCAGTCACCAATTGATGCTTAGGGCAGGTTTGATACGACAATTGATGGCCGGGGCTTACACGTACTTGCCGCTCGGTTGGCGTGCCGTGCGTAAAGCCGAGGCGATCGTTCGGGAGGAAATGGACAGGGCTGGGGCCATCGAACTGTTCATGCCAGCTCTGCAGCCGATCGAACTCTTTGAGCGAACGGGTCGAAAGTCGGCTTTTGGGAATGTATTGATCAACTTCCAGATACAGAGAGGAGATCGCCGCGTTCATTTGGCATTAGGGCCAACTCACGAAGAGGTTGTGACTGATTTGATGGCGCGGCACATCAGTTCGTATCGCCAACTGCCATTGTGTGTCTATCAGATACAGACGAAATTCCGTAACGAAGAACGGCCTCGGTTTGGGGTTCTCCGAACCAGTGAATTCCTGATGAAGGATGCGTACAGTTTTGGCACAAGCCTTGAACAGCTTAATACGGTTTACGAACAGATGTATAAAGCTTACTGCCGAATCTTTGCTCGTGCTGGGTTAAAGTATCTTCCAGTTGAGGCAGAGAGTGGCCCTATCGGCGGCGATGCATCACACGAATTCATGGTTCCAGCGAACAACGGCGAGGACCGAATCGTTCACTGCACGGCTTGCGGTTATGCGGCCAATTTGGAGCGTGCCGAAACGGGGCGCGTTCCTAAGACTAAACCCGTTGGTTCTTCGATGACTCCCGTGAGTGAAGCGGCAACACCCGGAGCAAGTAGCATCGAAGCCGTGTGCAAGGCACTGGGTACCACGCCAAAGCAGATGATCAAGACGCTACTGTTTTTGGCAGATGGCCAACCCTTGGCGTGTCTTATCAGGGGAGATCATGAAGCGAATGAGGCCAAGATCCGTCGTGCAGCGGGTTGTAAATCACTGGAAATGGCTGACTCAGTGACGATTCAGTCCGTGACAGGAGCCCCAGTGGGGTTTGCTGGGCCAATCGGTTTGAAGTGTCGAGTTCTGGCAGATCACGACGTGGTCGAGGTAGTCGATGCTGTCGTTGGGGCAAACGCCGTCGATATGCACCTGAGGGGTGTCAACGTAGGGCGTGACTGGCAGGTGGATGCGACTTACGATCTGCGGATGGCAGAGGAAGCAGACGTATGCCCACGCTGCTCGGAACGGATGCAGTTGGTCCATGGGATCGAGGTTGGCCACGTGTTCAAACTAGGCATCAAGTACAGTGTTTCTCTAGATGCCGAGTACCTCGACGAAAAAGAGCAGAGGCATCCGATGATTATGGGTTGCTACGGTATTGGTGTGAATCGAATTGTGGCGGCGTTGTGCGAGACCAGCTTCGACGAGCACGGTCTGATTTGGCCGCTTTCGATTGCTCCATATGAGGTTCTGGTTGTGCCTCTAAATGTGTCCGATACTGCGACCATGGAATATGCCGAACGGATTTATGCAGAGCTGCGGAATCTAGGCATCGATGTTCTACTCGACGACCGAGATGCCCGCGCCGGATTCAAGTTCAAAGATGCCGACCTGATTGGAGTTCCACTTCGGGTGATTATCGGTGGAAAAGGATTGAGGGAAGGTGTCGCTGAGGTACGATGGAGGTGGGAATCCGATTCTAGAAAAATTCCATTGGCATCGGTGGTTGGCGACGTGGTGGAAATGGTGGCTCGTCAGAAGCTTCGAGAATTGGCGAGAGCGCCTGACTGAGGAGGTGCTGGCGAAGCGGGAGGTAGGATCTGGTTGGGGCGGCGTTGAAGAGAAGAGGAAGGCGACACCTTGTCGGGAGTTCGCGGAAGCTTGACGCACTGATGCCAAACCCGATGTTGAGGAGTCCGGACGTTCGTGAGAGCGCCCTGACTAAGGTCTTGCAGGTGTGAGTAGCGTCCCGGTTACACTTTCGTATAGCCGTGTCGTCCGCCATAGGCGAGACCGATTGCTTCAAGTGGAAAGAGATCGAGTAGCCGCCAGGAGCAGCGCACATCAAGTTGGGATCCCCGTGGCGACTTACGACAGGAACTCGATGCTCCACCCGCACGCACGCCGCTTCGTTGCCAGGCTGTGCTTTCTGGGATGTTGCTTCAAAACTGAGAGTGTGAACCAGCAGAGCCAGGCAAAATTTCCCGGGCTCATTTCTCCGGCGTTCTCGATTCGTCCTCGCGATAGGTCACATCGAGGACGCAGTGATAGCTGTTCTCAATTCGCCAATGACTGCGAGTCGCGCGCGAATGTCTCCACCCCCAGCGGTAGACTGCTGATGAAGTAGCGCACCTGTTCGGTGGTCTTTCCCGCACGGCATGTCATTGGGCGCCTGAAACAGGACCAGTGAGGGGCGCCCCAAAACCGGCCAGTGGGACAGGAGGGTTTGCAAGTCGTACGCTGAGGTTTTCCCTCGGCGGAGACGACGATGGCGAACCAGATCAGCATGTCCCAAAAACAAACGATTGCAGCCCTCCACGCTCAGGGCGTGTCCAATCGGCAGATTGCCGCGCTTCTGAACCTGCATCGAGACACGGTCAACCGGCATGTCCGGCTGCTGAAGATCCAAAACCGGCCAGAGACTCCCCCGGAAAAATCACGCAGTTTGAGCTGTTTGATCATGTGCCAGGGCCAGCGCGCAGTCTGTAACGATTAAATAAGATAGGTAATTTGCGCTTCGCGCGCAAATGGGCTAGAAGTGCTGGCGTGGTTGGCACCTTCTGTCCGCTCAGTGAGAGTTGC
>Ga0315903_10005867_pt1 | contig 15893 bp, 14 predicted proteins | sample LakEriMetagenome_7_FD_203524 | JGI IMG/M metagenome (GOLD analysis project Ga0315903, IMG submission 203524) | Freshwater fungal communities from buoy surface, Lake Erie, Ohio, United States - Buoy 2 MA119 | ecosystem: Environmental > Aquatic > Freshwater > Lake | place: USA: Lake Erie, Ohio...
ATCCGCGAACTCTGTTCCCAAAAAAACATTCGTTTGTTTTTCAAAAACCGATTCTCCTATATCTACAGCTGCCAAATATGCCGCCCCTAGAGCAATGCCAGCATCATTGGAGGCCGGTTGAATAAACAACTCAGTTACTTGATTGAGTGCTTCTATCTTTTGGTTGGCCAAACAATTTAAAGCAACACCTCCGGCTAAACAGACTTTGCTAATTCCGGTATCAAGGATATGCTTTTGTACTAATGATGTTAAAGCCAACTCCAATTGTTGTTGAGTGGCTGCGGCTATATGTTTATAGGGTTCATCTATCGTAGAGGAAACTCTGCGCGACACATTTAATTTTGACAATAGTTTCTTGCTGTATAGCATTTCATAACGACTTGGTGAAGGTTGGCCTACCGGAATATAGACAAGATATTCTATATCTAAATGATAACTGCCATTTTGCACCTGCAACACGTTATTCAAATCGACCTTTGAGGCATCACCGTAGGCTGACAAACCCATCAGTTTATATTCGTCTGCATCGCGAGTAAACCCGCAAACTTGAGTCATCATGGAGTAAAACAAACCCAAACTTTGCGGTCGTTCATATTGCTCCACAACTTCCAATTTATTGTTTCTGCCAATGGCGATTTGTGTGCTCACCCCATCGCCCGAACCATCTATGGTAACAACTAATGCCTCTGCAAAGCCGGAAGCGAAAAAGGAGCTTGCTGCATGGCAATCATGATGATGGTAACGCTTAATGGTCGGACAAAAACCAAAATAACTTTCAAAATGTCGTTGAATGACTTGTTCTATTTCAACTTGCCAAGTACTGCCATGAAAAGCCACAACAGCCACATCTTGAATAGTAATATTGGCAATACGCAAAACTTCTTTTATTGACGAAATCGGGAGCTGACCGGCAGAATGTTTTACTCTATTTAATCGCTCTTCTTCTACAGCAGCAATAACTCTACCATCACGCATTAATACAGCAGCTATATCTTGATAGCCGGCTCGCACTCCGCCATTAATGCCTAAAATATAACTACTCGCCACAGAGAAAATATTTATCGTAAACAATCTCGGGCATAAAGCCCATTTTGGTGGCTAATTTTATGGCCGGGCGCAACCATAGCATTTTGTCATATCCCGTGTTGTAATCGAGAAATGTTTTGGGTGGCAAGGCAACCCATTCATCAAATTGTTCACGAGTTATCGCCAGTCGTTTCAAACATAAATCAATGATTTTAGGGTCTTCCATCACATACGGTTTTTTCACCGCTTCGATGGCCCAATTTCTATCCATCTGCCTATCGCGCACAAGGGCACTATAGGCATTCAACCGAAAATCTATATTGAATTTCACCCGATGTACATAAGTAATCAAGGACCAATACAAATCATCATAGTAATGCGCCCCAGGATATACCCAATTATACTCTCGTTTTATAATCTCATCTGCTTCTTGACGAATATACCGTTCATAATACAAGGGGGAATGTGCTTTAATCCCTTTTTGAATAGCATAATAAAATAGCTCTTTCCAGCCGAGTTGATAATTGGGGTTATCAGCCTTCCATGGTCTTAGTTTTACTGTACCGAATTTTTGCTGGACATCGGTCACATAATCGCCCACCATGTATGCCCAACTCAAAGGTTTGATGCCTTCAGTGCGAAACGACTGCCCGTAAATCAAATGCTTGATACCTTCTTTATGTGCCACGCCATAGCAAGCCGCTGCAATGCCTACATCGGTACCTTCGTTTAGCTCGGGAACAGACGCTTTCAAAAAAGAAATTTTTAAATCTTTCGCTTCTCTCCAATCACTGGTAATCGTGCGCAACTCTATACCTAACTTGCGGGTAATGTTTAGCATATTTTCTCCTCCTACCGGATTATCGAACCCATCGTTAAAGTGAACAGCCAATGGGCGCAACCCATATTTATTGACTACCAAATGCAATACGTACGTACTATCTCTTCCCCCGCTAATTCCCACTACACAATCGTACTTTTTACCTTTCCCGTCTTGCTTGATTTTTGTCAAACTTTTTTCCCAAGTTTTTTGTCCGCGCTCATCATTGGGATACATTAAGGTCCACTTGTCATGTAATTGACAAAAATTACACTCCCCTTTAGAATCGAACTTTATACCCGGACAAGTGCTGTCGCTGATACAACGCATGCACCGCTGGTAGCTTATATCTCGCTCTATGCCGTTGACTACCACTCCCATTTATATCAGTCCTTTTTGCTTTAACATTTTTCCTATTTGCACCCCTTTTTCTGTGCGCTGTGGCATGTCAAATGTAGCGTTGACCAAATCAGAAGCAAACTCATTAAACACACCTTCGGCAATAATACCTTCTTTACCGACACAGAGCGAGCAACCCACCATTTTTTTGCCTTCATAAGGCCCACCGACAATATAGCCTACACTCGTGGCGCTAGCCACAACAATTCCATGTGCTGAAGCTATAGATGATAATGGCTTAATCCATTTTTCTTGGTAGGGGTGTACTTCTTCGGTAATTGTATAGTCAACTGTCCAAGAAGAAGGCGACAGAATTAACTGCGCACCCATCCGCGCCAAGGTGTGACCAATCTGCGTGGCATCTTCATAGTTATCGGCACAAATATTCAATCCGATTTTGCCGAATGGCGAGTCAAAAACCTCCAGTTTTTGCCCTACTTCATAATAAGGGAACTCCACTTCCAACAAATTAATTTTTCGATGCTTGCCTATAATTTCTCCTTCATCATTAATGAGCAGGGCAGCATTATAATTAGCGTGTGGCGTTTTCTCTGTTAAGCCAACGCATATAAATATCCGATATTGTTTAGCTAATTCGCAAAAGAAATTGCTGTGTGCCCCGGGAATTGGTTGCGCTTCAGCTAAAGCATTTGGGTGCGTCCAAGCAAAATCTATGGTTTCTGGCAAAAGGGCTATTTGGCATCCGGCTTGAGCAGCTTGCGCTACATAACGAGCTGCTCGCTCAAAGTTGCGTTCGGGTTCGGTACCTTCCACTAAAAGTTGAATAAGGGCGAGTTGCATGATTATGTGAAATTGTCTTCGAAAATATTCTTTTTCAAGATTAACAGCACCAAAGTTTTAGATAAAAAAATATACCTTTATAACGCATAAATTAATTTTAAATACCAATGAATTTCAATTCTTTACTTGATAAGCTTTGGGGTAAAAAGCCTTTTGTCGATAATAAAAAATATCTTGATATACGAAAAGATTCTTTTTTCCTGCAGTCCGAACATCATTCTCATTATCTGAAGTATGGTTGGTGCAAAATTGAAGATGTTGTAACTAATGATGAAATAGATTCGTTTCTTCAAACTTTTGATGATATTAGCAAATTGGAAGGCTTTGAGTTAGACAAAAACTTATTAAATAGTGGTCGATTATTCAATCCTGAGATAAGAAAAAAGACACAAGATGTCATTAATAAAAATGCGCAAACAATTCTTCCAAGAATGTTTGACATGTCCAAAACAGACACCCATACCGGTGGGGCTTATCAAGTAAAACCACCACACAAAGAAAGCGATTTGTTGATTCATCAAGATAGTACTGTTATAGATGAAGAAAATGAATATTGCCTATTCGTATGGGTACCGTTTTGCGATGTAACTATGGATAATGGCGTCATATCTTTTGTGAATGGTAGCCACCTTTGGGGCAATACGCAGCGCAGTCTAGGGGTGCCTTGGCAATTTAAAAACAACATTGGTACACTCTACGAACACATTACCCCTGTTACCGTTAAAAAGGGTGATGTATTAGTTTTTGACCCAGCTTGTATTCATGCAAGTGCGCCTAATTTATCAAAAGAAATTCGTCATGCTATTACAATAACTGTACTTAAAAAAAATTACCAACTAGTTTATTATTTTCGAAATCCGGATATTGACAAGGATTTAATCGAAAAATATTATGTAGACGAAACCTTTTATTACGATTATGATTTCGTTTCAAAACCGGATGAAACAAAATGGAGAAAAGAAGTAGTAAGATACAAGCCTTTTAACTTTAAAAAAGGGGAACTTAAAAAACTATTGAGTCAAGACCTATAAACAAATAATCAACCATGAAAGCAGCCGAATTTATAGACAATACCCTTCAAGATCAATATGAGGAAAACGGATTTGTAATAATCCGAAACCTGTTAAATGAGCTTGATTTAATTGAGTTAAACCGTCTTTTTGTTACACACTACAACTATCAGGGTGAACAAAACACGATGTGGAATAGCCTCTGTGACATACCACATGACAAATCTGCAAATCTTAGCAATTTAATCTTAAGAATTGTAAAACCAAAGCTCGACTTATATCTTAAAAATTACGTATGCCCTGCAGCTACTTTTTTAGTTAAAAACCCAACTAAGCAAAGTACTGTACAACTTCATAGGGATTTCAGTGTTCAAGATGAGCCGGAGTATTCATACCAGAATATTTGGTTACCTATAGTGGATACCACTCCCGATAACGGTCAGTTACATGTGCTGAAAAAAAGTCATAAATTCTTTGATTATCCACTGCCGCACAATACTATTTGGCCTTATCTAGAGTATGAAGAAAGTTTACTTAAATACTGTGATGTTATAAATGCAAAAGCCGGTGATTTAGTTATTTATGGCGACAAAGTGCTACACGGATCCTCCAATAATTTAAGCAGTACGCCTCGCCCCGTGGTTCACTTTGGCCTTTTGCACCCGGAGGCTAAACTTTTATACTACTATCTAAACAATGAAAACAGAGAGGTTACAGTGTATGAGGTTCCATACTCCTTTTTCTTTGAAAATGCTTGGGGTAATCAAGACGGACGATTCCCTGTTTTTAAAAAATTTGAGTTTACCCCCCCTGCTTTTTCGCAACTTGATATTGTAAAATGGCTTGAAAATGAAGTGGCAAACAGCAATTGAAATGACATACCCCCTTCTACTAGATGAAAGACTAAACACCATATTGCATGAAACAGGCTTTGTTGTGCTACCATTACTAAACGATGAAGAAATTAATGAGTTGACCGAATTTTATGAAAAAATTCATCAACTCGAAGTAGCACCTTTTACAACATTTGCAGCAGATAATTTTAATTATAAAAAAAGTGTAAGCACAAAAATTCAGTCTGTTTTAAAGCGAGGTATAAATCAATACTTCCGAGATTGTGAACTGTTTTGGGGGAATTTCTTTGAAAAACAAGCAGGATCTTTAGACATGCCTTTGCATGCCGACCTTCAGTATGTAGATGAAACCATTATGAGTTCATATAATATTTGGTGTCCGCTCACAGATACAACCGAACAAAATGGCACATTAGGAGTTATTCCTTACTCTCACCTGTTAGTTAAAAAAGTAAGAGGAATAAATATAACTGATGCTTATAGAAAAAACGCAAAGGCTATTGCGGAAAAATATACTATTTACCCAAGTCTTAAAGCCGGTGAAGCTATCGTCTACAATCATCGCCTACTTCACAACTCTGCGGCAAACACAAGTCAAAAAAAACGCTTAGCCGCAACACTCATCATTCTCGAACCAAACTCTTCAGTACTACACTATTACGCAGAACACGAAGGTGATACTAATTTTTACAAATATAATATTGATGCCGTTGAAGATTTGATGAAGATTGATTTTATGCAAAAACCATCTCATCTATTACCCTCTGAAATTATTCGAAATTATAATTTCGAGCCCTTAAAGGTAGAAGATTTTGATTCGCTCTTTTTTAGAATAAAAAATGGTGATTAATGTTAACTCCATTTAGAAATATTACTGACGAGATTGAATTTCTAGCAAAAGGGTTCTTCAAGTTTCCTTTGCTAAATGAGCATGAATTGAAGTTTGTTCTTGATATATACAATAAAGTCAATAGCGAGAATCGATTACATGAAAAGCAATTTTATGGCGTAAACTACAGTTTGGGTGCGCTCAGTGCCGAGGAAAATAATCTTGCAATGACCCCGATCTTGCATTTACTCAACACTGTGTTGGAAAGAGTTTTCGCGGACTTTAGCGTACTGGGTTGTGTCTTTATTACTAAGCCACCACACACCAACGAAACTTTTGTGTTGCACCAAGATTGGTCCTATACGGATGAACAAAATCACACTTTTGTAACATGTTGGATCCCATTGTGTGACACAGACCCACAAAATGGTGGCATGAGTATAATTGAAGAATCTCACAAATTTTTTGAAACCTATCGCTCCAACACCATCAATTCTGCAAGAATTCCTTTTGAAGCGATACCAGACGAATTGAGAACATCTATTAACCAAAAAGCCGGAAATTGCTTATCCTTTCATCAAGCCGTATTTCACGGATCTTACCCTAACCATAGCCATCAGAGTAGACCTGTTTTAGCTTTTGTTGTAAAACACAAAGAATCGCCAATTACTCACTACACAGTAGAGGATAATACATTTATTGAGTACAATATGACGCTTAACTCTTTTAATCAAATGTTAATGCAGATTCCCAATTGTTGTATTCCGACAGATGCCCAAAAAACAAGAGCCATACCTATATCCAAATTAGTACCAACAGCCAGTTTAATTATTGAAAAGTATCGCGAATACAGTAAAAACCATCGCTTAATTCGTCAAGAAGCATTACACAGAGAGTTTATCAAAAATGGATTTGTGATTTTAAAAGATGCTATACGAAGCGAACAAATAGCATTGCTCAAACAACTATATCAGAATCACTTTGAAACACCAAGCGGGATGTATGTAACGCATCACGATGTAAAAGACATGGAGCAGAACCTACATTTTAGCAACGAAATTTTTAGGTTAACCCGTGATTTTATGACGGAACATTTTTTTGGGTTTCAACCACTCATTGCACATTTTGCGGCAAAAGGAAGGGGCAAAGAGGGGATATTTAACCTACACCAAGATTGGAGCATAGTTGAAGAATCGTTATATGCCGTAGCTCACTGTTGGATACCTCTTCAAAATGTATCAAATGAAAATGGAACACTAACTGTTCTACCAAGCACACACTTGTGTTTTAATAATTATCGTTCGGGCACTTGTCCTATTCGATTTTTGCCGATAGATGAATTTGAGAATGAAGTTGTACATATTAATGCAAGGGTTGGCGATGTAGTAATATACCACCCCGCATTATTTCACGGATCTGGGGCTAACATGAATGCAGATGATCGCATTGCTGTTGTTGCTGCTGTAGCTCACCCAAGTGCATCAAGGGTTTATTATCATAAGTCAGGCAATATTATCTATAAACATGCCCTTACTAATGAAGACCTATTTAGCCGCTTGGACGACTTAGCAAAAGGCGAAGCCCCAATGGGAGCTAAAATATCTTCCGTTGCATACAGCGTTTTAGACTCTAGCATTGATACAATTAAAGAAGACATCAATCGATTTCTAAAAGACAAAACATTAATCAATGCTAACCTTTAAGCAACAAAACTACTCTAGTTACCAACCTGCTATCAATGCTATTTTAAAAGATGATATTACGGGTATTGTTGTTGAAAATTCTATCAACAAGGAGATACTTGATATTCTAAAAAACAGCCTTACTTCTTTAAAACAACAGTTCTTCACTGATTTAAATGACAACAATGGTTTTTCTTTGCCGGGCATGTTTGGTCAGTTACATAAAACACAGCCATTTGCTGAAGTAGATAATTATTTTCAAAACATTAAGCCTTTCTGTGCTGCGGTGGATATAGCTGCCGGGTTTTGTGTGCAAGATTGGATACGTCAACAGCTTACTGTTTTTTTAATCCTTTCAGAGTTGCCGAACTGCCGGGTTTTCTGCCCTATAGTTTTAGGGTGGTTTTTCCAAACAGAGGTGGATTGTTCATGCATCAAGACGGGAAATTACTCCCTTTTATACATGACATTGTCAGCCAAAAAATCGAGCTTTTGATTAAAGCTGAAACTATGATGAGTTGGTATTTTACCCTTCAGGCACCAGAAAGTGGTGGTGAACTGTGGGTGGCTGATAGTCAGTATGAAAGCTATGAAAAGTATGGACAGTTCAACATGAAAAGCCCCACAGGCAAGATCTTGAGTGAAGATGATTTATACCACATCAAAGTAAAAACCACATCTGGTAGTTTTTTAATGTTCAAAGGTGGGACCTATTGGCATAAAGTCATGCCCCCTAACTCAACCTCTGTTAACCGAATAACTTTAGGAGGGTTTATGGCATTAGGTATTGATAACTAGATAATTTACTACTGGAGTTGAAAAGATAATATCTAAATAAGTATGTTTTCAATTATGCGTGAAACCACCTCAGTCTGTATAGCCTGCAAACATCTGTTTTGGGTACACTAAAGTCGGAATGGAGCGTTTTCTGCCAAATGGCAAAATTGGTTTAGATATTTTGCCTTGTTGGTACGGAATCTATCAAATATCATATAACAAGAATGTTTGTGCATCGTGTTTTAAAATACAACTGGAATATGATAAAAGATCAGGATGTTGAAAAACGGAAACTGGAAGCTCAAAAAAAATTGTGTATTGTATATCAGAATTTATAAACCCATTAGTTAAAGACAATGGATGGCAGTTAATTGTCTTTTTCCAACCTCTACAAAGTGACCTTGAATAGACAGACCAACTAGTTTACTTAAAAGAAAAATTAGCTGCTCATAACGACATTAAGACAGTTGATTTACTCCCTATTATGCAAAAAGATGTATAAGAGCGTAAAATTATGTTGGACAGTATTTATTGGAAAATTGACAGACACTTTAACTCTTGTGGCTACTCTTACCTAGCCAATATTATCTATACCGAACTTAAGCCCACATTAGATACTTTAAAATCAATCAGAAAATTTAGACTATAGATTAATTTCCCCTATGGTTTAGGTGATTGTCTGCGAACAATGAATATTTATTTGGTAAGCCCTTAGCAATTATTGGAAATAGATATTCCTACTCTTACATCCTCCCCTCCGATTGGTTTGACCTATATCGCAGTTATTATAAAAAAAGGCATAACCTAAACGGCATTCTACCTTTGCTACATACTTAATTTAGTGAGGCCTACTTTGATTTGTGTTCTAGTTATATCTTCCGTAATAAATTATCTTTTAGACGTGCTTTAGCATAACAATCTAGCTAAATCTTATCAAAAGGAATTTCAACTTTTTGTCATTTCCCTGTGATAGCTTTTGGATAAACTATAACTACATTTAATTTAAAGAATCTTAATTTTATCAAATATTTGCTCATGACCATTAGATATAATAAGTCTGTTGTATTATTTATCATCAGCGTATGTTTTACACTCGTTTTATCTGAAATATCATTGCGTATTTGGGGGGCACAACCCGGAGTTTATCAACTATCGGGTCAGTTCAAAGTAGTTGACTCGCTTATTCCCTACAAAAATTATGTTACTGATGAGTTCGGCATCTATAAGTTTGGGCCGTGGATAGTGGATTCGTTTCCTCATTATTTAGATAAAAAAAATGGAGAACTCAAAATCAAAAAAACTAATCAAGTCTTACATGACGTTGATGGTTTTGATGAGGTTTATATTGATTTTTCACGCTTAGCCAATCCGATGCCAAACCCATCTATGTTCATTTTATTAAGGGATTGGTTAAATACAAATGTAGGTCAAAGTGATTTACAAGAAGCATATGACAGCATAAAGAGATATAACGCCCAAAGCTATTGGGCGCAAACTATAGTCAAGTATGTAAATCAGCCGTTCAACAGAGAGGGGTTTAGAAGCATTCCGTTTCGATCAGATTCTACTACTGTAAAAAAGGTTTTTCTAGTCGGAGACTCATATGTATATGGCTTTAATGCGCGCCCATTTCATGCATCATTTGCCGATAATTTGCTTGCTAAAGGCTATATGGTGTATTCAGCGGGGATAGCCGGAACCGATCCCGCTCAATATGCTGCTATTGCCAAAAGATACATACCCGTTATTAATCCGGATGTCGTTGTTATGTGCTTCTATGAGGGCAATGATTACATGCCATACGACCGCACCCCACAACCTAACAAACCACACGAATACATCAGCAATGCCGGATTTTTCCAAAGCGCCCCATATGGTAAGTTTATGATCTTTGAAAATTGTTACAGATACTATACGTCATTAGTCGTTATACCTGATCGTGATGAATTTTTTTTAAACGCTCAAATGTCAAAAACTGTACTCACTTCGCTAGTTTGGGGAATTTTACTGAAACTAAATCTTGTCAGTCATCCCGCTGTTGCTACATCTGAAAAAAAATTGCAAAAAATGTATTCCGCCCAAAAAGCGGAATATACTTCTCGTCACATCCGCGCATTTGAAGAAGCCTGTAAACAAAGCAAGGTGCAATCTATCTATGTGCTTATTCCGCAGCGAGATGGTGCGTTAAACAAAAAAAGCGAATATGTAACGCCTGATTTGCGTAGGGCAAATCAAGTTTTTGGAAACATAACCTATCATGTACCTAAAGGTCTCAAACGCAAAGTACACTACGGAACACTCGATGATCATTTCAACAATCATGGAAACAAATACTTTAGTCAATTTTTGGATACCCTTATTTTAAGATACTAAGGCGAATACACTTTTTATTGTGATTATCCTCTACTACATGAGAAATGACTTAAAAATGAAAATTATGTGTTACTTCGATGTTCATTTTTTTACTGCGCAAATGAAACTTTTCAATACTCTAAAAATAAGTCTTATCAAAAAATGATACATAAAAAATGTTTTATATCTGAAGAAAGGTGGGTCTTTTTATCTACAATACTCTTGTTTTTCTTCTTTATACTAGTACATGGGTTTTACTTTGAGCGATATATTGTTTTTTTTGAATCGTTGTTTAGTGGATCTATTAGCGGCATTCCCTTAGATGATTTTGAAACACTAGCTTTTGTAGGTTTAGATATTGTTTTGGCAAAGATTTATAAATTATTCCCAGACATTGCTTGGTTCGATTATTCTCACATTGCATTATCAATACTAACGGCACTACTCTACTTAAGGGCAATAGCTCAGCTAACTATAAAGCGCGGCATGGGGTTTGCATTAGGGCTTGTAATATCACTTTGTGCTACAGCTTTGGTATATTTTAATTTAGTTTCTGCAAACTTCTCACGAGAAGTCATTTTGTTTTCTATATTAATGCTTTTCGCTTTTTGGGGTTGGAATCGACTTAAACCTCTCTACCACTATTTATTAGTCTTTTGTGCTTTTTGCATAGTAATACTTACAAGAGTTGAGTTTGGTTTTTTGGCAGCAATTTTGTTTGGTGGATTTGTGCTGACACAATGGAGATATTTGTTTGCTCAATGGCGTTGGCTTGTTGCACCATTAGCTTTTTTTGTACTGATTGGATCCTACTTATACTATGATCGCAATTACACAAACGATTTCGCCAAAGAGTCGGATTTTAGCCAATATTTAATATCAGATGCTAGCTACGTTGAAACATTTCGTCATTTTGAAGACCCCAAAGATAGTCTGCGTTATTTAGCTGCAAAAGAGTTATGGCTAAGTGATACAGCTAGTCTAAAAATTGAGTTTTTTAGATCATTGCAGCAGTATAAGATAAGCTTTTCATTAGCTTATTTTAAAAAACTATTTCCCTTCTATTTTTCTAAGGCAACCTCAATGCTTGGCTCCTTTTTAAATGATGACTTACCTTTTTTAATTTTACCTATACTACTTTGGCTCTACTTCATAGTTGAATCTTGGATAGTAATTGGTAATTTAAAAGAACGCTGGGCAGTACTCACCCTCCCATTGCTGTGGGTTATATTTTTGTTATTTGTGTTGTGTTATTTGGTTAGAATGGAGACGACAGTCCTTCACCCTTTTTTATTGATAGCTACCCTTTTCTTGTTAGCTGTACATAATTCACCTGCGCCTTTAAATAAATTAAATATCTCTCGTTTTCTTAAAGGGCTTTTATTTATTACCCTCTTGTTACATTTTGTTTGGACAAATATCCATTTAAATACGTTTTCGAGGCAGAAAGCTAAGATTATAGTTTTTAATCAAAATACAGCTAAAGAAGCAGATAGTTTAGCTAATGGTAAATATCTTATGCTGGATGGATATTCAAACTTGATATTAGACCATAAGCCAGGTAAAAACTTCGTTTTTAAGAAGCCTAAGGCAGTATTATTGTACGATTGTGGTCAACTAATATTAGGAAAACATTTTTTAGAGTATCACCGTAAAGTATGTGATTGCAATCCATTAGACAATGTTTCATTTTATTCATTTTTACTTGCCCATAAAGACGAGTTATTGATTTTAAGCAATCCACAGCGAAATGATTTTATTAAAGCTTATTTACATGGGATGCATCAATTAGATATTGATTTTGTTAAATTAGAAGGGGATTTTCACGCTGAAAAATTAATAGATATTGGTCTAGATATCCATTATTACACAATTAGGAATAGCCCTACAGCAGCAAAATAACTATCTCTTTCAGTGCCGAAGTACACTACGCTCTCGCCAAACTAACCATGCGCCAATAATTGTTTCAGGTATAAAATAACTAAAGTGTAAATATACCCCCGCCATAGCAAATGATGCGCTCTGCTGTGGTAAGACTAATAGCTTAGCAGCAATGGTAAGTGTAGCAAAGATGCCGTAGTGAACCACCCCGGCACTGCCCGGAGCCGATGGGGTGACATTAATTACTACCATAACCATGGCAATCAAAAAACAAACACTAAAGTTGTTCATGGCTGAACCAAGACCTGCCGCCTGAAGCACAAAATAATACTGCACTACACTTAAGCTAAGCAACACATAGCCCAACACAGCAAACAACCATAATCGATTGCCATCATTTAAATGACGAAGATGAAAGAATAAGTGCCGATATGTTTTAAAAAGGCTATTGCGTACTTTTTTGCCCGGCACAAAACTCCATAGTTTTTTTTCCCAGCGTGGTTTTACTTGCAAAAGTAACAGCACTATATTTACGCCTAGAATGCCACACCAAACTATTACCAATACCCAAAACACCGGCTCACTCCAAGCCACATACCACATGCCAAAAAGCAATATGAGCGCTAAAGCATACAATTGTGCATCTACAAACTTTTCAGTGATGATGCTCGCTACTGATTTCCAAAAGCCAACTTGAGCTGTGCGGTGAAAATGCCAAGCTCGCACACCTTCGCCCAAATTGCCAGGCAACACCACATTGAAAAAATTACCAATAAACAAACTCTTGGCAATGGCTTTATGTGTGACATCTACTCTACCCCGCCAAAGTAAATGTGCGCGCATTACATGCACCCCAAGGCTAATCAAAAAGGCCACGATAGCACAAACTAGCCACCATCCGTCTTTGCTGCTGAACACCAACCCCTTTTCGGCTATTCCGCTTTGCTGCCACGTCAGCCAAAATAAACCCACACTCAGCCCAAAACCGAGCACATCTCGCCACGAAAAGTTGTTTACGTTAATGAGCATAATCTAAACATCTACACAAATTAAGTATTGTTTATCGTAGATATTGTATTTTTTGTTACCTATGGGTTTGGATATGTTTTTTAGTAAAAAAAATACAGTTTTTGGTTTGCTTGCCGTCTCTTTCTTGTATGGACTATGCATTTTAGCGTTGGGTAGTTACTATACCTGGCCAAACTTGGAGTGCATTAATGAAAGCCGGTCTATACTCGTTGGTGGTTGGTCAGCATGGACACAGCTGATGGTCAGCATGGACGGACGCTATGCCACTAACTTGTTGCATGTGATTAACCCCATGGCATGGGGTTGGATGGAGGGATATAAGTTAATGCCATTGCTAGGCATATTTTTATTTATCGTCAGCGCTATCCTATTTTTTGGGGCTATATTTAATAGTCGAGCCCTTGTAATCTGGTTTTGCTGTCTTTGGGCTACTATACATTTTGCCATTAGCCCTAGTTTATCGTATGAGCTATATCAAATGGTAGCGAGTTTTATGTATTTATGGGGGGTGGCTGCTTGGTTGCTGTGGGTGGGGGCTTTTATCAGGAGCCTAATGGCGAAAAGGGAAATCGAGAAGCAAGCTTGGTTTATACTTTCGTCCGTATTCTTGGTATATAACTATGGGGTAAATGAAATGTTTTTAGTAATTAACACCATCACCTTGCTCGCTATAGTTGGATTGGGGTGGGTAAACAGCGCAATGGTTCGAGTATTGCCTTTACTGGCTGTAGGTATAATGGCAACAGTTTTTTTCTTTGCAGGCTCCGGTAGTTTTCAGCGACTTGCGTACGAAACAGCAACTCATCAATCTAACCATCTCCGAAGTGAGTGGGGGCATTATGTAGCGCATTATTTTCATGCTTTTCTTCTATTGTTCTCGAATAGTTTTTTTGTATTGCCTTTATTTGTTTTGTCTGTAGGAGCGCTAGCGTTAAAACCAGCAGTAGAAGAATTTATTGATAGGCCGCACAATAAACTCACCATTGCAGGAGCCCTATTTGCTAGCTTTGTTCTTTGCTCCATTCCATTTTACTTATTCATGGGTAGTAATGGGATGTTTTCAACTCGTATTTTCGTGATTGTCTTCAGCTTTGCTCAATTGTTTTTAATTGCGGTTGTCGTTTTATGGGGGCAGAGATGGCTACAGTATCATGTGAATTTGGTACACATATCTGCCATTGGAGCAGCGTTCATAGTGCTGTTTGCCGATAACAATTATTCCAATATAATAACTGAATGGAAAAACGGAAGCTATGATGAATTGCAAAAGCATTACGAAGTTATGCACAACAACTTACGCCACCCAACAAAAACAAATGGTTGGAGAAAAGCTACCATCCAGCCCATGTATGATAAGAAGCTAATCAACCACTTTGGAGCAACACATTTTCCTGTTGGCTTAAATTGGCAGGGTAGAGTTTTGGAAGGTTATTATGACTTAGATGAGGTAGTAGTTGTGGGGGACACTTTGGATAAAGAGTATTATTTAAACCGAGCCTTCTGTCGTGAATAACATTTATAAAATTATTCGATTTGAGTGGGTGACAGTAATGGTTATTGGTTTAACCTTAGTGGGCATAAACATTGCCTATAAAAAAAGTAATATTTTTTTGCTCTACAGCTATCCTACCATCTTTGAAGCGGTCAATGGCATGGAACCCAATAAACATTTTTCGTATGGTGACAATTTTTTAACTCAATTACATCGAGATTTAAAAAATACTGCTGCAAACCATTCCGACACTCTGTGCCTATCGGGGTTTAATGATAACACACTTGCTTTACAAAGTGTGTATATGCTTTGGGAGCAAGCTAATGTGAGAAACCTTGAGTTTAAACAGGGCAGGAAGAAAATTGAAGTGTGGGTAGAAGTGGCCGCACGACCACCATTCACTGTCACTTATTTCTTTACTGTCCATCAGCAAGCTTATGTGTTGGATAGTATTTCGGGTGTGGGCGTTCTAAAAAATCACTTCTTAAAACGTCACTTTTAAGCTTTTTTAGTTTAGGATTTTGTCCTTTAACTAAAAGATAAACTATGTGTTGTTTACCTTCAGCTTATGAGCGTGTAAGCCCCCCTAAAACTCGGATAGGGTGAAATTAGACAAAAGCACTAAATTTCATCATTATGAAAAAAACAAGATTTACAGAGACCCAAATCGTGAAAGCGATTCAGGAAGAAGCCTCTGGTCGCAACGCGAATGACATTTGCCGAGACATGGGCATTAGTCGAGCCACCTTTTACAACTGGAAAAGCAAGTATTCCGGTATGGAGGTAAACCAGGTTAAGCAGCTTAAAGAGTTACAGGAAGAAAACCGCAAACTCAAAGCGATGTATGCCGATCTGGCATTAGACCATCGCATTCTGAAAGACATTATTGAAAAAAAGCTCTAAGGCCCTGTCGGAAGCGGCAGTTGGTGGAAGAGGTGAAA
>Ga0315903_10005870_pt1 | contig 15890 bp, 13 predicted proteins | sample LakEriMetagenome_7_FD_203524 | JGI IMG/M metagenome (GOLD analysis project Ga0315903, IMG submission 203524) | Freshwater fungal communities from buoy surface, Lake Erie, Ohio, United States - Buoy 2 MA119 | ecosystem: Environmental > Aquatic > Freshwater > Lake | place: USA: Lake Erie, Ohio...
AACACCAGAACAAGTTGAGAGAGGCGGAGCACCGCAAGCGGAGCGAGATGCTGGATCGCGCCGAAGTGCGAAAGGACATGGTCAAGAGGTTGAAGTCCGTGGGTCTGGAACGAGAGGCTCACAAGGTCTCCATCGGTGCTGTTCCCGTTGGCGTACCATCCGAAGGTACGAAAGAGATGGCCAGGGAACTGGCAAGGAGTTAAACCATGAACAGCTCAATGTCGTTTCTTGACACTGTGTTGGACCGCGTGCGTTTCTACCTCGACGAACCTGACGTCGACGCCAAGTACGACAACGACTACATCGTCCGCCACTGCATCTGCCCCGCAATGGTGGACGTGATGTCACGTCTCAACAACACGTCGCAGGGCCAGATCATCCTGAAGTACGATTTGTCTCTGACCACAACCGACGTCCGCTACAAGTTGCCGCCTTGTGTCCAAGAGATCGTGCGCTTCGTGGTTACGGACCAAGATAGCAACATCATCCTCGACATCATCCCGCGCGACCGCATGGACTATCGCGGAAAGAACTGGTCCATCGAAGGATACCCGGGAGCCATGGAGTTCGTGCTGGAGGGGTTGGTCACCGGATCAACCACCGCGCAGGTCTGGTACGTATCTAACGGAGATGTGATTCCGCACAAGTCGGCCACAGGCACGCTCGATGCGGGTCTGGACACCATGACGTTGGGGGCAGTTACGGTCGGCGAACTTGATCGACGCGTCGGCGGATACAACGGACAGGTACTGCGCTTGATCCCCACGGGATCGTCCGGCATCGTTGAAGAACGCATCATCAAGAGGCACTACTACGAAGCGCCGAACTGGAAGGTTGATACGTACCTGCCGTTTACAAACGCGACGTCGGGAGGTAGCAAGTTGTATGAGATCGCGCCCGTAGGTTCGCAGCCGCTCGTAAACGCGATTGCGTTGTGGGCAGCCATGCAGGTCGGTACCGCACGCAAGATCACGCAGGCACACTACGAAAGATTGCGCATCGGTTACGTGCAAGCGATCAAGACTATCGGTGACAACTTGACCGGTATGCAGAGTCGCGTACCCCACCACTTTGTTCGGGCTACGCCGGACAATCCGTATGCTCAGACTTGGGGTTGGAACCCCGTGAGGTGAACCATGCCGTTTTCTTCCAGAGGCACAAGACTGTTTGAGAGAGCTCAGTGGATTTCGGATTTCAATCCGGGACGTTCCCAGCGATCAAACAATGACTTCACAAAAAAAGTGAATCAAAGCTTTTCTCAACCTTCGATTCGCATCTACGCACCCGGCGCGATAAGTCAGGTTCCTTATTCATTCGATCCCAAAATCTTCCAACCTAAGAACGCAATCAGATAAGGCTGCACATGCCATTTTCATCTGAAGGTAATCGTTCGAATGAAAGAAGTCAGTGGATTTCTGACTTGCTTCCGCTGTTGTCTCCCGAGGTCATCAAAGCTTTGGGTCTCGGATTCAATCAGCAACCTGCAATGAACAAGTCTGACACCTATTACGGATTTCCTCCGGGAGAGAAGGACTGGGGCGTATTCGATCCCATCTCATTTCTCAACTCTCTTACAAATCCCAATATCAACTACACATCAGGAGAGTGGACCGACATGGGTGTTTCCAGTACATCCACATCCACATCAAGCTCTATCACAAGTTTGAGTAGTGGAGTTACTAGTGGTACCGGAAGTGCAGGAAGTAGCGGCGCAACCAGTGGTACAAGCTCCGTTTTGTCTTCGGTAATGTCTTCATCCTTTGCCACGTCAGGCGTCGGAAGCTCAAGCATACTCAGCTCCGTAAGTAGTCTTAGTTCAATAATTTCATCGGGAGTGAGTTCTTCAGGTGGAGGTGGTTCCACCACGATTTCAGGATCTTCTTCCACCTCAACAATCGGAATACCTGACGATGACTGTCAGGACTGCTATGCCGAAGTTGTATATCCGGATGGGACGATTGATTACATCGGAGGTTGTGGGGCGGAGGAGGGTCCTTTTTGTTGGGACGAGGTGAACGCTGCATATGTCCAAGTTCCTTGGACATGGGCTGCATGTTTCGAACCCGAAATCGCCTTGAGTAACGGTGTTGTTTACTTTGACTCCGACGGAGCCCACTGCAACCAGAGCTCTCAATGTCCCCTCTTCATATTGAATGATGAAGGTTCTACTTTGTGGGAGTTGTGCTCGTGTGCGATTTGCAACGGTTGTTCGACTTGCGTGGATCGTGGATATCAGTTGAGCGGTGGATATTGCTACGTTAACTTCTACTGCTGTTATGTGAGAAGATTCGGAGTCTCCGAAACTCTTCCGCCCTGCCAGATCTTCGGTCTCTTCAACGTGCTTGTTTGGTATCCGACCAGCGACGAAGTGTACTGCCCTCAACTTTGCGACGGTGCGGGCGGCGGAGGCGGGGGAGGAGGAGGTGCGCCATAAATAAGAACTTGAAATTTCTGCCGATGCCTCAACACAAGGTTGATTGTGAGTTCTCCATTCCAGGAGGTTGTCGTCTCATCAACAACAAGTTGGGATTTCCGGTAGGCATCACCGAGAAGTTCTGCAACAAGTGCCTGCAAAACGGAGTTTCGTCCGAGGAGTCGGCAAAGCTCCGAGAAAAAGCGGTGGACAACCTCCATAAGTATGTGGAGGGGGATCCACGATCAGCTGAAAAAATCAACGCGTATGTTGGGTGGACGAAAACAAAACCCACGTGGGCAAATGCCACATCTTGGTTAAAGAGCGAGGTGTCTAAAAGAGTGGGAACTATCTCTTTGGACGTACTGAACCAACGCAAAGAGTCTTGCTTTGGCGGAGTTTCCACTGAAGCCTGTAACATGTTGAGAAAACACACCGATGGATACCACTATTGCGGAGCGTGCGGCTGCGGAGTGCGCGAAGAGGCTCGCCTCGATGGCACGCCTTCCAAACTTGAGTACCCCCACCTCGAATGCCCCCTCCACAAACCGGGATTCTCGAACAGCGTTAGTGGGGTTTAACAGGCGTTTTCGAGGTCCTGTGGGAGTTAAAGACGCCGGTATTCTTTTTCGAAACCCATCAAGATCTGACAAGCTGCAAAAAGATCTTTGTTTCCTTCAACGTCCGGACGGAAGGCCCCTCCATCTTCAAGGGATGTATGAGGGGTCTTCTCTTTTCATGGTACTTGGCGGTCCGTCGTTGAAGGAGACACCCCTCCACCTTCTGGGTCGTAGGGGTCTGGTGACGATGGGGGTCAACAACAGCTGGTTGATGTGGAAGCCGGACTTGTGGGTCAGCGTAGATCCTCCTGGTCGGTTTGCGGATGTGGGTTGGTTGGATCCCCGCATCCTCAAAATATGTCCCCAGTCAAATGCAGCCGGAAAAATCCGCACTATGGTGGAGGGGTCCGTAAAAGAAACGGAAAAGAGAGTGTGTGACTGCCCGAATGTGGCTCACTTTGTTCGTCAGGATTACTTTGACCCCAAGACTTTTTGGACCTCTCCGTATGCTCAGTGGGGGTGTTTGAAGGACGAGAAAGATGCGTTGGGAATAAAAGGGGGCAGGTCTGTGATGTTGGTTGCACTCAAGACAGCCTACTGGTTGGGGTTCAAGAAGGTGTTCTTGTTGGGTGCGGACTTCAAGATGAGCGAGGATTCCGCAGTTTCGCCGTACGGATGGGATGAAAAGAAGGACGACAAAGGAAGAAGGTCGAACAACAGACTGTACAAGGCGCTGTCTTCCCGGTTTCAAGCGCTTGTAAAATCCCGTATGCCTTTGGAAATATACAATTGCACCAAGGACTCCGGCCTTAAAGTGTTTCCGTACATGGACTTTGAGGAGGCCGTTCAACAGTGCGAAAGCTCTTGCGAGCGTGAGGTTCAGACTAAAGGTTGGTATGTGAAGTAGGAGAACGCCATGGAAGACAGAAAAACATCCTGGATCTACAACCTCATGAACGTCAGCACGGATCGTACAGGTCAGCGTCCGTATGTGACGAAACCAAACGCACATGAGTTAGTTGGAGTAAACGGTCAACTCTCAGGGGGAGTCAGTCCCTTTCCGGGATTTTTGAAAGCCTACCAGTTTGATCCGACGGTCGGATCCGCCTCCAATGTCATTGGAAACCAGAAAAGTTGGTCAAACAAAGATGTGTTGGAGTTTTTCCCTTTTGACTGCAAGGTGGGATCCAACGAGTACGGCTTTGGGATCGTGTATCGGGTGGGGGGGCCTTCCGGAACCTGCGATGTGTTTGTTGATTTCGTAAGGGTTACCGGAGGCGCAGGAACATGGAATAGAAATAGGTTGTTGATGTACAGTACTCCACGACCTTTGTCTTCTGACAATGTGTCGGGCGCTCAAATGAGCATTTCGGTGTGGGGTAGATTCGTTTATGTGTTCATGACGGACAAGGAACCTGTTTGTTTTAGGATCGTGTCGTCAGGTAGTGGCATTGAGGTTCTTACGGACACAGGTCCCGGAAAAAGACCATCACTGCTTTCAGCAGCGGATAGCATTGCGTTGGGCTCAGTTGCGGTACCGTCTGCGGGAAGACCCGGCGCAGGTCAAATCTTTTTGACTGAGTTCTTCCCTGACGAAATCACTACGTTATCAGATATTGCTACGTCCGCTTCGTTCGATTCTGACGACATTGGACGTTCAGAAGTGGCAACACTTCAACCCGGTTCATACTCATTTGCTTACTTGCTGTACAACAGCCAAAACGGTAGAAGAAGCGCACTGAGCGAAATTGCTTGTGCTAAGTCGGGGGACTTTGATCCAGATGGATCGACAGGTCCATTGCCTGCAACACCCCTCCACGCAGCCATTGAGATTCACTACGACACAACGAAGTACGACCAGGCGTACATCTACAGAAGCGTGAGAGTGGAAGCGGCCGGTGGAACGTATGTTGCCGGGCTGTTGCATTTGGACAACATCATTACACTGTCTAACTTTCAAATCGGCACGCCTACGGCCACGCACGCGACATCGGTTTACTTCTATGAGTTGGACGACAGGCAATTGGTTCGTCAAGACACGTTCATAGATAACGTCGCATTCGACGAGGAAATGCCTAAAGCGGGTTGTGCCGTGATGTACGAGAACACTTTGATGTGTTCCAACATCAAGACATCCTCCACTTCTTCGTCTGAGTTCAACAGACCGGATGACGCTTTGAGGGGTTTGGGTGAACTGAGGTGGTCGAGTTCATCCGAGATTTGTCCGGAGTTGTTCAGCCCCTCCAACAAATACCTGCCGAAGATTCCGAACAACAAGATCTTTGCCTTCGAGCAGGTTGGTCCCAATCTCTTGGGGTTCTCGTTGGATCGCGTCTATCTGATTAGAAAAGAGTCCGGGATTTCAATTTACGAGCTTCATGCCGGATATGGAATCATAAATCCAAACGCCTCGGAGACGGTCGGCACCATGTGCTACTTTCTCACGGGGAAGGGATTGAAGGCGATTGATGTTCAATCTCAGATGGACGACGTCAAAAGTTTGAATGAGTTGATAGTGACTCAGTGGGCTTCAAACTTAGAACAGTTGTCGATGGCATTTGATCCCATCATGTCAGCCTTGTTCATATTGAATCCCACCACCAAAGAAACGTACATCTTGTGGTTCAACACCGCCATGGTGACATCTTTGATTGACACCGACTTCGCGTTCTGCAAGAAGGGTACATGGCCTTCAAACTGGCCTGTGTGGGGAGACACGGCGTCAGGCGCGGACTTTGCACAACCGATGGTTGAAAGGTGTTTCTTTGTAAGAAACCCACCCAGCGGCACTCCAGCGCTTTACTTTGTGGACTACAAGGACGAACTTACACAAACGACCGGCTCGTATGTCGGATCCAAACGGTGCACTTTGCTTCCGATGAAACACGATTCTGTTTACGAGTTGGATGCGGCAAAGTCGTCTGGAAGTCCGAACTTGGATTTGACAGCTACTCCCGACAACACCGCTTTGATTACAGGTTATCAGGTGTACGTCATGAAGTCTTCGAATCGGGCGTTAGTAGGTAAAAAGGCCACCATAAAGACCACAACCACGAACCGCATCGTACTTGATTCTGACCACGCCAACCTGAATGGGTTAGCAAAAGGAGACATCATCGGAATCTCCCCCGTCCTCGTCAGATGGGTGGGTTATCCTGCCTCCCTCTCCGGGGATGATTCGATGCAACCCGAAGAGAGTCTGAACATGTTCAGGATAAAACACTTTGACTCCTTAGCGGTTTCCATGACGGATGTCGTGAATCCAAGGTCTGGAGACGTTGAAGGCATCGTCAAGTCCCTGGCTTACCGTGGAAACGATGATGACCCGACTGCAACCGGATACTCACTGGATACGTCCGGGGGATGGGAAAACGCCCTGTCAAACTACGAGGGTGTGTACTACGCGGCGTTTGAGTCCCCCTCCACCTCCATTACCACCAAACCCAAGTATGGTGTGGAGGGGTCTTGTCTGACTCCGGGCTTCCAGATTGTCTACCCGGATGCTACATTTAACGTGATCGGGGTCAACGTCACGGGCAGTATCAGAGCATCCTTGAGAACAAGGAGAGCGCAATGAACGGTTTCTATCCTACTGAGTTTGAAAATTACGAGCAGGGTACGAAGCGAAGAAGTATGTCAAATACTTCCTCACCCTCCTACGCAAAGTTTCGATTTAGAAGCCAGCTTGAAAGTGGTCCCAAAACCGCTTCTCAACCAGAGGAAAAATTTGACCCTTGGCGAGAGGTGGGGAAAAAAGCAGCAGAACTCAGTGCATCTGGAAAGCCAGGGCCAAAATTTTTTGTGCTTCCACAAAGAACAGGTTCGGGATATGAAGTACCAAGACCTTCATACCCACAAAGTGCCACTCCAACAAGTACACCTCGTGAGCGTTATTACGGGATTGACGGAGAAAGAAATCCGAATTGGAGTCCTGAACAAGGTCTACCCCGTTGGCTTCGTCAAAGAATGATGGAGACCCAGGGGCGTTATAATGAAGCCCAGAGACAGGGAAGATCAGATCCCAATAGCCAACAGGCAATGCAAGCGCGTCAGTTTTTTGAGAGACAGCGTCAGAAGAGAATGAATCCGGATACGTACATGCGTGGCGGATTTGAGAGAAAAGGTTCCGTAAGAAATCCGTTGCTGTTTGGGATGTAAAGGAGACTCGTCATGTCGTCGTTTAACCCATTCAAAAGTTTTGACTTTGCGTCAGGCGGGGCGCCCAAAAAGAGTGCTCCTTTCAACAAGCCTGCGCCCGTTCAGGATGACGCAATTGAGTCCTTTATCTCTTCTCGCAGTCCCAGCGAGCAATCGCTGTTGCGGGACTTTCAAAGGTTGGGACAAGGAGTCGACCCCTACGAGGACGCAAAGCGTCAGGGTTACCAAGTCCAAGGACCTTGGGCCAAGAGGCAAGGAAGAGGAGGGGGTTTCTACTCTACTACGGGTGGAGCGGAAAAAACTCCGTTCATGCCGTACAAGAACTTCGGATCGAAACCTGAGATTCCTCCGATCTACATCAATGCCGCGTTGCAAGATATGGCAAACGTGCAACAAGAAGCCGACAGAAAGTATGGCGAAATCCAAGACATGATTAGCCAGCAGGAGGACTTCCTCAACAACATGTTGGGGGGGTTCGTCGGTTTCGGCAAGGAAATGTTTGACAAGGGCGAACGCGAGGGAAGTCAGATTACTGACGTGATGGGCAAGTCTTTTGAGGAATACAAAAAGGGGATTCCCGGAGCCGAAAAGCGGATTGATGAGTCTCTCGGTCGAATGCGAGAAGGATTCGCCTCTGCAGATCGAGATATAACCTCTGCGTATAAGGGAATGGATCAAGCTGCAAGTTGGATGGAAGGCGAGATTAAGCGTTATGATGATGAGGCTGTGCAAGATTCCGTTCAACAGGCTTTTGCAACTACAAGACAGCTTCAGCAATTGAAACTGCAGTCGATGAGAACGAGAGCGGACGGAACCGTTCCGGACGAGGCTTCGGCAGCTGTTGAGTATCAGAATGCGGCACAACAAATCCGAGAGAGGGCGGACTCTATCATCACGGAGACGAATGCAAAGTGGCAACAGATCCGCACAGGATTGTCACAAAATGTCGCTCAAATGAAACAAGCGGCCGCAGCCATGAGAATGCAAGGGTCTCAACAGAGAGCTGAAAACGCCCGTTCTCAGTTTGAGAGTGAGATGACCGGCGAGCAGATGAAGAAGCAGTTGCGCGACGATTTGATGGCAAATGCCGAACGTCAGGCAGCTGCGGTCAAGATGAGTTCCGACATCAAGATGGCTTACGCGACGTTTGCAATGGCCGGTGTTCAAGCCGCCTTGAAGGATTATCAAGCAGGCAAAGAAAAGATTGCCGAGTGGAAGATGCAGAATACCAAGAGCGTCCCAAGTTTGATGGGCGCAATTATGTCAATGCTGCAACTTCGCGGTGTGGTGAACCCCACGAATCCAGGCATGGCTGGAGGTGGAGGGGGTGGTGGTGGTGGCGGAATGATGCCTCCTCCCGCACAGCCGCCCGCTGCTCCGCAGACGCAGGCCCCCTCCACTGGGGCAGCACCGGTGGCTAAAGGTGCGAAGACGTCTCCTGCACCCAAACCGATGAAACCTGCTCCAAGTCCGCAGGCTCAGTATTTGAACAAGTACAGAAAGCCCGGGATGATAAACAAGTTGCCGTCGTTCATGTACAAAGGTGGATGGGGGACGGGCAAGGCGACAAATCCCAAGCAAGTTTCGACGCGTGATCGCAAAGTTAGAAATGTGAAATGAGGTAAGCCATGGCTACTGATGATGTGATGGGCGGCGGACACTTGTATACGGTGAAACCTGTGAACGTCTATGACGTCACAGCTGCAGGCAAGGATTCGCTGGATGCCGCACAACAGCTGGAGATGCAACGCAGACAGTTGAATGCGCAAGCTTCACAAAATGCGGCTGACCGTGCTACGCAGGCTCGCCAGAGTGCTCTCAACCGTCAAGCCCAGCAGAGGGAGAATGAGGCGACACGGGCCGCCGAGAGGGATATGGCCGAAAAGCGGATGAGGTTTGAGCAGGAGCAGTCAAACAAAGAGTTCCAACGGACGTTGCAGATTCAGCAGGTTGGGTTGGAAAAAGATGCCGGACTGTCGGCGGCAGACAGTGAATATGGCGACAAGATGGCGGATTTGGATAACCAAGAGAATAAAGCACAGCAGGAATACAACGATGCAGTAGCCAACGCGGATATGGCGCGAGCTACAAAAGCCAACAGCGTGCTGTCTCAAATTCAAAGCGCAAAAGAGGCTTTGAGCCACAACTTATCGGTTGTGGACACTGCGCACAATTTGATGAACTTTGGTGACTCCAAGGCCCAAGCCGAAATGATGCGGCAAGCTATTGCCACAAATAGAGACATTGCGGAGTCGCTTGGCGCTAACGACGTTCAACTGAACTCCGTGATTTCAGACTTGAAGGCCACACGGGGGGCTTTTCAGGGCAAAGACGATCTCTCTCCACTGGGTGTTAAACGCGAAGACCTGATGGATCCCGGGGTTGCAATTGATCTTATTAGAGACCCGGAAGCCCCGGAGGATAAGTGGTACACGTGGAGCGACGTTGAAGAATCAGGATACAACCAAATTGAGATGAGGAAGAGGGTCAGAGAGTTGTTCTTTAAAAAAGCAGGACAGCCTTTGGTTTTAGGCCCAGGTGGTGTGGCTCAGAACATCCCGGCTGGACTTTTGGTGCCTCTTGGACCTTCGAACGGTGGGACGTTGAATGAGCAAGGAATGAAGTTGTGGGAAGAGTCTGTTAGAGAAGCGGAGTTGGAACAATCTGCTCCCGGCATGAAAAAGCTTGCTGATTTTATGGGGGAGTTGTCGGTCGGAGACATCAAGAACCAGTCCGGACAGGCTGACGTGGAGGGGACTCAACGTCGCATTTACAGGATGTTCACTAATCTGCAAAAAGCTTCCAACTTGAAGGGTGCCGAGGCCCAGAAATTTTTGGATGATGCCGCTTCTGAAATGAGGGGTTTGATTGATGCGGGGTTGAATACGGAGATTTTTGGCTCGGTGTACCAAGCTGTGTCCACGCAGTTGGGGAGTGATCGCTTCGGAGATAGAAGCGTTTCGAGTATGACTCCCACCGAACTGGCCACCATGATGTACATGCGGAGTCAAAAAGAGATGGGTCAGGAAGCGGATCCAGAGGCTCTTCAATCCATCAAAGACACCCAGTTTGTGAGTCCGTATCACACCTTGAGTCTTTTGGGTATGTTGAAAGATCCCAAAACAAGCAAGTCCATGTTGGGAAGCATCCAGCCGGGGCTTACGTACTACAAGACTAAGAGTGGAAAGGTGATGTCCGTAAATCGCGTCGAGGAAGTGATGCTTGACGTGATGGGATTGATTTCCACTAACTTGTCCGGCTCGGAAGACATGATGAGCATGTCGCAGTATTTGGATGATGTTTTGGACAACGATCCAAAAACCGCGTTCACTGCGGGGCAGAAGATCAATTCGTTGCCTCCTGAGTTTCAGTCTGTCGTGATGGAGATACTCAAGAATCGCCAAAAGACTTTGGAGAATCTGTCTCAAACGTCACCTACGAAAAACGTGCCCGGAGTCGATTTCATGACACTGAATGGTTTCAGTCTGGGGGGGTTGCCCGGCATGAACCAAACTGCATTTGACCAGTTACTCCAAAATGCAACAGGTCCTTCAGCGACAAGAGCGGACATGAAGGCATTGCAAGATTTCCTGGCTCAATCAGAATCTTCTTTGAGGCCGGGAGAAGACGGTCAAAGTTTGGCCGGTGCCAGAATGCGCATGGATGACTTGAGGCAATTGAACAAGGTATATGACGCGAATAAGAAGCAAATTGAAGCGTCACGTCAAAAGGTCCGCGAAGAAAAAACGGCGGCGGAAGAGCGCGCAACTCGTGAAGCAATCATGAAGCTAAGAAACATTCAGTAAGGAGTTTACCATGGGTGCATTTGCAAGTGGAGCCGCTAAAATCGGCAGTTTCTTGAGGGGTGTAGGTCCCGCTGTAGCCCGGGCTCCTAGTTATGTTCGTCCCGCCATGAAGGCGTTTTCTAAAAGTATTCCGAAGGGGAAGATGGCAAAAGCCAAGTTCTTCGGACTTGGGGCTCTCAACCTTGGAGCAAACGCGTGGTTTTTGTCGGACATGGCTGACGCAATATTTGGCTCGGATGAGCTTAGTTCCGACCAAAAAAAGTTGTTGGAAGACGAATTGATGAACGCTCTGGCCTCAGACTCTATGGGGCAGGAGATGTACCAACAGCAATTGATGTCCGGCGACTTGGATCGAATGCGCTCTTTGCAGCAACGGGTTCAGATGACTCCGCAAGACTTGCAGAGCAACGTGAGAGCCTCAGCGTTGACGCGCATGTTGCAAGATCACGAAGAAAACCTGATGAAGAACGCGTTGACGGAGTCTCAGTTGCAGCAGAGTTCGGCCTTTGCTCCCAACTACTCCGAACTGTCAAACGCCCTTGATCGGAGATATCAGTAATGAAATGGAAAGAGGTCTCCAAACTGTTGTTTGAGCAGGTCTCAACACACCACAAAGGTGTGGTCCCGCTGAAGGACTACGATCCTGAACAAGCCTCGTTGTGCGAAGAGGCGTGGGTGGAGGGGTCCGGTGTGATGGAGGAGCGCGACATTCGCAAGTGGATGTGGGACAAGCGCAAAGTGTTGGAGGGGTCCTTGCTGGTGGTGGCAAAACAGGATGAAGACTCTTGGGTGTTGGCTGCTTGTAAGTGAGGTGCCCTATGGCAAAGCGCAAAAAGAAACGTAAAGGCGAAAGCCCCAATAAAGAAGTTTCTGAAGGTGAAAAGTTATCTACGCAACTGTTGCAAGAAGCAATGGACTACAGGTCATGGAGACCTGAGTCTAAGGTGCAACAGTTGTTGCGTGGAACAAAGACTCCACAACCCAACGTAGAGAAGTCTATTGGGAAGAAAGAAGCAAGGATTGCGAAGAGGGCTCAAGAACGAGCAAAGAGACTTGCATCCGAAAGATCTGCGAAACAGTCTCAAGAAGCAATGGATTTTAGGTTGCAAAGACCGGAGTCCAAGGTGCAACAGTTGTTGCGCGGGACAAGCACTCCACAACCTAACCTGACAACTACTCCTGACTCTTTGGAAGGTCCTCCAGAACCGGTGAGAGTGTTGTCACAAAGGCAACGAAGAAAGCTTGCAAGAGATACGGCTGAACAAGCATCCGGTGTGAACTTCACACCGGGGGAAGACACGATTGGGGAGGGGTTCCGCGCTCGCAGGGAAGAAATCATACGCAACAGGGCAAATGCCGATGATGCGAGGAGAGCCTCAAGGGTTGTCAAGAGAGACCGGCTACGCGCTGAAAAAGCGGCAGCGGTACCTTTCCGCAAAGCTGCCAACGCTTTCCACACGGCCAGTTGGGTTCTTCCTCTTGTGTATCTTGGAGCTACAGGCGGCAAGGAATTGATCCGCAAGAACTTCAATGTCGGTACAAAGTTCTTTGACGGTGTGACAGCGGTGGATGAGTTCTTGGCTGAAGAGAAGAAAGCCAAGATGTTGCAGGACCAGGAGCGCAGACGTCAAATGAAGTTGGACATGTTGCGCCAGCAAAATTTGAAGGTGCTGCGTGGGTTGGCTCCGGGGCTTGCGGCTTCTTTGGAGGCCGGTATGGAGTTGCCTGAAGACGGTATTATGATTGGCGGAAGACCTCGCGCTGATCTCTTGAACTTGGTCGCGGACAGCATGGCGTCTGGTGGACCCATTTCCATGGGGGTGTAATCATGAGTAAGGCCGCAGTCTACGACGAGCTTGTCAAGTTCTTCTCGAAGCTCATCAAGTCCCAAAAGATGGGCGGTCTCGGCGAAGACATCGGCCTTACAAAACGATTGCTCTCCAAACTGGGCTCTGGTTACGAGGCCCAACTCTACTCAACTGAAATAGCAAAACGTGGAGGGGTCGAAAAAGCCATCCGCTCGATGCCTTTAAAGAAGGCGGAAGCTCTTCTTGCCGAGTTGCAATCGCAACCGGTACCCCGCAGCGTCACCAAGCGTCAAATCTTGTCCCGCGCCCCCAGAAAGATGCAAGATGTTTCCGAAACGGAAGCACCTTTTTCCCTTCTGAGAAAGGGAATACCAAAGGAAAAATTAGAAAAACTTGCTTCAAGACCTGGCGCGTATTCAAAGATTGAAACAGGTCGAACTTTTGTACCTCGTGGTTTTGGAAAACCGCAGGTAACGCAAACTCCCGACACAGAACGCATGCAGGAGGCGTTGAGGTCTCAGCAGTTGGCCGCTGAACTGGGACTTGATCCGTTGAAGATGGCGGGTTTGTCGCCGAAAGAGCGCTCCAAAATGATGGAGTTGCCTTTTGAAACCGCCGACGTGCGATCACTTCAGATGGAACCCGATGTAGGGTCGGCGTTGCAGATGGGGGAGGGGGTCAAAGATTCGCGTACGCGGGACGTGATGAAGAAGATTTTGGCGGAGGCCGAGGTTGAGAGGCCCAACAGATTCAACTTCAAGGTTCGAAAGGGAGTGGACGTTGAGAATCTGACGAAGAAGAACTCTTTTGGCGAGCCAATGCCGATCCGTGTCAGTGATCTGACGGATGACGAGCGGGCTTTGTATGACTTGTTGGAAAGGGAAAAAGCAAGTCAGGTGGGGATGGGGTTCGAACCACCTTCCGTTGGACGCGGCAAACGATCCAAGTTCCAATCTAGAACCGACGAGTACGGCGATGTGAATCGTGGGGTTTTTGCTGACTCCGACAACGCCGAAGCGTTGCTTCCTGAGTTTGAAGATAGAATCGGAATGCTTGGCGACCCGCGTGAGATTGATGAGTTTTTGGGGGTGGCGGACAAGGTATTAGACGCTCAAAGAATAAACCGCAGAGCTCTACCTTCCGAGATCCTCAGCCCGCAAGAGTTTCAACTATACAACCGATACAAGGTTTCTGATGTCAGAAAGAGTGTCGGCGACAATGTCGGTGATTTTTTGAGTGAGGCAGTCAACTACGGCAAGCCCGGCGCAATGGCTGCCGAAGAGTTTGCCGTCAAGTATCCCAACATGTACTCCTCGTTGATGTCGCGCATGATGTCCCAGCGCAACAAAAACGCCAACGTCATAGCGATGCTGGACGAGCAGGGGTTGCTTGAGTCCCGCCCCGGCTACAAGAACAAAGAGATTCCGATGCTGGGCAAGGAGGGTGCCGACCGTCTTGCGGGATCTCTACGCAGACTCAAAAAAGATCTTCCAGAATACCAATCAGGTGGAGGGGGTCTGAAGCAGTTGAAGGAAAGAAGCGCTCGGGTTTTGGCCCAAAGCGTGCCGGAAGGAACGCTTTCCACAACCGAAAAAGACTTTGTGTCCGATCTGAAGCAGTTGCACAAAGACTATCTGGCTGAGAACCAGGGTAAGGGATCGCTGAATGCCGCTGACACCTTTGAGGAGTTTGTCGACAGCATCCCCGAAGAAGACCTACAAGATCTGTGGGTTGGAAGTCAACTAAAGCGAAAAGGTACAAGGTTTGTGGGGGATGCTCCCCGACTTTTGGAGAAAGCGGATCAATCCAAATCTTCTATTCAAAGATCTTCCGATGTTGAGACTGTGTTGAAAGAGATGCAGTCTCGACATCCCGAAAACTTTGCGCCACCGACAAACGCTAAAGAGAGACTTAAGCAGGCCCGACGTCGGGAGCGCATGATTAAAAATGCAAGAGTGCAGGTCAATCAGGCAAGAGAACCCCAGAGGGAAGCAATTGCTGCTTTGCAGGAATCTGCAGGTGCGTTTCCTGTTTTGAATCCACGGATTAAAGAGCGTCCGATTGACAAACTTTTGCCTGAACAAATCGGGGCTCCCGGTCCGGATTACTTGGATGCGTCGGCAGGAGCTCCGTTGAGTCCTTCACCTCTGGATGCTTTTTTGTCCAATCGTGCTGGTGGCATGGCCTCGCGCATGTATCAGTTGGATGAGCAAGGCAACTTGATTCTTGACCAGTTTGGAAGACCGATTCCCGGCGGAGTCACTCCTGAAGCCATAAAGAGAGTGTTGGACAAGAGGGATAGGTTGGTGATGGAAGGTACAGCGTACAACCCGTCTGAACGGGTGATTATGGATGTGAATGAGACCCCGGGCAGACTGGGTTCCAGAGAGGACATCCCCGCTGCCAAGGTCATGCACGACCCCGAGTTCTTCAGCGTGAAGACAAGGGAGGGGTTGATTGACGACAGTACGGATCGTCCTTGGGCAATGCAGGCGGAAGCCAACAAGCGTGTGGGCAGCGGCATGCGCAAGTTGGAAGAGCAGGCGTCTTTGAAGAGCGAGGTGGAATCCGCCTACCCCGGCGTGGCCCGGGAGGAAGCGGTGCAAGGGTTGTTCGATGCGGGATTGGATCCGTTTGAAATCGAACGGTTGTTGACCGACCCCCGGGTCCGTGCCTCTCTAGGCCAGCTCGATCCTTTGGACATGCCAGAAGGGATTTCCAGACTTTTGAGGGAGCTTGAAATAGAGCGCGCACTTACGCTTGCAGAGAACAAGAAAATACTGGATCCTGCGCTTAGAAAAGTGCCCACACTTAGAGCAGATGTTCTTGGAACATACGCGAAGACGGGGGATTTACCGATGCCGTGGCAGTTGCAGGCGACCGCCGGGCAGCCTGTTCCGAATTTGCCTATGCTTTACAGCGACATTTGGAGTAAGATAAACCAGGCGGAAGAAAAATTAGGACGTCTTGGAAGATACCCGACAGGTCAGCGTGCTGATCTGTACAATCTGTAAGGAGATTCACCCATGGCTGGACAACGACCGACTGTTACCGAAGAAGTTTGCGATGGCATGCAGTACTTCCACTTCGCACTGAGCAACGGACATTTTAACCTCAAAAGTCACGTGCCGCTGTTTATTTGTGA
>Ga0315903_10005871_pt1 | contig 15884 bp, 10 predicted proteins | sample LakEriMetagenome_7_FD_203524 | JGI IMG/M metagenome (GOLD analysis project Ga0315903, IMG submission 203524) | Freshwater fungal communities from buoy surface, Lake Erie, Ohio, United States - Buoy 2 MA119 | ecosystem: Environmental > Aquatic > Freshwater > Lake | place: USA: Lake Erie, Ohio...
AAAAAAGCAGTTGACGAAGAAATTGTCTCTGAAGAAAAACCTGGTTTATATGCAAACATACATGCTAAAAGAAAACGTATTGCTGCAGGTAGCGGCGAACGTATGAGAAAGCCTGGTAGCAAAGGCGCACCCACAGCAAAGTCTTTTAGAGATGCACAAAAAACAGTTAAAGAAAATATTGATGATGGTGTGAATGAGGGCATTGCTCGTTTAATTTCTAAATCAATTAAAAATGTGACAGCGACCAAAAAGACCCCTCAAGAAAAAGCAGACATCCGTCTCAATAACCTTAATAAATAAAATAAAGAATCAAAGGAACAACCATGAAATTACCAGAACCAACAAACCATAGAATTTCTAATAGCCTTTTCGATGCTATTAATAAAGTAAGAACAGGCGAAGTTCAGCAACTATCCGAAGCAGAAAATGCAGGCACAGCCGTGGACAAAGCACATTATTGCGCTACTCATGTAGAACATGCATTGCTTGGCCAAGGTGTTTGCATTTCAGAACAACACGCAGAACCAGATGAGAATGGTAACATTGAATGGTATTCTGTACAATTCCCATCTGGAATACAACGTATCAATACAAGCAATTTAAAAATTGTAGAGGGCAAATCTCATACTCACGGTAAAAAGATGGCCGAAGAAGAAGAAGTTAAAGCAGATACTGTAGAAGAAGCTTTAGTTGGCAATCAACATAAAATTGACGCTAATAAAAATAATAGAATTGATGCTCATGATTTTAAATTGCTTCGTGCGAAAAAATCAGTAAAGAAAGAAGTTAAAGAAGATGTTGTAGATGAAGCATCTAAAGGTAACGCTTTCGATTGGAAGGGTAAGCCCAGCGCTATTACTGCAGATCTAAAAAGCAAATTTACCAAGAAGAAAATTTCTACAGGTACAATGTATTCTAGAAAAACTGAAAAAGAAACTAATGCCGCTAATAAAAAGAATGCTATGAAAGAAGGCATTTCTCAAACAATTATTAGTCATGGTGACTTCACACTAGAAGTTGTAGACAATCCTACATACGGCGATTATTTAAACGCCCTACAATCCATGATAAATACTAATGAAGAAGCTGTTCAACAAGAAATTATTTCTATTGCACAAGAAGCTTACAACGAAAAAATTGAAAGCATCATTATTGAATCTCGCGCAAGAGCAAGCTTCAAGACAAAATTGAATGAGCTTCGCAATTCTGGTGCAAAAGTATTGGACGAAAATTACATCGTTGAATCAGGCGAACCATATGTAGAATATGTTGTAGAACAAAATGGTGTTCGTACACAATATGTTCACAGTGGTACTGTTAAAAAAGTATAATTATAAAGACAGTTCAAGGTCTATAGCTTGTTCAAACGACATTTAAGGAGACAATATGTCACAATGGGGTAAATTAGATAGAGTAAACTTACCGGGAACAGCAACGGTTGCGCAAAATTTTGCAAACGTCGTTTTCTCGCAATCGCAAACCGCTAACGTGGCAATTGGCTATGCCTTAGTTATTGCTAACGTAGAATATATAATTGCTAATATTGTTAGTGCAACAGAAGTAACATTGGATGTTAATTATGAGGCATCTAGTGGTGCATCAGATGGTGTGGCAGTACAACAATCACCTAAGACTTTAAGAACTTATGGTTGGGGCGCAAACCTATTGTTAGGCGCAAACACTGTTAATACAAGAAATGTATTTGGTATAGATGCTAGAGAAGCGAATGTTATATCCAATAAAAACAGAGGATTTAACTCACCTGGTTGGGTTCATTATCAAACATGGACAAATTCACAAGGTGCAACACGTTATAGAACAGAAACATTGGTAGCAATGTCTAAGAACTTTAACAGAGCTAATGTTGACTTTAACATTGGTGCCGATGCAAATGAAGATGCAACAGTTCAAGATAACGATATCTTGATTACAAGACAGCCTTCAATCAATGGCCGTACAGCAAATGCACAGTTTACTGGCGCAAGTTATAGCTTCGATGCAGTTGGTACAAACGGTATGACTGTCAATACTTCTTGGCAAAAATCTCCAAACTTGGTTGTTTGGACAGACGTTATCAACACTCCATACGCAGGCGCAGTTGGCTTCAGCGGCAATACTACAGCGAACTTGGTTGTATCTAACGTATACTTAGGCATTAACACTGTAAATATCTACATCAGAGCTGCTCTATCAGGCAACGCTGCTGCAACAGTATTTACTACACCTATCCAAGTATTGGCTAACGGTACACAATAATTTAACTAGACTAGAAAATACAGAATGGCCGATTTAAAGTTATCTGATTTAGCCGCGGCTACTAATATTAGCGACGATACGTTCTTTTACGCTATCCAAGGTAATATTAGTCGCAAGCTATCATCTAATGTTCTTGCACAGAATTTAGTTGATCCTATCTTAAAGAATAGAATTATTCTTGACGGGGTTCAACTAATTTCTGGTACTGATACTAATCAAACAATTAGTCTTACTCAATCGAGAACAGAATTTAATGTCGGTCCTTTTGCTGTACAGCCTACATTACCAAATGGTAATAGAGATGGTCTAATAAAAATTATCACCCTTGCTAATGTACAGGGTGGTTCTTTATATCTATCAACGGACAGGTCAAACATTTATCCTAACACTTGGGTCTCTATGGAGAGAGCTGGTGATAGTATAATGTTGATGTATAGTAGCAATACTTATTCCAATGGTTGGGTAATTTTAGGCATTTCTCCGGGTGTAAGAACTAGTGTTCTATTAGACGAAGCTAATATTTCTGATTCTAGAATCAGACGAGCAATCAGTGCAAAAGATAGCACCATTAACTATGATGAAGCGAATGGTACTATTCAAGTTGGCAATATTTCAAATTTATTAGCAAGAATAAGTTTGGCCAATGTTACCACTGATGATTTAAGAGAAGGCAATGTAAATCTTTACTTTACAAATGGTAGAGCAATTATTGCATTGACCCCAGACTTAAACCAAATTAGAAAACGAAATGCTAATATAATTTATGTTTCTACAAATGGTGATGATAGATTAGATGGATTTACAATGGCAAATGCTGTTGCAAATATTCACGTCGCATTGAGTAGAATTAGTGAAAAATGGACAGTTAAAGTATTTCCTGGCAGATATACACTGCATAATAATCCAGTTACTATTCCAAAGAGATCTTCTTTAGTTGGTCACGATCTGAGAACATGTGACATATATCCGGAAAACGAAACCGCAGATATGTTCTATATGAACACAGGAGCATATGTAACCGGATTCACATTCAGAGGACACAGAGCAGCTAATCCAAATGATGTTAGAAATGCATCAGCTGTATTCTCATATAACCCAGATGGTTCTGCCGGTAATATTACAACCAGCCCATACATTCAGAATTGCTCGTCAATTACAACAACTGGTACAGGTGTCAGAGTTGATGGTAGTCTAGTAGGCGGATTAAAATCTATGGTATTGGATGCGTTTACGCAATTCAATGAAGGTGGTATAGGTGTTTACTTATTGAACCAAGGCTATATGCAATTGGTTTCACTGTTTACTATTTGTTGCGAATATGCAGTACTTGCAGAACAAGGCGGTTTTGCATCAATTACAAATTCTAATTCCTCATTCGGTAAATATGGTTTAGTTGCAGATGGTGTAAGTCCTAAACTATATGGTGGTAGAGTACTTAGCCAATTGTCAAGTAGATCTGTTCAAATGGAAACGCCAAAGCCTCCAAATTTGAATGACAGATTATTGATGGCAAATTATAATCAAGAAAAATGTTTTAGAGACACAGGACTAATTGTTGACTCTTTGGCATTTGACTTGGCATATCAAAGTAATACGCAAACTAGATTCTCTGGTCTACAGTACTGGGGACAAAATATTAATAAAACATTAGATCAAACTGTAGAAGTTAATGCTGCACTGCAATATCTAAGAACTCTTGCAGCGAATGTTGTTATTAATAATACTGATTGGGATAATAGCATTCTCAAGCCATATCAACTTGCAAATGCTCAGGTTATTATTGGTGGGGCTCCAGGCGATTCTAATGTTCAGTTAGCAGTAAGTAATCTTCTTGTATCATATATTGATATTTACAATAACGGTTTATTTGGATTTACTGATAAAATTGTTCCGAACAAATACCAATATTCTCAACCAGGTACATGGACAAATGCAGCAAATCTATTAATTGCTAACAAGAATTTTATTGCATCAGAAGTTTCCGCATTCTTTGGAATCGAATATCCATATGCTACGTATATCCCAGGAAAATCTATTTACGAAGATGCTGAAGATATTGTAGATAGTTTGGCTTTCGATATATTAGGTAGTACGGTTGGGATTGAAACTAACAGACAAACACTGACTAAAGCAGCGTTAAATTATGATTATTCTACAATTTCCGCTGTACAAAATCAACAAGTGCAAACAGGTGCTGCATTCACTTTCATCAAAACCTTTATAGATGAAGTATTGTTGAACCAACCAATTGCCAATACATATCAGACAGCATACGCACAAGATACAAGTGTTGTATATCCATTCGTAACGGGCACAGTTACCGATTCTGAAATTAATTACGTTCGTAATAGAATTGATGATATGGTAAGCATTATTCTAAACGGCCCAACATATGAGAACGTGCAGTATAATATTAAGCCTATTAGCGTAACCGCAAATACTAGCCCGAATATTATTGCAGCTACTAAAATTATGATTGCGAATAGAGATTTCATTCGTGCTGAAGTATTGGCATATGTAAATCAAAATTGGACAGATATTAGTAACGGAACTCGTAACTTCTACACCGTTGCAGAAACAACAAATGTTTCTCCTAATGTATATGTAGTAACTTTTGACGAAAAGATTCTTGCAGTTGATAGACCATTGGCTAACAGTGCAGTATCCTTCCACCGAGGAAGTTACATTCAAACAAGTACACACACATTTGAATATGTGGGTTCAGGCATAGCTTTAATAAATGCTCTTCCATATAATGGTGGTAAACCGATTCAAGAGTATGAAGTTGTAGAATCTAGAGGTGGAGCTGTTTACTATACAAGTACAGACCATAAAGGTGATTTTAGAATTGGTAACGAATTATTAATTAATAGAGCAACAGGTACAATTAATGGCAGAACATTCAATAAGAGTTTGTTTGCAGTAATGACGCCATTCATACTAGCATTACAATAAGGATAATACATGGCAACACTAGTTCCCTTAAATACGTTTAAAACCGTAACTTCTAATTTATACATAAATGATACGTTGCTGTATACTACTCCTCAAGAAACAGCAACCATTGTTTTGACTGCTCAAGTAAGTAACATTACAGATCGCGCAGCTAACGTTACCTTTATTCACAGATCAAATGTTTTATCTGGCGGATTTAGAGTAATTACAGATACAGAATTGGTAAAGAATTTTGAAATAGCTCGCAACGATGCTGCATCTGTTATCGTAGGTAAAATTGTTCTCGAAGAAGACCAAGCTATTCTAGCTAGAGCAGGTGCAAACACATCATTGAAAATTTTATTAAGTTTATTAGAAACATCATTACAATAAAATGTCATTATCTAGTTTAGGCGGAAAATTTAAAGCCCAAAACTCAGCTAATCTAACATCTGATCAATATTTTGTAGATTTACAAGACGTTGAACCGTTTTTAGGATTACCTGATGGCGTAGGCTACTATTTAAGAGGTGATACTAGCGGTCTACGCTATTGGTCTCCTTTTGAAAGTAACGCCGCCCCTTTAGTTAGATACGATTATATTGTCTCAAATGTAACATCTAAAATAGACTATACTGCAAATAGTCTGGCCAATACTAAATTGTTTTTTGATTATACCAAGGAACAAGTTTTAGTTTGGGTCAATGGTGTAAGTTATTCTCCCTTTTATCAATATTCATTACAGGCAAATGCTGTAGTATTTACAGATGCAATTGCGGCAAATAGTAATGTTTCTATAATACCCCTACGAAGTATAGTTGGTCCTACAGGTGCTACGGGCGCCACAGGGCCTCAGGGCGCAACCGGTGTACAATTAGTTACTCCGGGTGCAACTGGTTCTACAGGTATTAGAGGTTCTACAGGTGCAACAGGTTTAACTGGAGCTACGGGCCAAGGCGCAACGGGTGCGTCTGGTGTAACTGGTGCTACAGGATCTCTTGGAGCCACTGGTGCTACCGGTGTTGGATTGACTGGTGCTACAGGGTCTAGCGGTATACGAGGTTCAACCGGTGCTACCGGTATAGGAGCAACAGGCGCAACAGGATTAACAGGCGCTACGGGCTCCCAAGGTGCATCAGGCACAGGTGCTACGGGTTTAACAGGTGCATCCGGTATTACAGGTGCAACAGGTTCAGCGGGTGCAACAGGTGCATCGGGATCTAGCGGTATACAAGGTTCAACCGGTGCAACAGGTCCCCAAGGCGCATCGGGTGTTAGTGTTGTGGGTGCAACTGGTCAAACTGGTGCAACAGGTGCAACAGGTATTGGTGCAATAGGCGCCACAGGCGTAACAGGTACTCCTGGTTTGCCCGGATTACAGGGACCAACTGGTGCAACAGGCGCTACGGGAATAACAGGCGCAACAGGATTAACCGGTCCGCCAGGCCCAACAGGATCGCCGGGTGCAGCTGGTGCAGCTGGTACGATGAATGGTATGCTAGTTTTTAGATCTCCTGGTGTATTCACTTTACCTACCGGTATAAGTAAAGTTAAAGTAACTGTCGTGGGCGGCGGCGGTGCTGCTTCGTCGTATGGTGCTGGTGGTGGCGGCGGCAGTGCAGTAAAATTTATTTCGGGGTTGACGTCGCCCGTTGCTGTAACTGTCGGTGCAGGCGGTTCGGGTCAAGGCCCGCAAGCTTCCGGCTTTCGTGGCGGCGCCGGAGGAACAAGTAGTTTTGGTGCATTTTGTTCCGCAACGGGTGGGCAAGGTGGTGCTGGAAGCGTCCTCGGACCTGGTGTAGGAGGTGTGGGCACTAATGGAACGTTCAATTCACCGGGCGGCCAAGTTATGAGTACAACTGTCATATTTAGCACAGCAACTTGTACGATTACACATGATTATCAATATATGGGTGGCGGCACATTATTAGGTGCGGGGGATGGTGGCATTGGCGTAGGTCAGGCCATCAACAGCAGCACTTCGGCCGCCGCCGGCGCAGTTGTTGTGGAATATTGAGGAAAATATATGAGAGCTCTTATTTCAATGGATGAATTAGCTGAATATGGTTATCGAATTGCACAAGTAGTTGAAAATAACCAAGAATTTTTAGTAGCTGGACCTAAATTATTTTGGATTGATTGCCCCGATGATACTATTGCGGATGTACATTTTTATGACCCATCTTCCGCGACTATAAAAGAAATACCAGCGCCCGAACCAATTAGTCAACCTATATCTCAGGGTGCTCAAGATTTATGATAAATATAATGCCAGTACATACAGTCACGTATGATGGTGCAACGGTAAATGTTTATCATGCAAATAAAGGTCAAGGACTTATTAGACATTCTCATGATTATTCTCATTTAACAATGTGCCATTCTGGTAGTTGTGCTGTTCGTAAAGAAGATAAAGAAGTTGTAATGACAAAAATAACACAACCAATAAATTTGATTGCAAATGGTTGGCACGAAATAGAGGCATTGGAAGATAATACAGTTTTTGTAAACGTATTTGCTGAAGGTAAGTATTAAGGATAACAAATGGCTTTAGTAAATTTAAGTGGTAAAGTAAAACTAACAGATGCAGGTAATGTATCTTTAGATAGGTACGATTTTCTAAAATTAACTGACGCTGAACCAAATTTAGGTTTACCTGATGGCTTAGGATATTTTTTAAGAAGTGATCCCGATGGCCGTAGATATTGGACAGTATTTGATTCTAATGCTACAACATCAATTAGATATGATTATATAACTGCAAATGCGGTATCAAAAATTGATTATACTGCAAATAGTTTATCTGGTAATTATTTAAGATTCAACGATACAGATCAAGTTCTAGTTTGGATAAACGGTGTATTGATATCACCCGGTGGTCCTACTGAAACTCCAGATTATACCACAGCAGCAAATGCTGTTATATTTACAACTGCAACGGAACCTGGAGATATTGTTTCGATACTTCCTGTTCTTGGAGGTAGAACCGGTCCATTAGGAGCATCTGGACCAACAGGTGCAACGGGCGCAACTGGAACACAATTAGTCACAGGTGGTGCGACAGGTTCTACGGGTGTTCGAGGCGCTACCGGAGCCACCGGATCTTTAGGTTCAACTGGTGCAACAGGGTTACAAGGTTCAACGGGTTTAGGTGCAACAGGGTTACAAGGTTCAACGGGGTCTACGGGGCCAATCGGATCAACCGGCCCTCAGGGCTCAACGGGTATTGCTGGGGGGATTGGATCAATTGGTGCTACAGGTCCTCAAGGAGCTACAGGTAGTATTGGTTCATCGGGCACACAAGGTTCAACGGGTCCTCAAGGTGCTACAGGACAAACTGGTGCAACAGGTCAACGAGGACTAATTGGCTCAACAGGATCTACAGGTCTAACTGGGTCTACGGGTGCAACTGGTATAGGCGCAACAGGTGCAACCGGTCAAAGTGGAGCAACTGGAGTAACTGGAGCTACGGGACAAACTGGTGCAACGGGTCAAAAAGGTTCTACAGGTTCGACTGGCATTGGCCTAACTGGAGCAACTGGACCACAAGGTACACAAGGTACACCTGGTCTTACTGGTGCTACAGGTCCAACAGGCGCAACAGGGTTGCCTGGAGGATTTACTACTAATTCTAGGGCCCAGATTTTAAGACTAGGTGTTAATACTGATCCAAATGCTGCAGGATGGGTTGATGGTGAAATACGAGCAATGAATAATATTACAGCATATTATTCTGACGATAGATTGAAGACTCGTCTAGGTACAATAGAAAATGCTCTGCAAAAAGTTAGAAACCTAACAGGATTTTATTATGAAGCAAATGAACTTGCTCAATCAATGGGATATGTAGCTAAGCGAGAAGTTGGTCTTTCTGCGCAGGATATGCAAAAAGTGATGCCTGAGATTGTGACTACTGCTCCTGTAGATAATAAATATCTAACTATTTGGTATGAAAAGACTGCTCCTTTATTAGTAGAGGCAATCAAAGAACTTGCTGACGAACTAGACGAGATCAAGAAAAAGATGTTATAATATAATATTATTAGGAATTGTTATGGATGATTTGGCTTTTGAAAAAGAATACTGGGGCAATTGTGTTAACACTTTTGATGAAGATCAAAAACATTATGTTTACGCAAAAGCAATGGGGTTAGTAAGAGAGCATTATAGTTTTAATGCTTTTAATAAAAGAATTTTAGATATAGGTGGCGGCCCATCTAGTATGCTTTTAAAGTGTACAAAATTAAAAGAAGGGCTTGTTGTTGACCCTATTGATTATCCTCAATGGACCAAGGATCGTTATAAGTGTCACAATATTTCTGTTAGCGTCAAAGGTGGGGAAGACGTTACTGAAACAGAGTGGGACGAAACATGGATATATAATTGTTTACAACATACTGAGGATCCAAAAAAGATTATTCAGAATGCGTTAAATGCAGCGCCGCTTGTTAGAATATTTGAATGGATAGATGTTCCTCCGCACGAAGGACACCCACATGAACTTACTGAAGAGTTTTTTAAAGAATGTTTTACCAACGCAAAACTTCTAAGATCAGGTACAAGTACTTTTGCTGAACAAGGTTGTTATGGTAGGGCATTTTATGGATGTTTTGAAAGAGTTTAATGAGATTTCACATTTTAGGTTTACCGCATACTGTTACTTCTAAAGATTATAATGCTTGCGCTTATACGCAAAAAGTAGTTAAATTTGGTAAGATGATGACAGCCCGTGGACACACTGTTATACATTATGGACACGAAGATTCTGATTTAATTTGTTCTGAGCATGTCACTGTTATTACCAATGAAGATTGGAATGTGGCATATGGCGATCATGATTGGAGAAAGAATTTCTTTAAGTTTGATACTAACGATCATGCATATCAAACATTCTACAAGAATGCAATATATGAGATCGGAAAGCGCAAACAGAAAAATGATTTTATCCTTCCATTCTGGGGAGCGGGTGTAAGACCAGTCTGTGATGCTCACGATGATTTAATTATTGTGGAGCCGGGTATTGGTTATGCTGGTGGACATTGGGCCAGGTGGAAAGTATGGGAGTCGTATGCTATTATGCATGCCTATTATGGGCTTGATGCTGTAGGTACTTGCAAACAAGATTGGTATAATGTTGTAATTCCAAATTACTTTGATCTTGATGATTTTGAATTTTCAGAAGAAAAAGATGATTACTTTTTATTCTTAGGTCGAGTATATGATGGTAAGGGTGTGCAGATAGCAATGCAGGTTACGGAAAAGCTAGGTAAAAAATTAATTATTGCTGGACAAAATCCTGATAATATGACTTTTTCGGATAATGTAGAGTTTGTTGGATACGCGGATGTGCCGACAAGAAAAAAATTAATGTCGAGGGCAAAGGCAGCATTTGTTCCGTCGATGTATGTAGAACCATTCGGAGGAGTTCAGATAGAAATGCTATTATCCGGTACTCCTACAATCACTACAGATTGGGGTTCTTTTTCAGAAAATAATATTAACGGTATTACTGGGTATAGATGTAATACATTTGATCAATTTGTCACAGCGGCAAAAAATATAGATAAAATAAGTCCAAAGAATTGCAGAACATGGGGTGAAAATTTCTCACTTGAAAAAGTGGCACCTATGTATGAGGAGTTTTTCCATAATATTTTAAACGTATATACTGGAAAAGGTTGGTATGAAATGGACCCCAAAAGAGAAAATTTAGATTTTATGGTTAGGAATTATCCATAGATAAATAGATATGTGAGGGTATGTTGTTTAAATCCCAAATTTTTAATATTATAAATAATAGAGAAAAAGTCTGGGAAAATAATGACAAGAGCACGGATACTTTCACAAGCATTAGCTAACATTATTGCAGGTGGGGGAGGTGGAAGCGCAAATATAACTTTTGCAAGTCTTCAGCCATTTTTAACAACAGCTAATGTAATTGAATTAACAAGTTTATACTTTAGTAATGCTAGAGTGTATGCCAACCTACAGCTGGCTAGTTTAAACGACTTATATGATGTTAATACAACCAACAAATCAAATGGCCAAGCCCTATTATGGACAGGCAACATTTGGGCCCCAGGTAATGTATCCTTAGGTAATTTAACCACAGACAATATACCTGAAGGTACTTCAAACCTTTACTATACAAACGCCAGAGCAAGAACCGCTCTTACTGCAGCTGATCCTACGATTGTAATTGATTGGACAGCAGGTACTATTAGGGCTAATATAGAGGCGGTATCTGCAGCTTCGGGGACAACTGATACCGTACCTGAAGGTTCTGTAAACAAATATTTCACAAACGCAAGAGTATTTGCAAACTTACAGCTTGCAAGTATTAATGATCTTTTTGATGTAGACTTAGGCACCTTATCAAACAACGATGTACTGTCTTACGAACTAAGCACAGGAAAATGGACAAATAAGATTCCCGTTGCTAATACTGTATCAAGTATCGCAAACTTCACCACCGACGATTTAGTCGAAGGCGCAAATAATAAGTATCTTACTTATGTTACATTAGCAAATGTATTAGCTAATGTAAGTATAGATAATTTATTGGATGTTAATACCCAATCCAATCTTGCAGTAAATAGAGTACTTGCATGGAATGGTACGCAATGGGTTCCAACTGAAATAAATCTAGGCTCAACCGGTTTATCAAATTCTGCACTTATTGCCAATTTTGCAAATACTGCAGGTATAGCCAATGTAGCATTTGTATCAAATTATGCAAATATCGCAGGTATAGCCAATGTAGCATTTGTATCAAATTATGCAAATATCGCAGGTATAGCTAATGTTGCAAATACTGTTTTAACATTAAGTAATTTCTCAACAGCTAATTTAGTCGAAGGTGTAAACTTATATTATACTAATGCAAGAGTATTATCTGCAGTAAATCCTAGATTAACTACTGCTAACGTAGTTGAATTTAATAACTTATACTACACAGATCAGAGAACAATTGATGCTATTGTTCCTATATTAACTACTGCAAATGTAATAGAATCATCTTCAAACTTATACTTCACAGGTCAGCGCGTATTAGATACGTTGGCTAATAGCGATATAGGTTTAAAAAATCTAACAGTAAACGGTAACGTTACTGTTAACGGAAATGTAGTGCAATTAAATGTTGGCAACATTTTAACAAACAGCAGAACAATTACACTTGCACGAGGCGCAACAAATAAAACCGAAGCAGAAAGCTCTGGCATATACATCGATGGCGCAAACGCTAAGATTACATATGGTGAAACTGGCGACACTATTGGGATTAACAAAACCCTAACAGTACACGGCGATATTCTACCTGCATTATCAGGTGTATTTAATGTAGGTTCTCCTACCAAAAAATTCCGCTCAATATATTTAGGCACACAAACTATCTTCTTGGGCAATGTGACAATGGGGGAAACACCAAAGGGTGGCTTGGCAGTAACAACTGCGACAGGCGATCCTTCAGATGGTGCATTTGCTAATTTAAGTGCAACACAATCTATCACGGTTGATAGACTTTACGGTAACGTATTCCCATTAACAGAGTTTAACAGCTACATTGGCGGCAATGTAGATCAATTTGTAAGTAACGTTACTGGCAATTTATATTTTGGTATTAGAAAAAATGCAGATTGGAATAAGTTTGCAGGTGTAAGAGTAACTGAAGTTAGAGGACCTGACGGCAATGTTAGAAGCGATGTTATCATCTACAATGATAAGGAAAACTCTAACGATTCAACAGCAAGAATTTCTGTACTTGGAAGTGGTAATGTAGAAATACATACAGATATAGTTGTTCAAGGTAATTTGGATGTTAGAAATAATATTACTGCTAATGGCAGAATTATTTTTACATCTGGTGATTACATTCAACAATCTGCAAATTCCGTACCATTAGCAATTAATGGTGTAAATGGTATAGACTTGCTATCTAACAATATTATTGCATGGCAAGTTAGAGAAGATTCATATGACTTAGTTTCGGCACACAGCGGACAAGCAAATGTTATAACAAATGGCACAATAAGTGCAACTATATTCTATGGTAATGTGCAAGCCAATACTATTCTAACAGATAGTATCAATGCTAACACAGCAATACTAGGCAATATTGTTGTAGGAACTGCAACATTCGATAATGTTATTGCTAAAACAGCGACATTTGAAAGTGTTGTTATTCAGAATAATTTAAGAGTCTACGGTGGTGTAGAAACTTATAGTTCAAATAATCTGTCCGTTTCGGACAATATGATATATTTGAATAGCGGATCTCTAGAAAACAATCCCGATATTGGATTTGCTTTTAATTACAATGATGGCGTTTACCATCACGGCGGTTTCTTCAGAGATGCATCCGATGGAGTATTTAAAGTATTTGATAACTATCAGCCAGAGCCTGATGCAAATATCTTTATTAACACGGATCACGCAACCTTTAGATTAGCTAATTTACAAGCAACAAATTACATTGGTAATGTAACAGGTTTTGTAACTGGACAAGTAAGTAGTTTAGGAAATCATAGCACAACAGATTTAGCTGAAGGTACCAACCAATACTTTACTAATACTAGAGTATTGCAAGTTGTCAATCCATTATTAACAACTGCTAATATTCTAGAAACATCTGGACAATACTTCACAAATGTTAGAGTATTGCAAGTTGTTAATCCTTTACTTACAACATCAAATGTAATTGAAGGAACAAATCAATACTTTACTAATGCTCCTGTTTTATCTAATGTAGAACAGATGAGTATCAATGTCCTAGCGGATGTTGATATAACAGGCGTTTCATTAAACAAAGCTTTGATATGGAATGGTACAAGTTTTGTTCCAGGCGATGCAGTTGCCAATACTGTACAATTTGCATATGTTGCGAATGTAGCTAATCTAGTATTATCCTTGTCTAATTTTACTACTGCTAATTTAGTAGAAGGTGTAAACTTATATTATACTAATGCAAGAGTATTATCATATATTACTGCACCTATTGTGGGTAACATTACTGCAACAGGAACTATTACTGCAACTTCTATTGTTGCTAATAGCATTGTTACCGGCTCAGGAGTTGGTGGATCTATTACTGGTTTAGATTCATTAGTTGCAGATAGCATATATGCAAGCAATGTAATAGCAAATGTTTGGGTTGGTCTATATACAGCAAATGTAATTGAAAGTCCTACCAATCAGTTCTTCACAAACGCAAGAACAGTTACTGCAGTAACACCATTATTAACTACTGCAAATGTTGTTGAAACAACAAATCAATATTTTACTAATGCAAAAGTATATGCAAATATATCTCAAGCAAGTATCAATGTATTAGCAGATGTAGACACTGTAACTATTGCACCACAAAATGGATATGCTTTAATATGGAATGGAACTGCTTGGGCTCCCAACGTAGTTGCTAGCCAAACTCTTACAAGTGTTAATTCATCTAATGTTTCGGGCATAGCAAATGTATCATTACTAGCTAATCTAGCAAATGTTGCATTAGTTGCAAATAGTGCCAACACTGTTGTATCTTTAGATAATCTAACTACAACAGATTTAAAAGAAGGCTCAAATTTATATTTTACATCTGCTAGAGTTATTAATGCGGTAACACCATTACTGACAACTGCAAATGTTGTTGAAACAACAAATCAGTACTTTACAAATGCTCGTGTTCTAGCTAATGTAGAACAGATGAGTATCAATGTTCTAGCGGATGTTGATATAACAGGCATTCAAAATTCTGAAATTCTGCAATGGAATGGTACCAAATTTATTGCAGGAGCAGTATCGGCTGCAGCTACATCCAATACTGCTTTATTCGCATTTTTAGCAGATTTTGCCAATACTGCTGGCTTAGCAAATGTAGCTACAACTGTTACAACATTAAGTAATTTTACTACTGCAAATTTAGCAGAAGGCACAAATCTTTACTTCACAAATGCAAGAGCAGCAATTGGTTTAACTGGACAAGATGTTTCCCTAAGAGATCTATATGTTGCTGGTAATTTAACAGTACAGGGCGACACTACAACTCTTAATGTTACTACATTAACGGTTGAAGATAAAAATATCACAATAGCAAAAAATGCTTCTAATGCTCCAGAAGCAGATGGCGCAGGCTTTACGATTCCTGGCGCAGATGCTACATTGTTATATAAAGTTATAGGTGACAAATTTGAAGTTAATAAGAATTTCACAGTTAATGGTGAGATAACAGCCAATTCTTGGAATGGCTTATATACAACAAATGTAATAGAAGGTATTAACCAATTCTTCACTAACGCTAGGGTAATGGCAAATGTAGAATTGATGAGCGTTAACGTCTTTACAGATGTTGACATTACCGGAATTCAAAATACACAAATCCTTCAATGGAATGGTTCTAAGTTTATTGCGGCAAATATTAATACTGGTGAGTTTGCTAATTTTGCATTACTTTCTAATGTAGCTAATACCGTAGTATCAATTGCTAATCATACTACAACAGATTTGCGTGAAGGTGCAAACTTATATTTCACCAACACCAGAGCAATTGCCGCAGTACAAAATGCAGATTTGGTTCTTGGCAATGTAAGAACAACAGGTCTATTAACAGTAACTTCTGCACCATCTTCAGAATCCGTTACAGGTATTGAATTTGTAAATAATCCAGTTGGTGGAATAGGTGATACTGCTAAATTACAATACTA
>Ga0315903_10005872_pt1 | contig 15881 bp, 30 predicted proteins | sample LakEriMetagenome_7_FD_203524 | JGI IMG/M metagenome (GOLD analysis project Ga0315903, IMG submission 203524) | Freshwater fungal communities from buoy surface, Lake Erie, Ohio, United States - Buoy 2 MA119 | ecosystem: Environmental > Aquatic > Freshwater > Lake | place: USA: Lake Erie, Ohio...
AACAGTATTTAGAGGGTATTTTTAATTCCTTGGCTGAAATCAACGGAGTAACTACTGAACTTTATATTAAGCCGGTAGAACCGATAAACTTTGAGTTTAGCGAGAGCGTTATTTCTCAATTTGCTCCTAAAGAGTGGATTCTTGAAAAGATTGGTGTTGATATGACCAAATACCAAACACCTGTTGAACCTACTCAACAAGGGCTAATCAATGAGCATTTAAAGGGAATGAAAGGTAGAGAATGGCAAAATTTTCAACGAATAATCCGTAAATACAATAAAGGGGAAATAACAAGAGACCAAGCCATACAAATGTTAAAGAGTGGCTATGGATTAGATGATGAAGCAATTAACACTTGGTTAGGGGATGAAACGTATGAGCAGAGATTTAGTGATATTGATTCCGTTATTTCTATGTTTGATGAATACGGAGAGAAGGCTGAAAACTTTTCTGTATTAGCAACAAGACAAGTATTTAATGCGGATGAAGAAATGCAAATGTTCGCTGAAGTAGTTGATGATACATTAGATAAAAAAATCTTGAGTATTATTGATAAAAATAAAAACATAGTTGCAGAGGATATCGCAAAAGCATTAAAAGAAGATTTAGTTGTTATTCAAGAAAGGATTAATAAATTAATAGAATTAGAGTATTTAAAAATAAATGCTAAAACGGGATTACCTACTTTATTAAAGCCTTTAAGTGAGATTATTGATAAGCCTATTAAAAGAACTTTTTTGATTCGTTATGCTTACGAATGGAAGCCAGAAGTTCCTTATGGGGAAAGAGATTCAAATGCACATCCATCGAGACCTTTTTGCCAACGAGTAATGGGATTAGATAAGTTTTGGTCAAGAACGGAAATAGAAACGCTTTCTCGTAGATTAGGATATTCGGTATTCGATAGAGGTGGCGGTTGGTGGACAATGCCAAACGGTATTCATTCTCCTTCTTGCAGACACAGATGGGTTTCAAAAGTTGTAGTTAAAAAATAAGAAATGAGCAGGAACATACTTTTTATTTCAGTAGATACTATTAAGGACAGAACAGGACTTCACAATAATGTGGATGAAAAGTTAGTTAATCCAGAAATCTTAACCGCACAGGATATGTATATCCTTCCTGCTTTGGGAACGGCTTTATACGAAAGGTTACAAGATGGGATTGCTAATAACAATCTAACGCAAATTGAAACAAGCCTTTTAGATACTTACATAACACCGACACTCGTTTATTATGTAATGAGTGAACTTCCTATGGGATTGAGTTATCAATTCTACAATAAGGGAATGGTTCGTAAATCTGGAGAAGGGCAAGAGAATCCTTCGGCTGCGGAGATTATTGATGTAGCAGATAGATATAGAGCAAGAGCCGAGTTTTATAAACAAAGATTAGTTAAGTATTTAATTGATAGAAGCGGATATAATACTTTTCCAGAGTACAACAATCCGGGTTCTACTTACGATACGATGGTTCCAGAAAGACAAGCCTATACTACTTCGATTTGGTTGGATGATTCCGATTGTTGTAGGGGCAAGAGTTTTGAAGAAAAATATCAAGGTAATATAAATCGTTGTTGTGGCGAATAAAACCTATTCTCTAAAAAACCAAAAAAAGCTACGGCTTTACTTACAAAAACAAGAAAATGGCACTAACGCTCAATCAAATAGTGGCACAGATAACAAGCCTCGGAAATGCTCACAAGCAGATAAAAAGCGTTTACTTCGGTGACTTATCGGATTACCTATCAAGGGGAACGGAGAATATTTATCCTTCGTTGTTCTTTGATTTAACAGGTGGTTCAGTTGGAGAAAGGAATGTTACTTTAAATTTCTCTTTATATTTCTTTGATAGGATGTTACCAGAGGACACTAATGAGGCAGAGGTTTTGAGTGACCAATTAGAAATCTGCCAAGATATTATTGCTCAATTAAGGTACAATAACTTTGATTTTGATGAAGGTTTAAGTGCTACTTTGACTTTCTTTACGGAAGATACTCCCGATTTGTTGGCAGGAGTGAGAGCGGATATTACTATCGAACTACCTTATATCGCAGACAGATGCCAAGTTCCATCGACATACACTTTTCCTGCATAATTCTATTTATTTAAAAGCGAAAAATGGCTAATAAGAAAATATCAGAACTCCAGAGTAGAACCCCTGCGTTAAGTGATTTAATGTTAGTGGGAGATCCTTCTTCGGGGTATTCTTATAAATGTACTGTAACTGCGTTAGCGACTATCATCGAAACGGATATTGCTGATGGCTATGTCACTATTGGAACGACACAAACAATAAGCGGGGCAAAGACATTCAGTAATAATTTGACTTTAACGAGTGTTGTAAATACTCCGACTGATCCCGATAAATTCTTGACTTTAAACGCTTCTAATGTTGTTACTTATAGAACAGGGGCAGAGGTTTTATCAGATATCGGTGGTGTTGGTGGTTCTGGAACAACGAATTATTTACCAAAATTTTCTGCTACTACTACATTAGCAAATTCTCAAATTTTCGATAACGGAACAAACATTGGTATTGCTACTGCTACTCCAGATGCTACTGCAAGAGTTCAAATAAACAAAACCGATGGCTATGGCTTATATTTAAATTATAATACAAGTACAGGAAGTGGTGTTAGTACAACTGCTTTATATGCTATTAATACAACTGCTTCAAGTGGTTATGCTGCGGTTATTGAAGAAAAAACTCCTAACACAACTGCTGGTCAATATCCTTTTGTTATTAAGCATAGTTTAAGTAGTGGAACGGCAGGTGTTGGTTTTGGTACAGGAGTGCATTTCCAATTACTTGATGATGCAGGTACTTCTAAAACTACTCAATTAACCATTGAGAATATTGATGCTGCGGCTGCCACTTATAAAACAAGATATCGTTTTAATGTTCAAAATAACGGAAGTAGTACACCGGTTGTTTATATTAATGGAACAGGGTTAGGTGTGTTTACTGCTTCTCCATCGGTGGCTTTAGATGTTACAGGAGAGGGTAAATTTTCAACGATTAATAATGCCACAACGGATACGGATAAATTTTTGGTTAGTGATAGTGGTGTTTTAAAGTATCGTACAGGAGCGGAAGTATTAAGCGATATTGGTGGGCAAGGTGCTTTAACACTAACTACATCGGGTTCAAGCGGTGCTGCTACTTTGGTTGGCAATACTTTAAATATTCCTAACTATGGTTCTGCATTATCTGGTTATGTTCCATACACAGGAGCAACTACAAATGTAAATTTAGGTACAAGATATCTTCAAGCTAATTATTTAGTTGTTGATGGTCAAAGTAATGCTACGGGTATTAATTTCAAACAATATTCATCTGTAAGTTTTAACGGAGATGGATATACTGCAATGGGACCTGTAAGTGTAGATAAAATGTTTTTTAATTTTGCACAAGGAAGTAATATTTTTAAAATTTTCTATTTTGATGTTTCTGGTATTACAGGAAATGCTACAAGGGCATATACTATGCCAAATTCAGATGGTACACTTGCTTTGACTTCTCAAATTCCTACTGTAAGTGGTACTACCAACTACATACCCAAGTTTACTTCTTCATCTGCAATAGGAAATAGTATAATGAGTGAGGGAAGTGGTGCTATAACTGTTGGTGGTAACATACAAACAGATGGTGCTGCAAACAGGTATTTAAAATCAACAGGTTTTATATCAAATCAATTAGGTCAAGTTTCTGATTTTGGTGCTAATGATGCTGGATATTTTGTTGTTGCAGGTGGTGGATTAGCTTTTGTTGGAGCAGGTTCAGAGCGGATGCGATTAGATGCCTCTGGTAACTTGCTTGTCGGGGCAAGTAGTGGTGATGGTAAGTTGTATATACAAACATCAACTGCAGTTGCTTATAGTAGTATAGATTATAATGGAACAAATGCTAATTTAAGATTAAAGTCAGGTGGTTCACCGACAACAAATACAACAGCAGGTATTTCTTTTGGAGTTGGAGGTTCAGCGGAAATTTATATAGGAGCAGTTCAGCAGGCTAATACTTATGCTAATTTAGTATTTCAAACTTTTGGACCGGGAGCAGTATATAGTACAAAAATGACTCTTGACGCATCAGGCAATCTTGGTTTAGGAGTAACACCAAGTGCGTGGGATGCTACATACAAAGCATTTCAATTTGGTAACTCAAGTACTGCTGTATCGGCTTTATTTTCTAATGGTGCAAATAATTTTTGGTCAGTATCTAATGCTTATTTTGATGGCACATCTTTTAAATACATTACAACAGGTACTGCAACAGGTTATGAGCAAGTTAATGGAAGTCATAAATGGTATCAAGTAGCAAGCGGTAGTGGTGGAGCTTCTATCTCCTTTACACAAGCTATGACCTTGGATGCTTCGGGAAATCTTAACATAGGTACAACAGGAGGTACAAGAAAATTAAATGTATATAGTGCAACAAGTGGTACTTATGCTACATATATTTCACAACAAGCCTCAACGAGTAATTCTTATGGATTATTAGTAGATGCGGGAACAAATAGTTCAGATGCTACTATGAGAATTAGAAGTAAAGGTGGAACTGATTATTTTTATATTAGAGGGGATGGTAATGTAGGTATAGGTACAACTTCCCCAAGCACCCCATTAAATGTTGTATCTGCATATTCTGCTGGAACTACAACTACTTCTTTAAAATTAGCAACTGTTGGTGGTTATAATACTGGAAGTGGAACATCATTAGATTTTGGTCAAGACCAAGGAACTTATTCAACTTGGCTAACAGGTCGCATATCGTCTCCAAGAACAGGAGATAACTGGGGTGGTTCATTAGTCTTTTTTACAAATGATAATAGTAGTGCAACCGCTATACAAGAGCGAATGAGAATAACAAGTTCTGGCAATGTAGGTATAGGTACGACTTCCCCGACAGGAAAATTACATACAGTTTTACCAGCTTATACAAGTGAAGATACAGATTCTCAACAAGCTATTTTTGGAAGTGGGACAAGTGGATATGGGGTTAGAATAGGATATAATGAAAGCACTAATGCGGGATATATAAATTCATTAAAACCATCCGTTGCTTGGTCTAATCTTTATATACAAGCAAATAATCTTGTATTTGGTACTGTGGGAAATGAGCGAATGAGAATAGCAAGTGATGGCAATGTAGGTATTGGTGGTAATGTAGGCGCTCCAGATGCAAAATTAACTATCTCAAACAATAGTGCAGAAGGTATTGAGTTTGCGGTTGCACTATCTTCTAATTTAAACAGAATATTATCATATAATAGAAATACATCTGTTTATAATACATTACGATTTGATGGTTTAGATAATCAATTCTATACACAAGGTATTGAAAAAATGCGACTAACTTCAAGTGGAGAACTCTTAATAAACACTACCTCTGATGCAGGTGACTATAAGCTACAAGTGAATGGAAATGTGTATCAAACTGGAAACTTGCATATAAGTAAAACAGATGCAGCTGCTAATCTACAAATTAGAATGCAGCAAGCAAATAGACAATATTGGGATTTTCTAACAGACCAAAATGAATCATTAACACTAAAACCACAAAATTCAACTACTGGCGAAGTTCCTGCATTCAGAGTACAAAATTCAAGTGGTACAAATCAATTTTCAATAAATACTAATACAAGTGCAGCAGAATTTGCTGGCACAATCAAAACCGCAGCCCCAAGTGGGGGAACGGCAGCAAGTTGGAAATTGGGAGAAAGAGTGGCAAGTTCTGGTTTAACTTTAAACGATACTCAATATATTCAATTAGATATTGCAGGAACACTTTACACATTAGCAACGGTAAATTTACCATAAAATAAAAATTAAAATAAAATGACAAATTACACTTGGACAATTAGTTCATTAGAGACCGCCCCAAAAGAAGGGCAATTAATCGATGTTGTTAAAATCGTACATTGGCGTTACAAAGGAGTAGATGGAGATTATTCCGCAGAGGTTTATTCTTCTTTTGCTTGTGGAGAGCCTTCTTCTACTGATTTTACTGCTTATCCAGACCTAACAGAAGCCGATGTTATTGCTTGGCTTGAGGCAGGTCTTGATGTAGATTCTTTAAAAGCAAACATCGATTCACAAATCGCTGACCAAAAAAACCCAAAAATTGTTACACTTCCGTTACCTTGGAGTGAAAACAACGAAGCATAATCTATTTAAAATAAAACCTATATGAATTTAAAATTGCACGAAGTTCTATCTCTCTATTACGAACTTAACGGAGTAACAAAACAAGGACAAGAAACAGAGGTTCTTACTCAAGGAATGCTCAAACAGAAAATGTCTCTTAAAACGAAGGTTTATCTTCAGCGTTTAAACAAAGTAGTAAGCGAAGAAGTAAAACTTTACGAAGAGGCTAAACAAGAACTTTGGAAAAAGTGGGGCGATGAAAAGGATGGAATGATAGAAATTCCTTCCGAAAAGGTCGCTGACTTTAACAAAGAACTTCAAGATCTATTAACCGCAGAAAAGGAGATTAATGTTTCCGAACTATGGGGAGCGGATTTGAAGTTAGAGCATTTGGAGAGTATTGAAACCGATGAATTTTATCCGGCATTATTTACGCTCATAGATAACAAATGAACGATTTAATTTTATTTCTCGCAGGACAAGCGATTGCCATTTTAATCGGCTTGGTAAGTATTTATGTAAAAGTTTCTCTTAAACTCAAAGAATTAGAGATTCGGGTTGCAGTTGTCGAAAAGCACGATGACCAGATAAATAAAAAATTAGATACAATCTGCAATCAACTAAATGCTTTAACTATTCAGTTACAAAATAAACAAGATAGAGAATGAAATTCGGGTTAAACGAATATTTTAAGCCTACGCCTAAACGCATAAGAATGTTTGGCGATTCTCTTGCTGCCGCAGGTACATTTGGGGCAAGTATTGTTATTTTGAATGGCGAACCGAAAGTAGGCACAATTATTATGGTAATCGCAGTTCTCGGAAAGTTTATATCAAATTTCTTTTCCGATGAAATATCTACTGATTAGCCTTCTTCTTTTGGCTTGTAATCCTGTTAAGCAGGTTTTACGAGATAAAGAAAAATTAGATAAAGTCGCAGAATATGTGATTGAAAATGGCTATTGTGCTAACGATACTATCATTCAATCCAAAAGCGACACTTTAATTACTTACGATACGATCTACGAAAAGGGTGCGGATATTATCACAAGCATTCTAAAAACCGATACATTACGAGTTCCCTTTACTAAAACATTAGTAAAAACCATTAGAATAACAGACACCATTCAAAAGGTAGTTGTTGATAATGCTCGTATAAATCAATTAGAGGCGAAATTAGCTATCCAAACCGAAAAGGTAGAAGAATATAAGGCAAAGGCTAAAAGCCGCTTAAATTGGCTTATTTTACTTTTAATTGCTATTTCTGTTCGTTTACTCTACAAACCTATAAAGAAACTTATTTTATGGCATTTCTCTCCGATGCTCAAATAATCAAAGCCTTCGGGCAACCCGGCAACCCCGATAACTTTACGATAATTCAACTTCCGTACCCGATGCGGATAGCTTGGGATTTAAAAACCCAAGTACATAAAATGCAATGCCACGAACTTGCAGAGCATCGTTTTCTTTCAGTATTTAATGACTTATTAACTCATTACGGACTTGCTGAACTTCAAAGGTTAGGCATAGATATTTTTGGGGGTTGTGTGAATGTTAGGACAATGCGAGGCTCTAAAACAAAATGGAGCAGACATTCTTGGGGGATAGCCATAGACCTTGACCCTACAAGAAACGGATTAAAAGCAAGTTGGGCAAATAGTCAATTTTCAAAACCAGAATACGAACCAATGCTCGGAATCTTTGAGAAATACGGATTTGAGAACTACGGAAAAATAAAGAATTATGATGCGATGCACTTTGAGTTGGTAAAATAAAGCCACCAATCTACCTACCTATATGCGAAAACGATTATACTTCGACATCGAAGTTTCTCCCAATATTGGAATGTTTTGGGAAGCCGGTTATAAACTAAACATAGGAACTGAAAATATAGTAAAAGAACGAGCAATAATTTGCATTTGCTATAAGTGGGAAGGCGAAAAGAAAGTTCACTCTTTAAGATGGGATAAAAATCAATGCGACAAAACTTTACTAAAAGAGTTTATCAAAGTCGCTAATGATGCTCACGAACTTGTAGGGCATAACTCGGATATGTTCGACCTACCTTGGATTAGAACAAGGTGTCTCTTCCATAATATCGATATGTTTCCAAATTACACAACTATCGATACCTACAAAATCTCCAAGAATAAATTTAAGTTCAACTCGAATAAACTTGATTACATAGCCAAGTTTTTAGGAGTAGGGGCAAAGATTAAAACGGATTATTCTCTTTGGAAGGATATCGTTTTAAAGAACTGCGAAACTTCAATGAAGAAGATGATTCGTTATTGTATGCAAGATGTTTTAATTCTTGAAAGGGTACATCAAAAATTAAAGGCTCACGATACGATTAGAACGCATTTTGGAGTGATTAAAAATGATGATAGGGGTTCTTGCCCAGAATGTGGTAGCCACAAAATAAACAGGCAGAGAATAAGAGTAATGGCTTCTGGAACGAAGAAGGCACAATATAAGTGTACTGATTGCGGAAGATATCACGATAAAACAATCAAATGACTAAACTATTAAAAGAACTGATTTCAGAATTTGAGAATCGTGAGCAGAGAGGGTTCTTAAAATACGGAACTACGATGGATAGAACCGATTTAAATTTTTCTCAATGGTTGCAACATTTTAAAGAGGAATTAATGGATGGTTTACTATATTTACAAAAAATTCAAAACGATTATGACACACAAAGATTTCCCGATTATCAAGAAGCAAATTCAAGAATTAGTGAAAGTATTAACACCGGTGGAGAGGCTTCAGATACTCGAACCGCTTTGTGATAAATACCGAAAGCAATCAAGAGCAGAGATAGAAAAAGATATTATTGAGTTTTCTCGAAGCAAGGGGATTCCTCGTATTAAAACAGATTACTAATGGAAGAGACAGTTGAATTGCCATTGAACTTAACACCGCACGAAGATATTGCTGCGTGTACCAATGCTCTAAATGCTTTGAGTGAATTTGATTATGGAATGATGGATGAAGAGGAAAAAGAGATTTATAGACAGATAAAACTGATGACTCTTTATATTATTCATATCGGAGTAAAAGAAATCTATACCACTAATTTTTATGCAGAAGAAGATACATCAAGTAGTTCATAGAAAGTTAGGTAAAGAACAAGCCTACGGAATAGCCTACACCGATGAAAACAAAATGGAAATCGATGAAAGGTTACGAGGTTATAGATATTTGTTATATCTCTTGCACGAGCATTTTCATTTAAAGCATCCAGATTGGTCAGAAAGTAAAGTCAGAAAAGAATCAAGTGTTACTGCTCGTTTCCTTTGGCAGATGGGATTTCGCCTCGTGGAGTTGAAGTAAAGGTTTCATTATAATATTGTTCTGATACTTCAGTAGTGCCAATATCATTTCTATATCCTTGATAATGAGCATCAACTATCTGCTCCTTCTCCTTTTGTTTGGCTTGTTTAATTTCAGATATTGGTAACTTTTTAAAATAACCTTTATCTGCTAATACATTCCATAACCATTCTACTGCTGTTTGTTGTGCCATATTATTTGTTTTAAAATGATTTTCTTGACAATATTTTATTAATCCAAAATATTGATTTAAGAATAATTATTCCTAATGCCCAAATGTCTATTAAAATAATAATTAAATATAATATTGGTTTCAACATTGCTTTATTTTTAAAATAAGTTACCCATTGGGTTTTCGGTTGGTAGAGTTAAAATGAGTTTCTTGATACAATAGTTTTCTTAAAATAAATATCTTTCCAAGCATCTTTCCCAATAAATAAGTTATAGAAACTTTCGGGGTTTAAATAAATCGCTCTATTCTTTTTGGTACAGGATTTACATTGATTCCTTCGGTAACCTTCGGTTAAGTTAAATTCTGTTTCTGGTTTATTTTTTTTGCAATCTTTACAAATCATTTTTTTAGTATTGAATATAAAACTAACATAAGTTCAGCAAGTGGTTTCTTTTGGTCATCTTTTACCTTTTGCCTATTTGCCCACTCGGTAAAATCTTTTCCTAATTGTTTACACTCTTCAAAGGCTCCAATGTATTTATAAGTAAACACAATCCAATTACAACACATTTGAATTGATTTATGTTTAATATAACAATTAACAAAGTTGCGAGGATTCTTTTCGTATTCTCTTGCGTAAGTTAAACTCAACTCAACAAAAGAATTATTAACTATCTCATTGAATAAATCGTGTCGCTCTTTTATGGTAAGTTCTTGCCAACTCATTTTTCTTTCTTTATAAAATAAATATAAGTAAAGCCTTTTCTCTTTTGTTCTTGGAAGTAATCATTTAAAATCATTTGCTTGGCTTCATCTACTTTATCCTCATAATATTTTAAATAAGCATTCATTTGAATTTTGCCATCTACCATTAATCTATCATAAATATGTGGGTGCATTTGTTTGGTAGATACTCCATTCAAATAAGCTGTATATCCTTTGTTTACTTCCTTATTCCAATCTTCTTGCTTTTCTGGATATCTTTGATCATATATAGATATTTCAGCAGTTAATAAAGGTGTTTCATAATAAGATCTTTTTTCTCCTTTTCTATTTACATAAGTTCTAACCCAATCTATTATTGTTTCAGGATCTAAATTATATATTTTCCCAAAATCACCACTTATACCTGATTCAAATATTGATACTAATTCATTCATAGAAATTTCAGGATATCTTTTTTTTAATACTTTAATAACTAATTGTTCTGTTTCATTTGTTACTTTTTTAAATTGTCTTAAATATTCAAATGCTTGATTAATCATAATTCACTTAATTTTTTATCACCTATTATATTTAATTTATATTCGATTGATTCTTTAGTTGGTTCAATTTTTGTTCGTGCTATCCATCCGCTTACCGCGTGTCTCCAAGATTTCATTTTATTTTTACCTACAACCCAACCGACACTTTCGTAATAATCAAAGAATCTTTTTGCTTGATAAGAAGCGGTTTTATCATCCCACTTGTTTAACATTTCTTCTTTAATATCTTGAATGGTAGGTTTATTAAATCCTTTTCCTTGTACTTCTTTTGTTTGATATTCTACATCATACTTGGAAAGCAAATCTATAACCTTTCTATGAATAGGACTTGATGGATTTAATTCTGTTCCGTATTGAAACTTTACAAAGTCAATGCAAAGTATTTTCCCATCCTGTAAACGCTCAAACTGATTTCCGTTATCAATATTCAAAAGCATTTCTTCATCTACTTTACTTCCGATAACATAAGTTGCTAATGTAAAATTAGGCTTCCAGATACCGGCTAAATCGCATTTATCTCTTACATATTTAACTAAACACTTCTCGGTTGGCGTGCAAGACATAAACCACTCTTTCTCCCAAATATCAGTATCAACAAATCTTTTAGGCATTTTCATAGTATTTTATATTTTCAGCAAATTCATTGTTACTTTCATGTCTCATAAAAGGGGCATATTGTAAAATAACTCTTTTATATTCAGTTGATATATTTAATTTTTCGGCAATATTATAAAGTTTTTCATAATATGGATAAAAATATGGATCTTTAACTTTAATATAATTTTCTATTGTTTTTCTTTGAGCACTCATTGGAGAATGATCTTGATAACCACAAATTGTAGCTATTTCTATAATTCTCATTGGAAAATGCATAAAAATAAAATATGATAATGCTTGTCTTATAGAAGCTATGTTAATATAGTTATCTTTTCTATAAACAACTTTTTTTGGATATCCTGTTTTCTTTTTTCTTAAATCTTGTATAGTAATATTATATTCTTTACAAACTTCCTCCACTAATAATTTTGCTTGATCTGATGTATTCATTTTATTTATTTTTTAATTTATAATGTCTTTCATATATGTGCATATTACACGCAAAATGAAAATATGTACCAGTTTCAATATTTAATTCATCTGCAACGAGTTTTTGCAATTTAGAAAAACAATATTGATCATTGCAAAAACCATATACTAAATCATTGCTTCTCATTAAAGCTTGAATATTTAATTTATTGTCTGTAATATAAAAATTAATCGCATAAGTACATATTGTATCTTTTTTGTATAAATCTATTTCTTTTCCATCATATAATGAAATAGAAGCTTTTCTTGTTGTTTTATCTTTTTTTAATAATTCAATAATTTTATTTAATTGATTATTTCTTCTCCATTGATAACCATAATTTGAATTTACATTACAGTTTTCATCCATCATGTTTTTCCAAATTTTTGCTTTTTTGGATATTTCTTCTGCATTATTATCTCCATTTAAATACCAATCCCATTCATAATCTGCATAATCTTTATTCCATTTCCTCCATGGTGTACTTATAGTATTATCATTTGGATTTAAAATATCAAAACCAACATTATAAAGCACTTTAGTATTGTTTACTATAATACCATAATTATTAATTAAATCATAGTAATATTCGAACGCTTCTTGAGCATTATCAAATTTTTTATAATACATTATATTGATTTACCATTTAAAAAATCTATTAATTGGCTTTTATTAACATGTTTTTTGTAAGTACCATCTATTGATTCCAAAGTGGCTGTATCATAAGGATAATTACCTCTTATTACTAATACTCTTATAATCCAACCATTTTCTTTCTTTGGTAATACTTGTCTTAATTTTGTTAATGTTAATTTTTGTCCTTGCCGTACTGGTTCTTTATCATGTTTACTCTCTATTATTGATATTATTTTATTTTCATAATCATTAATAATCATATCTATATTATTAACAACCATTGTTTTTTTGCAAAAATTGGAAACAAAATAATTCAATTTAGAACCAAAATAATTAGGATCATATTTTTTTGACAAATGTTCCATTTATCATTTCTCCTTTTCTATTTTTTATTTGATCAAATGCTGAATTAACACAATCCTCAAAATTTAATTTACACAATTCTGATAAATTTACAAGAACAACAACGCAGTCTCCAATAGCATCTATAATTTCTTCCTGATCTGATTTAAGTATGGCTTTAGATAATTCGCCTGTTTCTTCAAGTAATTTTAAAAATTGTGTTTTAGGATCTCCTTTTTCGTAAATTCCTCTTTCTTTTGCCCATTGTCTTATATCATTAAATTCATTATATAGTTTCATGTTATTTTCTTTTTAATATCCACAATGTATTTCGTGATTGTTCTGGAAAAAATGGTGCCATAATTACACTCAATAAATTACTATCATAATATTCTTTTAATGATTCAAACATTTTAACTTGCCATTCATTTAACAAATGTTTATAATCTTTAATTGAGGCAAATGTTCCAAATTTTTTTTGAATAATAAAATATTTTTCAATATGATTTTGTAATTCATTATGTGAAAATTCATGTATTGCTACACCTCTTCCATCACCAGAATCATAAGTGTGATTTCCGGCTGCTCCAACATTTTCATCATAATTTGGTGTACTAATATAATATGTTGCATTTTCATTTCCACAATCTCTCATATTAGTAAGAAATAAATCAATATTTTGTTTACCTACATGTTCAGCTACTTCAAAAGAACATACTTTATCTCCTTGAAATTCTTTATAATTTAAAGTTGGAAATATTAAATCATCAGTATAAAATTCAGCCCATTCTACAGGTTTAAATTTTTCTTTTGCTGCTTCTATTGTTTGTTTGCGAATATCAATTCCAATGTATTTTTTACATTTAAATTTATTTCTATAAAAGACTTCTAACATATTTCCTTTGCCACAACCAAAATCCACAACTGTTTCGCCAATTTTTGCTTCTTTAACAATATGAGACCATCTTAAATAATGAGCAAATTGATCACGATGAAAAACATGTCTTTCGAATGTAGATACTGGATCTAAATCTGTAGTATTATACTTTTTCATAATTTATTTAATTTTTATTGTTACTTTATTTAATTGTTTTGAAATTATTTTACCATTATGCTTAATTTGACAATACTCTTTATTATCTTTTTTGCTAATAAAAATTTTAATTACTTCACCATTTACAATTGTTTTAGGTTTAGTAAAAGATTCAAATTCTACATGAGTACCAATTTTAATTTGTTCCATTTTTATTTATTTTTATTATTTAAATAATTGTTCATAGATGCTAAATAAGCAACAGCGTCAAGTAAATTATCTTCTTTATGATTATATGATTCACGCGATAATTTTAATGCTATTAATGCTTTATAAATTATAACTGCATCTACATTTAGTCCTGTCATAGCATTAAATATTTTAGCGGCGCGTTCCATACCCTCTTCAAATGGACCGTATTGTCTTTCTTTTTCTTCAGATCTTAAATTTACTATTTCATTTGCTTTTTCTAATATATTCATAAATTTTATTTATAAGTTTCTATAATTATTTCTAATTCATTTCTTGACCATTTCTTTGTACGTTGTTCGGCTTCCTCTTCCAATCTCAAAACAAATTCTTCGCCATACCTTTTAACAAGCCCTTGTCTGTATTTAATTAGATTACCAGAAAGATACATATTGCATCGAATACATTGTCCGTTAGTGTTAAAATAAGCTACTTCGTGAGGCAAAGCAAATCTTAAAGCAGAGTGCTGACCTTGTGAAAAGTAGTGTCCTGCTTGTTGTACTTCGCCACCGCAACTGATACAACCTAACTCTTTGTCTCGTTCTCTAATATGAGCATTGAATTTGTCTTGAGCCTTCTTTAAAAGTTTCGGAAGTGGGGTTAGTTTAGCCATTAGAACGGAAGGTCATTGGGTGGAGTGTTATCGTGTGTAAACTTTGGGTCTGGCTTGTGCCTAAATTCAGATTCCTCTGGCTTCCAAGTATCAATCGAAATAGAAACATCTTTACCGTATTGATCGGGTTCAGATTTAATATTAATATTTACTTTGATAAATCGGCTACCCTTATATTCTTGGATATGTTCTTTAATTTTGTCCAAGTTAATTGAGGCTTGTAACCAAGTGTCTGACTTTTTCTTACCGCTACCGCAGTAGATTTTTTGTTGTTTTTCCATTGTGTTTAGATTGTTTCGTAAATTAATTCTTTTTTGTCTGGTAATCCTTCTTGTTCGATGTGTTTAGCAAACATAATTGCTTTTTTGTAAATCTCATCTTCATTTGCTGAATCGAAGAGAAATACTTTAATAAAATTTTCGTGTTCTCCATCAACATTTTGATAGACAGAATAAAACTTGCGGTCAAGTGTGACCTCTCGATAAACTTTGATTTTCATAATTTAAATTTTGATTCGGAGCCGGTGGAAGATTCGAACTCCCATCTCTTTACAAAGTAAAGGCGTTACCTTGAGTGGTATTTATTCCCACTTACGCCAACCGGCTTACCCATTAACCTTGCAACTGCTTTCTAAATTGCAAAGCCTTACGGAGCGAAGTAAAGTTTTTACTTACTCGGATTCCGTTGGTTTGAACTCGCACTCTGTACGAATTGCCTTCTTTCTGAATGTTCGAAGGTGTTTTTGCTTTCATATAACAGGGGTTTAGTAAAAGATGCTTCTAATATCAAAATCAGTTTCGATTGCTTTATCTACGATCTGTTCATCTACCCAATCCGAACCTTCAATCCATAAAATATTCCAATCGTATTCATCAGCCTCAAAAGGTTCTACTCTACCAACATACAAAGTAAATTCAACTCTTGCTCGAATATCTTCGTACTCTTCTGTCTCTGGATTAAAAACAGTTAAAGTAATGTTTTCGGTTCTGGTCATTTTATTGAGTTTTTAAGATGTCT
>Ga0315903_10005875_pt1 | contig 15878 bp, 11 predicted proteins | sample LakEriMetagenome_7_FD_203524 | JGI IMG/M metagenome (GOLD analysis project Ga0315903, IMG submission 203524) | Freshwater fungal communities from buoy surface, Lake Erie, Ohio, United States - Buoy 2 MA119 | ecosystem: Environmental > Aquatic > Freshwater > Lake | place: USA: Lake Erie, Ohio...
ACAACAATTGAGGCATCACAAGATACACAAACCAGTTTAGGTATAAGTACAACACCAATTAAAACACCGTTTTATTGGGCGTAACACATTAATTACCCGCCAAGAGGATAGAGAATCATGGCAACAACGCGTCGATTTATAGCGCGTAATGGTATCGACAATAACAGTCACTCCATTACCAATGTTGGGGCAGCAGGATCTTCACTTGCATTAAGTGGAGGACATGCTGTCACATTGACAACGTCCGGTACCACAACCATCACCCTCCCAACATCTGGAACTGTTATCACAACAGGAAGCACTGGATCTGTTACTAACAGCATGTTAGCGAACAGCACCATTTCTGGTGTTTCCTTGGGCGGTACATTAAGTACGTTAACATTAGGTACTTCTGGAACAGGTTTGTCCGGTAGTGCCATCTATAATGGATCTGGTAGTAGCACGTTCACAGTGACAAGTAACGCCACAAGTGCCAACACAGGATCAACAATTGTTGCGCGTGACGCATCCGGTAACTTCACCGCGGGAACTATTACGGCAACATTGTCAGGTAATGCCACAGGATTAACTAACGATTCCAATTGGATGGTGAATCGAGGTACTGTCGATGTATCCGATAGTAGTTATTCAAGTGCTGCCTATGATGCAGCAACTTCTAATGGATTTTATTTAGTATCTAATCCGGGACAAGATAGCAGGTCAACCTTGGTGTTTAATCCCGGGGGTAGTACAGCAACCGTTCAACAAGAATTCAACTACGGCGGCGGCTATCGGTTCAGAAATAAAACTGATAGTAGCGCATGGACTTCTTGGAAAACTGTTCTTACTAGTGCCAGTTACAATTCTTACGCTCCTACATTAACTGGTACTGGAGCTTCAGGTACCTGGGGTATTAGTATCACAGGTAATGCTGCCACGGTAACGAACGGCGTATACACCACAGGAAGTTATTCTGATCCATCTTGGATCACATCATTATCAGGAAGTAAAATTTCTGGAAATATTAGTGGTAATGCAGCTACTGCAACATCTGCAACATCTGCAACTAATGCGGGGTTATTAAATACCAATACAGGTGCTGCTAGTAATCAGCTACAATACTGGCAGTTACAAGGAAATTCCACGTTAAATCCAGATACTAATTGGTGGTATGGTTTACGTTTGAGTCATGGCGATGCCGACACCTATTATAGTGCTACTATAGCCATTGATTTTTTCACAGATACAATACAGTTTAGAAGAAAATCAGGTGGTAGCGATAATGCCTGGCGAACATTACTCCATTCAAACAACTACAATAGCTATTCACCCACCTTAACAGGAACAGGAGCTTCAGGTACCTGGGGAATAAATGTTACCGGAAATTCAGCCACGACTAGTCAACGTTCATTCACAAATGATATATCCACAACTGGTCAAGGTCGATTTACTGGTTGGTATAGTGGAGGAGCAGCTACCGGTGCTGCAGCAGAAATTGGTATGTCTGCTGGACAGGGATATATTATTGTTTATAATAGAGACACTAGTACATATGGCACATTAAATATTGCTACAAATAGTGCTAATTTACAGTTTAGCGGCGGTACAATCAATGCAACATCAGGGTCGTTACAACAAGGTGGTAATCAAGTATTACACGCAGGGAATTATACATCTTATTCTCCTTCATTAACAGGAACAGGGGCATCAGGTACCTGGGGTATTAGTATCACGGGTAATGCAGCTACTGCAACATCTGCCACATCAGCAACAAACATTACAGCTTATACCATCAACCAAAATGTAGGTACAGGAAATAGTCCATCGTTTGCTGGATTGTCTTTGAGTGGTGCAAGACCATTGGTGTTTGATACTGCTAATGGATTAATTTCTATAAAAGGAGACGCTGGTGGCTGGGCAACTGGATTATATTTCTTAGGTTCTTCAGGAACCAACCGTGGCGGATTTGGTGCATTAGGTGGAGCAGATGGATTATCGTATTTCTGGATAGGACCTGCATACAATAATAATTATCTAGAACTCGATGGTAGTCGTGTAAACAGTAAAGTAGCATTACAGCAAAGCGGCAATCAGGTGTTACACGCAGGAAATTACACTAGCTATTCTCCCTCATTAACAGGAACCGGAGCTTCAGGTACTTGGAGTATCAGTATTTCTGGTAATGCGGCTACTGCAACATCAGCAACATCTGCTACTACGTCTAATGCTGTTAGTGTTATAGACACTAGAAATACTGCAATAGGTCCTAATAGTGGACAAGGTGTTAGATTTGATTTTAAATTAAATACACAAGATGGATTGACCGACGGCGGAAATTATCATGGTGTAATGACATTCCAACAATGGTCAGACGCATCTGGCGGTGGCACTCGTCAACTTGGTTTCACTGATAATGATAATTTATGGATCCGTGGCAGCGGCGGCGGAGTTACGTCGTTCAATGCATGGAAACTACTATTAAATAGTTCTAATTATACCAGTTATTCTCCTTCCTTAACAGGAACAGGTGCATCAGGCACCTGGGGTATTAGTATCACAGGAAATGCTGCCACGGTAACGAATGGTATGTATCTCAGTGGTGACCAATCAATATCTGGTGCAAAATTGTTCTGGAGTCCTACGGGCACAACTTTTACATCACAAGCAAGTAATCTTGGACTTACCGTATATCAACCTACTGCTGGATTTGATGCATTCATGACATTCCATGTGGCAGGCGATTATGCAGGATATTTTGGTCTTGGTGGTGCTGAAAATGATTTCATGGTTGGTGGATGGAGTTTTGGCGGCAACCGGTATAAAGTGTGGCACTCGGGTAATGATGGTGCAGGCACAGGATTAGATGCCGACTTGTTGGACGGTAATCATGCTGCAGCATTCTATCTAGCAAGTAACCCCAGCGGGTATACATCAAACACAGGTACGGTCACTTCTATTGCCACGAACAATGGGTTGACTGGCGGCACCATCACTACATCAGGAACTATTGGATTAACTGGTCAAGCATTAGCATTTCATAATTTAGCATCAAACGGATTAGTTGTACGCACCGGCGCTTCCACGGTAGCTGCCCGAACATTAACTGCGGGTACTGGCATCACCATCACAAATGGCGATGGTGTATCTGGAAATCCTACCATCTCAATTTCTGGTGGCGGATCAACTATTTCCACCACATGGGCACATGAAAACGTTATCTAAAGGAGAAACACCATGGCAGTAACAGATTTTTTTCTAAACGGAACAATTACAAATAGTACGACTACAACAATACAACCGGCATCTGGAACCATATATACATTTAAACGTGGAAGAGTTGGAGTTGAACCAGGCAGTGGCGGTACTTTCAGCATATCCAGTTTATCACAAAGTGATTACACTTGGGGAATATATCAATCGTCGGGAGTTGGTACCCCTAGTTCACAATATGCCGCCATAAGTTCTTTCTCTATTACAGTATACACATTTTCGGAGACCGGAATTACTATAGTAGCAACAGCGACAACCATCATTGGTACAAATCACGGCCCATCAATATTCTCTGCAATAGCTAATAATATGCCGGTATCAATACAGTCCAATGCAGGTTTTGGACTAACCACACGTTATACTTTAGTTGGAGCATCAATGACATGACAAACGAAGAAAAATTATCTTGGTTACAAACGTATTTAAAAAATTGTTTAGGGGAAGAATTGCCTACTATACAAGAGCAATATACATTTGGTTATCATAAACTGCCAGACCATCAGGTATTATCAGAGTTCCCAACGGTAATAGTTCAAGGACGTATGATTAAAACATTTGAACTAGATATGTTTTTACAAAAATGTGCGAACATTGAAGTCTTAACAAAAGAAAGTTTTGCATTAATGTGTACCAATGATCCTGAACTACATTCATGGTATCTATGGAACATAGACCGCGGTAGAATTTCCATATAAATATTATGTCATGTAAGTGATAGTAGAACCCCACTTACCCGCCAAGAGGATAGAGAATCATGGCAACAACCCGTAGGTTTATAGCACGTAACGGTATCGACAACAACAATCATTCCCTGACTAATGTAGGCGCGGCAGGATCCACGCTTGCATTAAGTGGCGGGCATGCGGTTACTATCACCACCTCAGGAACATCAAACATCACCATCCCAACATCTGGGACAGTCATCACCACAGGAAGTTTAGGTGGCATCACCAATGGCATGTTGGTGAATAGCACCATCTCAGGTGTATCTTTAGGTAGTAATTTAAATACATTAACACTAGGAACTTCTGGGACAGGCTTGTCTGGAAGCGCCAGTTACAATGGGTCCGGAGCAGTCACATTTACTGTTGCCAGTAATGCCACAAGTGCGAACACAGCATCAGCTATTGTTGCTCGTGATGCCTCAGGTAATTTCAGTGCAGGAACTATTACGGCTGCATTGTCAGGTAATGCGTCATCAGCAACTGCGTCCTCTACACAGGCACATTCTGATACCAGCACAAACATTGCCACGACAGCATGGGTTCGCAACATTTTAGGAGCAAGAACAACAAGTGGCGTTACTGATTGGAATGATGTATCTAACACTCGACCCGGCACTGGGTATACATTGTTGTTGGGAACTGCCACGAATGGTATGGGTGGCGGAAATTACTATCATCCGTTCAATTTAGAATATTCAAGTAATGATGGCACAGGTAACGTCACACAGTTGGCGGTGGCGTATGGAAGCCCCGCTAATGAAATTTACATGCGTGGACGATATGCAGGTTCTTGGTCGTCATGGGTCCGGTTATTAAACAGTAACAATTATAATGATTATTCTCCTACATTAACAGGAACCGGTGCTTCTGGTACATGGGGTATTAATATTACGGGTAATTCTGCCACTACAACCAAAGCAGTAGTTCAGGATACCCGAGCAGCGGAGCGAGCTACCAGCGTCTACAGTTCTGGAACGGTTGAGTGGGAATTTACCAACCAAATTCCAGGTGTTGGTGCGTGGGGTTCGCTTATGACAATGAAAGGGTGGGCTGAAGGCTACAATGTATGGCAGCTGATTGGTCCATCAGGAGCAGGTAGCCCAGCAGGTGAAACGTGGTGGTTGCGAAGTGGGAACAATGGGACATGGAACGCTGTTCGTGCCATACTGCACTCTGGTAACTACAATAGTTACTCGCCGACTCTGACAGGCACAGGAGCATCAGGCACTTGGGGCATTAATATCACAGGTAATGCAGCAACTGCAACTACTGCAACTACTTCTAGTCAAGTCACAATTAATTACAATAATGATAGCGCATCCACATATCAAATGTTATGGGGATCTGGTAATTCTGTTTATGGAACTGCCGGAGTATATCTAAACCCATCCACCGATTATGTCTATGGTGGATCATTTAACGCTGGCAATTGGTTCAGATCCACAGGAAATTCAGGTTGGTATAGTGAAACATATGGTGGCGGTATTTACATGGAAGATGGCACCTATGTTCGTGTATATAACAACAAAGAATTTTATGCCGGTAACATCATAACATCTGCTGCTAGTGTCCGAGCACCCATCTTTTATGATACAGATAATACAGGATATTACGTAGATCCTGCAAGTACGTCATATATCAATTCATTACAAGCAACAGGTACAGTATGGGTAGGGTATCACGGGGGCGAAGCTTATAATGGGGGAAGTGGGGCATCGCTTTATTTTGGTGGTAATACTGGTGGTGCGTACAGACTGTGGACACAGTTTGAAAACGTCAATGGTAATTATACAAAGCTGAACATTGACTGGCATACAGGTATTCGTATCGGTGCATACTGGCAGTATGGTGGAATCAGATTCTATGATGATGCCCTAGGTTATGGTACTGGAAATGGTTATGGAAATAAAGTATTCTCTGTGGCAGAGGGTGATACTGGTGTTAGAGCATATTATAGCATACGTTCACCTATCTTTTATGATTCTGATAATACAGCATATTATGTAGATCCCGCAAGTACATCATATTTAAGTAAATTGATAGCAGGTTCAACTTCTAGTATTTCTACTGGATATAATGGTGTTTTTGCTTCCCCACAAATTGGTGCATTTAACGGAAATAAACTAATATACTTCTACAATGATGGTAGTAATATTAAACTTGATGCATATGATTATGGAGCACTAGGTGCTTTAAATATTACCATTGGCGGAAACGGTGGGTATACAACTATAGTTACTAGTACAAGGTCGCCTATCTTTTATGATAGTGATGATACTACTTATTTCTTAAATATTGCAGGAAATGGCACTCAGGCAGCAAATATTAATGGTAATATACGCATCAATCCAAAATCAGAAACTTGGGCAGAAGGTATATCATTTAATATGCCGTCACAAAATGTATGGGGAGGATTACGATGGGTAAGAAGTTATTCATCGCCATACACAGGAAACTGGGCTTTTGGGTATTTTGGAAATGAATCTAACAATGATATTGGATTTCATAATGGAAACAATGGTTGGAGATTAGACCAATCATTTAATATGACAAGTACAGGCTCTGTTCGTTCACCTATTTTTTATGATAGTAATGATACTGCATATTATGTAGATCCCGCAAGTACATCTGTAACTCGTCAAATCAATATCGTTAATGGCGATAACTCAGTAATATATGCGGGCCCGAATTCTTCTTGGGGTGCATATCTATATGTGGGTTCAGGATCATCAAAGGTCGGAAGTGCTACGGCACAAGTTATAGCAACGGACGGCAATCTTCATATTGATTCTGGTACTGGGAATATTTTATACCTACAATATTATACAGGACGACCCATATATGCATACGGAAGCTTAACCCTACAGGGTAGTAATGCTTTGTATGCACCGATTTTCTATGATTCTAATAATTCAGGATATTATTCTGATCCCGCATCAACTTCACGGTTAAATGTCATTTATTGTGGTGATGTATATAATGACCTTGGCGGCTGGTTCAGAAATTACGGAGCAACAGGCATCTATAATCAATCCTATGGCAATCATTTCTATTCTGATGAAACATCTTATTGGAATCTAACATTAGGTGGCAATTCATATGGCGGATTGCGAATCAGACAAAGCCACGCAGGCACCGTCCTTGGATACGTATATGCGGACACCAGTAACAACATAGGATTCTTAAACAATTCTGGAAATTGGCGAGCACGTGTAGTGAATGCTGATTATTTTCTCGTAGAAGGAAGTTCAATACGAGGACTATTGTTCTATGATAGTAATGACACATCATATTATGTGGATCCGCATAGTGTCTCTTACCAAAGAAGTTTATATTTAGGTGCGCATGATAGCGGTGCTGCTGAATTCCGTTTTGGAGAAGATAGTAGTAGTTGGTATGGTGATAGATGGTATTGGGATAGTCTATACACAGTGTACAGATACAGTAGATATGCCGGTACAGATTCCTTAATTCACTATCATGATACCCGAGATACATCACGCATTACTTACGGAAGAAACATTGTTTTTGATGATTACGGCAAAGGCATAGTTGGAACTTATGCTTCCACAAGATTGCAACTTGTGTTTGCCATGGGAGATGCCTATAAAATAGCAACTGATGGTACTGCAACCAACGACATGTATGGTATTGCCTGGTCACATCCAAATGCCGGTTCTTTGGGTGGAGCAAATAACTTAGCTGACCATGGTCTTTTAATTATCAATAATGGATCATTCAGAGCAGCAATTTCTAACCGTATCGTGGCGTCAGAAGAAGTCCGCGGTACATTATTCCGAGATTATAATGATACAGGATATTATGTAGATCCTGCATCAACAAGTAATGTAAATCTAATAAATTCGGTAAATCTAACTGCGTCAGGAGCATCCTACTTCTACGGAAATGCTTATGCACCTATATTTTATGATAGTGATAGTACGGGATATTATGTGAATCCTGCCGGCACTTCTATAACTAATACTGTACGAGCTTTGTATTTCGCAAATTATCATGATATATCTGTTGACCATCCATTTGGATTATTTTTCTCAAACGGTCAAAGTACTGCCTATGCAATTTATCGTGAAAGTGGTGCATGGAGTGGAACATATCCAGATTTACGTATTGCATTCCACACAGGCATTAAATTTGGAGCAAATGCCGGCTATAAGGGAATGAATTTCTATACTGATTATGACATGTCTACATTGGTCATGTCAGTAAATAATGCCGATTATATATCAGGAGGTGTGTATATTCATACTGACCTTCGTGCCCCTATCATGTATGATGCCAATAATACTGCATATTATTCTGATCCTGGAGCAACAACTAATTTATTTGCGTTAACTGTGAATCAAACTATTTCTGGAAATATCACAGGCACTGCGTCTAACATCACATCCTATACAATAAATCAAAATGTGGGTACAGGTAATAATGTACAATTTAATGGCGTAGGTGCAGGAACTGCCGGAGCTGCTGGAGAAGTTAGAGCAACTGGAAATATCACCGCCTATTATTCATCTGACCGTCGTTTGAAAGAAAATGTTGTATCAATATCAAATGCTCTTGACAAGATAAATAAAATATCCGGAGTTGAATTTGATTGGACCAATGAATATATTGAAATGCATGGCGGAGAAGATGGATATTTTATTCGTAAGCATGACGTGGGTGTCATTGCACAAGAAATACAAGATGTATTACCAGATGTAGTAGCTGAACGGATAGATGGTTATCTTGCTGTACGCTACGAAAAAATAGTTCCTTTATTAATCGAAGCCATCAAGGAACAACAACAACAAATAGAACAATTAAAAACACAAATTACAGGAGTGTAACATGGCAATAACATATAGTTGGAAAATCACTAGTGTGAAAAAAGGCAACGTAGACGCCTTACAAGATGTCGTATTAAATGTTCGTTGGGAAAAAATTGGAACCGATGAACAAGGAAATGTCGGAAAGTTTTCTGGAGCTACGCCATTCACAGCTCCGCATGCATCAGCCTTCGTTCCATTCAATGAATTGAATGAGGCTTTAGTGTTAGGTTGGGTACAAGCTGTCGTAGTGGATTCTTATGAACAACATGTGAATGAACAAATTGAAAAGCAAATTGATGCCATTAAGAATCCTGTAGTAGAAGTAGCAGATAAAGATTTACCTTGGGCTTGATATATATTAGTATCACTTTAACTATTATTTGGAGGATGTATGAAATTACGTAATGAACAAATTTTAAACGTGTTTTCTGGGTTGAATGCATTAGGCAATGAAAAGTTTTCTGCCAAGTTGGCGTGGAAAATTTCCACTTCACGTGGAGCTTTAACCCCGTTTGTAGAATCTGTGGAAAAGAGCTTGATGGAGTTGCGGATGCAACATGCCATCAAGGATGACGAAGGAAATATTGTTCCTGCTGTCGGTGAAAATGGATTGCCATTAGAAGGAACTCTTCAAATTGCAAAAGAACACATACAAACTGTTAACAAGGAAATCATGGACTTGTTGAATGTTGAAGTGGAAGTCGTGAATGTTACATTGTCCATTGATGATTTCCCAGAAACATTTGAAGTATCACCTAATGTATTACAAGCCTTACAGCCTATTTTAGCTTAATAAATAGTTAAAATATCTTTTTCAGAGGTAATCCTGTGCCAATTACAACACGCCAAGAATTAAAAGATTACTGTCTCCGTCGCTTAGGTTATCCTGTTATCGAAATCAATGTTGATGATGACCAAGTGGAAGATAGAATACAAGATGCCATAGATTTCTGGCATGAATATCATTTTGATGGTGTGGAGCGTATCTATTTCTCAGCAGAGATTACAGCATCTACACTGAAATTATCTACAATTTTTGCGGGTAATTTCAGTGTAGGTGAAACTGTCACAGGTGCCACCTCTGGAAAAACTGCTGTTATCACAAAAATAAAGGGTAGTAATGAATTGGAAATAGATGAAGAATCTGGACCTTTCACAAATGGTGAAACTATTACAGGTTCTGTGTCTGGCTTTTCTACTACGTTACATGCAACTACCGCCTACACCGAAGGCACCATTCATAAACAATATATTGAAGTGCCGGATAGAGTGACAGGTGTTGTTCGTGTATTTCCTTTGGGTTCAGCTGGTAGTAGTGTCACGGGTTCCACAAACATTTTCAATGTGGTATATCAATTTCGTTTGAATGACATGTACAACTTGTTGTCATCAGATTTGATTTACTATCAACAAGTAAAGATGCATTTGCAAATGCTTGATGACATGTTTGCTGGCAATAGAACAATTCGTTTCAACAGAAAGATGAATCGCATCTTCATTGATGTGAATTGGAAAGAAACTTTCGTACCTGGTGACCATGTCATCTTTGAATGTTATGCCATCATTGACCCAGACACATATGGTGAAGTCTATAACGATATGTTTCTTCGCAAATACGCCACATCATTGATTAAACGTCAATGGGGTGAAAACATGAAGAAGTTTCAAGGCATGCAACTCCCAGGCGGCATTCAAATGAATGGGCAACAAATTTTCAATGAGGCGGAAGAAGAAATCCGTCAAATAGAAGAACAAATGCAAAGTCGATATGAGTTGCCCGTGGACTTCATGGTAGGCTAACATGGCAACCAATTTCTATTTTCAAAACGGTAACACATCAGGAACAACCAATGAACAGCGTTTATTGGAAGATTTGATTATTGAAAGTATTAAAATTTATGGTCATGATGTGTATTACATGCCTCGAACAAGTATGAAGCAAGATAATATTTTGGGCGAGGATGTGCTTAGTCGTTTTGACAATGCCTATCCTTTGGAAATGTATTTGTCTAATATTGAAGGGTGGGATGGCGATAGTGAGTTGTTAACAAAGTTTGGTATTCAAGTAACACATCAAGCCACATTCGTGGTAGCCAAGCGTCGATGGGAAGATGTTGTTGGAGCTGTTGATGATAGCTATCTCCAACTTCCTAATCGTCCTGCTGAAGGCGATTTATTATATTTTCCCAAGACTAACAGCTTGTTTGAAATTAAATTCGTTCAACATTTAGATCCCTTCTTCCAACTTGGCAAGTTTCATGTCTATAGCATGCAATGCGAATTGTATCAATACAGTTCAGAAATCATTGATACAGGTGTGGAAGAAATTGATAAGATAGAAGATGAACGTACACAAGATATTTTTGGTCATCAAATTCTTTCACAATCAGGTGATTTACTTCTTTCACAAGATGGCTTTAGCATCATTCAACAAACATTTGCCTCACAGTCAAATATTCCAAGTGCAGACAATGATGAGTTTGAAACTTCGGGCGCAGATATTTTGGACTTCACAATCATTAACCCATTTGGTGAATATTAATGTTTAAAGGGCGCCATTTCTATCATCAACATATTCGTAAAGCCATTATTGCTTTTGGCACATTATTTAATGGTATTCAAGTTCGCAGAAGAAATGAGGCTAATGAGATAGTACAAAGTTTGTTTGTGCCTTTAAGTTATGCACCAAAACAAAAATTCATCGAACGTATTCGTGAAGCGCCTGAAATAGATGCAAACCGACCTGGTATACAGGTGACGGTGCCTCGTATTGGCTTTGAAATCACGAATTTTACCTATGATCCTGCACGTAAACTTGCCATTACTCAAAATGTCCGAGCAGTTGATCCTGAGTTAACAAATACAGGCGTTCGATATTCATATGTGTCAACTCCGTATAATATGGGTATTGGCATGAGTGTGTTCACAAAAAATCAAGATGATGGGTTACAAATCATCGAACAAATCCTTCCCTATTTCAATCCTGATTTCAACATCACAGTGAACGAACTACCAGATTTAGGTGTTCGTCGTGATTTGAAAATCGTATTGGAAAGTGTGAATTATCAAGATGAGTGGGAAGGGGGATTTGATAAACGATTAAGTGTTATCTGGGATTTAAATTTCACAGTGAAAATGAACTTGTATGGATATGTTCAAGATGCCAATCTCATCAAAAAATCCATACAAAAAGTATATACAGATAACAGTTTATTTGAAGGGGGAGAACCTACTAATACGTTAGTAGGACGACGCATCACAAATGAAGTGGATCCTGATTCTGCACTACCTACTGAATCATATAACTATATAACAGAGTTTGATGATATTTACTTCGGTGAGAATGAATGACATTTGAAAGTTTAGATGATAAATTTGATGTAGAACCTACAACATCAGAACACTTGGAACAATTAAACAAGCCCGTGATTGAAGATGATGCATTGCATGCGCGTCAAACATTACGAGATTTGATAGAAAAAGGTAATGAAGCTATAGATGGTATTTTGCATATTGCTAAAAACAGTGACCATCCTCGTGCTTATGAAGTGGCAGGACAATTAATTAAAACGGTGTCTGATGCTGCCAAAGATTTACTAGAAGTACAGAAACGAAAGAAAGATTTAGAAAAAGAAGATAAGCCAAAAATACAAACACAAAACAATTTGTTTGTTGGCTCAACTCATGAGTTGTTGAAAGCCATGAAGGCAGCTCAACAACCAATACAAGTAATTGATAATGACGGAACTGGAACAGGAAACTAGTTATCATGGTAATCCCAATTTAAAACCTATAGGATTACCATTACAATTTACACCAGAACAAATTCAAGAAATAGTAAAGTGTCAACAAGACCCCATCTATTTCATTGAAAACTTTTGTCATATTGTCACGCTTGACCATGGTTTAAAACTGTTCAAGTTATATGAATGTCAAAAACAAAAAGTTCGAGTTATTTTAGAGAATAGAAAAGTTGTATTAATGGAAGGTCGTCAGCAAGGAAAGACTATCACATCTGCTGCGTGCATTCTTTGGTATACACTTTTTCAAGAAAGTAAAACAGTCGCCATTCTTGCTAACAAAGGATCTGCTGCTCGTGAAGTACTAGACCGGTACCAAATCATGTATGAACATCTTCCCATGTGGATGCAACAAGGTGTTCGTACTTGGAACAAAGGTAATGTAGAACTAGAAAATGGTAGTAAAGTGTTTACCGCTGCCACGACAGGCTCTGGTATTCGAGGAAAGTCTGTTAACTGGTTGTACATCGACGAAGCTGCCATCATTCCAAATAACGTGGCAGAGCAATTTTTTGCTTCTGTATATCCTACCATCTCTGCCGGTACGACAACAAAAATTCTTCTCACATCAACTCCATTAGGATATAATCATTTCTGGAAATTCTGGAATGAAGCAGAAAAAGGTAAAAATGGCTTCATCTCACATTTCATCCCATACTGGGAAATTCCAGGAAGAGATGAAGAATGGGCAGAGGAACAACGTAAGACATTAGGTGAAGTGAAATTCAATCAAGAAGTGTTATGTGAATTTCTTGGATCTAGTAACACATTAATTAATGGTAGAACATTATCTCAAATGAGTAGTATAGATCCTATTTTCTATAATGACATGGGATTGCATTTATATCAAGAGCCGCAAAAAGATAGAATATATATTATTACAGTAGATGTGGCACGCGGCGTCGGCGGAGATTACTCGGCATTCACTGTAGTAGATGTGACAGAAATGCCCTACATGTTAGTGGGTCGTTTCAAAAACAATACTATTGCACCCATGTTGTTTCCCGACGTTATTGTGAAAACAGCAAAAGATTATAACAATGCCTTCATTTTGGTAGAAACCAATGATATTGGAGGACAAATAGCTGACATTTTACATGTTGAACATGAATATGAGAACATTCTTACCACAATTAAAGAGAACAATCAGACATACATTAGTCCGGGTTTTGCTAAGACAACTACGTTGGGTGTTCGTACTACTAAGTCTGTTAAACGTCAGGGGTGTTTCGCAATCAAGAGCCTGCTCGAAGAGAAAAAACTAAATATATTTGATGCCGATACCATTCATGAATTATCAACATTTGTTGAAAAAAATGGAACATATATGGCAGATGAGGGGTATCATGATGATTTGGTTATGACTTTAGTATTATTTGGATGGTTGTCCACCAATCAGTATTTCAAAGAACTCACGGATGTGAATGTGCGTGAACGAATCTATAAACAGCAAATGCTTCAAATTGAAGATGAACTGACACCTTTTGGATTTGTTGACACAGGAAACGAAGAACCGACGTTTGTTGAGAACAATATTGTCTGGTCAACCGATAGAAAATTGCCATGGAATGAATTGTACGATAGGTAAAGTTTCGCAAATGTATAAATATTTCAAACCTTAGTAAACATTATAATGGTTACGCAACAAGATTAAAATCAATAACAGGAGAATAACATGGCATTTCAATTATCACCTGGCGTACTCGTAGTTGAAAAAGACCTAACGGGTATTGTTCCCGCCGTTGCCACCTCAATCGGTGGTTACGTCGGAGCTTTCCAATGGGGTCCAGTTGATGAAATCACAACACTTAGCAACGAAGGCGAATTAGTTCGCACATTTGGTAAGCCAAATGATACAGTTGCTTCCAGTTGGTTTTCAGCAGCAAACTTCTTGAGTTATGCTAACAATTTAAAAGCAGTTCGTGTAGTAGGCACAACAGCTAAAAACGCTGTTACTTCAGGTACAGCATTATTAATTAAAAACGAAACACAATGGGAAGCATCATATGCTGATGGCTCAGGTGCAGTAGGTCAATTTGCTGCCAAGTTCCCAGGTGCTCTTGGAAACTCATTAAAAGTAAGTGTAGCTGATTTTTCAGCTTTTCGTAGAACATTAACAGGTACTGTAACTGCAACAACTGGTTCAACAGCAGTGAATGGTTCTGGTACATCGTTTACAACTGAAGTGTTAGTTGGTGATGTATTAAAGAATTCTACAGGCACTGTTATTGGAACAGTTGCAACAATTACAGACGATGATAGTATTATTTTAGCAGCTAATGCTGCTGTTGCAGTAACAGGAGCTGCCGTATCATCAGGCCCAACAACTGAATGGGAACATAAGGCAGAATTTGATTCAGCGCCTGGAACCTCTTCATATGTTGAAGCTCTAGGTGGAATGAACGATGAAATTCATCTTGTAGTTGTGGATGAAGATGGTTTATGGACAGGCACAGCAGGCACCATTCTTGAAAAGTTTGCTTTCTTATCTAAGGCAGCTGATGCCAAGAAGAGCGACGGTTCAATGGCATACTATTTAGAAGTTCTTCGCGGTAGTCGTTACATTCATTGGATGGATCATCCAACGGGTAGTAACTGGGGAAGTTCTGCTCAAAATACATCATTCACTGCCACAGGAGCAGATGATTATTCATTGACAGGCGGTGTTTCAGATGATGATCCATCAGATGCATCTAAGATATTAGGCTGGGATCTTTTTGCTAACGCAGAACGTGTTGATGTTAACTTGGTCTTCAATGGTCCAAATTCATTAACAGTTGGTAAGCACATTGTTGAAAACATTGCTCAAGCACGTATGGATTGTTTAGCTTTCGTATCACCTACATTAGGTGCAGTATACAATAATTCAGGTGATGAAGCTGATGATATTATTGCTGAACGTCAAGCTGCTTTATTCAATGTAAATTCATCATACGGCGTCATGGATACAGGTTGGAAGTATCAATATGACAAGTATAATGACAAGTATCGTTGGGTAGCATTAAATGCTGACTTAGCTGGTCTTTGCGCACGTACTGACACTGTAGCTGATCCTTGGTTCTCACCAGGTGGTTTAAACCGTGGTCAAATCAAGAATGTTGTGAAGTTGGCATATTCACCAGACAAGACAGACCGTGATAACTTGTATAAGGCAGGCGTGAACCCAGTAGTAACATTCTTGGGCGAAGGCACTGTTCTTTTTGGCGACAAGACTCTTCTTGCCAAGCCATCAGCTTTTGACCGCATCAATGTACGTCGCTTGTTCATCGTACTAG
>Ga0315903_10005878_pt1 | contig 15874 bp, 36 predicted proteins | sample LakEriMetagenome_7_FD_203524 | JGI IMG/M metagenome (GOLD analysis project Ga0315903, IMG submission 203524) | Freshwater fungal communities from buoy surface, Lake Erie, Ohio, United States - Buoy 2 MA119 | ecosystem: Environmental > Aquatic > Freshwater > Lake | place: USA: Lake Erie, Ohio...
GCCGAGGCTCTGCCGGGCGGGTTCTGCATTCGCCGGTCGAGCGTGTACGCGGGGAACGCCTGGCGCGTCAGGACGCCGGTACAACCGCTCGACGATGATGACACAAAGATGCTCCGTTTTTGGGTCAAAAATCGCGTCGGCACGCCCTACGACTGGCCGGGCGTGCTGTTCGGGCACATCACACGGCGGGCCGCTTGGGGCGAGAACGCGAAGCTATTCTGCTCGGAAGCCGTCGCGCTGGCGTACCGCTCGATTGAGCGCGAAGTGATTAGCGGCGACTTGCCGGCTTCGCTGATTCCGCCTCACTTTTACGCGCTGACGCCCGCGCTACGCACGACCGACTGGCACATCCGCCGACCGGAAGGCTGGGCGGGCTAGCCGGCTGCCGAGGTTCACGCCCGTTTTTCATGCCAACGATTCCAGATGCGTTTGCACTCCTCGTTTGAGTGGCGTCTGGCGCACTCGTAGGTTTGTTCGCCGGTCGCAGCGATGGCGCAGTCCAGTAGCCACAGCAGCGGCCAGCCCATTACGACGTTGAGCCGTAGCCACCAACACTTGCACCGAACCCACCGCTGCTGCCAACGCCGCGCAGCTTGGCGGCGAGCGTTGGCGTCCAGTTGCATCTTGGCGAGTGGCGAGTTGGGAGAGTAGTGGTGGTTCATGCGCGTCGTGGCAGAGCTTTTTCGTTCCCCACCGTCACCTCGCCGCACTCGACGGCGGCGGCTTCGAGTCCCGCGATGCGCTTGTCCCGTAGAGCCAAGCCGTCTTCCGCAATTCTTCGCCACGCCCACAGCGATTGTAGCACGTTCGTCGGCGCGTTGGCGTTCAGCCATTCGTTAGCCTGCGGACTGTCGCACGGCATCTGCTCCAGTTCCTTCACGCGGGCTTGTGCCTTGGCCAACTCATTCAGCGCGCTCTGGTACTGGACGTGATGTCTGGCGCGTTCTTCATTTAGAGCGGCTTCGGAGGCCAGTCGGTATCCATCGCTTTGCGCCAGCGCCTTGAGAGCATCAACACGAAGCTCGTACCACTCCTCCGCCGTCTTGCCTTCGTAGCGCGTGTGCTGCGCGATGATCTCGCCGATCAGTACGCACTTGGCGCAATACGGGCTTGCGTTGTGGTCGTGGCTGTTGATGTCAGCCGCCGCCCGAAGTTCCTCTTTGCTGGGTGTCATGGTTCCTCCATTGCGGCGAGGGCTAGACGTAGCCGCTTCTCGCGCATTTCTTGTTGCGCCAGTTCTTCATCGTTGCAGATAAGCCAGCGGCTCGACTCGTAAAAGTCTTTCGCCGCCTCAACGACGCGCATCGCCTTCTCGGCGCAATCGCAGACGGCGAGGATGTCGGCGTCGTGTTGCAGGTTGTTTCCTTTGATACGCGAAGCAACAACGCTTTCCCGCAACCGCTCAATCGCCTTCTTCAGTTCGTCGTTCATGGTTCTCCTTCTAATCCCGTCCGCACAGTGGGCAGTCTCCATTTAGGTGCGATGCTTCACATTCGGCAATTGCATCTGTGGCGGAGGCGTGTGTGCCATAGAGTTCTCGCGCAATGACGTAGCGAAGGCTGATTTCTGTTTGTGTTATTCGCCCGTATTTGTCCCATGTTTTAAGCACGACTATATCGTCAGCGTCTCTCGGTTTCATCCATTGCTTTCGTAGCCTCATGCTTCTCCTTTATCGCGCTTTTGCGCTTGGTTTGTCAACCGACCGGGGTGCGTTCGTTTCCAACAGCCTCGCCAGCGCGACGGCCAGCATCCGCGAATACCACCGGGCGCGTCCGTAGTGTGTGCCGTCCACGACGCAGAACTCTTGGTGGTCAATCCGCAAGTATGTATTCCACGCGCCGCCGAGCTTCACGACTCGCGTGTAACGCTTGCGCAGCCGGTTGAGGTGCGCGGTTTGTGCCTTGGTGCGTTTCATTTTCGTCATGCCACCCTCTCGGTAATCCGCAGGCTTGGCCCGTGGAAGTTGCAAGTGATGATCTTCCCGGACTGGCCTTTGGTGTTCTTGAGTATCTTCACGTACAGCGTTTCCGCGTCGTTGGAGTCGCGCCACAACCCAAGCACCAGCCCCGCGCTGTTCTCGATGCTGCCGGTCTCTTTGGCGTCGTGCAAGCCCGGTTCGGCGGCGTCGCCTTCGGGCCGGCGCACTTGGCTAATGACCACCCACACGGCGTTTGTCCGCTTGGCGGCAACCTTGATGGCTTCCGCCTCGTTGCTGAATCGCTCGTAGCGGTCTTTGCCGCGTCCGCGTAGCAGTTGGAAGTAGTCCACGATCACCACGCGGAAGGGGTTATCGGGCCGGGCGGCGTTGTGAGCCATAACCCGGCGCTCTACTTCTTCGACGCTCAACCCGCTTGTTGAGTCAAGCCAGACGTGGGCTAGGAAGGGGTCTGCGTGCCAATCGTCGGCGCGGCCTTCCCGGTGGGCATGATAGACCTCGGCGATGCTGATGCCGTGGTGGATTTGGAGATAGCGCGGGTACGTCAGTGTTTCGGGTAGCTCTAGCTCGAACAACGCGGTCTTGAGTGGCGACGCCGCCAAAGACAGGTTTTGCGCGCAAGCTGTCTTGCCAACGCCAGTATCGGCCAACAAGACAACCATCTCGCCGCCGGCCAATGCACCGGCCCCTTGCGATAGAGTCGGCAACCACCGTCCAAGGTTCACGGCTACCGCGTCCCGGCGCTCGCACCATTCCCGGTAAGCCGTCGCACTCTCGGCAAGCGGGCGCAGTGTTCGCGCTATACGCCCCTCTGCGCCCTTGGCAATGCCTTGGACGGTTCTTGCTGCCATCTCGACCTGTTCCGTCGCCCCCAGGACATCATCGTAAGCGGCAAGGCCAATGTCGTGCGCGGCTTGGATAAGCTGCCGGCGCATGGCCTTCTCTTCGACAACGGCGATGTAGTCCTCAACGTTCTGAGTCGTGGCGATGCTGTCCAGCACGGTCAACAGGTAGTCCAGCCCGCCGGCATCGTCCAACAAGCCACGATCACGAAGCCGCTGCTCTAGCAAGGGCACTTCCAGCGCAACGCCTTCGGCGCGCATCGCTAAAAGTTCGCGGTAGAGTAGGGCATGGCGGGCGGCGTAGAAGTGCGCATCGGTGAGCCTCTGAAAGACGACTTGCGCGGCTGACGGGTCAAGTAGAGCCGACGCCAGACAAGCCCGTTCGGCGGTTTCGCTGTGGGGTAGGGGGCGGCTCATAGACGGTGCTTCCGTAGCCAGCGTGCGATTGCGGCTTCGTACTCGGCTTGTGTTGGTTTCTTGGCGCGCAAAGCGGCCTTGAATCGCTCGTATTCAGCCCAAATGTTGGCTTTCATATGTTCGGCCCCTTCCGCGTCGCCGTGAAGGCCGGCTTGCGCCACCGCTCTTTGAGGCTGTCCCGCTTGAGCGCGGAACGCCAGTTGGCCGCGTACCGCCATTCCGTAGCGCATTGATCGTGGAACCACTCCTCTACGCGGTCGGGACGGAATCCGCAGTGCGGGTCTATGGCGTAGGCTTTGACCTCGGCCAGTGTCGGGCGGCTGGCATCAGTAGTGGGCGGCGGCGCCGTTTGCACCACTTCTCTACCTTCTTCCGGAGAAGATACAGAAAGAGAGGCAGAGGTTAACCCCTCGTTAGACCCTGTTAGACTGTTAGACTGTCTAACATCGCGCATGTAGCCTCGCATGTACTCGCGCTTGTACTCTTTGCGATCTTCGCCGGCTCCGCGCATCCGGTGCTTGCGGTAGTTCAAGATGCGCCAGCCGCCGTCAATCTTCTCGATGCGTCGCCCCTCGTGCTCTTTGGTGCGGCTGTACGGGTCAGGACTTTCGAGCTTGGCAACTGCCGCCTCGCAGGCTGGCAAGTCCATGTTGGCGACACGGGCAAGGCCGGGAAGCGCGGCATAGACTTCGCCGTGCTGGTCGCAGATGGCGAGCATGGTGACGAATAGCAGGCGGGTCTTGTCGTCCTCGCTCCATAGGCTGCTGGTGACAATATCGCTGAATAGCTTGGTGAATGTGGGCATGTTCATTGGGGGAAAGAAACGCCACGCGCTGAGAGCCAATGAGTGAGATTGGGGCGGGTCTTAGCCGCTCGCGTGGCGTCAAATGGTCTGATATGTAACTGCTGGTCACTCATTGCTCTCATCCCTTATTGTTGGTGTCAACTGGCGGCGCGGCCCGGCGATAGGCCGGGCACGGGAAGAAGGCGACTGTTTTCCGTCAAAGCCCGCTGCGTTGTGCACGCGCCGTGAATCATTGCAGCGACCTCCAAATGCCTATGATCGTGCCGGCGAGAAAGCACAAGCTGCCGACAGCGTAAAAGATATTTGCGACAAGCGGCCAGTTCATCGCTTCTCCTTCTTTGCTTGCTTTCGCCGCAGCGCCAGCCGTTCAAGCCGCGCCTCGGCATTAGCGGCGTTGACGTTGCAGCGGTACGCGCACGCTCGCAGCGCCGACGCGCACTGCTCGTAGTATCGCGCAGCCAGCCGCCACTCCGCCGGCGACTCCGCGATCATCGCCCATACGTTCGACAGCCGTAACCGCTCGGCGGTGCCGATGGTCAGCAGGTTCATGGCTTCGTTGTGGTTCATGGTTCCTTTGGGGTTGGTTATTGGTTAGTCCTCAAAGTTCCCCCAGCGCATTCCGCAGCTTGTGCTGAGTGCGGGCCATCCACCTTCGCCACGGTCAGAGTCGCCGTATTCGTTTTCGATTGCCTCGTATATGTCGTCTAGGTGGTCGCAGAGTGGGTCGCGCCCGCCGTTGTCGATGTCCCACTTGGAGTCCACACGCACGACGTAGTAGTTCGGTCTTGTGGCCAACGGTTCAAGCCAGATGAGTTGCTTGCCATCTCCAAAGATTTCTTCCACGAGTAGCGGTGTGATTTTGTACTCAGTCCCCCAGAAGTTCACCGTCCGAGGACTAACCTGCGCTTGGAGTCGAACGGCGCTGATGCCGCCCGCTCCGCGTTTATTCCGAGACTTTGTTGCTGTCAGTGCGCTCATAGTTCCTTCCCTCGCCGTCGCTCAAGCGGAGCGTTATCCACCCGCCTTCGGTTCCGTCAGCGGCTTGTCGGGGTGCTGCCACTTGATCGGCCTCGGCGGTGCCGGCGGTTCGCCTACATGCGGCCTGCCCCAGCCGCATTCGAGATTGCCGCACTGCCAAGCCGTAGCCGGATTGACGGTGCCACAGCCCGCACAAGTCCACGGCAGAAGCGGAGTAGGGGTGGTGCTAGGCGTCACAGTAACGCCTCCTGCTTGGCCTGTTGCGGCTCTAGCGTCGGCAAGCACGGCTGCGCTAGCTCGCTCTCCATCCGTTCAACGGCTATCTGGCAATACTTTGGCTCAATCTCGATGCCTATAAACCGCCGCCCCGTCCTGATACACGCCACGCCGGTAGTACCGCTGCCCATGAAGGGGTCGAGGATGGTCTGCGCTTCTGTGGACTGTATCAGCCACTCCATGACCTTGACGGGCTTTGGACAAGGATGGTCGCCTTTTGCGTCTGAATCTGTTTGAGGATTGAAGCTGCGGTAATCAACTCGCATTGGGTTTCTGACGTAGCACAACACCGGCTCCCAGTGGCTAAAGCAGGCCGCGCCAACTGTGCCTTTGGCGTATTGAACAGAACCGGGACGCGCCCAGCAAAGCGTCCACGCTGGCGGGGGATAAAGATGTTGATTGCCATTGCCGCAAGTGACTAAAGCGCACTCGCAATGCTTTACAGCCCAATCAAGCCACTCCATCGAAGGTACTACGCCGTCCCATTCGGCTTTTCCAACGCCATAGGGAGGGTCTGTTACAATTGCAATTTCCGTCGCCGCCACCATTCGCGCTTGTGTAGGCTGCTGTGGCACGGCAAGCAAAGCACTTGCAGATTTTCCAAGTGATTGTCTTGATGATCGAAGTTGCGATGGTGAATCACAAGACCGGTCGTCGCCGGACACATCGCGCATTTGTCCTTCTGAATCATCAGCCGGTAAAGCGTGCTTTCCGAGCCGTCCTTGTAGCGTCCGTTCAGCGTGCCGCGCCTGCCGTGCGAGTGTGACGGTATCGCCAGTCGCTTCATCGCCTTCTGAATACCCGCCAAAGTCACGCCGTAGTATTCCGCGATTCTCGCCTGCGACCACATCTGCGACTGATAGAGCCACACGATTTCCGCCTTGCGCTTGTTCCAAGTTTCCGCCGCCTTTTGGCTGCGCTTCTGATTGCCTGCCTGTTGGTTTTTCATGGTGCAGGACTTTACTATATGCGGTGGTGGGTTGCAAGCTATTTTTAGATACCGCATCCACCCCGCTCAAGTGCGGCAACACGGTCAAGCAATCGGCGCAGTAGATGACGTGCCGGCCATCGGGCGAAGTCCAGTAGGGGGCCGGTAGGGTGGTGGGGTTGGTGGGGGTCATGGCTTCCTAAAGCGAGTGCGCCATCAAGTCGCCGTCGCGCTTGTCCCGCTTCCGTCCGCGCATCACCTTGCCGCACTTCTTGCAACGGAACGACGGGAACACGCTCGCGTTGGTGTAGCTGGCCTTCGACAACTCCTCCAAAGCCGCCGCGCCGCAACAGACGCACCGGCGGGCGTCGCCGTCATGCCGCAAGGCAATGTTCGGATGCAAATTGCTCCACGGGCGAAGGCGCAGGTAGGCTTCTTCCAACAAAAGCACGTCGCCTACGTTGTAGGTTTCCATGCGCTGCCAAGCCGCGCCGTCGCCTTCCATGCACTTGAGCCACAAGTCGAAGCCTTCGTGTTCAACCTTCCGCCCAATGTTCAGATACCGGGCAATGCAGTCCAGCGAGTTCGACGGGAATCGGAAGTAGCCCCTTGCGGCGCGCAGTGTGTCAAACACCTTGAACGGGGCAGGGGGCTGGAGTCCGTAGAACATCCACCGCGCCCGCAGTGTATCCGTGTCGAACGCCTTGCCGTTATGGGCCACAACAACGTCGGCCTCGTCAAACAGCCTCCACAAGTCGCGGCAAGCCTGCCTGTCAGACTTCGCTCCCGCCCGGTAATTGGTGCGCTCAAACGCCACGGCATCACGGCCTAGCCATTTCGCGGCGTAGCACAAGACACGGCTAAACTCGATCACTTGCTTGGGCGCGATGTTCTCGTCGTGCATCCGCCAGTGCCACGACTTCATTGGCGTCGTCTCGATGTCGAACAGCAACACCTTGGCGGCTGGCGGATTCTTGGCGCGGATGATCTCGGTAACTTTGGTGGGCATTACTTGGCTCCTCTCACTTTGGCGATGGCCTTGGGGTTGCCGAACACATAGAAGTTCGGGCGCATACGGTGTACGTACTTTGCCGGCAACCGATTGACGCGGCGGGCCACGGCATCACGGGTCAGGTTGAATGCCGCCGAAATGTCGCCCGACTGGAACACCTCGTCAGCGGGCCGCTTGTCGAGCCACGCGGCAATGTCGGCAGTGGTGCAAATGGCGGACAGCTTCACTTGTTCACCTCCGGCTTGGGCGCGCCGCAACCGTCGCAGAACTTGGCAACGATTCGCAGGACGTGGTTGCCGCCGCAACTCATTGGACAAGTCCACCATTTGTCGGCTTCGCTCCACTGATACGGCGTCGGGCAGTCCCTAAAGTGAGTCCACGCCGGCACCGGCGGGGCGATGAGGGCGCGGAGGGAAGCGGCAATCTGCCGCGTGTTATTGTGGCCCGTGGATTCGACTAAGAGCGCACAACCCTCAATCGCCCGCTTGCGCTCGGCCTCGCCAAACTCGGCAAGCAATTCGTCGCAGCTCTTAATCTCTTTCTGCTGCCAGTAGGCTCTGTAAAACTTTTCTGCCCTGTCCTTCACTGTCTCACTCATTGTCTTGCTCCTGTTGTTCTTGTTCCTGTTTCTGCCGGGCCAGCTGCCGGTCGCAGTCCAGCCCGCAAGTCTGCTCGGTGTGGTCTTCGTGGCTGAACTTCCCGCCGCACACGATGCAAGTTGTCCGCGTGTACTCGCTCATCGCGTCGCCCCTGTTTTCCCGCGTTCGTGGGCAATCACTAGCAACTGCTCCAGTTGGTGCAACTGCGCCGCGCTCTTTAGCGCCAAGTCATCATCGCCGCTAAGAGTCTCGCGCATGACTTCCGTGGTGGTGTCGTGGAGTACGCACAAGCCCTGAAAGGCGAGCGTGCGTAGATGTTCGGGGCAGGGGCGGCTCACAGTAACGCCTCCTGCTTGGCTTGTTGCGGCTCTAGCGTCGGTAAACACGGCTGCGCTAGTTCGCGTTCCATGCGCTCAACCGACATTTTGCAGTACTGCTCGCTTATTTCAGTTCCTACGAACCGCCTGCCAAGTCTGACGCACGCAACGCCAGTTGTGCCGCTGCCTAGAAACGGCTCAAAAACTAAATCGTCTGGAACCGTAACAGCGCTAATCGCTCGAATGGGGTAGTCTAGCGGAAACGCGCAGGCGTGCTCTGATACTTCAGACGCCATTTTCCAAACCGTGAAAAACGATACGCAAGACTGGTTCCACTTATGATTAGACTTGCACAGCCAATAAATGCGCTCATCGTTAGGTGCGAACATCTTGGCGTTCATTGTGCAGATGCCGTTACGCTCCCAAATCACCTCTTGTCGAACGCGCCACTTGCTTTTGCGAATCCAGTCAAGAGGCCAAAGAATCTCGCCGTCTCTCCACCGGCATTTGTGATTGTAGAACACAGAAGCCGTGTCGCTAGAACTGTCATAAATGGCGTTGAGTAAATCAACTTGCCATTGCTGGTATTCAGATTCAGACATTGAGTCGAAATAGCCATTGGAAATCTTCTCAACCCACTTGCTTTCTTTGTGCATTCCAGACGGCTTGAACTTGTCTATTTGCTGATTGTATGGCGGCGAAGTCACCACGGCATCCACGCCGGTCAAGTGAGGCAACACGGTCAGGCAGTCGGCGCAGTAGATGACGTGTCGGCCATCGGGCGAAGTCCAGTAGGGAGCGGGGAGGCTCATTGCGCCGCCTCCATGCGCCGTTTCACCGCCGCGTGAATCGCCGGCAGGTGCCGCGTCAACCGCGTCGCGCTCCAACGACTCAGAAGTCGCTTGTAAAGCGCCAGCGCGATTCGCTGCGGACGCGACAGCCGGGCGGGTAGAGTGACGGTGTAGTAGCTCACGCCGTCACCATCCTTGCCGCCAGCCCGACAGCCCGGTACGGCTCCATCCACGGACGGCCACGGCCTGCCGTCGCGTGCACACGAATATCCCCGCTAGAGTGCGGCAGCAACGCGCACCGGCGGCAGATTTTCAGGCTACCTTGTTTGTACGGCGAGTCACCGATTAGGTTGCCGCACTCGCACTCGGCTTTTAGTTTGCGCCCCATCTTCATTGCTTGGCCTCCTTGCTGACGATCTCGGCCAGCGCGTACTCCAACAGGAGCACCGCGTCGGCTTCGTTGTCGTCAAGTGGTTCACGTCCTAAAATGGTTCGCGCCCGCGCAATCATCGCGGCCTTGTCGCCCTTGCCGCTGCCCGTGGCCCATTTCTTGAGCGTCGCGGTGTGAACGCCGGTATGCTCAATGCCCCGCACCGCCGCCCAACTGAGCGCGTGCGTTGCCAACCCGACGCCGCATTGTGTCGCCGCGCCGCCGCGATGGTGGGCTTGCTCGTACACCAGCAAATCGCCGGTGCGCAGGTTTGCGCCAATCTCATCCAGCCAGCGCGTCAACCGGACAAACCGCATCCCCGGCGACTCGCCGCGCTTCACGTCGCAGACTTGGACGCCGCTGAACGTGCGCCCGTTCTCGCGCAGCGCGTAGCCGGTCTTAGTGGCAAGGTCGAGAGCGAGGATATTCATGGCCAAGGTTCAGCGACTGCGGAAGTTCGTGTCGAGTTCTTCCCACAACTTCAAGCCCGGTATCGTCTGGCTGGCCACGCAGCTTGCCTTGATTGCGGCGGCGTTCGGTTCCATGCGCACCAAGTGCGGCGCGGCCTTGTAGAGCGCGTGAATGTCGGTGACTTCCCAGCGCATTACTTTCTTGGTAACGCTGCCGGCAGCCTTCACCGGCGCGGGCACTGGGGCCGTCAGCGTCTTGTACATCTCGGCTTCCTTGGCCTTGGCAGCGGCTTCCGCCTCAATGGCTTTCTGCAAGTCGGCCTCTGTCTGCATTGTCGCGGCGGCTTTGCGCTCGGCTTCCGCTGCCAGCCGCGCCGCTGCCATCGCCTCTTGCTCGCGCTTCTGCCGCTCGATGCGTTCCTGTTCAACGCGCACGGCCTCGGCTTGCTGAAACTTGGCGACCAATCCGCCGACGCGCTTCATTTCCGCCGTGACCGGTGCCGCCAATTCATCGGCCAGCGCATCCACCCTTCGGCCAAACTCCAAAATGGGAGCCTTGACCGCTTTGCGGCTCGCTTCCAACCGCTTCAAGAACGACTGCGCATTGACGGCGCGTTCAGTGGCAACGGCTTGGGTGGCCGGTGAATCCACGCGCACGATCTCGGCAAGCTCGCTGTGCAAGTTGCTGGCGATGCTCTGCGCGTCGTCGGTGACGTTGATTCCGTTGTCGAGTAGTTCGACGTGAATAAGTTCGGTGCTCATTGCTCGGCCCCCTCCTGTTTCTCAATTACGATCTCCTCGCCCACGGATGGCGGCGGCGGGTTGATCTTGTCCTTCATTTTTTGGAACGCATCCTCTACGGATTTGCAGCCGTAGATGTGTCCAACAACGTCGTCGTAAATAATCAGTTCGACCGTGGGGCCGCCCGCATAATTGCGACATTCAATTTGTAAACAGGTGGTCCTGCCGGGGAACTCTTGTGCTAATCGTTGCGCGATTTGACCGGGTGTCATGCAATTCCGATCTGCGCCTTCGCCATGCTCAACAGCGATTGCGCGGCCTTGAATGACACCTCGGCGGCGTCATACAAAGCGATTGCGGTTTCGGCAGCGGCGAGTTGCTCCGCCAGCTTGTCCAGTGCGAGCGCGTAGTCGTCTTGGCTGCGCGCTTTCGTTTCGGCCACGGCGTTACTGTCGCCGTTGTTGATGAACGCCCGCATGATCTTGGCGAGCGTCTGCTTCCGGCGGTCGGAGTCGTAGGCCACAATCTGCCGGGCTTGGCCGTACTTTTCGGCGTGGTTGCGCAGGTACAGCCGCGCTTCTTCCATGCGCCGCTCAATCGCCGCCAAGTCTGCCGAATCAAGAACTGACTCGGCAGACTGGCGGGGTGTGGTGGGTGTCAGTGACATGGCAAACTCAGAAGGGGATGTTGTCCTCGTCCTCAGTCGCGCCCGGCTTCTGGTCGCTGCCCGGTGCTTCGCTACTCACCGCGCCCTTGCCCTGCCACTCCTGACACGCGGCGATGGTCTCTTTCAGCTTGTCGCTGAACTTCTGGTACGCGCCGCCGGTGCCTTCGCTGATGTCGTACATGACCGGCTCATTGGCGCACTCCGGCGGGGCTTGCATCCCCTTGGCCAGCGGGGCGATGGCCTTGATGTTGGCGTAGGTCGAGCCGTTCTTGCCCTGCTCGTGTACGACGGTCAACTGACACGGGGCTTTCAACAGCTTGGACAGGTTGAACCCGGCAAGCTCCTCACCCGTGAACTGCTTGCCGCGCCAAGCTTCCAAGTCGTGCCGCAATGCCGCCTTCTCGTGAAGGCTGTTGGTGTACCGCTTGGAGATGCTGAACGGGCGTTGCTTGCCGTGTTCGTCGGCTTCCATCAACTCGTCGCTCAGTTCCCAGCGCAGCATTACCTTCGGCTGCCACTTGACTTGCCCTTGCCACTCGACCTTCTGTGTGCCGAGGTCAATCACGCCAAAGCACCGGGCGCGGTGCTGGCCTGCTGGCGCGAGCGTGAACCCGCCGCCTTTGTCGCTTGCTGTCAGACTCATGTTGTCTTGTTCTCCTGTTGGTTTGGGTTGGTTAGAACGTCCATCCCGCATACGCGCCGAGCGCAGCGTACAGCGCGATGATGGCGAGGAATTGAAGGGCTTCGGTGAGGGTCATGGCTACACCCCAAAACAGCGGTAGCTGGTTGTGCCGTCGCGGTGCTTGCGCTCGTCCTTAACGTGCTCGGAAGCGACGGCAATGATGAAACTCTGCACCATCAAATACTCGCCGCCCTCCTTGCGCATCTTGTCCTTCACGGCCTTGCGAATGAGAGCCGCACGGCGCTTGCTGTTTTTGTTCACGCTATTCTCCTGTTGGTTTGTTGGTTGACTGCGAAACTTCCGGCGCGTGCTGAGGTGGGCCTAGCGTGCGAGTTCAGGTAGGTGGCGGTAGAGTCCGCCATTACTGCGCCGGGGAAGAAGGGTTTGCGTCCGCCGCGTGAGTCCGCAGAGCGAGCAACTAGGTTACTCGTCGTTTCCGCAGCTTGCGCCGCACGGTTCTTTGTTTGTGTGCCCTCACGCGCTTCGCCCGCCGGCTCGGTCGGCACAGACGCGGACGCAAAATGACGGGCATGGGTCAGGTCGCTACGGTGCGCGATGCTTGTCCCGGCGGATTTGCGCTCCCCGCATCCGGTCAGTTCATCAACAGAGGGCTGGGTAAGTCTGCGGTTATTGGAGTTACCGCGAACCGCCTTGGCCTTGTTGACGCAACGCCCCGCGCCACGTCTTAGTGACGCCCGCCCCTCACTGCCATGCCCGAAAGGTTTGCAGGCCGGCGCGTCGCCACTGCGCTTTCGTGGGGATTGGCAGCCCCCATCACGGCTGAGTCTGCCAGCCGTCTCTTTGGTGCCATTTGAGTTAACGCTGTCTAGGCTAGACAGACGGCCTGCAAATTGTCCTACGCCGCCTGAAGCGGTCGCAGATTTGACCAGACGGTGTTCATTACCGTCCGGTTGTGGATGGTGACTTTGGCATCGGCCAGCGCATCGGCCAGAATAAGAGCGAACCTGTCCGCCGCCGCTTGCGCGCCGTCTTTCGCAATCACCAACGCCCAAAAGTTCGCCTGTGCAATCCCGCGTCGCCTCAACTCCTCGGTCAGTTCCGCGAGAAGCGCAGCGTCCGCCTCCCGTTTCGCCATGTCGCGCCAAACGTGAGCAGGTCGCATACCCGCCTCCGCTCGCCACAACCTTTGCGCCATCGTTCGGTCGTTCGTCAGCCGCCGATTCTGTGTCCTCTAAGATGCGTAAGGTGTCTAATGTCGGCTCGGCGGTGACCCGTGAAGCAAAGAACCGGGAGCCGGCGGTTGCCAGCGTTGGAAGGTTGTGAGCAGACCAGTTACTGAGCCGCCCACCGGCTCCCGATAAAATCTTGCGCGCTTTGTCGGCGTTGTCAATAACTGGTTCGTTTTTCATGCTGCTCACGATGGCGCTTTTAACAAACGAGATTTGAGTTTGTCAACCGCAAGTCCCTTTTCGTTGCGCATCGTGTGCGCGGAAAACAGCGGTTTTGCTAGGGATTTCGCGCATTTTGTCGGCTGAAACTTTTTTTCGTTTCGCCCACATCTTCAACGCCGCCGCTCGCATCATCGCGCTCGGTCGTGCTTTCGCCGCGCCGGTTCCGTTCTTGCCGCCGCGTGACGTGATGCACGAATGGCACTTGATCGGCTTGCCGCAATCGGGGCAGATGTTGCGCTTCACTTGGCACCGCCCTTGCGCGCATACACTCCCAAGCCGCGCTCGGCCAGCCACTGCTCCGCCATTGCGATGCCGTCGAGGCCGTAACGCTCCGTGAACAGCCAGTAGATGAACTCGGTGTAGCTCACTTGGCACCGCCTTCCGCCAGCACGGCGCGGGCTGCTGTAGCGGCCTGATTGCATGTCGTTATGTGGTGCGCCGTGCCATAAGGTGCGTAATCCCATGCGTTCGCCAACCGCTCCAACGCCTCCCGCATCTTTGCCTCCCGCTCGGCAGCGGCCAGCAGGGCCGGCAGGGCGTTGACGGCGAGCGTGATTAGTTGTCTGGAATAGATGTTTCCCGTCACGGAGTCATGAGCCTCGTTGGTGACTGTATATGAATCAATCCAGAACCACGGCCCCGGCGTCGCCTCGGCCATCAGCCTCCGCAACTCCGCGACAAGCTCGGTCGTCAGTGTGGTCGGGGTCATGTTACCGGGCCTCCGCTTTGGCGATGGCGGCGCGGGCGGCCTTGCACTCGTCGGTACTCCAAGCAACGCACTTCTCGGCAAACTTTCCGCCGCGATTCACGGCTTCCGCAGCGCAGCAGAGCTTGACGAGAAGTTTCTTGAACTCGTCGCGCTCGGCCTTCAATCGCTCGTAGTTGTTGCACGCTTCGGCCATGTAAGCGAAGTCAGCTTCGTCGTAAATCGAATCGTGTATTGACTCGGCGATGATGCGCTTTCCGTCGCCGAGGTAAAATGTCTTGGTGCCGGCGAAAACCTTCCACGGCGTTGGTGTGTGATTCATCTTGCTCTCCTTTGGTTGTTGGTTGCTGGTCATGTCTCTCTCTTACTGTGCGCATAGTAAGCCCAACTACTTGTGCATGCAACATCAAAGCGCAACTTTGTTTTGTCTGGAATTGCTATCAAAACACGCGAAATCATTGAGATTTCAGGCGCGACTTGTCTAGGATTGCTATTGCGTGCCGATTGCAAGGCAACAAGCGCAACTAATGGTGTTGCCGCTACGACAGCGCACCAAACTACACCACCGGTTGGGCTATGCGGTTGACAAACAGCGCGGTTCCGTGGTACACGCCAAAGCATGACGGAACTATGGCTGATTGTTTCAGGAGTAGCGGTAATCTGGCTGCTGCTGTCAGGTTCATCGTCATTCGGCGACGATGACGACGGCGGAGGGCCGATGCCATGACAGCAACGCAAATAATCGGGCTGAACTTGGTGACCGGAGTGGCTTTGTTCGTGGTTCTCGTTGCAATGCTCTGCGTGACGGGCCGCGACTCAGACGAGGACGCATCAAAGGCCGCGAGTGCGTTCATGCTCTTGACCGCGCTGGCAATCATCACCGAATGGGGGCTGTGGCTGCTGCTGTGAGCACCGAACGCGACGCCGCAGACTACAACGAGGCAAGCGAGACGCCTGATCTCGCCGCGCAGCTTGATTCCGTCGAAGATGAAATCGCCGAACTTCTCGCCGCTTGCACTCCCGGCAACGCAGCCAAGGCCGTCGCAGACTGGCACCGCAAGCGCACGTCCAGCGCAGAAGGTCAGGCACTAGCCGACGCAACGCGCATGGTTGCCGCTGCTCTTTGGGGACGTGGGGACGCCAACATCAGACTCGCCGCACTCGCCTACGTGGGCGGTCTTGAATGCACGGTAGGCAAATCAATGGCTCAGTTCGCCCGCGAGATCGGGTGCAGCCGAGCCGCAATCAGCAAGGAAGCTAACCTATGGTCGGACAAGCTGGGAATAAGATCGAAGTGTATGAAGTCGCAAGCGGCAAGGGATACCTACAGCCGCAACCAACGAGCACGGTCGAGCAGGCAGCAGAGCAAGTCATTGACCTAGACAGCCGCGCTCGCAAGATCGCCTATGGTGCCACGCAGCAGATGCGCGGGGCGTTGGACGCGGCGCTCGCGTGCGGGCAATGGCTGATGTTCGCCAAGGGCAAGCTGCCGCATGGGCAGTGGTTGCCGTGGCTGGCTAGCGTAGGCGTGAGTCAGCCGAGCGCGTGGCGGTACGTGAAGCTGGCGGAGAATTATTCCGAGCGGAATAGTTTGCTGTCCGCAACCAACGTGACGCACGCCATGGAGTTGGCCGGCATCCGCAAACCCAAAGAGCCGACCGAAGGCAAGCCAAGCGCACACGACAAGTCCGGCAAGACTCGACTGCCTGACACGCTCGAAAGCGTGAACGCCGCGTTCATGCGATGGCAGGCTCAAGGCTTCGATGAACGACTGGAAGGCGCAAGCGATGCGCTCTTGTGCGAATGGGAGGCGTTACTGCGACCGATGGCGCAGACCTATGAACGGGTCAAGGCGAGGCTGAAGGCGTGAGCACCCCCGGCAAGGAGTCTCCTAAGGGCAAGGCGAGCTTCGCGGGTTTCGGCAC
>Ga0315903_10005879_pt1 | contig 15872 bp, 14 predicted proteins | sample LakEriMetagenome_7_FD_203524 | JGI IMG/M metagenome (GOLD analysis project Ga0315903, IMG submission 203524) | Freshwater fungal communities from buoy surface, Lake Erie, Ohio, United States - Buoy 2 MA119 | ecosystem: Environmental > Aquatic > Freshwater > Lake | place: USA: Lake Erie, Ohio...
ATAAAGGGATTCTCGGGGTTATCCTTCCACGGGACGATACGGATGACGGTCTTTCCTTCCTTCGGCTTCCAGATAGCGGTATCGCGGTCCCCACCGCCGGTACGCTTGAAACTGTTAAGCTTACTCTTTAGTGCGTTGATGTCTAGCGCCATAATGTTTACCTCGTTTAAAAGTGTTTAATGGGTGTTTATGTTGTAGTATACCCAAGTAGGAAGAAGTATACTACCCTGCGTTTAATTTGTCAAGTCCTACTTGATTAGAAGTTTAATATTTCTTTTATTTTGGTTTTAACTGTTTTTAATTGGCCGTGTGCGGTAACTAAAATAGAATTCTTTAATTCGTCCCAATCAATCTTATAGGACTTATCTATTTTACCGCCGTTCTTACTGGCGATTAATGCATTGAGTGCATTAATAGTATATATCGTATTCGTTTGTTTCTTTCTATGAACGGAAATGGTTGATGCTGGTGGTGCGTATTGTGACTTCAATGACCCCGCAATAATATTGTAGGTCAGAATCAATTGGTTCGCATCATCCACGTTTTCCAATACATAGATATTATTGAAAGCTAACGTATATGAGTTTTTTATAAGTTCCACGTTTTCTTCCAATTTATCTGCTGGAATAAACGTGCATAGTAACTGAGTTTCGGTCATATGATACTCGTAAGACTGTTAGTATAACACTTCTTATAAGTATCAAATTAACGCCTATAAATTATATTTTATGTAAAATTAAACTATTATAGTTGTGACCGCGATATTGACGAACTGGGAATCCACCAGCACTTAATAGACTTGATACATTTTCCATAGAACCCAACTCATCATTGTGGACATCCAACAGAATTGCGTCATAAGTATACAAAATGACCTTGGATTCCATCGTATTCAAGAAACGGCAGACATTCTCTACACGGGATATCGCTTCTTCGGTTTCGGTCAATTGCATCATATAATTGAATACTTTATTCTTGGACGGTTCAAAGAGAGTCACTTTGCGACCCGTTCCTGACAATACAAATCCATTCTGACAGTATTTTTCCCACAAATCGGACGAATACTCCTTAAGCCTTTGAAAGAACTCTACGCCACCCGTATCGTCGGTTTGACCGTACATCAGTGCGAACGTTCTGGCCTTAGATTCTTCATATTGCTCTTCGGTCACCTCGTCCACCCCATAATATTGTTGAGCAAGGTAGGTATGGAGTGAGGTAGACGGAAGTTGATAGTTAATCAGCCTTCCAGCCAACCGCAAGTGGAACGCTTCATAGTCGAACTGGACCAAGGTTCCGTTCTCACCAAACCGACTGATAAACTTCTCACGGGTTCCATCGTTCTTGTTCAGAGCGGCAAAGTTGATACCACCGAACGCATTACTTGGACGACCAGTAGACGTATAAATATTATAATCCGAATACACCAGTCCATCGGTAGTTTGTATACCAGACCGTTCAATAGATGCCAGCGTTGGGATGGTGATTTGATTGATAAACTGGAACGCGGGGTTACGTTCCATAGAATCGTATGCTTTGTATAGATGTTCGCAGTGTTGAAGAAACGCCTCTGCGGTTTCCACCCACGAAGTCAACGGAATACTATAGTGCAGATTCTTAAACTTGAACTGGTTCTTAATCTGATGTATACCCATCGTATAGAATTCACGATAGATTGGGATGACCTCGTTGTTGAGATGTAGCATCGTTGCCAAATCAATCACATTGACCGCATTAGTCAAATGACGAAGTTCTTTCTGATGGAGCGTGACCAACTTATACGCATGGGAAAGGTCAACTTCAAAGTGAGGAGCGTCTGGATGACTTATCGAAACAGTATAGAACGTACCATCCTCAAATCGAAAATGTAGTGAAGATAGTTTATTTTGGACGGGATGGAGAAACGCATCAACCGCCACGGGGTAGACATAGGCAGTCTCTTCCAGTAAGCGGTTGGTGAGTTTTATAATATCGTCTAGATTTGTAATAACCATTGGTTCCTCAATAATATATTATAAATTAAATATACTATTACTCAATACGATTGTCAACCCCCGAAAAATATTCTAGTGGATTAGGTAGTATTCTATTTAACCCAGGCAATCTTTTTTCGTAAAACTGAACGGTTACGGAATTCTGATGCTTCGTACCATAAATTATTTTATTATCTGTAGACAATTTATCATTTGCAAATCCTGAGATTAGCCACAGAAGTTCTAACCGTTCGTACAACGCATTATTCTTGTATGCTTCATATTGCTTTTTGTCGATTTCGGTCACCACTTTCGTCGAAATATTACGCACGAAATATCTGGTGACATACCCATTGTTTATGTCAGTCTGTGTGATTTTTGGTCGATTGTTATACGGTGTTAACATATTATCTACCCAACGGGTTTACTACGTCGGCAAACGTCGCAGCTGAATTATTGAGTTGTGTCGGTACTGGAGCAGTTCTAAACGTTGATACGGTTGTACTAAGACTTGGTGACAGTGTAGTTCTGACCGGCGCACCCGATGTACTCCCGATACCAGCCGTTTCTGTTACTCTTGGTGGGCATGCTTCATATGGTAAAGTTGCATTTTTCTCCGGTCTAAACCTAAAGCGTCCTTGAATTTTTGTTATCCACCCGTTCTGAGAGGTAAAATCATGAGTAATTTTTGTTACAACATAAAACCCGCGTTCTATAATAGATGGAACTCTATCTACTAAGAATGATTGAAATAGATTGATACCGCCAATTCCAGGTAGTGTTACGTCAACTACAGTTTTTGTAAGATTGGAACTATTAAATGCATGTGTAGTTGCCGGAACTCGTCCTTCCTCTGCATTAGTAGAATCTATATTTAACTCTTTCATCATCCGTGAAGGATTAATCTCTATCAATTTAACAGCAGTTCCCAAATCCGCATATTCACGCACCGTTCCAACCAAATTAGGATTATATTGATTAATTTCAGCGATTGCCAATTCATTTTCTTTTTGTTCACGGGCGGCTCGCGCTTCACGATATGCTCTGTTCGCCGGCGCTGGTCGTGTAGGTGCTGGTCCTCGACCCAACACCGCTTCAGTTAGATAACCACCACCGCCTTGATTAGCTATAGCCTCAGCTTCTGCTACTTTAAGCTTATCTACTGCAATACGTAATTGTTCTATTTCGTCACTATCACACCGACGTTCATCTGAGCAAATGTTCGTATTATTACATGGTGTATATAGATTATCTATTAAACTCATACTAATCAATTCGTCAATATTAATTGATTGTAGTGTACTTTTTTGTGCTGGACCCCCGATATTAGCAATCGCCTGTACTGCAATTACCTGTGGCATGTTAAATTCTACATTTAAATCAATTAAATCGCTGCCCAGTTCACCGTCATTAAATCTTTTAGTTCCTCGGTTAAACATATAGATATAGTTGGGTTTATCTTCTGTTTCTGCATGGTATCTACGTAGATTTATACCTTCGACGCTATTTAGTATGTTTGTAGATTCATTTTCTTCTTGGTCTATACCATTTGTAGAAGATTTTGTAAATATTTTCGGTTCTTTTGATAACCCCATATCAATTATATGCATCCCAGGATTCTTAACATCTGTACTATATAATTGAAGATTCCAATATCCTTCCGTAGCAGCGTTCATCATGTTTAATAACATACTAATAGCTGCACTGATAGTGTCTGTTGAGGTGAATGCTTGTTTAATCGATTTAGTGTTTAACCATATTCCTCTACTTAAATACGAACGGCCAGCTTGCAGTCCTTGTCCTGCTTTTATATTACTAAAAGGAACGGATGCAGCTGTAATTTTACGATATAATTCATCGTTATCTAGAGCTTCCTTTACTGTCTCATCAACTACTAAGTCTCTACTATTCAAATCTCTTGATGCTAAATTAATGATAGTTGAGTATCTAGAGGCATCAGGAGTACGTTCAAATAGTGCTTGCGCGACACTATTCCAAATAATCATTACCTCAGGATTTACTGACCGAAGATTTGGATGGTATCCTACTTGATTAGCTATAAGTCCTTCATCCGACTCAGCATCTTCAGGCTCATCTGTTACTCTTAACAACGCTAAATTGGCAAGTTCTGTATTACCCAGCATACTGGCAATCCCGTACCGTGTGTCGTTTAGTATTTTTTGTACGAAAAAGTTCCACGATACAAAATATTCATTTTCTCTAGTTCCTGCTTGGGTACTTGGTCCGCCGGTGGGATGCGGGTCTTCTTCATTAGTATTTTTTATAGGAATAATCTGTGATTTCCAGTATAATTCATCTGCGGTTAATGTATCTTCTTGATAATGTGACATTAACTTTTTAAACGAATTATTTTTCCAAGAATATGCGTCACTAAAATATTCTTGAATGTCCATTGCATTACATGCTGATGTAGGACTAGGGCACGTAGATTGTACGCCTGTATGCTTCGTTGGCACTTCAAACTGCTGTACAGAATGTAGGGTTAGGTCTATCTCAAATGTATTATTTTTGTTATATTTAAGATTGAACTTTACTACGTATGCAACAAATATTTCGTAATTTCCATAACTATCATAGATATATTCTTTAATAAACTCTTGTTGTTTTTGTGGACTTTTAATAAGAGTACTAAAATAGTCACGTATTTGTGATTCCGAACGTTTCCAGTTAAACGTTTTAATTTCTTTTTCTTTTTTACTAGATGATTTTCTGCCCAATTCAAGAACTACTCTTGTTGCAGGGCGTAAATAGTATCTAAGAAGTGCATCGACTTGTCCTACGGAATACGCAACGATTTTTAAATCTGCTTTCATCAAACCACCACGAACGCCCATAGGACCAGCAGTACCGCGTTCCACGGTTAATTGAGTAATTCCAGGTATAGGAATGTTTGTTGCGTCGGCTGATGCATTAGACACTATCACCGGTACTGACCGTATTCCTTCGTCCGTCAATGCATACCCTATAATACTTCTATTATTTTTCGGTAAATAAATGTCGTCAAACGATGCACTATCTTGTCCGTGTATTCCAAGTGACGGGCAGTATGCGGAAGACTGTCCAGCTGGTAAATTATCCGATAACACTTTTGATAATGACGTTAGTTTTACAAATGGTGTATATACATTTGCAGTTTCCGCCGACACTCTTCTTCGCGTTAATTCATACTGAATTTTGGGATGAAATGATTCCAGCGATTCAATATAGGGAGTAATCCCCCCAACATTAATTCTAGCTTCTGCTACCTGTGCGGTGAGATAATCAGTTGGACCTTTTTCAAAAGCTCTGATAAATGGCTCTGGGTCAATCGGAGTGTCTCTAAACGGTCGCAATCTTCCATTTGGGTATCTATCTGGGCGTCCTGAAACTTCTCTCAATTCAAAATGTAGATGTGCGGCGGTACTTCCGCCAGTACTACCAATCAATCCTACTCTATCGCCGGCGTTTACTTTCGTGCCGGGTGGTAGCCCTATCGTCGATCCTTGTTGAAGATGACAATATTTTGTAGTATATGTTATCTGTCCTGGTGTTTGTGGATTGGTAAAATGCGCGATATAAATACCTTCTCCGCACCCTATGGCATAACTACCATTTCGGTCTATCAAACCAGAATTTATAACTTCTCCAGCAAATACTGCTAACGCGGGAACCCCCGCATTAGCTTTTATATCCACACCTCGGTGCTCACCGGGTCGGCCGATTAACGGATGATCTCTTTGACCAAATTTACTGGTAATTTGTACAGGAATACTTAAATTTCCAGGTAAACTTTTAAATTCAAATGGTAGGTCTGACATATTATACGTTTGGAATAAAAAGTCTGGTACCAATCGGTACTGCCATACTACCGTTTGCTAAATTATTAGCCTTAGCAAGTATCCACCAATTTTCAGTGGTGTTGTAAAACTTATAGGATAAAGTATCCAATCTATCACCGTCTTGAACAACATAATAGAATGGGATATCTTCTGACGGAATTTCGGTCGGAAGTATCGTTTTATAATATGCAAGCTTTTTTGTCGTATCAATTTCTAGTGGTGTAATATAGCGTTCCATAATGTTTATAGTAAAATTTTATCAAGGAAAAGGATTACGAGCAGTACGATATAACCACGGCGGTCTGTATTCATCTACATTTACTTCATCTCTAGCACGTTCTATTAATGCATCTGGATTGTCCGTGGCCAATCCTTGGTCAATATAGTATCTTGCGGAGCTTAAATCGCTTACAGGTAAATCTTTCGGCAATCGCACGGCAAAGTCCCCTCTTATAGTTCCTCTACTTGTTTCTGTGCCCGTTGGTAATTTACGTAAAGAATTCTTTGAAAGTTGTGTAGCTTGTTCTTTCGAAATATTTTCGGTAATTTTGTAGAACGGACTATCGAAGAACTTACTACGCTTTTCGAAAATACTCAGTTGCATATTAACGTTAACTGCGAACGGTACTTCTTTATCTATATCAAACGTTATAGTTTCGTCTAGAAAATCATAATCTAAGGATTCTATATAGCACGGTTGATTATCATATATACCGCCTATTGTTATCTTAAACAGAGGTGGTACCATAAATCCGTTTTTTACTCCAGAGGGGAATGTCAATCCTGACAAATAATTTATTTTTGACCAAACACCATCTAACTCACCTTTGGAAAACGCAGCAATATTAAATGTTAAATTAACACTACGTTTTACTCCTCCGTATGTTACAAACCGTTCTGTACGTCCTACATATTGCTGTTCATTAAATTGGGGTTTGATTGATTCTTTTATAGATGATAATAATGCGCGAAAGTAAACCGGGTTCTCCCCTTGCACATCTTTAAATATAAATTTGATAATATCAGTTTTTGGTTTAGGCGTTCCACTAATATTACTATAATTTATTACATTTTCATTTGTGCTTTTCGCGGCGGTAGTTAGATTATATGAGTCTTTTATAGACGGACTACTTCCGTTTATAACCGAATCGGTATTTTCTATAACTGATTGCGCCGGGCCTTTATCATATAATTGTTGTTCTGCAAAATACTTACTATTTAATCTATTTTTTGCATTTCTTAGTTGTTTACTTCTAAATTCCGTTGCTGCTTGGATAAATGATGGTGTAGGTTTTGGAGGACTTAACTTCTCTATCGGTTCCCGTATTAAACTTGGAAACTTTTTTGTTGCAGATTGCACTAAACTGGCTAATTTTCGTGCAGCTATATTTTGTAAATTTCCCTTCACTTCAGCTGTAAGAGAAAGCCTTGGTAATCCTCGTTGATTTAACGGCTGCGGAGCGAATACTACAGGACCAGAATTACCAAATGTATTGTTTACATACATAAATGTTTTGTACTCTGGTCTAGATTCCAAATAATTTTGTGGAAGGGGAACAATAGTATTAGCTGCATTTTTTAATTGCGTTGCTACATAAGTTTTCGCTATACTGGTAATCGTAGGCAATAATCCTCGGCCTCCAGTAGATGCTGCTTGAAGTTGACCACTAATGACGAACTTACTAGTTACGTCATTAACTGTTGTATTTTGTAGTAATCCGGATGCATTTGGTACTAATATTTTGGACGGAATATTTCTTCTGGCGTGAACAAACGGGACCACGTTTAATAATGGTGATAATGGATTATATAATTTCGTATCAACGAACGTGTTTCCTGTTTGTAGTAATGTTTGTTTAGCGATAAACAATACCCCTTCCGGCGAAGTTAAAAATTTACTGACTCGTTTCGTGTCCCGTAACACCGATATTGTGGGGATTGATTGACTGTCATTCTTTATACGACTACGACTGCCGAATGTACCGTCTGTATCTGGCTTGACTGTTACTAATTGACCGCTGCTCGGGGAAAATCTTTTGTAGATGTCCTGAGATTTTTCGTTGAATAGGTCTGCTAAGGTTGCCATAGATTATCTCACTTCGTTACGAGAGTACACGCCAACCAATTGCATACGAGGAACCGTTTGCATTCCACCACCGACGTTAATCGTAGTAGTTGCGTTCGATAATGCGGTAATCAAATTATCTACCTTACGAACCAATTCAGAATTATCGGAACCAGTATTGAGTGAACCTTTTGGAAAGAGATTCGTTCCGGCGATAATGTCATCTGCGTTATTCAATGCGAATGCACCGGTTGGAGTGACCAACATTCGACTTCCGTACCCTGCGGAAACCATATCATTTGCTGGTTTTGCTGAATACGCGTAAAGACCTCCTGCTCCAGCACCCAATGCAGCTAATCCAGCGAGAGATAATCCTCCGGTTGCTGGAGCTAATGCTAAGGCTAACATAGCTGCGCCTAATCCTCCACCCAACGCGCCGATACCAACGCCTGCTGCTGTATTACCTTGTTCTACCAAAGAACGTCCAGCCATAGCTCCACCGATACCGATTCCTAATCCGGCGGCACCCAATCCAAATCTAGCTGCGCCGCCCATAGTAGATAATGCTCCACCTGCACCAAATATATTACCTCCAGATGCTGCGACTGCAAACAATGCTTTAGCTGCTGCAAATCCTGCAATAGCAACTCCGCCGAAGGTAGTGGTCAATAAATTAAATGCTCTAGTACCAATCGTTATTAATGTTGCACCAAAGTTATTAGTTTTCTTTGCTGCTTCGGTCATTTGTTCTTCAATAGATTCCGCCGCACTCTTTTGCTGACCACCAGCCTTTAAGAAGTCTTCAGCAGAAATACCTAGTTGTTTGAATAAAGCACGGGTACTGGTACTTTGTAATAGATTTGCTGGAATGGTTGCTCGTGCGTATGCCATCAATGCATCTGGGCCTTCTTGTTCAGCAACTCTTACTAATGTACCGAAGTCAACTTGGGCTCCAAGCTGGTTTAATTGTGCTACGGTGTCGATGGTTCCATCAAGATTGGTGACTAATCCTTCTTGAGCAGCCTGTAAACTTGATAAACTAATGCCTAAACGTTCTGCATCAATCGCTGCCTTTGCAAACTTTGGTCCGTATAATAAGAATGATAGGGTGTTCTTATTAACTATATTTGCGAATTGACCAGACGATAAACTTGCTCGACCACTTGCTTTACGGAAATTCTCAAACTGTGCTTCCGTCGCCATTCCGGTTGTGACTAATGCACGAAGCGATTCGTTAGTTAACTGAAACTCTGATTTAAACCCACCCTTAAGATTTGCCGCGAATGCTTGAGTACCCTTGGCACTAAGTTCGAATCCTTCACGGGTACTGATGAATGCGTCTGTCAGTGCTTGTTGAGCTGCTTGTTGTTGTGCAAGAGATACTGCTCTATCTGCATCCAACTTTAATATCTGACTAACTATTGCTGCTCTGTTTCGTAATTCTAGCTCAACACCACGGGTTGCACTCGTCCCAATCGTAGATGCGAATTTAATACCTGCGTCGCCAATTTTTAGAAATTCCGACCCCAGTTTCTTTGTTGCTTCAATTAATTCCTTTTTACTAGCTTTAGATTTATCGTCTATTTCTTTTTCTTTCTTTTTTCCTTCTGCAGCTTCTTTATCTTTTTTCGCACGGTCAAGTGCAGCCTGCTCAGCTTCCTTATTTGCGTTTATCAACGCAAGTATACTTTCAGTTAATTTCTGTATTGCAGAACTGCCTTGTTCGAAATCTTCTTCCATACATTATCTCTTTTGAGGTCTACTACTCTTTTGAGCTGCCTTCATTGATTCTGCTTCTTTTGTTTTTGCGTCTTCCAACTGTTTCATATGAAAGGTTCGTAAATAGACCGGCATATTATATGCTTGTTGAAAATCAAATGCACCATTACTATAATATGCCATTGTAAACAACGTTTTGTGTATCTCGACCTTATGCTCCGATGTCAGGCCAAAAAAAGTTTGCCCCAAAGGGCATCCTCGCTTTAATTGTATTTTCACAATTAGAACATTGTATATCTAAGTCAAAGTTGACATCTGGAGAAACTTTCTTGTAGTGCTCACGGAATGCTCGTACATCACGAATAATCATTGCGTCAACGAATTCCCGAACTACTTTACGGTCACTGTTTCCATTCACCGATGTAATCATATATTTTAATCGGGTAGTGGAATCTCCTTCAATTGACTTATTAAACTTCTTCATTCCTTCAACTTCTGCTTGAATATCTTTTTCATCACCACGGGTCAATAACTTAAAGGTAATGACAACACCAGTTGGTAAAGTAACCTGATACTCACTGTTTTCTGCTGGTATATCTGGTGTAATGGTTTCTAGCTTTGAAAGGTCAACGTTGTGGTCAACCTTTGTTACGCACGTACCACAGACTAATTGAATTGGATAATCTTTTCCATATGCCAAAATACGAGCGGCTACCATTACTGCATTCAAATCCCCAATCAATAAATCGTCTGGTTTGACACCAGGCGTAACGATTAAACTTTCCATCAACTTATCAATTACTATACCTTTTTGAATTAAATTGGTTGATGTCAAGATATCTTCTTCCTTCGCGGTCATATACTTGACATCGATTTTCCCACTTCGCAGTGGACTCCCTTCTGGATAGAATTTTCCACCACTTGGGAGGTCTATCGTTTCCACCGGGAAATTGTACTCTGCCATAAATAACTCCTTAAACTATTTGGTTTTACCACCTATATAAATATTAATCGTCCACGTTTTTAGTAGAAATATCCTGCTTATAAACCTGATTTATTTTACTTACGAATTCCTTAAAATAAGACTTTGAGCGTTCTGGAGTGACCAATGCCCCGTCCACAACCAAGTCTGCGACCTGTTGTTTCTCTTTAAGGATATCTCTCATATATTCGTCTATCGTATCGGCGCACAACATATAATAGACTTGAACCTGTCCTTTCTGACCAATACGATGGGTACGGTCCTCTGCTTGTTCGTGATTTGCGGGTACCCAGTCACAGTTGAGAAAAACAACGGTATCTATCTGATGTTGGAGTCCGTCGATACCCATACCCGCTGCCATCAAACTGAATAGTCCGACCTTAGCCTCACCCTTGGTCAATCGGTCGATGGTATGTTGACGTTCCTTACTATTCATTTCACCCGTCAAGAGTGCTGCCTTATCTCCGTACTGTTCAGCCAAGAACTTGAGTGGAGCGATGTAATTACTGAAGATAAGGATAGGTTTATCGTTATCCAAGAATTCGTCCACCATTTCAACCAACCGTGGAATCTTCTTTTCAATCAAGAAGTTCTGAAGTTTCGGCATATGACCGATGGTAGGTTTCTCAACCTTCCATCGACCAAAGACTTCTCGTAATAGTTCCTTGTACTGTTTTTGTTCGTCCTTCGTTAATTCTACATACAGGTCATTCCGTTGCTTTGCAGGAAGTTCTGTAAGAATCTGGTCTTTCTTGCGGCGAATGACCAAATCTTTTGTACGGTCATGCAGGTCTTGTAGGTTACGAGGTGCTTCTCCTTTCCATCCCCCATAACGTTGAGTAAAGTGGAAAAAGTTATTGAAACGTTCTTTGTCAAGGAAGTTCAACAAAGCAAACGCTTCGATTGGACGAGACATCACGGGAGTACCAGTAAGGAAGATACAGTACTTCGTTTTAATGCCTGGATATTTTCGTCGTTCCTTATATGACCCTAAGATACTCTTTGCTCTGATGGTTTGTCGGTTTTTGAGATAGGTGGCTTCGTCACACACCAAGAGGTCAAACTCCTGCTTACGTAAATCACCAACCACTTTACCAACGGCATCATAATGAACGATGTGGAACTGATTGGAGAGCTTTCCATCGTAGCTCTTACTGTCCCAGATGGTTGCATCTTTTCCAGTAAACTTCTTGATTTCACGTTTCCAGTTGACCACAACCGATAGTGGGCAGACGATAACGGTCTTAAGGTTCTTGTGTTGGGCGAATCCAATTGCTTGTGCGGTTTTACCCAATCCAGGCGCGTCGGCGATGAGGCATCGACCATCAGCTCGTTCAACAAACTTGACACCGACCTTCTGATATGGATACAGCTGTAGATTCATCCCCTTGATGGTGAAGTCTACATCTTCTTTAACTCGAATCTCATCCAAATCTTCACGGCGGTCTTTGAGTTTCTCCAATAAGGCCAATACCTTTTCATCACATTTGATATTGTTTGGACCGAACACATTGAATGCTTTCGGAAGATGAACTGCTGGGAACTCCCACCATTTCTCTTCGCCATTCCACTTTCGTCCATCCACTTCATATTTGAACTTTGCCATCAAGTTAGGATTGTATGGCATAACAACCACCGCAGTTTTACTATCCTTTAAATGAATAGTAACTGCGGTGTCTGTCGAGACTTGTGGCGTGAACGTGGAAGTCGGATTATTCGTCTTTGCGATTTTCAGGTGAGAAATATCCTCACCTTTGAGCGTCAGTTGTGCCGCTTCTTTCCAAACTTCAGGTATACCAACTGTTTGTGTCATCCAAGTGAGGTATGACTGATTGTTGTAGTATACGTGGGCGAGTGAATAACCTTTGAACTTGCCAAACGTCAGTATTGCTTGTTCAGCAGAATTGTGTATCATTCGTTCATTGTTTGTTCTTGTTTAATATACACCATTTGTTCCATATCTAGTCTCCACCCGTCGTTCGGATTTAGACCAAGTAATCGCATCATTTCTAAATTTGCGGTAATTACTTTTTCGGTTAATTCTTTCTGATATTGACTTAATAGTAAATTATTACTAGCTATTAATTCTTTCAATGTTATAGGTACTGGAATAGATGCTGGTTGCTCCACAAAACCTCCTGTTTGATAAACTATTTATATAAATATATGTAGAATATTAGCTATTGTCAAGTATTATGGCAGTGTGTCTGGACAAATGACTGTTCCCGAGCATCCCACAGGAGTTTGTATACATACTAATTGATATCCCGATGGCGCGGTTAAATTTGTACACAATACAGTTCCTTTTGGACAAGAAGTTAAATTTGGTCCTTGTGACCCAGATGGTCCAATAGATCCCGATGGTCCTTGTGGAGCTGGGTCCGTACATATACCCAGTGTTGCAGCAGACCCCGATGGTCCTTGTGGAGAAGAAGTTAATATACTTCCCGCATATGATGCAGTAGTTATTGTACTTAATACCGATGCGGTAAAACTTGAAGTTGTTGCCAATTCAGTAAATGATGCACTGGTCGCAACTGGATTGGTAACTCCGAACGGAAAATAGTATGTCATATTATGTTGTGCATGCGCCGGTTCCGGTGATTCTACCAGCGGTTAGTGTCCAATAATTACTACCGTCATTAATCGCATTATATTCAACAATTGTTCCAGCCGCACAGTTTGTTGATGTAAAAATTTTACAATTATTGGTAGGAACAATTGAACAGGTAGTGTATAAAGATGCCCCCAACGAATCCGCGTATTTGGTTAAGTTACTACAGTCACTAAAACCAGAACTGTCCGTGGTTCCTCTCCATATCGGGGCGGACCATATATTACAACATAATGCCCGAGAACTTGATAATAAATATATTCCCAGTCCTTGTGATCCAGACGGACCACCGGGGCCGGTGGGGCCAACAGCACCATATTTAGTATACGATGACCCGCTGGGCCCAATAGATCCGCTAAAGTTTAGTGCAATACTCGCTGTTAATACATTTGACGTTATAAACGATGCGCGGTTAGCAATACTTGCACTTGTCACTGATACCGCAAAGTTTATTTTACTTAATGGATACGATTGCATAAGTAATCTCTGTTAAATTGGACCGTATACAACACCAGCTGGTCCCTGTGGGCCAGTCGGTCCTTGTGACCCACTTGAACCAGACGCATAAATACATGCCCCCGTTGGGCCAGCCGACCCACTGGTACCACTTATCGCCACCGAAGCAGAAGTTGCTCTAGTTGCCGCTTGCGTTATGACCGCGTAATTTGCTATCGAAGAGGACGCGACTAACGCAGATGATATTGATGATGAACCAAATGGATAATATCGCATATTAATCTTCTATTGAATAAATAGATAATGAAGCTGTCACATTTGCTAATGCTGCACTGGCACTCGCCGCGTTTTCTAATATATACCCTACAAAATTACTTCCTTGAGTATATGATGTTAAATTATATGCCTGTAGTATCGGAGATAACTTATATGCGTACGACGCTGAATCAAACATCATATCAGCGATAATATATGAGCCATCGCTTGGTTCTGTACCGAAACTTCTTCCAATTTCAAACGCAGGTACGGTATTAATATCTCTGGAATATAATCGTAATCTTGCACCTGAAACATTTGCACTCGCGCTTAATATTAAAAATGATTTGGGAGATGTTATGTTTCCAGTTTCAGAAGAACCAGTTACCGGTAAAGATTGTGCATAAAAATTCAAAACATCTCTACTGGCGTATACTGATTCTATGGGATAATAAGTAAATGTAGCATCTATCGAACTTCCGCTAATATTATACCACGTTTGACTTGCTGAGTATGTCGTTCCGATTATGGGCGGATCAAAGTTTAATTTATATGATGAACTTTCAATATATGTGTCAAGTACCAATCCCACCGATGCGCTCAGTTCTGTAGACGATGTTGGTCGCGCATCATCTATAGCAACACTTGCACTGTCAGAGTATAATCGAATGCGGCATGGATTATTTACCGTTACATTTAATAAAATGTACGTGCTGCCAAACACGGTAGTACTACTACTAATTGGAGTATTAGTAATAGTAGTTGTTTGTCTGATAAATGCTGCCCCACTTTGAATTTGTCCTAATAAACCCATATATTATCCACTTTAGTGTACTAGTATAAATATCACGTTAACTTTCCTTTGATTCCTTGTCCGACGTTAAATGACACGGAAATTGCGTCATTTGGCGAAATAAATGTAGCAGCAGTACTTCCCGCAATCAATACCTTATTTCCAGACGCTAATGATACACCGTTGCCGAAATCTGCAGCACCGGTACCAATTTGATATTTCTTCCACGTAAATGTGTTGATATCAAATATTGCTACGAAAATATCACTTGCACCATACGTAGTACCATCGTCGGCAAAGATACCCGTTGTAGACCCTACAACAACGATACGACCATCTGGAAGATACGTACTCGGTTTACCTAATGTATCCAAACTATCGTTTTGTGTCGTACCTAATTGATATGCAGTTCCCCACGTATCGGTTGAATAATTGAAGAAAATAATACCAATGTCCGCGGCACCTTGATTACTGTTTCCACCCACATCACCTGATGATTCATATACGACTGCTAACGTATTTGGAATGATATTGTGTACGTCGTGTATGTTAAACCCACGGTCAGCAAGTCCAGACCCCGTAGTATAATAATCAGTTTGGAACGTGGTTCCTGCTACGGGTGCATTTGTGGCAAGGTTACGTGCATCAATGATGCCCAAAAAGATATCATATCCACCTACAGGTTCTCCACCCAAAGTACCGGCGGTACGTCCGATGAAGGCAACACGACCATCTGACAATTCTGTTCCTGCATATATTTCTTCATCAAATTCTGTACCAACTTGTGTGATTAAGAATCCTGTATCTGATAATGGATTCGTTGGGTCGTAGAACGCAACCAAGTAGTCATATACACCCGTATCCCCATTATTATACGCAATGACATCTCCAGACGCTTGCGCAATAATACACAGTCGTCCTGCGTTACTGCCAGAAGTCAATTCAAATACATCATATGCAAAGATGTTACCATCGTCGGCTTCACCATCACCGGCAACACCAATTTGTGTCCACGTTATAATATCATTAATTGGATTAAGTTGTCCTTCTATATAACTTCCAGAATTTTTATATTCTTGGATATTATCTAAATCAATTGTACCAAAAAATCCATCAAATACTTGACTACCTTCGTACACTTCATTCATGTATGAACCAGTCAACGATGTGAATGTCGTT
>Ga0315903_10005881_pt1 | contig 15868 bp, 21 predicted proteins | sample LakEriMetagenome_7_FD_203524 | JGI IMG/M metagenome (GOLD analysis project Ga0315903, IMG submission 203524) | Freshwater fungal communities from buoy surface, Lake Erie, Ohio, United States - Buoy 2 MA119 | ecosystem: Environmental > Aquatic > Freshwater > Lake | place: USA: Lake Erie, Ohio...
ATTAAACAATTTCCAAAAAGTCTTAACTTAATACGATATTTCAGTGAATTAAAAAAGCAAGGATTTAAAATTGCTGTTGCAAGTAACTCCATTCGTGAGACAGTAAAGCTTGCTTTAATATCAATAGGTGTGTTAGAATATGTTGATTACTATGTCAGTAATGAAGATGTAAGGAGACCTAAGCCTTATCCAGAAATGTACTGGCAATGTATGACAGTTTTAAATGCATTACCAAAAACAACAGTTATATTTGAAGATAGTCATATTGGTCGAGAAGGTGCTTTAAATTCTGGTGCTCATCTAATACCTTTAAAAGATTCTTTCGATTTAACAAGTGATAAAATACAAGATGCTATTGATATACTAAATGGTGTCAAGAAAACAAATATACCATGGAGAAATAAAAAAATGAATGTATTGATACCTATGGCTGGTGCTGGTAGTAGATTCGCTGCAGCAGGTTACACTTTTCCTAAACCTCTGATTGAAGTTCGTGGGAAGCCAATGATTCAAGTTGTTGTTGAAAATCTGAATGTTGATGCTCATTTTATTTTTCTAGTTCAGAAAGAACATTATGAAAAGTATAACCTCAAACAACTATTAAATTTAATTGCGCCTGGTTGTGATATTGTTCAAGTTGATGGTATTACTGAAGGTGCTGCATGTACAACATTACTAGCGAAAGAATTGATTGATAATGATGAACCACTATTGATGGCCAACTCAGATCAATTTGTAGAGTGGAATTCTAACGAGTGTTTGTATGCATTTGGTGCTGACAGTATTGATGGTGGTATTGTCACATTTGAAGCCACCCATCCAAAATGGTCATTTGCAAAATTAGATGAGAATGGATTTGTATCTGAAGTTGCAGAAAAGAAACCTATCTCAAATATTGCTACTGTGGGTATTTACTATTGGAAACATGGTAAAGATTATGTTAAGTATGCTGAACAAATGATACAGAAGAACATTCGTGTCAATAATGAATTCTATGTTTGTCCTGTATTCAACGAAGCGATTGGTGATGGTAAGAAAATCAGAACTAAACACATTGAAAGAATGTGGGGAATAGGAACACCAGAAGATTTAAATTACTTTTTGGAGAACTATAAAGAATGAGAGTCGCTGTCGTATTAACAGGACATTTGAGATGTTGGAAACAAGTATTTCCAAATTTTAAAGAAAAAATTATTGATCGGTATAACCCTGATATTTTTATTCATACATGGGATGAAGAAGGTTGGTGGATTCCAGGTGATAAACAAAATGAAAAAGGTTTCTTTGAAGGTACTCCAGAAATAGTAGATCAAGATGTTATTGATGCTTACAAGCCTTTATACTTTGTAAAAGAATATTGGAACGATTTCAACAAACACTTCGAACATTGTGGAACCTATTTCAAAAATTTTGCACATAGACCTAAGAATATACTATCAATGTATTATAAGATGCATCAAGGATTTTCTTTGGTTGAAAAACATATGGCACAGTTACAGGGTAATTATGATTTGGTGATTCGTATGCGGCCTGACATGGTATTTCATGAGGATCTTCCTGAGTTTGAAATGGGAACATTTTATACGATTGCACACAGAAATCATTTAGGTCAAGGAACAGGTGACCTAATGCAAGTTGGTAGTGTAGGACAGATGATGTTCTTTACGAAAGTAATTTGTTTTATTTCAGAATTGTATGCACAAACAAATTTATTATGTCCTCATGTAATAACTGAACAACATATAAGAAATATAGGAATTAACTGGAAAGAATTTAATATAAACAAAACATTAATGCACACACCAAAGGGTGCTTATGTAGAAATGGATAAAATAAATGCTGAATGAAATCCTAAAACTAAATGATGGTCCGATTAGATATGAACCAAGTGGCCGAGGCCATATTAAAATGGTAGGACATTCGGTGCCTTATAGTATCATGCAACAAGAGTTTGACTTTCTACATAATATTATAGTTGAAAATAATTTACAAAGAGGTTTTGAACTCGCAACTGCTTTTGGTATTTCAGGTACAGCGATAGGTACAGCATTTAAAAAGACCGGTGGAAAATTTGTAACCATGGATGCATATATAGAAGAAAAATATGATAATGCTGGTACATACGAACATTTTCAAAAAGAAGTTTACGATAAGTCAGATGGATATAAAAGTGTGAACTATCTTATCGATACGTTCAATCTTAGAGGTACTATGTTCGCGGAAATAGGTTGGTCACCCGATGATGTTGATAGTATAATCAATAAACATTTTGATCAGAAATTAGATTTCGTATTTCTTGATGCAGGGCATTTTGGTGATCAGATGATTAAAGATATTAAAGAGATACATAAACACTTAGATGAAAAGTTTGTATTTGTTTTTCATGATATATACCCATGGAGTTGCACACAAGAAGTTCATAATTTATGTATAGAATTATTTAATAAAGATATAGATATTAAATTGCCTTATCCTCAAGGCGAAAATTTAGGTATAATCACATGCTTATAATATCTCACAGAGCTAATTTATATGGACCTGATCCTTCTATAGAAAATAAACCAGAATCTATTGAAGAAGCAATTCAACATGGATTTTCTGTAGAAGTTGATTTAAGGATGCAAGACGAAAAATTATATTTTGGTCATGATGAACCTCAATATGAAACTGATTTAGATTTTTTAAATGAAAATAAAAAATACCTCTGGATACATTGCAAAGATTTAGACGCTTTAGAATTATGTCTTTCAAAATCATTACATTGCTTCTGGCACCATAAAGATGATTATACACTAACGAACTATAGATATGTTTGGGCTTATCCAGGTAAGGATCCTTTAGGAAGTTTAACTATAATGGTTATGCCCGAATGGTACTGGAAACCAGAAGAAATTATGTCAAAAAAACCTTTTGGAGTATGCACTGATCGGCCATTTGAATACCAAGATATTATAAATAAGAAGTAAACAAAATCAACTGCTGTAGAGGCGGAGAGATATGAAATTTAAAGACTTTCTATTAGAACAGAAAGAAAAGCACGCTGTCATGGCTTTCGGAAGAATGAATCCGATTACAAACGGTCATGAAAAAGTAGTCAAAGAAGTCAAAAAAATCGCCAAGCAATTTGGTGGTTCACATCATATCGTCCTGTCTCATTCTCAGGATACAAAGAAAAATCCCCTTACAGTGCAACAGAAAATGAAACACGCTAAACGTGCATTTCCTGATACCAAATTTGTAGCCGCATCTAGTGAATCTCCCACGTTTTTTGATTATGCGGAGAAACTATACAAACAAGGTGTAACACACCTGCATATGGTCGCGGGTTCTGATCGCGCTCTCGAATATGTAAAATTACTTAACAAATATAATGGTACACATAAAGGTGCTAGATTTAATTTCAAATATATTGGTGTAGAATCTGCTGGTGAACGTGATCCAGATTCGGAAGGTGTAGAAGGTATCTCTGCATCAAAGATGCGTGATGCAGCCGCAAAAGGCGACTTCAAAACTTTTAAAAAAGGCGCACCATCAAAAATGTCAATCGATTATGTAAAAGATATGTATAATGATGTACGTAAAGGTATGAACATCAAAGAAAGTATTAATGAAGAATTCGAAGAACTTCTTGTTGAAGGAGTTCATGATCAAAGTATTTTTAAAGCAGTATTTTTAGCAGGCGGTCCAGGTTCAGGTAAAGACTATGTTTTAAGTAACACATTAGATGGTCATGGCCTAACTGAAATTAATTCTGATAAGGCGTTAGAATTTTTGATGGACAAAGAAGGTCTTGATAAAAGAATGCCTGAAAATGAAACTGAAGCGAGAGATATTGTAAGAGGTAGAGCAAAGTCTGTAACTGAATTGCGTCAGAGATTAGCATTACAGGGTAGAAACGGACTAATCATCAATGGTACAGGTGACGATACTGAAAAAGTAAAAAAAATTAAATCTAAACTAGAAGAATTGGGTTATGATACTTCAATGATTCTTGTCAACACAAATGATGAAGTATCTGCACAAAGAAATATTGAACGTGGTCAAAGAGGTGGTAGAACTGTACCTGAAACTATTCGTAAAGAAAAATGGGATAATGTACAAAACGCACGTACAGAATATGCTAAATTATTTGCTGATCAATATATGGAGTTTGATAACTCTGAAGATTTGCGTGAAGCACCACCTGAAGTTGTAAAACAAAAGAAAATGGAAATGATGCAACTCTTTAAAAATGTTAAAGAGTTTGTTGCACAGCCTCCACAATCTCCTGCTGCACAAGAGTGGGTAGCAAATGAATTGCAACAAAAAGACACTTTAAAACCACCAAAAGATGGTGTTGAAAAAGTTGCACCACATGGTTCTAATGCTGCTGAAGAAGCAAAAAGATTAGGATTACAATATTATGGATTTGGTCGTTATGGTAAAAATGGCAAGACAACACATAGATCAGTGCATGATAAATTAGTTGCAGTTACAGATAAACAACCTGAACAACCAAAATTACCAACACCAGGATCATCACCAAGTACATCATTGAAGAAAAAAGATTCTGAGTTTAATAAGATATTTAAAGAAGATATGACTATCGATACAGAATTTGAAAATTTCATTTCAGAAGATTTACGTAAGTGGTTTGATCCAAAACATCCAGAGGGTGGATGGAAAAGAATTAATAGCAAAGGTGAAGCAATTGGTCCTTGCGCTCGTGAACCTGGTGAACCAAAACCAAAATGTATGTCAAATGAAAAGCGTGCTAAGTTAAGTAAGAAAGAAAGAGCATCAGCAGTTGCTGCGAAACGTAAACACGACCCTGTTGCAGACAGAGGTGGTAAAGGTGGCAAACCAGTAAACGTATCAAACTTCGGTAAAGGTAAACTATCTGAAGCTGTAACCGTTTCAATTACAGGTGATACAGTTGATGAAGTAAAAGATTTCTTTAACACATTTAATAATAATGAAGTGACTTATGAAGAATCGTATGCGTTATCAGATTCAAAGAGTGATGCAGTAACACTAGGCAAATTTATGCAACCTTTTGGTGAAAAAATGGAAAACACCACGATCACTAATGATATGGTTCAAGATATGCTTGATGAAAGTCAACATAATTTATTAAAAGATAAACAGGGTAGAGTTAGAGTTTTCATGTTGCGTTCTGCTGCAGCAAAAGAAGCACACACTAAACAAGGTACCGTTTTGAAACATAAAAATGGTTATGTAATTAAACTAAAAGAGGAGATTGAAGATGTTAAAAGCTTTAAAGGAACTATTCGGAATTGGATTGAAGAATCCAAACAGACACGGGTTAGAGGGAGCATCGACAGCTCCAAACCAGGACTTCTCACAGAGAGTGGAACAGTACTCAGCACCAGTGGAAGCACCGGTTCAGGAACAACCAGTTCAAGAGGCACCGAAGAAAGAAAAGAAAGCACCAGCATCCAAGAAGCCGGCGCCAAAGAAACAAGAACAAAAATCACACTCTCAGAAATCAGGCAGAGGCAGAAAACCTGGTCAGAAGAACAAATCAACGAAATAGATCGTGGTATTGAACCAGGTGTATCAATGGCAGGAGCTGGTGAAAGTATTGGTAGAGACATGGGTGAAAAAATTAAAAAGAGATCCCATAAAGTTACTACAGTAGAAATGACCGGTGATGAAACAACATCTTCAATTGGCGATCAAAAAGAAGGTGAGTTAAAAAGAAAAGGTATTAATTTAACAACATTCAAATCAAAAAGGCCAATAGGATGAAATCGTTTAAAAGTTTTTTAGAAGAAAGATGCTGGCCAGGTCATAAACTTGTGCCTGGTAAAAAACCTTATTCACCAGGTTCCTGTGTAAAAGAAGAAGTCGAACTTGATGAAGCATCGCCTGCTTGGCAACGTAAAGAAGGAAAAAATCCTGAAGGTGGTTTAAATCGTAAAGGTATTGAATCATATCGCCGTGAAAATCCAGGTTCAAAACTATCGATGGCTGTGACTACACCACCATCAAAACTAAAACCAGGTTCTAAAGCAGCGAATCGCCGTAAATCTTTTTGCGCTCGTATGGGTGGCATGCCAGGTCCTATGAAGGATGAAAAAGGTCGTCCAACAAGAAAAGCATTATCTTTAAGAAAGTGGAATTGCTAAGTGGCACAATTTAGAACCGACTTACACAAGATAGATTCAGGACAAGTATTCACTCGTTATGAAGTGAATATGATGTCTGATCGTCTTACACCATCGGGCACAATGACAGATGCGTTTGGTCGCCTTCGTCTATCACAACCATTTACTCTTTTTGATAGTTCGCACCGTTTTGCTGACAACGGACTGTGGTCAACATCAAATACAGCAGGAAATAGTTCATATGCTTTTGTAAACAATCAAAGTATGATTGTGATGACTGTGGGAACTACAGCAAATGCCGAAGTCATTCGTGAGACAACAAGAGTGTTTTCATATCAACCAGGTAAGTCTTTGTTGATGATGTCGTCATTTGCTATGGAAACACCTAAAGCAAATGTTCGTCAGAGAGTTGGTTACTATGGTGCTGAGAACGGTATCTATTTTGAGAATGATGGTGCAACAAACTATTTTGTGCTGAGAAGTAATACAACAGGGACAATTACAGAAACAAAAGTTGCACAAACAGATTGGAGTATAGACAAGTTTGACGGCACGGGTTATTCATCTCAAAGTGGTGGTGCTGAACATGCTGGTGGCATTGATGTAAGTAAGACAAATATTCTTTGGATGGATGTTGAGTGGTTGGGTGTTGGTGATGTTCGTTGTGGATTTGTGGTTGATGGTAAAATGGTTCCTGCCCACGTATTTCACAATGACAATAGGAATACTGTTCCTTATATGACAACGGCATCTTTACCGTTACGTTATGAAATCAAGAACACAGGTATTACAGCAAGTAATTCCACACTCAAACAGATTTGCTCGTCCATTATATCTGAAGGTGGATATGAATTGATTGGATCGCAGCAAGCCATAGGCACACCAGTTACTAGCCCAATTGATTTGGCCGTTGCTGGAACATATTATAATCTCATTTCTTTGAGATTGAAATCCGCTAGAACAGATGCAATTGCCATTATTACTGCACTATCTTTATTAGCCTTAACTAACAACTCATATTATAACTGGCAACTCAGGGCTGGTGGTACAACAACAGGTGGAACATGGGAAAGTGCAGGAGTTAATTCGGCTGTTGAATACAAATTAGGTGCAGCAACAATTTCGGGTGGAAGAATATTAGCATCAGGCTTTACGACTTCTACTACACAAAGTTCTATACCAGTGGATATTCTTAGAGAAGCACTATTCAAATTTCAATTAGAAAGAGATGGATTGACCAATACACCCTTCGAACTCACATTATGCGTGGCAGCATCAGTTAATGGTTCTGATATATACGCATCGATGGATTGGGAAGAAGTCACAAGATAACAAAAACTAACAGGAGACTCAAATGTTTCAAGATAAATTAACAAAAGAAATTGCTGCAGCTGCAGCGCAAATCAAAACAGAACCGCCAAAGAATGAGGTTAATACCAAATCTGTTGAGGGTGCTGTTGTTTCAATCATGGCCAATGAAGAACTTAAAGGCAATCAACACAAGATTGATGCCAATAAGAATGGTAAAGTTGATGCACACGACTTTAAACTTCTTCGTGCAAAGAAAGACATGAAGAAAGAAGAAGTTGAGCAATTAGATGAAGTTGGTGATACACCAGCAGGCAGAAAAACACTTGGTTCATATGTAAACAAAGCAATTGCTGACAAATCAAAAGATCGTACAAAAGGTCTGCGTAAGGCAACATCACGTATGTACAAAGACAATTACTACGGCAAAAAAACGAACGAAGAAGTTGAACAAATGGACGAAGCATTTCCAACTGTAGCTGATGCGAAGAAACGTATGGCCGCAAAAGAAAGTCCATTCGAGAAAAAGAAAATCTCTACTGGTACTGTTTACACTCGTAAGTATAAAGAAGAACCAGATGAGGATTTAAAGTCGCCTTCAAGAAGAGCTAGAGATTCTTCAGCAGTTCTTGGTAAAGGTGAACATATGGCGAAAAAAAAGAAAATGTCAGAAATGTTGGATCTTTATATTAATCATGGTGTGGAATCTTTAGTTGAAAATCTTATGATCGAAGAACCATCACAAGACGAATATAAAAAAGAAGTAGAAGTTGCACAAGCAAAATCTGAAGGTAAAATTCGTAACGATAAAGGTGTAGCAAAGCCTGCATCTCAGGGTGTAAGAATGGAAGAAGTTGAACAGATTGATGAACTATCTAAAGGAACACTTGGTTCTTATGTAAAGAAAGCCAGTGATGATGCTACAAAAAGCGCTTCTGGTTCAACCAGTTTTGCATTTAGAAGTTCGGCTGCGAAAAATCCAAGAGTAAAAGCCGCAGCATCAAAATATTCAGATGAAGAACATGCAAGAAAAGAAAAACGCCTTGCTGGTATTGGTAAAGCAGTTACTCGTTTATCTAAAGAAGAAGTTGAACTTGAAATGTATGATGCTGATGAAATCAATAACGTGCAAATTGATAATATCGAAGAGCGTTCAATGACTAGTGCTGAAATGAATAAGCGTGAAGAAATTGTAAAGTCAATGAAAAAAGGTATTCAAGGTTTCAAAGACAGATATGGTAAAGATGCTAAGTCGGTAATGTATGCAACTGCAACCAAAAACGCGATGAAGGACTAACTATGAAAAAGTTTTCGGATGTTTTTAAATCCATTCGATTTGCTAAACTAGATCCTTCCCATGACAAACCTCATAAGGGAGGATCTCAAGATGATGAAGAACATTATACTGTTGGTGAAAAAGAATGGGAACAACAAGTAAAGCATGTAAAGAAAAGAGCTATGCAAGAAGAAAAGAAAGACAAGTATGATGAAGGTGAATATGACCGTGAAGGTGATATGGCCAAATCAGACTTACGTTCAATCATGGCAAATGCTAAAAGATTACATGATATGATCGGCGATGCAGATAATCTTCCAGAATGGTGTCAAAATAAAATTACTATAGCAGAAGATTATATTTCTACTGTCGCTAACTATTTGACAGCAGAAATGAATGAATCTGTTGCAGATACATTGGCACAAAGACATTCCGACTTGCGTAAAAAATCTGGTTTACCACACCCTGATTACTATAAAGAATTAGGTAAGGCTTATGATATTAAAGATGACCAAGAAAGAATTGCGAAACAATCTGAAATCAAAAAGAAGTACAAAGTCGAATCTTATGTTCCTTCACCACATAGTAAACCTGTTCCTAAGAAACCAAAAGGTGAATATGAACGTAAGGTTGAAAAGTATTTGAAAAAGAAATACAACAAAGAAGAAGTGGAACTTTCAGAAGGTCGTCCATCACAAAGACATCCATTAGAAGGTCATGAGTATCATAAAAAGTCTAATGCTGAGTTGATTGGTATTGCTAAAGATGCACATGCTGCTGCTGAAGCAATGAAAGGACACAGTCCACAATCCGAGAACAAATATCGTGACCAAGCAAATGATTCGGCAACAGTAAGATATTTCCGTCAAAAGAGTGGTATGCCTAACTGGTACAAGAAAAAGTATGGCCACGTTAAAGAAGAAATGGAACAGTTAGAAGAAAAGAATGTTCCAACAAATCCTTCTTTGTGGTCAAAGGCCAAATCTTTAGCTCGTTCCAAATTTGATGTATATCCTTCAGCTTATGCAAACGGTTGGGCTTCGAAATGGTATAAGTCTAAGGGTGGTGGTTGGAAATCAGTAAGTGAAGAAACTATTTCAGAATCTCGCAAAACTGAAATTATCAAAAAATTAGTTAAGAAAAAAACTAATCCAGACGATAAATTTGAACCAAACCCAGTAATGCTAAAAACCAGAGATGACAGAGATCATTAACATAAATAACAAGTAAAACAATTTTTAGGAGAAATAAAATGCCTTTATGGTCAAACACAGACGCTAATACTAGCGCACCAAAATATGCAGTAGCTGGAGGACTTGGTGTCTCCGCTAATGGTGATGTCTTATACGCAAATACAACCGCCGATGCATTTGTTCCAGGTGCAACGATTGGTGTATTTGGTGTTTCCGCTTCAGAGAAATCTGGAACAGGTAATGTTGCAACATTGGTTATTACTTCAGCTGGTTCGGGTTTCACTGCTCGTCCAACTTTAAGTATAACTGGTGCTAATACTGTTCAGGCAGTAGCTATTGCTAATGCAAAAACTGTAGGTGTAACAATCACCGCAGCAGGTACAGGTTATGTAGCCGGTCAAGTATTTACTGCAACTGGTGGTACAGGTACAGCAACGACACTTACTATAACTACAGTCAACGGAAGTGGTAATGTTACTGCGGTTAGCATTACACAAGCAGGTGACTATACAGCATTACCAACACTAACTAATAATCCATTTACATCCAACACTACTGTTGCTGGTACAGGATTTACAGCTACACTTTCTATGGGTGTTGGTAGCACATTGGTTACTACAGTTGGTGAACAATATAATTCTTCCGACGTAACCGTTACAGTTGGTGGTGCTGGTGGTACAGGTGCTGTTGTTGCACCAGTCTTAACTGGCCAAGAAGGTACTTCTAAAGGTGTACTAGCTGGTTGGAACTTACGTAAAGAAGGATCTGGTGGTCGTGCAGGTCGTGTACAGTATGAGTGCTTAGTTGCTATGGGTTCAATCTCCGGTGATGGCGCTGACGATACTCTATTGGCACCGTAATAATGAGATATGAAGATGATGCTATCGATTCCTCAGAAGTAATAGGAACGATACAAAAAGGTCAAGCGATTGATGCACATGAACCTTCGGGTGAGGACTCAATTTCGGTCCTCAACCCGAATGTTGTCACCGAAGTTAATTTTCGTTTAAGAAATGAATTAAATGAAATTATATTAACTGCCGATCAGGGTATACAGAAGATAAGAAAAACCTTACATAGATATGGTTTTGATTTACCTGCTGTATATGAACCTGATCGTGAAGGTGATGAACTGGTAATTGAAGTTAATCAGTTTGGTTTTGATGATTTAGATTCTAATGTTTATATTTTATATTTTATGAATGATAAAGGGGTTTATGAATTTTATGCTGAACTTGGAGATGATCAACGTATGGATGAATTACTATCTGACGGTATTTAAAAAGAAAAATAATGCTGTTTGATAATTTGACGAGTGAAAATGTACTGATGTATGCAATGAAGATTTATGATAAGCCTAATTGCATCATGAGTGAGTTTAAAGAAGATATGAAAAGATTCAACTATTTAAAAAGGTTGTTTCGAAGGTATCGAAAAATAGGTGAAATAAAAGAACTTCTAGTATTAAATCATTTAGTCGTTTTATATAATGTTTTCGGTGCAGAAGCATTGACTAGATTATTATTTTTTAAGATGTCTAAAGAAGATCAACCTATTGTAAAAACATATCTTATATTTTTAAGTTGTATGCCAGATGTAGTAAAGGGTATTAAAGGACAAGATTTATTATCTTCCGATATACCTGTAGATTTAAAAATAGCCGAAGTGTTAAGAGAGATTAAATGAGTAATGAATTTAAAAAAGAATGTGGCGAAGGAATGTATTGGTGTAACACTGATAAAAAGTGTAAGCCAATACAAGAAGATATGCCCACAAACAATGCCGGTGGTGGTGTCATTGCTGGAATAGGTGTTGGTCCTCAAGGTGAACCTGGTGTAAATAAGAAAAAAAGAAATTTAATACCTTTAATGGCTTTTATAAGAAGGAAAGCAAATGTGGCTTCTTAGTTTTTTACCTACAGCATTTTTAGAATTTATAATTAACGCTGCACTCCTTGGTGGCGTGATTGGTATGGTTGTTGGATTTTTTGGTAGTAAAATACCATTTGTTGGATCATACGCAACGATTATCAAGTATGCATCAATCGCACTTTTCTGTGTAAGTTTATATTGGAAAGGTGGTTTCAGTGTAGAAAAAGAATGGCGTGCTCGTGTTGAAGAAATGCAAGAAAAAGTAAGACTCGCTGAAGAACAGTCTAAACAAGCAAACGAACAATTAGAAGCTAAAGTTGTAGAAAAAACTAAAGTCGTAAGAGAAAAAGGTAAAATACAAATCGAATATATCAATCGATTAGTGGAAGGTAAAACTGTAGAAATTGTCAAAGACATGAGTGAAGAACAGAAGAAAGAATTTCTAGCAAAACAAAAAGAATTACAGGATGCACTAAAGAGTTGTCCCGTACCAAGAATAATTGTAGAAGAACATAATAAGGCTGTGGAGTTAAAATGAAATTATATCTAATTTTATTGATTGCATTATTGACTGGTTGTTCCACTACTGTGCCAGTTGTTGCAAAATTTCCCGAAGCACCACAATCATTAAAAGAAAATTGTGCCACTTTAAAGAAAATTGAAGGCGAACAAGTTTCTATTGTAGATTTGCATAAAACTGTGATTGAGAATTATACTACTTACCATGAGTGTGTTATTAAAGTTGAAGGTTGGAACGAGTGGTACAAAAAACAAAAAGAGATTTTTGAAAGTATAAAATAAATTGGAGTAAACAATGGAACTTACAAAACAACAACTAAAACAATTATTACCAAAAAATCCATACATTGACCAGTGGCACAATGCACTCAGTCAATTATTACCTGATTATCAAATCAATACGCCGCAACGTATCGCAGCGTTCATCGCACAATGCGCTCACGAATCAGGTAATTTTATTTTCTTAACTGAAAATTTGAATTACAAAGCAGCGACACTACGTAAATTGTTTGGTAAATATTTTCCAGATGATGCAACTGCTGCTGCATATGAAAAGAAACCTGAAAAGATTGCTAATCGCATTTATGCTAATCGTATGGGTAACGGTGATGAAGCTTCAGGTGATGGTTACAAATATCGTGGTCGTGGATTAATCCAGTTGACCGGTAAAACAAATTATACTTGGTTTGCTGCATCATTGGAAATTTCTCCTGAAGAAGCAGCAGAGTACACACAAACTTTTGAAGGCGCAGCACAATCTGCATGTTGGTTCTGGGAAACAAATAATATTAATCAATGGGCTGATAAGAATGATATTCTCACAATGACAAAGAGAATTAATGGTGGAACTATAGGACTTGAAGATCGCAAGAAACATTATGAGCATGCCCTTCACGTTCTAGGAGCTCACTAATGAAATATCTAGCACTTCTAATACTACCACTATTGGTTGCTTGTGAGGAAAACTATCGTTACCCTTGCCAAGACCCAGATAATTGGGGAAAGAAAGAATGTCAAAAACCCTATTGTAGTGCTAACGGAACTTGTCCTGAAGATTTGACTCCATACGAAAAAGATAAAGTTGGAGCCACACCAGGAAATACAAATATAACACAGCCTGCACAACAGATGCCAAAAAAAGGAGAATGTAAATGATTAAGGATATATGGGAAGGACCAAGATATACAACTGAAGAATTAAATGCGAGATTAAAATTCTTTATTGGTATCGTTTTAGGTTTAACATTGTTTGGTATTGTTTTCGTGGTATTATACAGTTTAATTTTTGTTACTCAGCCAATGAATGGTATGAGTCCTGTGGATAATAAATTCTTTGAGTTAATTATTCCAATTGCAACATTCTTAACTGGTACATTATCAGGTATTATGTTGGCCGGCGATGATAAAGACTTGAGAGCAAAAGCACTTGATGCTGCAAACAAGCCTTATACACCACCACCTTCGCCACCACCATCACCGTCACAGAAAAGAATTGAACCAACTTTAAGTGAAGCAGCCGCCGCTCGTGCATCAACACCATCAAATCCGTTTGAATCTGCAATGGACGATGTGTTAAATAGTTTTGCTCCTGCTGTTGCATCGGGATTCGGTGGTAAAGAATCGCCTGCACAACCAGATCATCCTGAAAAATAATGAGTCTATTAATCAAGATGCTCTCGGGAGAGGGTGAAAATAATCCAAGTAGTAAGAGAGTAATTACGTTTCTAGCGTTTTTACTCCTTGCTACAGGGTTTATTGCAGAAATGTTTTTTGAAAGAAAAGTAAACCCTAGTACCTACGAAACAATGATGTATATTGTCATTGGTGGTTTAGGGTTTACCGCATCGGAAAAATTTACTAAAAAGGAAAACACAAAATGAACTACTTATACGCTTTAGCAATTGCGCTATTTCTTGCCACATCAGTATATGCAGCAGAAGAAAAGAAAGTTTGTGTCAAAGAATATGACAACAAAACTAAAAAAGAAAAAGAAGTTTGTAAAACAATTAAAGTGCATAAGAAACTAGAAGGCACTAAGATTCCTGAGAAGAAGTAAGAAAGGTATACAGTGGCACATTTTGCACAATTGGATGAAAACAATACCGTTATTCAAGTCATTGTCGTTCATAACAATGAATTAATAATGGACGGCCAAGAGAATGAAACAAAAGGTATTTTGTTTTGCAAATCGTTATATGGTGAAGAAACACGTTGGAAACAAACGTCGTATAATGCAACCTTTAGAAAAAATTATGCAGGTTTTGGTTATACGTATGATGCACAAAGAGATGCATTTATACCACCGAAACCTTTTAATAGTTGGGTGTTAAATGAAACCACTTGTTTGTGGGAAGCACCAACACCATACCCAACAGATGGTGAAAGATACTATTGGGATGAAGAAACAACCAGCTGGGTACTTGTTACGACATGACAACTTATGTCAACAGTGGCAACTTTGAACAAACAACAATTGATGAATTTATTGGACCAAGGATAACATCGATTACTGTAACGAACAGTAGTTATGTTGCCACTGGAGCAACAACAATATCTACAAGTGGTGGATATGTACAAATTGTAGGAACAAGTTTTAGTAGTCCAATGCAGGTGTTTATAGATCAGTCAACACCTGCAACATCGGTAACCTATGTGAGTTCTACTACAATTAATGTACAATTACCAGCAAAAGCTGCAGGAAATTATACTTGCTTTGTTGTAAGAACGTCAGACGGACAATTTGCAACAAAAATTAACGGATTAAGATACGAATGACACAAAAAATTACATCGGTCAATATTGAAGCAACTACATTAAGTTCATTTACGGGACCAACAATATCCAGTATTGCTATTGCCAATTCAACTTACGTTTTATTAGATGATACCGCAGTTTCAAATGCTGGTGGTTATGCTGTCATTACAGGAAGTAACTTCACAAGTGGCGCCCAAGTTTCATTTGGTAGTACACCAGCAACAGCAGTTACTTTTGTTAATTCAACTACATTAAATGTTCAAGTGCCTGAATTGACAGCAGGTAGTTACGTTACCTATGTACAAAATGATGATGGATCGACAGCAATTAAACTAAACGGAATTACTTCAAGTCCTATACCTGTTTGGGCTACAGAAAGTACATTGACACCTCAAACTGATGGTGTTGCTATTTCTGTTCAATTATCGGCAACATCTGATTCGAGTGTTGTATATTCTGTAGCTGACGGCAGTTCTTTGCCTTCTGGAACAACATTATCTTCAAGTGGTTTGTTTAGTGGTACGATTTCTGGATTAAGTGGTGATACAACATATAATTTTAGTGTAAATGCAATTGATGCTGAAAATCAAGAAACACTAAGATCATTCAGTGTTCTTGTATCAGTAGATCCAGGAGATCCGTTTTTTAAAAATACTGTATTGTTGTTGAATGGTGAAAGAAGTAATAATACATGGATTACTGATGTAAGTGCAAATAAATTTGCACTTACGGTGGCTGGTGATACACGACCAAACGCATTTAGTCCGTATGGAACTGTTCGGAGTAATTATTTTGACGGTACTGGTGATTGGTTATCATTAACAAGCCAAGCTAATCT